>Ga0209607_1000407_pt1 | contig 38870 bp, 34 predicted proteins | sample AD_UKC117_MetaG_FD_184413 | JGI IMG/M metagenome (GOLD analysis project Ga0209607, IMG submission 184413) | Active sludge microbial communities of municipal wastewater-treating anaerobic digesters from Hong Kong - AD_UKC117_MetaG (SPAdes)... | ecosystem: Engineered > Bioreactor > Anaerobic >... | reverse complement strand
GCGCTCCCCCTCGCACCCCCCCCCTTCCTACCGCTCCTCTATGTCATCCCGCTCACCCTCGCAACAAACACCCAAAACGCAAAAGCGAACCGATACGCTCCTCACCGCCCGCAGCAAAACCATAGTACCAATTACAACTATCGCAAAAACAAGGCATTGTCATTCCTCGCCGCACCTATTGCACACAAATTCCGCTCGTTTCTTACAAAACAGCTTGCGCTTTTAATGTTGACATTGTATAATATATTTGTTATTTGTGGAGGTATTTCTATAATGAGAATGATTGATTTGATTGAAAAGAAGGTTCAGGGTCAAACCCTGACCACCGATGAGATAGACTTCATCGTAAACGGCTACACGAAAGGCGATATTCCCGACTATCAGATGTCGGCATTTATGATGTCCGTAGTTTTTCAAAGCATGGATGAGCGCGAGACCGCAGACCTCACCATGGCTATGATGCACTCAGGCGATGTGGTGGACCTGTCCTCACTGCCCGGCGTAAAGGTTGACAAGCACTCTACCGGCGGCGTTGGCGACACGACAACCCTTGTTGTCGCGCCCCTTGTAGCAGCCTTAGGCGGCACGGTTGCCAAGATGTCCGGCAGAGGGCTTGGACACACGGGCGGCACGCTTGACAAATTGGAGTCCATACCCGGCACCAACATAGAGCAGCCCATGGACCGTTTTCTTGACATAGTGCGCGAAGTTGGAGTTGCCGTAGTGGGTCAAAGCGGCGATTTAGTTCCCGCCGACCGCAAGATGTACGCCCTAAGAGACGTCACCGCGACTGTTGGCAGCATACCCCTAATTGCGTCAAGCATCATGTCAAAGAAGCTTGCCGCCGGCACAGACGCCATCGTCCTTGACGTCAAGATGGGCAGCGGCGCGTTCATGCAAAACCTTGAGGACGCCGAAAAGCTCGCACACCTTATGGTCAAGATAGGCGGCATCCTAAAGCGCCGCGTAACAGCTCTCATTACCGATATGAACCAACCTCTGGGCATGGCCGTCGGTAACGCGCTTGAGGTAAGGGAGGCTGTGGAGCTGCTGTTTGGGAAGATTCCGGAGGGCGATCCCCTGTTTGAGGTGTGTATGCTGCTTGGCTCGCATATGCTGCTTTTGACCAACCTTGCAGCTTCCGAAGCGGACGCAAGGACAAAGCTGAAGGAAGCGCTGTTTAGCGGCGCGGGACTTAAGAAGCTCCGTCAAATGATAACGGCGGAGGGCGGCGACGCTTCCTACCTATGCCTTGAACGCATAGATGAGCTTTGCAAGACAAAGAAGCTTATTCCCGTTTACCCCAAACGCGCGGGTTATATATGCGCTATGCGGGCCGAGTTTATCGGAACAGCAGCGCAGATGCTGGGCGCGGGCAGAGCTTCAAAGGAGGATGTTATAGATCCTGCCGTAGGCCTTGTCATGCAAAAGCGCTTGGGCGACCATGTGGCCATGGACGAACCGTTGTGCATCATGTATGTCAACGATGAGGCGCGGCTTGAAGAAGCCATCGAGACCTTCCACCTCTCCATGGATATCGAGGACGCCAAGCCCGCTCCCGTTCCAATGGTCTATGATGTAATAGTAGGATAATTCTTTCGAGCAGAGCGCGGGACGACCTTGATTCTTTAAGGCCGTCCTTTAATTCATTAAAGCCGCGAACATAGTCGCAGTATTTTCTTATGACGCATTAACGTAAATTAATAGCCGTTTAGCACAAAAGTCCAAAATTGTTTCACGTGAAACATTTTACAAATACACCTCGAAGCGTAATCAGAACAGAAATTGTTTCACGTGAAACATTTTGCAAAAGGGTTCAACAGGCACAAATTTGCAGTATTTCAATTTTCCCCTTGCGTCTTGTACAGCTTATGCCTTATAATCAAAGCGGAGGTGGGCAAATGACAAAGATTATAGCAATCGCAAATCAAAAGGGCGGCGTTGGAAAGACCACTACCGCGGTTAACCTAAGCTCTGCTGTGGCGCAGAACGGGAAACGTACGCTGCTTATTGACCTCGACCCTCAGGGGAACAGCTCGAGCGGTCTTGGAGTTTTAGATACCGAGAACATACTAACGAGTTACGATGTACTGATTAATGGTGTAAATCCCATGGAGACTATTATCAAGACCGATTTCTATGGTCTGTCGCTTATACCCGCCAACATCGCGCTTGCAGGGGCTGAGGTAGAGCTTGTAGACAAAGAACGCCGAGAATTCGCCTTGAAGCTTGCGATGGAGCGACTTGGCAATGAATTTGATTACATTTTCATAGACTGCCCGCCGTCATTGGGTCTGCTGACGCTGAATGCGCTGACCTTTGCGGGCTACATACTCATCCCGATTCAGTGTGAATACTATGCCTTGGAGGGCGTTGCGCAGCTCATGAACACGGTTCGGCTTGTGCGGCGAGGGCTAAATCCCGCTTTGGACATAGCGGGTGTTGTATTGACCATGTACGATTCAAGGACAAAGCTCTGCGCACAGGTCGTGGAGGAGGTCAAGCGAAGCTTCAAAAACAAGGTGTATAACACAATTATTCCTCGTTCGGTAAGGCTTGGCGAAGCTCCGAGCTATGGTCAGCCAATCAACGTTTACGCGCCAAAGTGCGCGAGCGCAAGGGCGTACGACGCGCTTGCTATGGAAGTAATCAAACGGGAGGGAAGATAATGGCAGCTAAAAAAGGAGGCCTTGGGCGCGGCCTTGACGCGCTTTTGATGGAAGAGCCCCTAAAAGAGGGCAGCGTATTGAACGTTTCCATTTACGATGTTGACACCAATCCGAATCAGCCGCGAAAGAGCTTTGATGAGGAGAGGCTTAACGAGCTTTCGGAAAGTATCAAGCGCCACGGCATTATGCAGCCAATACTTGTAAAGAAAACGAACGGACGTTATCTGATAATTGCGGGAGAGCGCAGGTTCAGAGCGGCGCGGCTTGCCGAGTTAAAGACCGTCCCCGTGCTTTTGTCTGACGCTGACGAAAATTCCATAGCCGAGCTTGCGTTAGTTGAAAACATACAGCGTGAGAATCTGAACCCTATCGAGGAAGCGGCGGCGATACGCTTCTTGATGAAGCAGCACGACCTGACACAGGAGGAGGTATCCTCAAGGATAGGCAAGTCCCGTCCAGTCGTCGCAAATTCGCTGCGACTGCTGTCACTTCCGCAGCCCGTGTGCGAACTCGTATCCGAGGGCAAGCTAAGCTCAGGACATGGCAGGGTATTGGCGGGGCTGAACTCCGCGTCGCGTCAGATTCTGCTTGCAAACCGTGCCGCAAAGGATGGTTGGAGCGTCAGGCGCATGGAGGATGAGGCGCGTTTGCTGGATTTGCGGGAAGCGCGCTCTCGCAAAAACCGCTCGCAGCTTGATCCTGAGCTTGTCGCACTGACAAGAGCACTGCGTCAAAAGCTGGGTGCGAAGGTCGCGATAAGCGGCACGAACGAGAAGGGCAAGATAGTGATAAGTTACGAATCCGAGGAAGCCTTGCAGAACGTCTATGACGCGCTGTTCGGAGAGAATCAGTAATAAGGAAGGTTTGGTACGGGTAACGCGGTATAGCGCTGCCGGCTAAATCGACCGCAGACACGGAGGTCATATGTTCATAATAGCGGGTCTCGGTAATCCGGGGCTTTCATATCGCCGCACACGTCACAATGTCGGGTTTATGACTTTGGACGTGCTTTCAAAGCGCCTTGGAATCAGTGTAACGGAGACACGGTTCTCCGCACTTTGCGGCGAGGGTATGTATAAAGGCGAAAAGCTGCTTTTGATGAAACCGCAGACCTATATGAATCTGTCGGGCGACGCCGTCGGTGCGGCGATGCGCTACTACAAGCTGCCCCCGGAAAAACTCATTGTGATTTATGATGATGTGGATTTGCCTGTTGGGTATCTTAGGGTCAGAGCTTCGGGCAGCGCGGGAAGTCACAACGGCATGAAGAGTATCACGGCCTGCATGGGCAGTGGAGATTTTCCGAGGGTTCGTGTCGGAATTGGACAGGACAAGGGTCTTTTGCTTGCGGACTATGTGCTGAAGCGTCCTTCAAAGGACGAGTTTGAGCAGCTTGAGCTATGCTTTGAGCAGGCCGCTGACGCCGCGCTTGACATAGTAGAAGGGCATATGGACGAGGCGCAGGCCAAGTTCAATCACAAAAAGCCGCCAACGGAGCAAAAGCCGCAGGTTCAGGGCGAAAGCCCGAATACTAAACCGTGAGCAGCTACATTATAATAGGAAAGAAGTACCTACATCGATATGGCGATAATCATTGAAACAGGTTCAATATATGCGTGAACTCATCAAGGCGGTAAGTCTGAGCGCAGGCTGCGTGCAGCTTCTGGCAGCTCTGAACGAGGGCAAGGGCAGCGTTGCCGTTTTTGGTATGCACGAATGCTGCCGAGCTGTTGTCGCGGCTGTGCTTGCAGAGGACAGCAGTTTACTAATTGCGACCTCGACCGATGCCGAAGCGGTGCGCTTTCACGCAGAGCTGTCCGCATATCTGCCGGAAGCGCAGCTCTTCCTTCCCAGAGATCTGCCTATTGTGGACTTAAAGGCAGTCTCATCGGAGCGGCGCGGTATGCGCTTGTCCACACTTATACGCTTATGCTTGGGGCAACCCACGGTGATAGTCACCTGTGCCGCTGCGCTGCTTGAACAGCTTGCCCCCAAGTCGGCGCTTGTCACCAACATCATCACCGTTTCGACAGGTGACAGCGTTGAGCCTCGAGGCTTGATGGCAAGGCTTATCGCGGCGGGCTATGAGCGCTGCGACCTCATCGAGGGCGCGGGTCAATGCGCATTGAGAGGCGATATACTGGATGTGTTCCCGCCGCAGGCCAAGGAGCCGTGCCGCATTGAGTTTTTCGGTGACGAGATAGACCAGATTCGTTCCTTCGATCCGTTATCGCAGCGATCGACCGAGCAGCTTATGCATATCGTCATTCCGCCGGCGTTTGAGACCCCGCAGTCCGGGCAGGATATACACAGGGTTCTAAAGCGTATAGAGGGCAAGGCCGGCTTTGACGCGCAGCGTGAGTCATGGGAGCAGGGGCTGCCCTGCGTCGGCGCAGATGTGCTGCTGCCGCTGCTGTTTGCCAAGACCGAACAGCTAACGGATTATCTTCCACAAGATTGTCGCTTCCTATTGATAGAGCCAGAGCGCATAGCGGACGAGGCAAAAAGTTCCGAATTGATGTTTGAGGAGACGGTTGCAGCGGCATTGGAGCGTGAACAGGGACATCCCGCACAGGCACGTCTTATCGCGTCCGCCTCGCAGCTTATGGGAAGGCTTGACACTCCGCGCACGGCGGGGGTGTTCTCGCTGTTTAGAACGGGAAACGCCTTGAGTATTCATTCGCGGGCGGCGTTTACGGTGCAGCCCGCGCCGCAATACCTGCATGACCTTGAGCACTTGGGCAAGGATCTAATAAGAGACAGGTCAAATCGCGACGCTGTTTTGATTTACGCGGGTGAAGAGCAGGATCGGGTATTGGATCAGTTGAGCGACCTCAACGTTCTATGCGGTAAGGCAAGTGACTTGAGCCGCCCGCCGGAGCGCGGAGAAACACTTGTGCTGTCCTCCGTTATTCCGCGTGGCTTTGTCTTTCCGGAGCTTCACCTTACCGTACTCTCGCCTCTGGAGCTGTTCGGAAAACGCGAAACGAAGTCCGTTCACAGGCGCAAGAACAACACATTAATAGCCGACCTCAAGGTTGGCGACTGCGTAGTTCATGAGACGCACGGCGTTGGCCGTTTCAAAGGGGTGGTCATGCTGACGGCTGCCGGCAGCACGCGAGACTATCTTCTTATAGAGTATCGCGAGGGTGATAAGCTCTACATACCTACGGATCAGCTTGACAGGGTTCAGAAATACCTTGGCGGCGACGCGGGAACTGAGCCGAGTCTCTCAAAGCTGGGCAGCGGCGATTGGGGTCAGAAGGTCAACAAGGCGAAGGCTTCCGCGAAGAAGCTTGCCATCGACCTTGCGAAGCTGTATGCGGAGCGCAGCAGCAAGCGCGGATTCGCGTTTTCCCGCGATAACGCATGGCAAAAGCGCATGGAGGAGAGCTTCCCCTATACCGAGACGCCCGATCAGCTTAGCTCTGCCGCCGAGATCAAGGCGGACATGGAAAAACCGCTGCCTATGGACAGACTTTTGTGTGGTGACGTCGGCTACGGCAAGACGGAAGTCACCTTGAGAGCCGCTTTCAAGGCTATACAGGATTCCAAGCAGGTTGCGCTCATGGTTCCTACCACCATATTGGCGCAGCAGCATTACAATACCGTACTTGCCCGATTTCGGGATTTCCCCATCAAGGTCGCCTGTCTGTCGCGCTTTGGTCAGCCCAAGGAGCGTGAGAACATCAAGCGCGGGCTTGCTTCGGGCGAGATTGACATGGTGATAGGCACTCATGCCCTGCTTGCTAAGTCGGTGAGCTTCCATGACTTAGGGTTACTTATTATTGATGAAGAACATCGATTTGGGGTCAACCACAAGGAGCGTATTAAGGAACTAAAGAGCGATGTTGACGTTTTGACACTAACCGCAACGCCGATTCCGCGTACCCTGAACCTTTCGTTCACAGGCATACGCGATATATCCGTCATCGATACGCCCCCTGAAAATCGCTATCCTGTGCAGACGTTTGTAATGGAGTACAGCGACGCGCTTGTCAGAACCGCTCTGTCGCGTGAGCTTGCAAGGGGCGGTCAGGCGTTTGTACTGTCCAACAAGGTTGACGCTATGGACGGGACCTTGCGCAAGCTTCGCGAACTTTTGCCGGACGCAAGAATTGACCACGCTCATGGGCAGATGCCCGAGCATATGCTTGAACAGGCGATGGTGCGCCTTATCAACCACGAGACGGATATTCTATTATGCAGTACCATCATCGAAAGCGGAGTTGACATACCGAACGCAAATACGCTTGTCGTGCTTGACGCTGACCACTTGGGGCTTGCGCAGCTCTATCAGCTGAGGGGCAGGGTCGGAAGGTCAACGCGCATGGCGTATGCGTACTTTACGGTGTATAGCCCGCGCACCATATCTGAGAGCGCGCAGCTTCGCCTTTCCGCGATTCGCGAGTTCACACAGTTCGGCTCAGGGTATCGGCTTGCCATGCGCGACCTTGAGATTCGCGGCGCAGGCTCGCTCTTGGGCGCGGAGCAGCACGGACATATTTCGGATATAGGTTTCGATTATTATTGTAAACTAATTCGCCAGGCGGTAAGCCAAGCCAAGGGCGAGAAGCAGCACCCTGAAATAGATGTTCAGGTGAATATTCAAGCTGACGCGTTCGTGCCGCAGGAGTATGTCCGCTCCGAGGTCTTGAGGCTGTCGATGTATAAGCGTATCGCGGGGATTGAGGACTCTCATGATTACGACGAGCTGTTCGATGAGTACAGCGATAGGTATGGCGAGCCGCCCGCGCCCGTGGTGATGCTGATGAAGCTGCAGCTTGTCAAGGCGTATGCGCAGAATTCCATGATAAATCTGGTGAGCGTCGAGAAGGGCAAGGCCGTGCTTAGGTATTGTGAAGGCGCGCAGACAGACGGTGCAAGGCTGCTTGCGGTGGTCGGCGGCGAAAAGGGCGCGAAGCTCATAGCCATTAATGCTATATCGATAGAGCTGAAGCTTTCCACGACTGAAGCGATGCAGGTAGTCAATATTTTGATACTCCTGCTTGCAAGGCTTTCATATTGCTCTATGGCGGAATAACAGTCAAGTTGAAGATTTAACATAAGGGGTGGTTCGCGACATCTTGGTCATAGTTAAGGTGGGAGCGGGTCTTGACTCGCATGTTTCCATCAAGATCCTTCGACTTCGCTCAGGATGACATCGAGGGCGAGTTGGCGTAGTATAATCATATGACATCGAGGACGAGTTTGCGCAACATAATCATTTGACAGTATGGGCGGGTTCGCGATGCAACCACGTCAAAGGGCGAATGCTTTTTAGCAAACGAAAACCATTGACAGGTGTCGAAAAAATATGGTATTCTATATTCAAGGACGAAAATCGTTCAATATCATTTATAGGAGTACAGCCATGGGACTTATCAAAGCCATCGCGGGTGCGGCGGGCGGAGTGCTTGCCGACCAATGGAAAGAGTATTTCTACTGTGAAGCCTTGCCCGCTGACGTTCTCGCGGTCAAGGGCGAGAAGCGCGTTTCCGGACGTTCATCCAACTACAAGGGCAGCGACAACATCATCTCCACAGGCTCGGTCATAGCCGTAGCCACAGGTCAATGTATGCTCATAATCGAGCAGGGCAAGGTTGTCGAGGTCTGCGCCGAACCCGGCGAGTTCGTATACGACGCCTCCACGGAGCCTACCATTTTCGCGGGCAGCTTGGGGCCGAGCATCAGCGCCGTGTTCCGCAATATAGGCAAGCGTTTCACCTATGGCGGCGAAGCTCCCAAGGACCAGCGCGTGTACTATATCAACACCAAAGAGATTATCGGAAACAAGTACGGTACCCCCAGCCCAGTGCCCTTCCGCGTGGTTGACCACAATGTCGGGCTTGACATGGACATCTCCATTCGCTGCTTCGGTGAGTACAGCTATCATATCGTCAACCCGCTGCTGTTCTACACCAACGTTTGCGGCAATGTGGAATCCGATTATACCCGTACCGATATCGACAGCCAGCTTAAGAGCGAGCTTCTGACCGCGCTTCAGCCCGCGTTCGCAAAGATTTCCGACATGGGCATTCGCTATTCCTCCCTGCCCGGACACACCACCGAGCTGTCCGACGCGCTCAACAGCGTGCTTTCATCCAAATGGCGCGAGCTTCGCGGCCTTGAGATAGTGTCCTTCGGCGTGTCCTCGGTCAAGGCAAGCGATGAGGACGAGAAGATGATCAAGGAATTGCAGCGCAACGCGGCGTTCCGAGATCCCACTATGGCGGCGGCGCATCTTGTCGGCGCACAGGCGGCGGCGATGCAGTCGGCGGCCTCCAACGAAGGCTCAGGCGCGGCTATGGCGTTCATGGGCATGAATATGGCGGGCGCGGCAGGCGGCATGAACACCCAGAATCTGTATCAGATGGGTCAGCAGCAACAGTCAGCAGGCGCGCAGCGCTCGGAGTCTGCCGCAGCTCCTTCAAAGGATTCATGGCAATGCGCTTGCGGCGCGGTCGTAACGGGCAATTTCTGCCCCAAATGCGGCGCTAAAAAGCCCGAACCCAAGGCGGGTTGGAAGTGCTCCTGCGGCGCGGTCAACAAGGGCAGGTTCTGCCCGGAGTGCGGCGCTAAAAAGCCCGAGGGTATTCCGCAGTATCGCTGTGACAAGTGCGGTTGGGAGCCTAAGGACCCGACCAAGCCTCCGCGTTTCTGCCCCGAGTGCGGCGACCCCTTCGGCGACGAAGACAGGAAATAGTCTTTAGCGCCCCAAAGGAGCTTATTGATGCCGACAGAAGTAACAAATTATCAATGTCCGGCCTGCACCGGACCGCTTCACTTTGACGCGGCCACGGGCAGGCTGGTTTGCGACTATTGCGGGAGCAGCTACTCTGCTTCAGAGGTGGAAGCTCTCTACAAGAACAAGGACGAGAAGGCGGCCGCCGAAAGCGCGGGGTCGGAGTGGCACAAGGACGAGGCGGAGAACCTGAGGGCTTACGTCTGTCCCTCCTGCGGTGCGGAGATAATATGCGACGCCGTCACCGCCGCGACCTCCTGCGCCTATTGCGGCAACCCGACCATAGTCCCCGCCGCGCTGTCCGGCAGCTTAAGACCCGACTACGCCATACCCTTCAAGGTCGAGCGTGACGCGGCCGCAGCCGCCCTGTATAAGTATGTGAAGAAGCCCTTTGTCCCCAAGGCGTTCAAGGAATTCCGTGTCCATAACGAGATTAAGGGCATATACCTCCCCTTCTGGCTCTATGACGGAGCGGCCGAAGCCTCCATAGTCTGCAACGCCGAGCGTGTTTCCGTTCACCGCCGAGGGAACAAGGAGTATACCACGACCATGCATTTCGAGGTGGACAGGAGCGGCAGCTTCAGCTTCGAGCGCTTACCCGCCGATGGGTCAACCAAGACCCCCGACCGATACATGGACGCCATCGAGCCGTTCGACTACTCCCAGCTTGTGCCGTTTTCGACGGCATACCTGCCCGGTAAGGCGGCCGAGAAGTACGACGTTTCAGCCGAGGACTGCCGAAGCCGTGCCGAAGAACGAGTGAACTCCGCGGCGGAAAGTCTGCTGCGCGAGACAATCACGGGGTATTCCGTCGTTACCACACAGTCGTTGGACGTTTCCGTGAGCGACCTCAAGGTCAGTTACGCACTGCTTCCGGTTTGGCAGCTGCGCGTCCGTCATAAGGACAAGGACTATCTTTTCATGGTGAACGGGCAGACGGGCAAGGCCGTAGGCGATTTGCCGATTTCCAAGGGTCTGATGCTCGTGTGGTTCGCGGGGTTGGCGGTTGGGATAACCCTTATTATGCTGCTCATAATCCTAATTTCGGGAGGTGTGCTGTGAAAAGAATACTTTCCGTTATGGCACTGCTGCTTGCTCTTGCAGTCCTGCCCGCTGTGGTGTTGGGCGCAAACACGTTTATCAGCGACGCGGCGAATGTGATGGAAAACAGCCAAGTCAGCGAGCTTGAGACCCGCTGCGAGGCGCTTGCCGAGGAATACGATGTGGGCGTGTATCTCTGCACGGTAGACGCGTACACGGGCGGCAGCATACGCGAGTTTGCCAAGGACTATTATCGTGACAACGCCTTGGGACTTGGCGAGGCGAACAGAGGGATACTGTTTGTGGTTGCAACGTCACAGCGCGAGTACGTCACCGTGACCTATGGTTGGGCGGACGCGCTTTCGGAGTGTCCGTTCACCGACTATGGCGTGGAAAGGCTTGAGGAGGAGATCGTTTCATATATCTCCCAAGACGATTACGCGGGCGGCTTTGCGGCTTATGTTGACGAATGCGAGTATTATTTGGGGTATCTGGCGGAAAACGGCGAGCCGTTTGACGTCGGAAGCGACTCAGGCAGCAGAATGGACAACGTCAAGGCGGGTCTGCCGTATGCGATTGTGATAGGTCTGGTAGTCGCGGGCGTGATAGTAATGATTATGAAGAAAAAGACAACAGGGGGCATGGACGCGCCATTGGCGACAGTCTATGTCAACAGGGACAGCTTTGTCGGGAACGGCGGCAATGACCGCTTCCTCTATACCACTGAAACGGTTAGAACGATTGAAAGCAAGAGTAATGGCGGTGGCGGCAGCTCCGTTGACAGCGATGGCTTCGGCGGGAGCAGCGGCGGAAGCTACTGACAGAAAGATTGAGGAGCCGAGAAAGAACGCCTCGGCTCTATTTATGTGCGCACTGGCGTTGGAAATACTCCGCAACACGCATTTTGACATTTGCGCTCCCCCGAATCCCCCCGCTGTCATCAAATAATGCTCCGCCATTCTGCCCCTGCTGTCATCCTGAGGAGCGCCGCGACGAAGGATCTTGAAACAAACTTGCGGCGATACCACCGCTCCCCCGCGTGATAAGCTGTTCCCGCCGTGAGCGCTTCTTGACTTATTGAGTTTTCGGCAAGATCCTTCGACTTCGCTCAGGATGACATGAAAGCTTTTGCCACTCTCAAACCTGTTCCGTATTCGCAATTCTGCCCCCGCTGTCATCCTGAGGAGCGAACCGCGACGAAGGATCTTGAAACAGACTTGCGGCGATAGTGCCGCTCCCCCGCGTGATAAGCTGTTCCCGCCGTGAGCGCTTCTTGACTTATTGAGTTTTCGGCAAGATCCTTCGACTTCGCTCAGGATGACATAAAAGCTTTTGCCACTCTCAAACCTGTTCCGTATTCGCAATTCTACCCCCGCTGTCATCCTGAGGAGCGAACCGCGACGAAGGATCTTGAAACAAACTTGCGGCGATACCACCGCTCCCTCGACCCCCAGCGTGACGGACAAACAAGGACCGGGTCGCGCTTGCAGGTACGTTCAAGCCCCCCGTGTAACACTATGAACAGGCGGGCGAACACAGTTCGCCCGCCCACCGGTAGTCATTCTATTCGGCGCTATACCGTTCCGAAGTCCTCGGCTTCCACCCTTGGAAGCTCGTCAAGGCTTGAGATTCCAAGCTTGTGCAGGAACGCGTCCGTGGTGGCAAGCAGCGCGGGACGGCCTACGGTTTCTTTCTTTCCGCACTCATATATCAGCCCAAGGCGCAAAAGCTGCCCTATGGCATAGTCGCAGCGAACCCCCCGAATGTTCTCAATCTCGGCACGGGTGATGGGCTGTCGATAGGCGACAAGGCTCAGGGTCTCCATGAGCGAGCGTGAGGCGCTGCGCTTTACCGCGGGCGAAAGCAGCCGCTCCACCGCGTCATAGTACTCCGGGTTCGACCCTAACTGCGCGGAAGCTGTCGTCACAACAAGCCGTATGCCACGGTTTTCAAGCGCGTCCTTGAGCTCGGCAAGACCTTGTTCTATCTCACCGATTTCAACTTCAAGCGCTCGCGCAAGCTCCGCCTTCTCCACGGGCTCACCCGAGACAAAGAGCAGGCATTCTATTGCGGATGAGATGTTTTCCATGCTTTGTATCGCTTTCTAATCGGCTTCATCGATGTAGGTGTAGTCGTCGTTTTCGTTCAGCTCCTTGGCGCGTATCATGATGGGCGCGAAGGGGCGGCTCTGGGTCGCTCTTATCTCGCCATGCTTTAGCAGCTCCAAGAGCGCAAGGAAGGTAGCGGTAAGCTCCTCCCTGCTGTAATTGTCGGAGAACAGCTCCGTGAACGCAAGGCGCGGCTTTGCCTTCAGCATATCGCGTATCTTTTTGGCACAGCTTCTGACCGTGAAGGCGTCCTGACGCACCCGCCTTGCGACAGGCGCGCTGTCCTCGTCCTTCACTCGGTTAAGCACCTCGAAAAAGGCGGCGGAAAGCTGCTCAGGGCTTATGTCATCGGTGTACACGTTGTCAATCTTAATATGCTCCTCGGGCTTGCGCACCACGCTCTTTGCGTTCTCAAGGTATAGCTGCGTCAGCTCCATGCTCTCGAGCTTGAGCTTTTGATATTCGCGCAGCCTTTCGATAAGCTCTTTTTCAGGGTCGATCTCGCCTTCCTGGAGGGGCTGGGGTTTCGGCAGAAGCCGCCGCGACTTTATCAGTATCAGCTGTGCCGCGACGGTCATAAATTCACTCACGGAGTCCATGTCGCAGGCGTCCATCTCCCCGACTATCGCAAGGTACTGTGAGGTTATTTCGGATATGAATATGTCCTCGATGTCCAGCTCCGCCTTCTCAATGAGGCTTAGAAGCAAGTCGAGCGGCCCTTCAAACGCTTGTTGGTTAACCGTGTAATCCATCTTACAGCGCGCTGTATATCAGGTCGATGATAAGGTTGGGCAGCCATGAAAAGAGGCTAACGGATGTAAAGCGCATACCGATGATGACGGCGATAAGGAGGTAGTTGCCGTACTTGCGCATCCACATAAAGAACTTGGCTGGCAGGTACTTGCCCAAGAGAATCTCAAGCACATGGTAGCCGTCCAAGGGGTAGATGGGGATGAGGTTGAACAGCATCAGCACCGAGTTATAGCTCACGAAGAACATGCAGATGTACATGAAAGCTTCGTTGTTGTAGAGGTGCAGATACTTCATTCCCAAGAACCATATAAGGCTCGAAACCACGAGCAGCAGGAAGTTCATGGTAACGCCCGCAAGCGACACTATGACCGTACCCTTGCGGTAGCTCCTGAAGTTGCGGCTGTTCACAGGGACGGGCTTCGCCCACCCAAAGCCCGCAAGCAGCAGGCAGATTGTGCCGAATATATCCAGGTGCGCAAGCGGGTTGAGCGTCATCCTGCCCATCATCTTGGCGGTATCGTCGCCGCAGAGGTGCGCGGCGTACGCGTGCGCCCACTCGTGAAGGGTGAGGCTCAAAAGCAGCGCAGGCAACAGATATACAAGCAGCATGGGGTTGCTTATGTAAGATTGAATCATCATATAAATATTATACCGCATCGGCGGGGACTTTGGCAATAGTCGCTTTGTGCAGATATTGTGAGAATTTGCGGGCAAAACCCGTGAAGCCCCGCCAAGGCTTTTTCGGCGCTTTCCCGCTCCCTTGGAAATTGCGCTGAATCAGAGCCAATTCATAAAAATGTTCTATAAAAAGCTGTTTACCCGAACATTTGTTTATGTTATAATATGTAAGAAGTAAATGTGGAGGATTGTTGTACAAGATGGAACGTGAAAAGGATAAAGCGCTTGAGTTGGCGTTAACGCAGATAGAGAAGGCATTTGGCAAGGGTGCGATCATGCGCCTTGGCGATGCTGCCAATATGAACAACGTATCGGTCATATCCACGGGATGCATAGACCTTGATCTTGCTCTCGGCGTGGGCGGTCTGCCCCGCGGCCGTATAATCGAGATTTACGGGCCTGAATCCTCAGGCAAAACCACCATTGCCCTGCATGTGGTGGCACAGGCGCAGAAGGCGGGCGGAACCGCCGCGTTCATCGACGCCGAGCACGCCTTGGACCCCGTGTATGCCGAGAAATTGGGCGTCTGCGCGGACGAGCTTTACGTTTCGCAGCCCGACACGGGCGAGCAAGCCTTGGACATCACCGAGGCTCTTGTCAGAAGCGGCGCGATTGACGTTATAGTCGTGGACTCCGTGGCGGCGCTTGTGCCAAAGGCGGAGCTTGAGGGCGACATGGGCGACTCACACATCGGCTTGCAGGCCAGGCTTATGTCGCAGGCTCTGCGCAAGCTTGCGGGAGTGACCTCCAAGTCGCAGTGCATAGTCATTTTCATCAACCAGCTGCGCGAAAAGGTCGGCGTGATGTTCGGCAACCCCGAAACCACCCCCGGCGGCAAGGCGCTGAAGTTCTACGCATCTGTGCGCCTTGACGTAAGGCGCGTTGAGACGCTCAAGAACGGTACCGAGTTCATCGGCAGCCGCACCCGTGTGAAGGTCGCGAAGAACAAAGTCTCGCCCCCGTTCAAGGTGGCGGAGTTTGATATGCTCTTCGGTGAAGGCATTTCGCATGAAGGCTCCATACTCGATATGGCCGTCGGCAAGCGCATCATCATCAAGTCGGGCGCATGGTTCTCCTATAAGGATATGCGCATAGGTCAGGGCCGTGAGAACGCGAGACTGTTCCTAAAGGACAATCCCGAAATCTGTGACGAGGTGGAAAAGGCCATCTACGCCGCCATTGAAGCCGAACGCATAAAGGAAGGCGAGGAGGCCGAGGCCAAGCGACAGGCGCGTATAGTCCGCACCGCCGCGCCCGCAACCCCTCCGACGGACGAGTAGGGTCAAAAGCCGAGTATCAAAACGCGCTGTGGATATCCGCAGCGCGTTGTTTGTATTATTCGAGGGGTCAAGGCTCGCTCAGTCCAGCTTGTACTTCTCAAGGTAGCTGCGGGTCAGACCGCGGAACTGCTCGGAGGGCGCCTCCTTCTCGGCGTTAAGATAGCGGTGCGAGTCCATGGACATCCCCTGCGACTCAATTACCCCGACGGCGACGTTGGAGCAGTGGTCCGCGACACGCTCTATGTTTGCAAGCACGTCGTTGAACACAAAGCCTTGGGCTATTGTGCATTCTCCCGCCTGCAAGCGCAGTATGTGCCTGTCTTTCAGCTCCTGCTGCAACAGGTCAATGACCTCCTCAAGCGGCTCAACCCTCTGCGCCATGGCGACGTTATTGTTCTGCCACGCCGTAAACGACAGATCGACTATCTCATACAGCGCGTCCCTGATAACGTTCAGCTCCGCCCTTGCCGCGTCGGAGAACTGCACCGACTTGGTTTTCATCTCCTGCGCCGAGTCCGAAAGGTTCACCGCGTGGTCGCTTATGCGCTCAAAATCGCCTATGGAGTGCAGCAGCAGATTCGCCTCGCGGCTCTCGTCCTCGTCTAACTGTTGGGCGCATACCTGTACCAAATATGTCCCAAGCTTGTCCTCAAGCCCGTCTACGGTTTCCTCATCGTTTTGAACCTTGTCAAAGGACGTCTCGGTATAGCCGTCAAAAAGGCCCAAGGCGTCGGAGAGATTGCGGCGCACTATGGCGGCCATGCTGCCCGCGACTATGCGGCACTGCTCTAACGCGATGGCGGGAGTATGAAGGAAGCGTTGATCGAGACGGGAAGTCTCCTTGTCCACGGCGCTGGGCTTGTCCTTGATGGTGAACTTGGCGGCCTTGGCCAAAAGTCCGCCCAGGGGGAGCAGCAGCGCGGTCGCGGAGACGTTAAAAATGGTGTGGATGATGGCAATGTCGGCGGCGTTGAGCGGCTTAGACAGAAAATCGAAGTGGAAAATGGCGTTCAGCAGATAGAACGCGCACATGAAGAACAGCGAGCCTATGATGTTGAAGTAGAGATGCACCATTGCCGTGCGCTTGGCGTTGGTGCCGGCGCCTATGCAGGAGAGTATCGCGGTGACGCAGGTGCCGATGTTGGAGCCTAAGATTATGGGTATGGCCGCGCCGTAGCTGATGCTGCCCGAAGCCGCAAGAGCCTGAACAATGGCGAGGGTGGCGGCGGAAGCCTGAATAATCCCTGTAAAAATCGCGCCCGCAAGTATGCCCAGTATGGGGTTTTCGAGCGCCGAGAAGATGTCAGCGACAAGCGCGTTGCCGGCAAGCTGACCGCAAACGCTGCTCATCTGTGACATGCCGAACATCAGTATGGCAAAGCTGACGAGCGTTGTGCCTATATTCTTGCGCTTCTGCTGCTTGCAAAAAAGCATCAGTCCGGCGCCTACAACGGCAAGTATTGGTGAAAAGGTGGACGGCTTGAATATCTGTATATACCAAGCGCTGCCGTCCAAACCGGTCAATGCTAAAAGCCAAGTGGTGATGGTCGTGCCGATATTCGCGCCCATGATGATGCCCACGGCCTGTTCGAGCTTGAGTATGCCCGAATTGACAAAGCCCACGGTCATTACGGTGGTCGCGGACGAGCTTTGCACAAGGGCGGTCACGCCGCAGCCGACAAGCATACCCTTCAGTCTGCCGATGATGGGGAAGCGGCTCTTGGACGCCGTCGCCGCCGCGAGTGCGCGCTCAAGCTTGCCGCCCGAAAGCCTCTCCAGTCCGCCGGACATCATATGCATACCGAAAAGGGTAAATGCAAGTCCCGCCACGAACAATAATATATTCTGAATCGCTGCGCTCACAGTCGTTACCTCCGAGATTTCTACACTTTATCATACCATAGCTCAAGCACCAAATACCATATCCGTTATGTAAAATCTTCGGTTTTGTGTTAGGGCCTTTGTCGCTTGAACATTCGCCACATGATGCGATTGCACCATCAGCCCACACCCCGTGTCATCCTGAGCCATCGCTCAGGATCTTGGGGAAAACAAAACAGTCACGGAGCGCTCCCCCGCGTCAACCTCCTGCCTCAGCAGTTCACAGCGGGACGCGCTTGTCACAACGGGGGAGCGCCCCTTTCCCCACAAGCCTTTTTCAAGATCCTTCGTCGCATTGCTCCTCAGGATGACAACGTGGTTTATTGCGAATACCAAACAGGCTTATCGAGGGTAAAGCTTGCTTGCCGTCCTTCGTCGCTGCAGCTCCCGGGGACGGCATACACCTCTGTTCACTTTGACACACGTTACATATTTATCAATATTAGTATTTGACTTGAAGCGATTTAACCTATATAATCAAACCATGAATGAACAAAGGTCTTCAGGTACACTTGGGAGCGCGGGGAAGCTGCGCCTGTTCCTCTTTGGGCTGCTTATCGCAGCAGTGCTTTGCTGTGGCGGATTAAGCTCCGCAGATACCGTCAAGCCCTTGGGCGACGTCAACCTAAACGGAAGGGTGGACGCTTCCGACTCATCCTTCATACTCCGCTCGCTCGTTGGCTTGCAGTCGCTCTCCGCGGAAGCTCTGACCCTTGCCGATGTTGACAGCTCCTCGAGCGTCACCGCACGCGACGCCTCGTACATCATGCGTTATCTTGTGGGGCTTGACACGCTCCCGCCGTCGGACTACTATGTCACATCCGCACCCACCAACACGCCTTCGCCCGTACCCACGGCCACGCCCAAGCCCACAGGCCCGCTTGCTGACAAGGTCGTGTTTCTTGACCCCGGTCACGGAATCAATCCTTACACGGGCAACTGCTATGGGCATTACAGCGCGGAGAATTACTGCGAATCCGCCACCACTCTGGCCATAGCCACATACTGCAAGGCGGAGCTTGAAAGCCTGGGCGCGACGGTCGTAATGACCCGCGCCAACGCCGACATGGTCGGAAATATGCAGCGCATGACAATAGTCAACAACTACGCCATAGGCCTGCTGCTCGGCAACACCTCCGACTCCGACACGCAGACCTTCCTGTACCATATGCAGGCTGTGATGAATCTCATCTACGACGAATACGACGCCTACAAGAACACAGCGGGTTCGACCGCCGGGACCTACTTCAACACGCCCTATGACGAAACCACCGTCGCCAATGAGGAAACGGCTCGGCTTTTCGATATGGAACGTTCCTCGCTGCTCGATAACTGCGTATTCATTTCGATACACACGAACGCGCCTGCGCAGAACGACGACGGCACTTACAGCACCTCCGTCAACGGCATTCGCGTGTACTGCAACCAAAATAAACGCTACGCGAAGTATTATTCCAACTATCGCGCCGAACAGAACCTGCGACTTGCGAACGCTCTGCTCAATACGGTGTATCAGTATGTGGACATCTCGAACAGCCAGGCTTCGCCCAAGGATCAGGACTATTTCATGATACGCGAGCACAATATCACCGCCGCGCTTATCGAGGTCGGTTTCCACACCAACGCGCACGACAGGGCGGTGCTTCAAAGCGAGGAGGGTCAGCGCGGCGCGGCCAAGGGCATAGCGCAAGCCATAGTGGTGTATTTCTCGGACGAGGTTTTGAACATGATAAGCATGAATATGGAGCCGGATTCATAAGCGAAAAACGATACGGCAATCACTTTGGACAAGCGGCAACGGGCGGATACCATCCGCCCGTTGCTTTATTTGATTGATATTTTCGGGGAAGGGGGGTGGGGGAGCGCGTCCTATCACCGCAAGTTTGTTTCAAGATCCTTCGTCGCTGTCGCTCCTCAGGATGACAGTGAGGGCTTGTTGTCGGAGCATGTCAGGATGGCAGCGGGGGTTACAATATGAACACCGAACAGGCTTGAGAGCGGGTAAACTTCCCTGTCATCCTTTACTTCTAAGGATGGCAGCGGGGGTTTGTTGGCGGAACATATTAGGATGACCAACGGGGGAATTAGGGCGTGCGGCGCTTTTACGGCACGTCCTTGGTTGCTATCATGTCAACACCCGTGCCTGCGATGTTTGCCTTAACCACGTCGCCTATATGGACGGGAGCGTGGACGCTGACGGCGGCGACATCCCTGACGCAGTCGAAAATCTTGCCCTTGGGTACGTCCGAGCGGGTCTTGCATGAGACCGTCTGCGCGCCCGACACGCTCCCTTCGACCCTGACGGTGGTCGTAACTATGCGCGTGGGGTTCGTGACCTCCTTGCGGGCGTATATATCGCCCTTCATGCAGCTGTTGCCCGAAACGGAGCATATTACTTCGCCGTCCATGCCGACCTCTATCTGGCAGCCCATGGGACAGCCTATGCAGGTTAGTGTTCTAATCTCCATCTTCACTCCTCCTCCACGGCGATAAGAATGCTCCCTATCCCCTTGTGCGCCGCAAGCACAGCGCCCGTTAAAACGACCTGCTCCATCTCGCCCGGCGCCATTATTCGCCGCTTGCGCTCCGAAACCTTTTCGCCGTCCAAATAGACGCAGACCTTTCTGTCCTTCATGACCTGTCCAACCCTAAAGCGTATGGTAACGCCGTTGGGTACGAACTTCGGATCTATGCTCGAAGGCACCGCGTACCTTGCGCCGCCCGACAGCTCTACTCTAATCTCGCTGCGATGCTCGTCCTTACAGCCGTCAAGGACGAATCCGGCCGCGTGTACGCCCGCGAAGCCCGCTTCCTCGGACACATAGTCCACAAGGTCATGCACATGCAGTGCGTTGCCCGCCGCGAACACGCCCGAAACGGAGGTCTCGAAGCTTTCGTTGACCACGGGGCCGTTGGTGACGGGGTTCATCAGAACGCCCATGTCGCGGGACAGCTCGTTTTCGGGGATAAGTCCGCAGGACAAAAGCAGGGTGTCGCAGGGATAGTACTTCTCCGTACCGGCGATGGGCTTTAGGCGCTCGTCAACCTGGGCTATGGTCACGCCCTCAACGCGCTCCTTGCCCCTGACGTCCACAACCGTGTGGCTTAGCAGCAGGGGTATGTTAAAATCGTCAAGGCATTGGACTATGTTGCGCTTGAGACCGCCCGAATAGGGCATAAGCTCCGCGACAAGCTTAACCTTCGCACCCTCAAGGGTCATCCTTCGCGCCATGATAAGACCTATATCGCCGCTGCCGAGTATGACAACCTCGCGCCCCGGCATGAAGCCCTCCATGTTGACAAGCCGCTGCGCCGTACCCGCCGAGTATATCCCTGCGGGACGAAAGCCGGGTATGTTGAGGGCGCCCCTTGCGCGTTCACGACAGCCCATGGCAAGGATCACGGCCTTGGCCTCTATGTCCATAACCCCGTTTTCGCGGTTCATCGCGATGACGTGCCTGTCCTTTGTCAGCTCAAGCACCATGGTGTTCAGCATATAGGTTATGCCCCTGTCCTTGACCTTTTGTATAAAGCGAGCCGCGTATTCGGGGCCGGTCAGCTCCTCCTTAAAGGTATGCAGCCCAAAGCCGTTGTGTATGCATTGGTTGAGTATGCCGCCAAGCTCGTCGTCGCGCTCCAATATGAGTATGTCCCGTACTCCCGCGTCAAACGCCGCGACCGCCGCCGCAAGTCCCGCGGGGCCTCCGCCTATCACAACTATGTCGTAATTCATAAAGTCTCCCCCGTAAAATCGTCCTTGGTCAGACCCTCGATAAGCTCCGAGCCTTTGCCGCACTTGGTGATTTTGGCCATGTCCACACCCAGCTCGCGTGAGAGTATCTCCATCACTCGCGGTGAGCAGAAGCCGGATTGACACCTGCCCATGCCCGCCCGCGTGCGGCGCTTTACCGCGTCAAGACTCCTTGCGCCCAAGCTGCGGTGAATGGCGTCCAGTATCTCGCCCTCGGTTACGGTTTCGCAGCGGCAAACCACCCTGCCGTAAGCGGGGTTGCTTTTGATAAGCGCGTTGCGCTCCGTTATGCTGAGCTTTTTAGGGTCGAGTATGCCCTTCCTCTCGCCCTTAAAATCGGGGTTCCTGTGAAGGTGCAGCCTTTCGGCTATCATGTCCGAGACACACAAGCCTATCGCGGGCGATGAGGCAAGTCCCGGAGATTCTATGCCCGCGCAGTCGAAAAAGCCCTCGGCGTCCTTCACCCAGCCAATGATGAACTCATGCCCGTCCTCGTGGGCGCGAAGTCCCGCAAAGCTTGTTATCACCTGACGCAGGGGAAGCTTATCCACAGCGTCCAAAGCCTTCCTTGCGACGTCCGCCAAGCCCTCCGCCGTGGTGTTGGTACCCTCCTTGTCGTCGATATCGACCGCCGTGGGGCCAACTATGGTGTTGCCGTGCAGGGTCGGGCTTATCAGCACGCCCTTGCCCAGCTTATCGGGAAGTTGGAATATCGTATGCCTGATAAAGCCCGCGGCCGACCTGTCAAGCAGCATGTAATCGCCTCTGCGCGCCGCAATGTGAATTTTGCTTTCGCTTACCATATTGTGGAAAAAGTCCGCGTACACGCCCGCCGCGTTCACGACGGCGCGGGTCACAAGCTCGCCCTTGTCGGTCGAAACCGTCCATGTGTCGTCCGCACTGCGCGTTAGGCTCAAAACCTTGGTGTTGAGCATGAATTCAGCGCCGTTGTCGGCGGCGTTCTCCGCCAAGGCTATGGTAAGCCCGAAGGGGCAGACTATGCCGCCCGTGGGCGCCCAAAGCGCGGCGACCGCGTTAGGGCCGATGTTCGGTTCAAGCTCCCGCAGACGCTTTTCATCCACTAACTCAAGCTCTTTGACGCCGTTCTTAACGCCCCGCTCGTAAAGCCTTTGGAGCTTGGGCAAATCGTCCTTATCCAGACAGACCACAAGACTGCCGTTTTGCTCAAAGGGGAAATCCAGCTCTCCGGCAAGGTCGGGCATCATGCGGTTGCCCATGAGGTTGTACTTGGCCATAAGACTGCCCTCGGGCGCGTCAAAGCCCGCGTGAACTATGCCGCTGTTGGCCTTGGAGGTGCCGTTGCAAACGTCCTCCGTACGCTCGACCACGCAGATGTTCGCCTTGTATCTTGTGAGAAAGCGGGCGACAGAGCTGCCTATTACCCCCGCTCCGATTATTACCACGTCATACATATATATATCCAATCCCGACATTGTGCGTCAATGCCGTCACTCCTTGTCGTCCTCCGCCCAAAGCCTTGCGCAGCGCACGGCGCGCTTCCAGCCCGAAACGCGGGTTTTGCGCTCGTCCTCGCCTATGCTTGGGGTAAAGACGCGCTCCGCGCTGCGATGAGAGACTATCTCGCCGCGGCTCTTATACGCGCCCACGCCAAGCCCCGCAAGGTACGCCGCGCCCATCGCGGTTGTCTCAACACATTCGGGACGCATGACGGGCACTCCGATTATGTCCGCCTGCGTCTGCATAAGATAGTTGTTCGCGCTCGCGCCGCCGTCCGCCCAAAGGCAGGTCAGGTCTATGCCCGAATCGGCTTTCATGGCGACAAGCACGTCCGCGACCTGATAGGCAATGCTGTCCAAGGTTGCCCTTATGATGTGGTTGCGGTTGCAGCCACGCGTCAACCCGACTATTGTTCCCCTTGCGTACTGATTCCAATACGGCGCGCCAAGTCCCGTAAACGCCGGAACCACATAGCAGCCGTTGGCATCGTCCACCTTTAGAGCGCAGCGCTCGGTGTCGGACGCCTTTTCGACAAGCTTCAGCTCGTCGCGCAGCCATTGTATCGCCGCCCCCGCAACAAAGATAGAGCCTTCCAAGGCGTATTCGACCTTGCCGTCAACGCCCCAGGCTATTGTGGACACAAGCCCGTTTTTGGAGAATACCGGCTGCCGCCCCGTGTTCATCAGCAGGAAACAGCCCGTACCGTAGGTGTTTTTCGCGGAACCCGCCGAAAAGCAGGTTTGCCCGAAAAGCGCGGCCTGTTGGTCACCCGCCACGCCCGCTATGGGTATGGGTCCGCCCAAGTACTGCGGGTCGGCAAACCCGAACACCCCGCTTGAGGGCTTGACCTCGGGGAGCATGGAGGCTGGTATGTCTAATTCCCTCAGAATATCCTCATCCCAAGACAGGGTGTTGATGTTGTAGAGCATGGTTCGCGAGGCGTTGGAGTAGTCTGTTGCGTGAACTTTGCCGCCCGACAGCTTCCATATGAGCCAACAATCCACCGTGCCGAACAGCAGCTCGCCGCGCTCGGCGCGTTCACGCGCACCCGCGACGTTCTCAAGTATCCAGCGCACCTTGGTTCCGGAGAAGTAGGCGTCTATAACAAGTCCCGTCTTTTGACGAAAGCTTTCCGTTTTGCCCTTCGCCTTCAGGGAATCGCAGTACTCAGCCGTGCGCCTGCACTGCCACACTATCGCGGGACAGATTGGCTCGCCCGTGAGCCTGTCCCACACAACGGTGGTTTCGCGCTGGTTGGCTATGCCTATTGCGTAGACCTCCTCCCAAGTCGCGCCCGCCGTCTGCATGGCTTCAACCGCCACGGCAAGCTGTGTCGCCCATATCTCGTTGGCGTTGTGCTCGACCCAGCCCGCATGGGGGTAGAGCTGCGTGAACTCGCGCTGTGCGCTGCTTACACGCCTGCCGTCAAGGTCGAAGATTATACAGCGGTTTGAGGTCGTGCCGGCGTCCAAGGCCATCAGATACTTTTTCATAAGATGTCGTCCCTTCACAATATTTCAGCAAAGCCCCCAAAAAAGGGGTTTCGTTCCTTTTCGGATACAGAGCTACTCGTCCATATGCTCCACGGTGAACATATTGAACTTGCGCGTTAAGCGCAGGTCGTCGCGGGTGAGGGTCAGCCGCTCCTTTAATGCGTCGTCCTCAGCAAGCACACGGTCACAGAGGGCGCACTTGGCGGAAACGGGCAGGAGCGTGCGCGACGACAGCCCCGACAGAAGTCCGTCCTCCACCCCCGACGAGCCGAGGGGCTTTAGGGTGCATATAAAGACATGCTCTATGCCGTTGGTCTGGTTTTGCAGGAGGTAGTTGGTTATAAGCTCATGCCTTTGCATCCTGCCGCAGTACAGCGCCCGCGAACGCTGCGGCTCTAAAAAGGAGTCAAGGTTGTAGAACATGGTGACAAGAGGCTCCTCCTCGCTGTCAAAGACAAGCAAGCTCTTGACAATATGCCCCGTCCTGCCGTCGTAATAATAGAGGTAGCGTCTGCCGCTCTGTTCAAGCGCGGAGCCGCCTTTGCGCTCCGCCCTCGTGTCTGCCGCCAAATCGGTCAAAAGCGTGGAGGGCTTGACGGATAACGCCTTAGCGACGTCAAAGAGGGTATCTATGTCCATGGCTATGGAGCCTTGCTCATACTTGCCCACTGTGGCCTTGCTTTTGCCGATATATGAAGCCATCTCGTCCAAGGTCATATGCTTTGCGCGTCTCAGCAACCGAACATTTTGCCCGACAAGGCAATCAAGCTCGCTCATAGCTCCTCCGAAAATCTCGTAAGAATACGATAAATTTTGCTCCATGGGGTAAAATGCCCTATCCGCGCACCCATTATAACAAGCAAAAAGTTTCGTGTAAAGAGATTTTTTAACATTAACTCTCATCTTGCGCGTCTGCTTGAGGTTTGCAAAGCGGGAGCTTACGGTATATTCTCTCCGGTGGTAAAAACGGAGGCAATATATATGTGCGGCAAGAACTGCTTTAAAAGTGTCATGGTCTTGGGATTCGCCCTGTTCGCAATGTTCTTTGGAGCGGGCAACCTCATATTCCCGCCTTATCTCGGCTTGGAGGGCGGCACTAACTGGGGTTGGGGCTTTATAAGCTTCATAGTCGTGGACGCGGGTCTTGCCGTTATCGCGCTCATCAGCGTTTTCAAAACGGGCAAGGGCTTTTCGGGCGTAACCGAGAAGCTGGGTCCCGTGCTGTCGCCGCTGCTCATCGCCGTTACCGTGCTGTGCTTGGGGCCGCTTGCCGCGATTCCGCGCACCGCCGCCACCACCTTCGAGCTTGGCGTTCAGCCGCTGCTGCCCAATTGCCCCTCGTGGATCTCGGCCGTGGCGTTCTTTAGCGTGGTCACGCTGCTGTGTGTGCGCCCCGCCAAGATAGTCGATATTGTGGGACGCTTTTTAAGCCCGTTGATGTTCCTTTGCATAATAGCCTTGGTTGTGGTCGGAATAGTCACCCCCATAGGCACCACCATCGGCGGAGCCGTGCCGTCTGAGCTTGTCAGGGAAGGGCTTGAGTCGGGCTATCAGACCATGGATATGCTGGGCGCACTGCTGTTTTCGGCTGTGGTGCTGTCCTCACTCAAGACGCAGGGCTATAACGACAGGCGCTCGCAGCTTCGCATGACCGCGATGTCGGGCGGCGTCGCCGCGCTTGGGATGTTCCTTGTGTACGGGGGGCTAAGCTATTTGGGCGCGTCCTCGTCAAGCGTGTTTTCGCTTGACTTGGGTCAGGCGGGACTGCTGCTTGCCATTACAAACGGCTTGCTCGGAACCGCGGGACAGGTGCTGCTTGGCGTCATAGTCGCCTGCGCCTGCCTTACTACCGCGATAGGGCTTGTCTCCGCCTGCGCTGAATCGTTTGTGGACCTTTCGCATGGCAAGCTGAAGTATGTCCCGATGGTGCTTGCGATTTCGGCGTTCAGCCTTGTCGTGTCCACCCTTGGCATATCGAAGATCATCGCCCTTTCCTCGCCCGTACTGGAGATAATCTACCCGGTGCTTATGACCTTGGTTCTGCTCACGCTTGCTAATGGGCAGATTAAGAGCCGCTATGTCTATCGCGGCGCGGCGCTGTTCGCGCTGGTCGTCTCCGCTTATGTGACGCTTGACGGACTTGTGGCGGCTGACCTCGGCTCGTCCATGCTGCCGCTTGCGGGCATAGGCTTGGGGTGGGTACTCCCCGCGGCGCTCGGCGGACTTATAGGCGCGGCGATAAAGGACAGGAAGCCCCGCCGCCTGCCCGCGCACAAAGCGGCGAAAAGCGGAGCGCACGGCGCGTAAAGCGTCAAAGGCTGTATTTCTGCGTTTATGGCGACTCTCGTTTTCATGGCGGGGTCGCTTTTTTGTCACCGTATAGTCAAAGGAATGGCATAGAGAACGCTTGATTTATTGGGCGCGCTTGTGCTACAATGGATAAAAATGAACGGAGGACTTTTGACAATGACGATAAAGAATCTCACCCCGCATATTCAATGTGCGCCTGAGGATTTTGCAAGGACCGTGCTTATGCCGGGCGATCCGCTTCGCGCCAAGTTTATCGCGGAGAACTTCCTTGAGAACGCGGAGCTTGTGAACAACGTGCGCGGCGTACAGGGATACACGGGATCTTATGAGGGCAAGCGCGTGTCCGTTATGGCAAGCGGAATGGGTATGCCTTCGATTGGCATCTATTCCTATGAGCTGTTCAATATCTTCGGCGTCGAGAACATCATCCGCATAGGCTCCGCCGGCGGTATGCACCCCGATCTGAAGCTGTTTGACATAGTGATAGCGCAGGGCGCCTGCTATAATACCAACTACGCGCAGCAGTATAGGCTGCCCGGCACGATCTCAGCGATTGCGGACTACGGCCTTCTGAAGAAGGCGGTCGAGGAGTGCGAGCGCAGGGGCTATCGGCATATGGTCGGCAATATTCTGTCCTCCGATGTGTTCTATGACGATGCGAACTCCGGACTTGAGTGGCGCAAGATGGGCGTTTTAGCGGTCGAGATGGAGAGCGCCGCGCTGTACATGAACGCCGCAAGAGCGGGCAAGCACGCTCTGTGTATCTGCACCATATCCGACACAATTTCCGAGGACGGCGGCGAAATCACCACGCCCGAGCAGCGTCAGACCGCGTTCTCCGACATGATGCGCGTCGCCCTGACGATAGCATAAAAATCAAGCGCAAAGCCTTTGCCCCGCCTTATAAAGCGGGGCTTTTTGCTGTACAAAAAACCACAGAGAGCCCGCGCCGCCTTGACCGGACGCCACCCCATCCCCCGCCGCCCCGCGCCGCCAAACGACAGCGCAGCTTCCATTGGAGTTTGCCGCCGCCGCGTTCTTGACTGTGAAGCGCGTTTCAACTATAATGTAGACATCCAATAATCGGAGGCGACATATGATCACACCCAAACCACTTTTCAAGGGCGCAAGGGTCGCGCTGCTCGCGGCGTCAGGCCCTGTCCCCAACGGCAGACACGACAAAGCATACGAGTCCGTAAGGGCTTTGGGACTTGAGCCGGTCATTTACCCAAGCTGCTGTCTGCGGCACGGATATTTCGCGGGGAATGACGCGCAGCGCGCCGCCGACCTCATGAACGCGTTCACCGATGATTCCATTGACGGCATACTCCTCATGCGCGGCGGCTATGGTATGCACCGCCTGCTGCCGCTCTTGGACATGGCCGAGATAGCCAAGCACCCCAAGTTCATCTCGGGGTACAGCGACGTCACCGCCCTTCTTATCGCGTTAAATCAGCTCTCGGACATGGTGGCATACCACACCGTCATGCCCTCAACCGAGTACTATAAGCCCTTGGACGAGTACTCAATGGATTACTTAAAGCGCGCCCTGTTCGGCGGGCTTGAAGGCGAGCTTCTAAACCCGGAGGGCAGACCCTTCACCGCCCTAAACGGCGGAAAGGCTAAGGGGACGCTCACGGGCGGCAACCTGTCACTGGTGCATCAATCGCTCGGCGGCAAGTGGGAGATTGACACCAAGGGCAAGATACTTTTCCTTGAGGATGTGGAGGAAAAGCCCTACCATATCGATGGTATGCTGACGCAGCTTCGCAACGCGGGCAAGCTTGACGACTGCGCAGGCTTCATCCTGGGCTATTGGACGAAGTGCGCGGCGGAGATGCCCGAAAACTCGCTCAGCCTTGAGCAGATATTTGACGAACTGCTTGTCCCCACGGGCAAGCCCATAATCGCGGGGCTTTGCTGCGGTCACGATTTACCCTCCTGCTCCTTGGCGATGGGCAGACAGGTCGAGATCGACGCGGACGCTTTGAGCATCAGGCTGTTATAATTATGAAGGAATTGTCGGAGTTTTTAAGGAAGGCGCGGGGCGCGCAGACCATAGTCCTAAGCGGCGCAAGGGAAGGCGAACGCTTTCGCAAGATTACCCTAAAGCGCGACGGCACATACTACAACTTGGAACAGCTTACCCAAACGCAGGCCTTTCACAAGCGGGTGACGGACGCGGAGCTTGCCGCGTATTTGGAGGAAGCCTTCAAAGGCTTTGCGCAGATGGCGGCGTGGAACGACGGGTGCGAGCTTCAGCTTAGGCGCGGCAGGGGTGAATCCCTGCTGTACTTTGAACACGCTTCCAAGTCCGCGCCCAAGCAAGCCGAGGGGCATGACGTCAAGCGCAGCTATATCATAGCGGAGGGGCAGCTTGTGCCGCCGCTTGTGGACATGGGCGTCATGACCCAAGACGGCCGCGTTGTCAAGGCGATGTACCACAAGTACCGTCAGATTAACAGGTACTTAGAGTTCATCGACGACACGGCGGGCAAGGATGAATCCCCGCTGCACATTGTGGATTTCGGCTGTGGCAAGTCCTATTTGAGCTTTGTGGTGTACTGGTATTTTACCGTTTTGAAAGGGCGCAGTGTCAGCTTGACTGGCGTGGACCTTAAAGCGGACGCGTTGAGCTTTTGCAGGGCGGCAGCTCAAAAGTACGGCTATGGCAACATGGGTTTCGTATGTGCGGATATACGCGAGTATCATGGGGAACGCCCAATGGACATGGCGATTTCACTCCACGCCTGCGACACAGCCACGGACTACGCGCTTATGGCGGCCGTGCGCGAGGGCGCGAGGTACATCTTTGCCGCACCCTGCTGCCAACACGAGCTGGCGGGACAGCTTTCGCCCGCGCAAACCCCAATCCCCGGAGCTTACGGCGTGATGCGCGAGCGCTACGCCGCACTTCTCACCGACGCAATCAGAGCCGAGCTGCTCACCTGCTGCGGCTATAAGACGCAGGTAATGGAGTTCGTTGACCTTCAGGACACGCCGAAGAACCTGCTCATACGCGCAAGTCTCGGCAATATCGACAGCAAACGCAAAAAGGCCGCCCTTGACGGCGTGAAGGAGAGCATGGAGCGCACGGGCGTTACCCCGACCTTCTTCCGTCTGCTCACACAAAGCGGCAAATTGGAGGGAATTTAGTCTATGCGCTACACAGACGCGCTCTTGTTCATGCCCGATTTTCGCTTCCACCGCCTTGACTTCACCGTGGAGAACGGAGTGTTCACGGGCTTTTTTCCGCATTCGGGCGAGGGCGTGTCCTTATATGACGCGCTCGTTGTTCCGGGGCTTATCGACCTGCATTGTCACGGCGCGATAGGCGAGGACTTCACCTACGGCGGCGATATTGACAAAATCGCCCGCTTCCTTGCCAAAAATGGGACGACCTCCTTCCTTGCCACCTCTCTGACCACATCGGAGGAGGTGCTTACGGCGGCGTACCGGAGGGCGGCCGAGTACCATGGGAATGAGCACACAGGCTCTGCGCGTATGCTCGGCATTAACATGGAGGGGCCGTTCTTCTCACATAAAAAGGGCGGAGCGCAGGACCCGACACAGCTGCGCTTGCCAAGTGCAGCGGAGTTCTTGCGCCTTTGGGACGCCTGTGAGGGGCTTATACGCATAGCCGACCTTGCGCCCGAGCTGGACGGAGCCTTTGAGCTGATAGCCTGCGCCAAGGAGCGCTGCACTGTCTCACTTGCGCACACTGCCTGCGACTACGCGACGGCCTTTGCCGCCTTCGACGCGGGCGTGAGCCACGTTACACACCTCTACTGCGGTATGGAACCTATGCACCACCGCGCCCCCGGGCCCATCCCCGCCGCCGTGGAGCATGATAATGTCACGGCGGAGCTTATCGCGGACGGAGTTCACGTTTCGCCAGCCATGGTGCGCATGGCGTTTCGTATGTTCGGCCCCGAACGCGTTTGCCTTATAAGCGACGCGCTTGCGGCCTGCGGCCTGCCCGACGGCGATTATGCGGCGGGCGGTATGAAAGTTTCGGTACATGACGGCGCGGCGTGGCTGCCAAGCGGCACGCTTGCCGGCTCTGCGCGCACGCTCCTTGGAATAATGCAGAAGGCCATATCCTTCGGCATTCCAAAGGAAGCCGCCATCAGAAGCTGCACCGCCAACCCCGCCCGCGTCTTGGGTGAAACCAAGCTTGGCGTAATCGAATCGGGCGCCGCCGCCGACTTCCTCGCCCTCAATGAGGACATGACCCTGCTTGGCGTATACTCAGCGGGGAGGGTGTAGGAACAGCTTTACCCCGCTGCCCCGAATTACCCGCCGTCATCCTGTTTGGTATTCATAAATTGCATACCAACAGTCATCCTTTGCCTACGGCTCAGGATGACAACAGGGTTATACCCGCTCTCAATCATATTCCCTATCCGCCCTTCAACCCCCGCCGTCATCCTGAGCTTGCCGAAGGATCTTGAAAAACACTTGCGGTGATAAGAAGCGCTCCCCCGCATACCCCCACCCTCATCCTGAGCCATGGGCTGTCGCTTAATTTGCGGTTTTCCAATTGAATCTATTTCCTGATACTTATTATTAGATCTGTGCCGTCGGGCTGCTTTAACTCGCGCACAGCGATATTCGCGCCGCTGTCCTTCAACTTTGCTACCGTGTCGTTAATCGCATTAATAATCAGCCTGTCGTTTCTGACCAAGCAGCGTATCTTCGCGGGCTTCACCTTAAGCTGCTCTGTCACGAACTCCTCGGTCTTTCTTACGCTCCACTTGCCCGCTATGACGCGGTTAGCACACTCGAACTGCGCCTCCTCAGACCCTAAAGCGAGCATCGCTCTGGCGTGTCTTTCGGACAATTCGCCCGAATACAGCTTTTCGCGCACGCTTTCGGGCAGGCGAAGCAGTCTCAGCTTGTTCGAAAGGTATGACTGGCTCTTACCAAGCTTGACTCCAAGCTGCTCCTGCGTCATCCCGAACTCCACCAAGAGCCGTTTATACGCCTCCGCCTCCTCTATGCAGCTTAAATCGCGGCGTTGGACGTTCTCGATTAATGCCATAAGCCCGCTTTGCTCCGCGCTGACGCTCTTTATGACGCAGGGGATCTCGCGCATACCGAGCATTATACAGGCGCGAAGCCGCCTTTCGCCCGCCACAAGCTCAAAGCCATGCTCCGTGGGTCTTACGGTCAAGGGCTGAATAAGCCCGTGTTGGGCTATGGAGCTCATCAGATCGGACAGCTCGTCGCGTGAGAACTCGCGCCGCGGCTGTCGCGGATTCGGCGTTATGTCCTCAGTGGGGATGAGCATGAGACTGCGGCTTAGATCGCGCTTTGGCGGCATGGCAAGTATGCGCTGGGCATAGCTGTCGTTCATGAACCGTCCTCCTTCCCGTTATGGACAAAAGATACCACGATGAGACGAAAATGAAAAGTCATTCGACTATCAAAGTGGTTTTGCGGCAAGCAAGGACAAGTTTTTGAAGAAGGTTAAATTAGTGAAAAGGTCTTGCAATTTCAAACGGGTCTGCTATAATGTTTATGAAATCTAAACAAGGAGGTATATTATATGGCATACAAAATTAGCGATGATTGCATAGCCTGCGGCGCGTGCGCGGCAGAGTGTCCCGTAGGGGCTATTAGCGAGGGGGACGGCAAGTACGTCATCGACGCTGACGCCTGCATCGACTGCGGCAGCTGTGAAGCGACCTGCCCCGTAGGCGCTCCCAAGGCTGAGTAAGTGTAGTTACTAAACGACAAAACGCCTCAAGAGCTTCCTGGGGCGTTTTTTGTATGCTTCTTGTTTCCTTTACACATCCATGCAGTGCATCTTTATAAGCAGTCTGTGAACGAAGGGCAGTCGGATAAAGGCATAGGCTGTGACCGCGCCCGCAAAATTCAGCATAAAATCGTCTATGTCGCAGGTTCCGCAGCGAAACGCCAATTGCAGGAATTCTACGGCAATTATGATTAGCGCGATAACGGGCAGGAAAAGCCGCCACCTGCGAAAAGGGCTGAACAGGCAGGGCAGAAATATTGCCATGGGCGCGAACAGTGCAAGGTTGCCCAAGAGATTATCGATTGCTATTGTCTTGGTGGAGCTGTAATCGCCCGTCACAAGCTCGCTTACGAAAGCCGATATGCTCTTGAAGGGGACGAAGTTATAGTTGGCGAATTGGGAATCGCCGCGACCGCCCAGAAACAGCAGGCCAACAAGCGCGATGCAGTAGTACGCAAGCAGCACAAACAGCGCTGAACGAATGACGCGCTTTTTGTTGCATAGCTCGTCCTCGCTTTTGCCCCTGAGCAGGGTTGCAAAGAGCAGGGGCAGGGTCACGGCGATAACGGTTAGGAGCATGGCCTTCTTACCTGTTGTGGTGCCGTTAAAGAGCAGCAACGCGCTGCAACAGATGAACACCGCCGACGTTATGACATATAGTATTGTGGAAGCCGTCCTTGCGGGTCGCTTGCTTTTCATCAATAATACCCCAAACCTCTTTGATAATGCGAGCTTACACCAAAGGGACGGCGGTGAAAAGCGTCTCCGCCGCTATTTTACAATTGCTCCGTTAAAAATGTGCAATTATGACGAAAGCTCGTTAGGGTATTAAGAACGCCGGAGCGCTCCTCAGGATGACAGCGGGAGTTTGCCGCCGGCACATTGCCCAATGACGTGATTGCATCGCCAACCCACCACCGCTGTCATCCAATTATGCATCGCCAACCCACCCCCATTGTCATCCTGAGCGAAGTCGAAGGATCTTGCTAAAAACTTATAAGTCAAGGGGCGCTCACGGCGGGACACCCGTCCTCAGCCCTCCGCGTCATCCTTCGCTTGTCGAAGGATCTTGCCCCAAACTAAAAAGTCAAGGGGCGCAACCCCCTTCCTATCCTCCTGCGCCCCCTCCGTCATCACAAAGTCGGCAGACAACAGCGCCGCCCTGACGGGCGGAGCTGTGGGGCGTTCAAATTGATGTTAGTTCATCTTGTCCGGCTCACCGTAATCGTGACCGAAGGTGTTGACCGTGATGCTCTTTATCACCTGGTCGTTGATGGGCTTGTCCGCTTTGTTCGTAGTGGTCCTTGCAAGCTCGTCCACCACGTCCATGCCCTCTATGACCATGCCAAAGGCGGCGTATTTGCCGTCAAGGAAGGTGCTGTCCGCATGGCAGATGAAGAACTGACTGCAGGCGGAGTCCATGCTTAAATTCGTTCTTGCCATAGAGATAACGCCGCGCACATGCGAAAGGTCGTTCTCTATCCCGTTCTCGCTGAACTCGCCGGCTATTGTATATTCCGAAGCGCCGCTGCCCGTGCCTTCGGGGTCGCCGCCTTGAATCATGAAGTTGTAGATGACGCGATGGAAGATAAGCCCATCATAGAAGCCGCTGTTGGCAAGGCTTATGAAGTTCGCCACGGTATTGGGCGCGTTTTCGGGGTACAGCGCGACCTTTATCACGCTGCCGTTTTCCATGGTAATCGTTGCTATCGGATGCTTTATCACTTTACCCTCCTTGTCGGTGTAGGTTCCTCCGCTTGCCGAACAAGCCGAGCCGCATACAAGCAGCGTCAACGCAAGCGCGATACAGATTAGTCTTTTCATTTACTGTCCTCCTTAGTCATGTGGGTATATCGATTCTTTCCTGTTTGTGAGGATTTCCTCGTCAATGTCGAAGGAATAGACCTCGGACATGGTTTTAATGAACTCGTTGACAAGCTGCGCCCTGTACCTGCCCTTCTGAACTATCACCTGACGAACGGGCATCTCTATCTCGCAGGGGCGAAGCTCCTTATAGAGAAGGTCTGTAAACCCAAGATCGCGCACCGCTCGCTTAGGCACTATACACGCCGCTCTGCCTTCCCTTGCCCACATCATGGCCAAGTGCATTCTTGTACTGACGCAGCGAATGTTGCACATGAGGTTGTTCCGCTTGAAAGCGTTCTCAATCGTTGGGACAAGGCGCTCGATAAGCGACAGCGGGACGCCCGAAAGATCGTTTATGCTTATGCTGTTGCTCTTAGTCCTGGGGAACAGCTTCATGTCGGCGGAGTACGCCACGATGTTGACGTCCTTCTCCGTGAACAGCACCTCGAAGTTTTCGGGGATCTCGTCATAGAAACGGGCTATGGCCGCCTCAATCTCGCCGTTTTGAAGAAGCTTCAGCAGCTCCTCGGGATGGTCATCTATAACGCGCAGACCGACGTCGGGGTGTTCCGTTTCAAATTTCACCAATGCGCGATAGAAGGTGGAGTTGCATCCCGATGAGGTTATGCCCACCTTGAGATGTCCGTGACTGCCCTTGTAGCCGGAGCGTATCTCGTTTTGCGCCGCGACCTCGATAGCACAGATAAGCTTTGCTTTCTCATAGAGAATGTATCCGGCGTCGGTCAGCTCAAGCTTGCGCGAGCCGCGATAGAAAAGCCTTGCGCCGTAGTCATCCTCCAAGGCCTTTATCTGGTTGGACAGGGCAGGCTGCGCGATGTGCTGCTTGCGCGCCGCCGCAGTGAGGCTGCCCTCCTCGACAATGACAATGAAGTTGTAATAATAACGAATGTTCATGCTCCCCCCCTGTTGTTCTGTTAGAACAGTATGTCGTCCGAGTCGTCGTCGGATGCAAATATGGCGGAATCGAGATCAAGCCGGAGGTATTCTGCGGTCTCGTGCAGAAAATTGTTTACGACCTGGGAGCGATACTCGCGCTTCTGCGCCAATATGCTGACTCTGGGCATCTGAATATCGACGTATTTAGGCAATAGCTTAACGCGCATTTTCTCAAACTGGTTGCCCGTAAGGTACGATTGAGGAACGAGAGCAACAGCCTTGCCCGCCTTTGCCCACAGCTCCGCAATCTGAATGCGGGTGCTTGAGAACTTGATATATAGAGGTATATCCTTCTCCTTGAACGCGTTGGCAATCGCGTTCTTTGAGTACTCGACCACGGCAAGCGGAAGGTCGGCAAGCTGCTCAAGCGTTACTATGTCGCCGCCGACGTCCTTTAGGAAGGGGCTGTCCGCGCTGTATATGGCGGCTACCCTGTCCTCCTTGACATAAATTACGTCAAAGTTCTCGTTTTCCGGGGCGAAGGTGCGCGTAAAGACGGCCTCCACCGCCCCCGCCTGAAGAATCTTCAAAAGTTCGGAGCGTTCCGCCTCCACGACCTTGATGGTTACGTCGGGGTACCTTGAGGCAAATAACTTGAGTCTCGAAAAGAAAGCATCGTCGGACAGCGACGACGATACCCCAATCTTAAGGGTGCCGCTTGCGCCCAACACGCCCGAAAGAATTTCGCTTCTGGCCGACGCCTCAACATCCGCCATCCACTTGGCCTTTTGGTAGAGCACGGCTCCCGCGTCGTTCAGCTCTAATCTCCTTGCGCCGCGGTAGAACAGCTTTGTCCCATAGGCCTCCTCCAACGCCTTCACCTGATTCGAGAGAGCGGGCTGTGCGACCCTAAGCCTGCGCGACGCCGAGGTCAGGCTGCCCTCCTCCACGATAGTGATATAGTTGAAGTAGTATTGAATGTTCATGGTATACTCCCATCACTGGCTATTTGTTTACTTATTTGTAGTATAACAGATTGATAATGATAAGTTCAAGTCCATTTTGAAAATTTCTCAATTTTTATTCAGAATTCGCATCATTTAGTAGCAATTTCCCATCGTCTGTGGTATACTTCCTCTCATGCAAAGTGAATTCGCTTCGTTTATGATGAAATATGTGTTGAACTACCAGAACCTAAGCGCGCTTGGGATACTGGCGGTTTTTGTCGCCGCCTTCCTGCTGTGTAAAAAATCCAAGCAGCCATGGCAGATAATCATGCCCTGCATGATGGTTTCCCTTGTAGGGCTGCTCATAGGAGCGAAGTTCTTCGGCATCATCTCATACGCAAGCTATCTGCTGCGGCAGGGTAAGCCCTTGGTGGACCTGTTCAACAGCTCAGGTATAGTATTCTACGGCGGGCTGCTCGGCTATTACGCTTCGCTCGCGTTTTTGCTCCCGCGCTATCTCAACAAAACCAAACCCGCGTGGGCGATAGTCGCGGTCACGACCCCGTTGTTTCACGGCTTTGCCCGCATCGGTTGCTATCTTGCGGGCTGCTGCTACGGCGTGGAATCGCAGTGTGGGGTTTTCGCCGCCTTCCATGAGCACAGGATACCCGTGCAGCTCATCGAATCCGCCTTCAACTTCATTCTGTTTGGGGTGCTGCTGTTCATCTTTTTGAACCCTGTCGTGCCGCGCCTTAAAAAGGCTCGCCGTCACTTGACGGCAATATACCTTGTGAGCTACTCTGCATTCCGCTTCACAATAGAATTTTGGCGCGGGGACGCCGTGCGGGGCGGGCTTGGGCCGTTCTCGTTCTCGCAGCTTGTCGCTATGGGCATACTCATAGGCGTAGGCGTATATTTCGTTTTGTTATATTGGAAACGCAGGGCGCGAAATAAGCCCACAGCATAATTATACCGCACTATTTTGCAACCTTTCGGGCTTTGGCGAGGTGTTATCTTTGAAGGAGAGCGGGTGAGCCCCGTTCGAAAGGAGAACGACATGAAGAAATTGTTCGCATTGATATTGGCGCTTACCGTGGCCTTTGCCGCCGTGGGCTGCACCGGCGAGGGCGCTCCCTTGGGCGACGCCGCGAAGGAGCCTGAACAGGAAACCCCTTTTGAGATACCCGCGCTCGGCTTGAGCTATACCTTGGACGAAGCGGCGGCCGCGTTTACGGCCATGGTGGGCGGGTACAGCTGGTCTTATGCCGACCCCAATGATCCGCAAAAGACCGTCAGCACGATGGCCGACGCCGCCGCGCCCTATGACGCTTCCGTCTACAAAGACCTGCCCAACATCACAAACCACAGCGGCTTTGTTACGCTTGTCACCGAGGGCGAGATAGTCCACGCCAAGGCATGGCGCATGGGCTTTGGCGAACCCACGGAGGAGGCTTTGGAGTACGAGGGACTTACCATCCTGCTGCCTGAGGGCGGGTCGGGCTACGCGGTCGAGGTCTGCATACACTACGACAACGGCTATGACAACGCCGTCTCATACTACTTCGCGGTCAACCGCAGTGACGATGAGGGTCTTATTGTCGATCCCGCCGAACCTATCGGAGAGACTGAACCCAAGGTCGAGGTCAAGGTTGAGGATTACGCGGACTTCGCCTCACTTATGGCTTACATAACCCTAAACGGCGAGAGCGGCAACCTGAACGTTTCGCCCCTGTCCCTTTACTATGCCTTGTGCATGGCGGCAAACGGCGCGGACGGCGACACCCTGACCGAGATGCTCGCGCTGCTGGGCGGCAAGGACGCGGAGAGCCTGAACGCCTATTGCGCCGAGCTTATAGAGAGCCTGAGCCTTGACGACGAGACGGGCAAGCTGTCCATAGCGAACTCCATTTGGCTCACAGAGAGCTTCAATGGCGGCAAGGTCAGCTATTCCAAGGACTTCCTTGCGGCGATGGAGGAGTGCTATGGCGCGGCAGCGGAGGTTGTTGACTTTGAGGACGCCAACACGGAGAAGCGCATCAAGGAATGGATAGTCGCCAACACCGGCGGTACGATAGAGCCTTCATTGGAGCTTACCCCGCCTATTCTCACCGTGCTTATCAACACCATATATCTAAACGGCTCATGGGCAGGCGAATTTGACAAGAGCGCGGGCTATACAGCGCCCTTCCACGGGGCAAACGGCGACAGCAGCGCGGAGTTCATGTCCCGCGGTGAGATTACCCTTGCGGCGGTATGCGACGGTTATACGAAGGTGACCCTGCCCATCATAGGCGTGGGGCAGATGGAGCTTGTGCTGCCCGACGAGGGCGTGAGCCTGGCGGAGCTTTTGAACGACGAGGGCGCGCTGAAAACGATTCTGAGCGAGGGCTTCGCGCAGCAGTATCGGCTTACGCTCAATATGCCCAAGTTCAGCTTCAACAGCAAGCTTTACTTTGACGAGCTGCTCCGACGGAACGGGCTTTTGACCAAGGCGTTGTCCTCCGATGACGCAGACTTCTCCAATATGTGCGACGTCGCCTCCTACATCGATGCTATTTTGCAGGAGACGCATATCGCGGTAGACGAAAAGGGCGTTGAGGCGGCGGCGTATACCGCGGTTATCAATCGAGCCACCACCGCGCTTGAGGGCTTGAAGGAGCTTACCGTAACGCTTGACAGACCTTTCCTTTATGCGATAACTGACTATGACGGCAACGTGATATTCGTGGGTGTGGTAAATAACGTCGGATAAGTGATAATTATACAGGATAGGCCGCGCTTTGGAGACAAGAGCGCGGTCTTTTTATAGTAAAGTGTTAACTAAAATGTGAAAATTCCAAAAATCACTTGCTTTCATATTTATAGGGTGCAAATATAATTAGGTAAGTAACGCGTGGTGAAGGGTCTCCGCGCAAAATTGATTTAGGAGGAATGCTATGAAGAAACGTTTTCTTGCTTTTGGCTTATGCCTGTGCATGACAATCCTGATGTTTTCAGGCTGCATGCACGTGGCGTATACGCCCAGAGTAACCACCGATGGTACGGATGTTAACATCACCTTTGCCTTTGCGGTTGATTCACACACAACCGTCAGTAATGCCGAAGTTGTGAGTATCGAGGTTACGAACACCTTTGTCTTGTATTCGACCGATGAAGAGGAGTTAGAGTACGACAGCAGCAACCCGCCGAGTAATTATCAGGTCAATGAAAT
>Ga0209607_1000406_pt1 | contig 38926 bp, 38 predicted proteins | sample AD_UKC117_MetaG_FD_184413 | JGI IMG/M metagenome (GOLD analysis project Ga0209607, IMG submission 184413) | Active sludge microbial communities of municipal wastewater-treating anaerobic digesters from Hong Kong - AD_UKC117_MetaG (SPAdes)... | ecosystem: Engineered > Bioreactor > Anaerobic >... | reverse complement strand
CGCTCCATTTCCGCCCGCGCCCGCGCATCCGTCTCGATGGGGTCATACGCCGCCAGCCGCCGCTCCACCTCGTCAAACGCCCGCTTATCCAGCGTCGGCCGGCCGGCCTTCTCCCAATTTTCGCGGTTGTCACGGTCAAACGTGCTGCCCGGCAGATACAATTCTTGCGGCCAATAGGCCATCGTATGCGGCGCGGTGATGAGGTGCTGCTCGGCTAATAATTCGCGCACCAGGTCCAGCGTGGGCAAATCCTCCTGCGGCTGAATCGGCCTCACAAAGCGCAGCGCCTGGCCGCACACCTCATCGTCGAACACCAGCTTGGCCAGACTGAACACCAGCACGTAATCCAGCATCCCCGGTCCCGACACCGAATTAATTCCGGCCAGCGCCGCCAGCAGGGCGCTGCCAAAGGTCTCCGCGCCGGCCTGGGCGTCTAAGAATTTGCCGTCGCCCAGGGCCATGTAGGCCTGGGTGGGCAGGTTGAGCGATTTGGCCACGGCCGTATAGGCCACATCCAGGTGCAGCGCTTCGATGGCCGCCATCGGCGAGGTAGCTGCCTTCATGTGGAAGGCGGCCGGCGCGCCGCCAAACAACACCGGCGCGCCCGGTCTGACAATTTGGGCCATCGTCAACCCGGCCAGCACGTCGGCGACGTGAAACACCGTCGCCCCCACCAGGGTGACAGGGGCGATGAGACCCATCAACGTGACCGGCACGATCTCTACCGGGATGCCCGCTTCCACGCAGTCGAGCAAGTTCTGGCAGGAATCTTCGCTGTAGCGGAAACTGCCGGTGGCCGTGATGGTGAAAATCGACAGCGGCCGGGCGATGAGATCGGCGCGGTCATGGCGGAATAACTGCATCATTTCGACCATGCGCGGCACGCCGTGTTCGGTGAACGCGCCGGAAACCACCGGCTTGCGCGATTGGGTCAGGCACAAAAACAGCCGCCAGGCGTCGGAAATTTGCGGCTCGATGTCGTCGTTGGTGGAGAAGGCGGTCGCCAGGTAGGCGATGTGGGGCAGGCCGTCGGCCAGGCGCACGTAGTCGACGAAATCGGCCGTGTTGGCCAGGCGCGTATGCCCTGTGCGATGGTCCAGCACTTTCAGGCCGCTGGAGCCGGGCACAAAATGCACGTTGTCCCCGCCGAGTTCGGCGTGGGGGTTCCCGTCACGGTCGTACAAAGTGAAGGAAAATGGTGTGCTGGCAATGGCGGCCTCCACCACATCCGGCGGGAAGAGAACACGCCCGGTTGCCGGGTCGGTTTTGAGGCCGTGGTTGAGCAAACGGCCGTGCAGCGCCGCGCCGCGCACTTCCACACCCACCTCGCTCAAAATTCGTTTCGCCTCGGCCAAAATTTGTTGGATCAGATCGTTTTGCAGCACGTTGAGGGATGGTCTCATCGGGGTCTCCTCTAAAGAATTTTTAACGCAGAGACGCAGAGGCGCAGAGAAAAAAGCGGCGTTATCGGCGGAATCTGCGGATTTTCATCACTTTGAGCGTAGAAACATCTGGGGCCATTTCACAATATGAACCAGCGTTTCACAAGCGTTGACGATTGTAGTGCGCTTTGTTATATTTGCCAGCAATCCCCGGCAACAAGATGAGGTAAACCCATGACCGAACAGCCCGAAGAAGAAATCAACCTGCCAGACCTGTCTGTGGAGGAGCTGCTGGAATTGATGATGGACGACCTCTACGACGGCTACGCGGATGAAGTGGTGGCCGAGGTGCAGGAGGCGCTGGCGCGTGGCATGACGCCCTACGACGTGCTGACGCAAGGGCTGGTGGCCGGCATGGACATCGTGGGGGCGGATTTCCGCGACGGGATTTTGTTTGTGCCGGAGGTGTTGATGGCGGCGAAGGCGATGAAGGCGGGCATGGCGGTGTTACGGCCGTTGCTGGCCGAAACCGGCGCGCCCAAAATCGGCAAAATGGTCATTGGCACGGTCAAAGGCGACATCCACGACATCGGCAAGAACCTGGTGGGCATGATGATGGAGGGGGCTGGCTTTGAAGTGATCGACCTGGGCATCAACAACTCGGCCGAAAAATATCTGGCGGCCATTGAAGCCCACCAACCCGACATTTTGGGCATGAGCGCCCTGCTGACGACCACCATGCCCTACATGCGCGTGGTGATCGACGCATTGAAGGAGAAGGGCATCCGCCAGGATCTCATCGTGCTGGTGGGCGGCGCACCCCTCAACGCGGCCTTTGCCGAGGATATTGAGGCCGACGCTTACTGCCGCGACGCGGCCGTGGCCGTGGAAACGGCGAAGAAGTTGATGGCGTTAAGAAAAGCTAGAACGTGAGATTGGTCCAATCTTCTTAGATTGGACCAATCTGCGGCGCGCTGGCTTTTGTAATCTGCGCGTCTCCGTGTATCATTCGCTGGGCGTTGGGCTAAAATCCCCACCAGACGCCTGACTTTAAAATCCCCCAAAATCCTAACGACTAGAAACCAACATGTTAGCAACCAACCAATTACGCAGTGCCCTGCGCTGGCTGCTGCGGGCCGACGAGCCGGCCCCTTTGCGCACCGAGGCCGAGTTAACGGCCGTTACCGAACAAAACTACCGCTGGAACTTCACCGTCAACCTGCTGGATGGCGTGAACTTCTGGTTTGGCGCCAGTTTTATTTCCTCCGCCACCGTCGTGCCCTTGTTCATCAGCCAGCTCACCGACAGCCAACTGGCCATCGGCGTGGCGGCGATGATCGCCCAGGGGTCGTGGTTTGCGCCGCAGCTGCTCACCGCCAACGTGGTGGAGCGGCTGGCGCGCAAGAAGCCGGTGGTGGTGAACCTGGGCTTTTTCCTGGAGCGCGTGCCGATCTGGCTGACGGCCGTCGCCGCCATCCTCGCCTTTCGTTCGGCCACGGCCGCCCTGCTGCTGTTCCTGGTGGCTTATGCCTGGCATGGCCTGGGCGCGGGCGTGGTGGCCACCGCCTGGCAAGACCTCATCGCCCGCTGCTTCCCGGTGGACCGGCGCGGCCGTTTTTTTGGCCTGACCATGTTTCTGGGCGCGGGATCGGGTCTGGTGGCGGCCAGCCTGAGCGCCTGGTTTTTAGAAGAATTCCCGTTTCCGCTGAACTTTGTCTATTCGTTTTCACTGGCGGCGCTGTTTATCACCCTTAGTTGGGTCTTTCTGGCCCTCACGCGCGAGCCGGTGCAGCCGTCGTCGATTCCGCGCCAAAGCACCGGCGAATACATCCAGGCGCTGCCGGTTATCGTGCGGCAGGATGACAATTTCCGCCGCTTTTTAGTGGGGCGGCTGCTGTTTGCCCTGGGTGGGATGGGCACGGGCTTTGTGACAGTCACGGCCGTGCAGCGCTTCCAGGTCCCCAACAGCACCGTCGGCCTTTACACGCTGGCCATGCTGGCCGGGCAAACGGCCGGCAACCTGCTCTTTGGCCTGCTGGCCGACCGGCGCGGCCACAAACTGTCGCTGGAACTGAGCGCTCTGGCGGGCATGGCGGCCTTCCTGATCGCCTGGCTGGCCCCGGAACCGGCCTGGATTTTTGCGGCCTTTGTGCTCATGGGCATCAGTACCGGCGGGGTGATCGTCTCCGGCATTTTGCTGGTGATGGAGTTTTGCCTGCCGGAGAAACGGCCGACATATGTGGGCTTGACGAATACGGCCGTTGGCGTGATCAGCCTGCTCTCTCCCCTGGTAGGGGCGGGATTGGCGGCCGTCAACGCCGGCGGGCTCTTCGCCCTCAGCGCCGTCTTCTACGCCGCCGCCTTCGCCTCGTTGCACTGGTGGGTGCGCGAGCCGCGATTTGCCTGATTGCGGGGTCCGCAAACGGCCTTTTTCTCGCCAACTGGCCGATTGCGGAGGTCCGCAAAGCACCCCTTTCTCGCCAACTCACCGGTTGCGGGGTCCGCAAAGCACCTTTTTCTCGCCAACTCACCCATTGCGGAGGTCCGCAAAGCACCCCTTTCTCGCCAACTCACCGGTTGCGGGGTCCGCAAAACACCCTTTTCTCGCCAACTGGCCGATTGCGGAGGTCCGCAAAGCACCTTGATCTTGCCAACTGGCCGATTGCGGAGTCGGCAAAACGGCCGTTATCGCTTCCCGTTAAAAAGGCATGATTTGAGGGGAAAGAATGGCAGGGGTTTTTGTGCTATACTCCATCTCATCCTGTAAATGAGGTGTTCTATGAATGCATTGGCAGACAGAATTACGATGAACCCCAACGTGATGATGGGCAAACCAACGATTCGCGGCTTACGCATTACCGTAGAGCAAATTCTGAAGGCGTTGGCGGCCGGCGTGCCGCCAGAAGACCTGCTTGAGGATTACCCCGAACTGGAGCCGACAGATTTGCTGGCTGTCTTTGCCTTTGCCGGCGATCTGGTTAGTGAAACCCGCATTTATCCCGTCGCTCTCTAAGCATGGCCCTCAGGTTCCTGATTGACGCCGGCGTCGGCAAGAAAGTGGAACAATGGCTTAGCGCCAGCGACCACGATGTGAAAACGATCCGCGCTATCGACCCCAAAATGGCGGACTCCGTGATTCTAAAAATCGCGGCCGAAGAAAACCGCATTGTTGTCACCATGGACAAAGACTTTGGCGAGATGGTCTTTCGCGCCTCGCAAACCCATGCGGGCGTCTTACTCTTGCGGTTGGATGAGGCCACCAGCGATGAAAAAGTGCGCGTGATTGCCCATATCATCGAAAATTACGCCGATAAGCTGGAAGGCAAATTTAGTGTTTACCTATCCGGCCGCCTGCGAATCAGATGAGGGTGGTAATCCCGAGTTAACTCCTCGGCAAACGGCCGTCTACTCATTCGTCAAGCGCCGGAACCCCTCACCCAACACCTCATGCGCCTGGCCAATAATCACAAAAGCGGTCGGGTCGGTTTCATACACCAGCGCCTTAATCTGCCCGATTTCACCCCGGCTGGCGGCGCACAGCAGCATTTTGCGTGGCTGGCCGGTGTACATGCCCTGCCCTTCCCAGGCCGTTACCCCCCGCTCTAACTGCGCGATGATTTGCCGGGCCACCATCTCCGGCTCATTGGTGATGATGGTGACGACGCGCTCCACGTTCAGGCCGGTCATGGCCACCTCGGCCACAATGCTCCACACGTACAGGCCAATGATGGCGTACAGGGCATACTCCCAGCCAAACGCCATCCCGGCGATAAACACAATCAAGCCATCCGTATACAGATAGCCCTGCGAGATGGGAATGCCGAATTTTTTATCCAGAAAACGGGCCAGGATGTCCGTGCCGCCACCGGTGGCCTTGGCGCGCAGCACCAACCCGCCGCCCAGCCCGCCCAGAATGCCGCCGTACAACGTATTGAGCAGCAAATCCTGGGTGATGCCCTGCGTAGGCAAGAAAAGCTGGAACGTGTCCAGCAGCACGGAATACAACGTGGCCGAAAACACCGTGCGAATCAGGAAGCGTTTGCCGCCCAGGTAGCGCCAGCCCAGGATAAACAGGGGCACGTTGAAGATAAAGACCATCGTGCCGATGGGCCAGCCGGTGTAGCTGTTGATGATCTGGGCCGCGCCGCTGACGCCGCCGACGACCAATTTATTGGGAATGAAGAAAAAGTGCATGGCGACGACCATAACGGCCGTGCCCACCGCAATCAACATATAATCCCGCACAATCTCCAGATTCGTGGGCGTGATCAACCGCGCCCGCACCCGGCCGGGTAACTGTCTGATAACCATGTCAATACCTCTAATTTTTTATGGGTCTGGTGGCTCCCAACGCCCACATTTTCATCGGGCGAAAGCAACCGCAGATTCTATCACGCGTGGTAAGATAGTGGCAAAGCCCGCAGAAAGACTGGAGATTAGAGATTGGAGACTGGTAGCGAATCTGCCTCAACGCCAATCCCAAGTCTCCAATCTCAGTAGTTTAAAAAACCAATCCACAGATTTCACAGATTGAACCAGAAAAAAATCTGTGTCATCTGTGAAATCTGTGGATCAATAGATGATTTTTCTATCTACTGAATCTCAAGTCTCAAGTCTCCAAAAGGACACTCATGGCCCAGATCAGACACACCTTCCCCCACCCGATCCGCGAAATCGAAAATGCCTGGATTCCCCTGCCCGATGGAACGCGGCTGGCGGCGCGCATCTGGCTGCCCGTCGATGCCGAAATCAACCCGGTTCCGGCCCTGTTGGAATATCTGCCGTATCGCAAAGGGGACGGAACGGCCGTGCGCGACGCCCAACGCCACCCCTACTTCGCCGGACACGGCTACGCCGCCATCCGCGGCGACATGCGCGGCAGTGGCGAATCCGACGGCATCCTCTACGACGAATACCTGCCCCAGGAGCAAGACGACGCCCTGGCCGTGCTGGCCTGGATCGCCGACCAGCCCTGGTGCACCGGCGACGTGGGCTTGTTCGGCAAATCGTGGGGCGGCTTCAACGCCCTGCAAATCGCCGCCCGCCGCCCACCGCAGCTCAAGGCCGTCATCGCCATGCACTTCACCGACGACCGCTACGCCGACGACGTTCACTACATGGGCGGCTGCCTGCTCACCTCGCAAATGCTGGCCTGGGCTTCGGTCATGTTTGTGTCCAACGCCGCCCCACCCGACCCGCGCCTGGTCGGTGAACGCTGGCGCGCGATGTGGCGGGAACGCCTGGAAAAAACGCCGCCCTACATCGCCGCCTGGCTTAGCCACCAGCGCCGCGACGCCTCCTGGAAACACGGCTCCGTTGGCGAAAACTACGCGGCCATCGACATCCCCGTCTACGCCGTCGGCGGCTGGGCGGACAATTACAACAACGCCATCCTGCGCCTGCTGGCCGGGCTGTCCGGGCCGCGCAAAGGGCTGATTGGCCCCTGGTCGCACAACTTCCCGGAAGTGGGCGTGCCCGGTCCGGCCGTCGGCTTTTTGCAAGAGAGCCTGCGCTGGTGGGACTATTGGCTCAAGGGCATCGAGACCGGCATCATGGACGAGCCGATGCTGCGTACCTGGATGCAAGAGGCCGTGCCGCCGGCGATCTTCCGCGCGGCACGGGCGGGACGCTGGGTGGCGGAGCCGGCCTGGCCCTCGCCCAACGTGCAGGAGCAAGTTTATTTTTTGAATGGGAATGGCGCGGCGCAGTGGTTGGGGGAAACGGCCGTTCCTAATCCCCCACCCCTTACCCTGCGCGGCCAACAAAGCCACGGCCTGGACGCCGGCACCTGGGGCGCATACGGCCTGCCCGGCGAACCGGCCGGCGACCAGCGCGCCGACGATGGGCAGGCGCTCAGTTTCACCTCCGCGCCGCTGGCCGAGGCAGTGGAAATCCTGGGCTACCCGGTGGTGGACGTGACCGTGGCCGCCGACCAGCCGCTGGCACTGCTGTCTGTGCGCCTGTGCGACGTGGCCCCGGACGGCGCGTCAACGCTGGTAAGCTGGGGGCTGCTCAACCTGACCCACCGCGACAGCCATGAATTCCCCGCCCCGCTGGAACCCGGCCAGCGGTACACCGTCACCGTACCGCTCAACGTGATGGCCTACCGCCTGCCCGCCGGGCATCGCTGGCGCGTCAGCCTCTCGCCGACGAACATGCGCCACGCCTGGCCGTCGCCGCGCCCGGTAACGCTGACGCTGTTCGGCGGCGCGGCCTCGCGGCTGCGGCTGCCGGTGCGCACGCCGTCGCCCCTGGATGAGGGATTACGGCCGTTTCCCCCCGCCGAAATCGCCCCGCCGCTGCCCGTAGAAACCCTGTCCACCGGCTCCCGGCGCAAGTGGGTGACGCGCGATCTGCTGACCGGGCGGGTAGAGTGCGGCTTAGAGGTGGATGACGGCCGTATCCGCCTCAGCAACACGGGCATGGAAACCGCCGGGCGCAGCCGCGAGACCACCAGCGTGGTCGAAGGCGATCCGCTGTCCATGCAAAACCGCGTGCAAAACGAACTCACCTACCAGCGCGGCGACTGGCACCTCCGCATCGCCACCGACAGCACCCTCACCGCTGACGCCGAGCACTTCTACGTCACCTGCCGCCTGGACGCCTATGAAGGGGAAACGCGGGTGTTTGCCCGCACCTGGGACTTTAAGATTGCGCGCGATTTTATCTAACCACGTCATGCTGAAAGCCTGTGCTGAGCTTGCCGAAGCATCCGCCACAGCATGACGTACACAGCGCAATCGTCATGCTGAGGTCTTCCGAAGCATCCCCCCACGCGCAACTAAAAGCTGGGGATGCTTCGCTCCGCGGACTCCGCTCAGCATGACGGGCTAAGTTGGAGAGGATTGAAACATGAAACGAGAGTTTGAATACATTGTGCTGGGTCTGGGCGGGATTGGCAGCGGGGCGCTGTACTGGCTGGCCCGGCAGGCCGGCGGCGAGGTGCTGGGGCTGGAGCAGTTTGAGATCGGCCACGTGCGCGGCGGCTCGCAGGACCATTCGCGCATTATCCGCCTGTCTTACCACACACCGGGCTACGTGGCGCTGGCGAAGGCGGCTTATGCGGCGTGGACGGCCGTTGAAGCCGACCTGGGCGAAAGCCTCATCGTTAAAACAGGCGGGTTGGACTTGTTTCCGGCCAACGCGGCCATCCCCAGCGGCGATTACACGGCCAGCCTGGACGCCAGCAGCGTGCCCTACGAGTGGCTGAGCGCCGCCGAGGTGATGGCCCGCTGGCCCCAATTCCGCCTGAACGACGACGTGCAGGCGTTGTACCAGGCAGAGAGCGGCATCGCCCCGGCGGCGAAGTGCAACGCGGCCCATTTAAAGCTGGCGCAGCAGCACGGGGCGGTGGTGCGGGATGGCGTGGGGGAAACGGCCGTCTCTGACCAGGGCGGTACTATCGCAGTCAAGGCCGGCGGCGAGACCTATCGCTGCCGCAAACTCATCATCGCCAACGGCGCGTGGACCAACCGCACTCTCGCTCCATACGGCCGTCAGCTGCCGCTGACCGTCACCCAGGAGCAGGTCGTCTACTACAACACCCCTAACGCCGCCGAATTCATGCCCGACCGTTTCCCCATCTGGATCTGGATGGACGAGCCGAGCTTCTACGGCTTCCCGGTGTACGGCGAAGCCGGCCCCAAAGCGGCGCAGGACGTGGGCGGCCAGGTAGTGACGGCCGAATCGCGATCATTTGCACCCAACCCGGCCTTGCAACAGCGGGTGGACGACTTTGTGCAGCGCATCCTGCCCCACGCCTACGGCCCGCCTATCCTCACCAAGACCTGCCTCTACACCCTGACGCCCGACCGGGATTTCATAATCGACATGCTGCCGGAGAATCCCAACGTGATCGTGGCTGTCGGCGCAGGGCACGCGTTTAAATTTGCTTCGGTGATCGGTCGGATTTTGAGCGAACTGGCTGTGCAGGGGACAACGAATCAGGACATCAGCGCCTTCCGCATCGACCGCGAAATTTTGCTGGCGGACAACCCGGAGACCCATTTTTTGGTATAGTCACGGCAGAGATCAAGCCTGAGATAGTCTTAACCAACAGGCAGAGGGGGACCAACGAGTTCCATGCCATGCGCCTGCCAGAGTTTAGGGTCGTTGGGCGGCATGGCGTTTGCTTTGGTAACTTCGCGAAAAAAACTTTCCATGCGCCCGGCGGGCAAAAAAGCGATCAGCATTCGTCCCGTAGTGTCCCCCACGTAGGCCCAGACGTGGGGCACCCGGCGCGGCGCGAGGAGGGAGTCGCCCGGATGCAGCGTCATCGTCTTCCCGCCAACCTCCACGAGAAAGTCGCCTTCGACCGCATAAAACCACTCATCCTGGTCCAGATGCAAATGCCGGGCCGGGCCACCTCGGGCATGGAAGGTGTTTTCCAGAATCAGGATGCCGTTGGGATCAGGCGGCACAACTTTAAACGCGATCGTACTGATGCCCAGGCTGCGCTGTTCGCCAAAGATGTCCTCGCCAGCCATGACCTGTAACCCAGTCAACCAGTCAGGCAAAGGCGGTAAGTGTTCGCTCATGTCACTATCCTCCAGCCCCTTATTTTGCTCAAGGGGAACATCAACAATAGCTATCCGGTCATTTTGTGTCGCATAACCATGGTCATGCTCGCCAGGGTGAGGCAGAGGAGCAGGGCAAACATGCCAACCATGGCCCATGCGGCAAATTTCATCCTGTCACCTTTTTTGTTGAGAGACACGGCCGTTTCCCAACCACGCCCACCGCAGTTCAGGACACGACCGCAGCCAGTTAACGCCGATTCAAATCGAACCCGCGCCGGCCAAAAAGTTCTTCGGCATATCGCTTTAGGAACTGCAACAGCAGATCGTTTTGCACCGGGTCCACCCCATCATCGATGAAGGGAAAAGACGTGACCTCGCCAAGGCGGCGACGGCCGTCTTCCTCTTCAATCATCACGATGGTACGGTTTTGCCGCAGGTCTAGCGTGACGCCGAAAATGATCACGGCGGGAACGTCGCTGGGCGCATCAGGCGGAGCGGTTTGGGGAGAAACGGCCGTCGGCGGCCTCAGTGTCCCGCCGCTCACCAGGAAAACGGCCGCCAACGGTTCGTCGCGCTCGGCGGCCATCACGCTCATCTGGGGTATCACCGTCTCATCCCAGCCAGGAGACTCCAACACCATCAGGCTATAACCGCCATCTGGCAGCCCGTAAAAAACCAGAACGTGAAAATGGAGCGCCTCATCATTTTCGATATATTCGCTTACCCAAGTCAGCGTTTCCAACAACAGCCCATTAAAATCAGCGTCACTGATTAACGCTCGCCCGACCCGCCGCAGTTCTTCCATGACAACATGACCTCCAGACCAGATTGCACTATGTTTGCACTTTTAAGAAATGGGACGCGGATTTTCACGGATACGGCGGACAAACACGGATTTGATTGGTTTTTATCCGCGAATATCGGCCGCATCCGCGTTTATCCGCGTCCTATCCATCAATCTGCAGACATGGTACAGATTGAATAGAAACTCGCACAGTCCAAAATTATCCCTTTCAGAAGAAAATCTGCCAACGTGAGGCTTATGGCGTTTGCTGCGAGGAATGGATCAGTTTCAGGGTGTAGGCCAGAACGGGGTCCTGGCCGGCGAAGCGATCTGACAGTGTCGTTGCGACAAGATGATCGGGGATGACGCCGCGATCAGACTGCACACCGCTGGGACGCACGAAGCAAACGGTAGGGCAAACCAGGAGCAGCCCGGTGCGCGGCAAAACGGCCGGCGAATAAACGCTACCGCAGGACGCCAGAGTTGGGGTTTCCGCGCCAACCAGCTCGGCCAGGCCATAATCCTGCAGGATGGCGGCAAAATTAGCGGCATTGGAATAGGAATCCGGCCCAATGAGCAAATAAACCTGACCCCGGAAGAGGAGCGGGGTGGCAAACGGCCGTCGCTCATCACATTCCACCGGCGTCGGCGTCGCCGCCAAACCTGGAGGCGGGGCAGTATAGCTGTATGCGCAATGCCGGTACGGCCGGTCGGTGAGGTAGCGCATTAACGCATCCACCTGGACATACGTCCCGCCAGGATTGGCCCGCACGTCGATGATGAGGTTTTCCACGCCATCCGCCTGGATTTGGGTAAAGGCCGCTTTCAGGCCAGCCGCCAGATTGTCGCTAAAATTGGCGACCGTCAGCAGGCCAATGTTTCCACCAGGCAGAGTCGTGTAATCGATGGGCGCGGGCGGCGCGCCGTCCGCCGCCGCCAGTTGTTGGGTGGGCAGGCCGGGAATCGTCAGGGCAACGGCCGTTTCCGCCCCCGGCAGCCTGGCCTCCACCTGATAGTCAGGCACAGAGCCAAACAAAAACCACAACCCTGGGGCAAAACTGATGCCGTTTGCACTCAGACGCGGCAGCCTGGCCTGGATGTCGGCCACGGCCGTGCCATTAATCGCCAGCAGTTCCGTGCCCACCGGTACGCCGGGAATTGCGGCAGGATTCATAGTGACCAAGGCTCGCCCGTCCTGAAATTCCACCCACAAGGGAAAAAACAGTTCGTGTTCGGCAAATACGGCCGTCGTTTCCGGCGGCAAGAGCACGTCCAGGTGGTAATCGCCAAAGGCGCTGACCAGTTCGGCCACCTTTTCGTAGTAGCGCAGAATGCTCAGGGGCCGGCTCAATTCCTGGGCGAGGTATTGGCGGGCGGTGGCAGCTTCAGCCGAGGAAAGATGCGCATAAAGATTGGGATGCGTCGTTTCCAGGCGGTGAAACAATTCGTCGAGGTCGGCGCGCATCGCGTCGGGTGACAGTTCCGGATAGCTGCCCAGAACGGGCGGCGCTGCGGGCGAGGGTGCTGGCGCCTGTGTTGGGGTGGGAATGGGAGTGGGAACGGCCGTTCTCGTGGCTGTTATCAAGCTGCTGCCGGCGGGAGCAGCCTCGCAAGCAGTCAGGCTGCAGCCCAGAAAAATAAACGCCAGGACAGTCAATTGGATTCGCGGATTGATGCGCATCGTATCACCTCAACCCGCATAGTGTAGCATGACGAAAACGGCCGTTTCACCTGATAAAATTCACCCAAAATCCCATCAAAATGCACAAGGCCAACTTTCCAGTTAAGGCGTCAGGCAGGCTGCTCCTGAACCAAACGCGCCGCATGACGATAGAGCAGCGGCGACGCCGCCCAGTAAACCACGCCGACGTAGAGCAAGATGAATGAAAAGGCATTGGAGCCGAGAATCAACTGCACAACAAACGCGCCGATCGACACGGCGACGGCCAGATAAATATAGGTCTGAGTGCGATGCAGCCAGGCATACGGGAAGAAGTGTACGCCGCCCAAAGAAGCCAACATCACCGGGATGGCCACCGGATTGAGGGTATAAGCCACAATCAACAGAGGCAACCCCAATGCCTGAGACATTGCCATCTGCGCGGAAAGAGGGCGCAAGGGATTGTCGGCCGCCATGCGCCGGGAACCCATACGCCGCTCCAGCCAAAAGGCGACGGGCAGCGCTACCCCGCCCTGAAACATGGCAATCAGCGCGGCGGTTGGCCGGGGCAGAAAGAAGGACAGAACGGCCGTAATCACAAAAGTCGCGCCATAAGCAATTAAAAAGGGCGCGCCGCCGGCAGAACTGGCACTAACTTCTTGAAGGGCACGCTGTAGGTCATTTGCAGAATCCATTGGGTATCTACCTCCATTATTTATCGAACATTCAGACCATCAGGTTAAATGTGAAATACCTTACCACCAATTAACGGCTGTGTCACAGTAAAAATCGTCTGGATTGCCGGGCACGGCCGTGCGGCGAGATCATAAAATTCCAATGACATTTGTCATATGCTTGCCAATCTGATTTCCCCTATCATACATTCTGGTAGTAAAGTGTATTTTGCAGGAGCATGCATGATTCCGCAAACGACAGGAGCAGAACGGCAGTTTCCGACCACCGACAGCGCGACCGAATCCCCTCTGGCGCTGGAAAGTCCACTGCTGCATACCAAGCTGCACCCCCCACACGTGACCCCAACCCTGCTAACCCGGCCCCGCCTGGCCGATCAACTCACCCAGCAGCCTAAAAGTTCGCTCACGCTCCTCTCCGCGCCGGCGGGTTTTGGCAAAACGACCCTGGTGATCGATTGGCTGCGGCAGCAAGACTGTCCGGCGGCCTGGTTAACGCTCACCGAACAGGATAATGATCCGGTGCTTTTTTGGCGGTATCTCATTGCGGCGCTGCAAGCAGCCGATGCGCGCCTGGGACTGCGCGCCATGGCTGCTCTGGCTGGCGTAGCCAGGACGCACCTGGAAACGGCCGTTACCCTCCTCATCAACGACCTCGCCACGCACCTCCCGGCAGACCAGACCCTCATCCTTGTCCTGGATGATTTCCACTGGATCCACGCCGCAGCCATTCACCAGAGCCTGAACTATCTGTTGCAGCACCAGCCGCCCCAACTGCACCTGCTGCTGCTAACCCGCGCCGACCCGCCCTTATCGCTGGCACGCATGCGCGTAGAGGGCCGCCTGGTAGAAATACGCGCCGCTGATTTGCGCCTGACCAACGCCGAGATCGCCGCTTTTTTCAACGACGTCCTGGCCTTAGACCTGCCCGAAGCCGCAGTCAATCTCCTGGCCGACAAAACCGAAGGATGGGCGGCCGGTTTACAACTTGCGGCCCTCTCTTTGCGCCATCCAGGCGCAAGCAATGCCACCCGCCTGGTGCAAACCTTTGCCGGCGCCCGGCGGCACGTTTTTGCTTATTTGATGGAAGAGGTGCTCGATCATCAAACGGAGGAAGTGCGGCTGTTTTTGCAAGCCACGGCCGTTCTGGGCCAATTTTCCGCGCCATTATGCACGGCCGTTACCGGCCAGCTTAATGCCGCCCACCTCCTGACCCAGCTATCGGCCGAAAACCTCTTCATCACCCCGCTGGATAACCATCAGCAGTGGTACCGTTACCATCCCCTCTTTGCCGAGATGCTCTGCGCCAACCTCGACGAGGCCACCGTCAAAGAATGCCATCGACGCGCTGCCCGCTGGTACATTTCCCAACAGCTCATCCAGGATGCTATCCACCACGCGCTGGCGGCTGAAGATTACTCATTAACCGTCAGCTTGCTGGAACAAACGTACAAAACCTTGTTAGCCAATGGCTTGCTCGTTTCCCTACAAAATTGGCTGGCGGCCATCCCCGCCGAATATCAATCGCCTCGTCTGCTCCTGGCCAACACCTGGACCCGCGTGTACGAACGAGGCGAACAAGGTCTGCAAGAAACCTTTGCCGTCATCAGAAGCCAGTTGGCTGATGGCGGCAGCGCCTTGCAAGGTGAGATGCTGGCCATCCAGGCCATCTATGCCTCACTCTATGGCGAGCCGGAACAAAGCATTCAATTCGCCCAACGAGCGCTTAGCCTCATCGCGTCCGACGACTTCTTGAGTCTGGCCGCCGCCCATCAAGCTCTGGGCAATGCCTATCGCTATCTAGGCCTACTGGAAGCCGCCCTGAGCGCCTACACCCAGGCCAGAGAGCAGTTTGAAGCCATGGGGCACCCCTTCATGGCGCATTTACCTATCTATCGGATCGCCCACATCCAAATTTTGCAAGGCCGCCTGCAACTGGCCTACCAGACTTATGAAATGGTGCGGCAGAATGCTCAGGCCGCCGGTTACGAGCCTTTGGTCATCAGCGGCGAGATATTTGGGCATCTCAGCGATTTGTACTGGGAGTGGAACGACCTCGAGCAAGCCGCGGCCTTTGCCCGGCAAGAAATTGAACTCGCCCAGAGCGGCCGTATGCTGCTGGCACTGGTTGATGGCTATCTCAAGCTGGCAGTTGTCCTGGCAGCGCAGGGCAATGAGGAAGCACCCCGAACACTCATGCTGGCCCGGGAAACGGCCGTGCAACTCCAATCCGCCCCTGTTTCTGCCTGGGTAGAACTGCATTGGGCCCAATACGACCTGGCGCGTGGCAATCTGGCAGCGGCGGCTGATTGGGCTCAGGCTTACGCTCAACGCCGCAAAACGCCGCAGTGCGTCCTGAACCCATTGCTGGCGCAATCAGCCGATTTGCTGCTGGCCAGGATCTGGCTGGCGCAAGGCCAGACAGACGACGTACTCGACTTTTTAGCGGAAGTTCTGCCAGAAGTCGGCGAGGCCGGGCGCCTGCGCCTGGCCGTAGAAGCCCATGTCCTGCAGGCGCTGGCCTGGCAGCGAAAAAAAGATGTCGCGAACGCCCATCAAGCGCTCGCTCACGCGCTCTCTCTGGCAAAACCAGAAGGTTACATTCGGGTATTTGTCGAAAACGGGCCGTCGCTGGCCGCGCTGCTTGGCGATTTACGCCACCTGTATCCCGAATATGTTCCTCAACTGCTCCAGGCTTTGGCCGCCGACGTGCCGGAAGGGCAAACGGCCGTTTCCGGGCTGCTCGATCCGTTGACGGAACGGGAGTTGGATATTCTCGGTTTGATGGCCCAGGGGCAATCGAACCAACAAATCGCCGATGCCCTGTTTATCAGCGTAGGCACCGTGAAAGGGCACGTCAACCACATTTTTAGTAAAATGGACGTGCAAAACCGCACGCAAGCGGTGCTTCGCGCCCGCGAACTGGGAATAGTCAACCCCTAGCCAGAAACGGCCGTCTGCTTTTAGCGAATCACATCGACGCCCATATACGGCCGTAACACCTCCGGCACCACAATGCTGCCATCCGCCTGCTGATTGTTTTCGATGATGGCGATCATCACGCGGGGTAAAGCCAGGCCGCTGCCATTGAGGGTGTGGACGTATTGAAGACGGCCGTTTTCCTCTGGCCGGTACTTCACATTTGCCCGCCGCGCCTGGAACGCCTCGCAGTTGCTGATCGAGCTAATCTCCAACCACTCGCCGCAGCCCGCCGCCCACGCTTCCAGGTCATACTTCTTGCTGGCGGCAAAGCCCAGGTCGCCGGTCACCATCTCGACCTTGCGGTAGCGCAATCCCAAAGCCTCGCAGATGTCCATCGCGTCTTGCACCATCTCCTCCAGCGCCTGATAGCTGGTTTCCGGCGTGGTAAAACGGTACATCTCCACCTTATCAAACTGGTGGCCCCGCTTGATGCCGCGCACGTCGCGCCCGGCGCTCATCTTTTCGCGCCGAAAACAGGGCGTGTAGGCCACGTACTTGATCGGCAGGTCGGCTTCGTCCAGGATTTCGTCGCGGTGGACGTTGGTCAGGGCAATTTCGGCCGTGCCCAGCCACATGAAGTCTTCTTCGGCGTCGCGGTAAATGTTTTCCTTAAACTTCGGCAGCTGCGCCGCGCCGACAAACATCTCCGAGCGCACCATGAAAGGGGGGTAAACTTCGGTATAGCCGTGTTTTTCGGTGTGGTAATCGAGGAAAAACTGGATCAGCGCCCGCTGCAAACGCGAACCCCAGCCTTTAAGCAGATAGAAGCGGCTGCCGCTCAACTTCACGCCGCGCTCAAAGTCGATGATGCCCAGTTCCGGGCCAAGGTCCCAATGAGGCTTGGGCGTAAAATCAAACTGTGGCTCAGGCGCGCCCTGCGGCTCGCCGAGGATATTTTGGCTGTCGTCGGGGGCAACGGGCACGCTGGCGTGGGGAATGTTAGGCACCCAGAGCATGTTCTGCTGCAGACGCTCTTCTACCTGGCGCAGTTCCTCATCCAGAGCTGTAATGCGCTCGCCAATTTCTCGGGTTCTATCTTTGGCTTCGTCGGCGTTAAATTGCAGGCTCTGCACCTGGGTGCGCAGTTGTTCGGCGCTTTGGCCCACATCCTGCCCCGCCTCGGCGCGTTTCAGATCGGCTTCCATTTTCTTCAGGCTGCCCATCCATTGGCCAATTTGTTTCGAGGTTTCATTCCGCTGGCGTCGTAAGTCCTCCACCTCGCCCAAAATCTCCCGGCGGCGCAGATCGTCGGCCACAATTTCGTCAATGGGGGCCGTATCATTCAATTTAGCGATTTGTTCCTTCACCCATTCGGGTTTTTCGCGGATTAAGTTGATGTCTAACATGGTTTGGTTATCCTTTTATTTTTTAATCAAGTAGTCTTGTAGTCGAGTAGCCGTGAGCTATGGTTCATAGTTGGTGAGGTTGCGGCGCGGCGCCGCAGAGTCGGGCATGGCCGTGACCACGACGCGTCGGTTGCCTAATCTTTGAATTAACCAGCAAGTTTCTGCTTTCATGGTTGGTAATGCCTTTTTGCAGCTTTAAACCAAAAAGCCCCCTCGTCTGATCAGGACGAGGGGACCCGTGGTGCCACCTGAATTTGCCGGCGCATGGGCGCCGACCTCACTTGCGCTGTAACGGGCGGACCCGGTTTACCTTAATTGCCAGTTGGCTTTCGGTAGACGGCTCTGGAGGGGATTTCGGGTGGTTGGATACTGGCTTGCAGCGGCCGCCAGCTCTCTGTGAATCCGCACCGCCGTACTTGTCTCCGTCACGGCCGTTTCTTCGTCTCAATTGTGTGGGCATTATAACGAGGCGGGAAACGGCCGTCAACCCCCGCCCAACGAACTATTGCGCGCCTTCCGGCCACTCCTTATAATCCCTGGCATGGCAGCACAGATGCAAATCGCCCCCGAAATCCACGAAGAGATTGAACAGGAAGAGGCTTTGGAACCCCCGTACCGTGTCCTCATCCACAACGACGAGGTGACGCCCTACGATTTTGTGGTCCTAATCCTGCAAAAAATTTTTCAACTCAACTCGCTGGAAGCCGAACACGTGACCTTTGTCGCCCACACCGCCGGTATTGCTTACGTCACGACGTTGCCGCGCGCCGAAGCTCAGAAACGGGTGGGGAAAGCCCATTTTGCCGCCAGTTTAGAAGGATTTCCACTTAAATTCACGATCGAACCGGAGTAGCAGAGCCAACACGTCAATCTGATCAGCCAGGCAGTGACCAGAAATCCTAATCTGCGCCGCTGCATCTCTGCATCATAACCTTTTCAGGAGAGTCAAGTCATGAAATTCAGTCTCAGCGGCGCCGGCCCAAAGGGGCAGGCCATTATCCAACGTGATCGGGCGAGTTTGTCGCCATCATATACCCGTGAATATGCCCTCGTCGTCGATCGGGCGCAAGGTTCCGAAGTTTGGGACGTCGACGGCCGTCGGTATATCGACTTTATGGCCGGAGTCGCCGTGCTCAATGTCGGGCATCGGCATCCAGCCGTAGTCGAAGCCGTGCAAGAACAGGTAGACAAGTTCTGGCACATTTGTCTGAGCGACTTTTTCTATCCTCAGGCCGTGGACCTGGCCGAAAAGCTGCAAACCATTGCCCCGATGGACGACACCCTCGTCTACCTGGCCAATTCCGGCACAGAAGCCGTCGAATCGGCCATCAAGCTAGCCATGTACAAAACAGGTCGCTCTAAGTTCCTGGGTTTTCTGGGCGCTTTTCACGGCCGTACCCTCGGCTCCCTATCTTTCACTGCCAGCAAAGCCGTGCAGCGCGAAAGTTACAAGCCCGGCGTTTATGTCCATCACCTACCCTACCCCAATCCCTACCGCCCCTTAATCCTGCCTGCCGACGGACAAAATGCCGGCCACGCCGTCCTCGACTACCTGGAAGAACAAATCTTCCACAGCCTCCTGGAACCCGAAGACATCGCCGGGATTTTAGTCGAACCGATTCAGGGTGAAGGCGGCTATATCATACCGGCGCCCGGCTTTTTCCCGCGCCTGCGCGAAATCTGCGACAGATACGGCATCCTACTGATGGTTGATGAAATCCAGAGCGGCGTCGGCCGCACCGGCCGCTGGTGGGCCGTAGAGCATGAAGACGTGGAACCAGACATCGTCTGCTTTGCCAAGGGCGTCGGCAGCGGCCTGCCCATTGGCGGCATCATCGCCCGCAAAGAGCATATGGTCTGGGGTCCCGGCTCCCATGGCAGCACGTTTGGCGGCAATCCGGTAGCGGCAGCGGCAGCCCTGGCGACCCTGAACGTCATCGAGCAAGAAGGGCTGATCGCCAAGGCAGCCACCACCGGCGATATGATTCTGGACAGCCTGCGCGAAATGCAAACGCGTCATCCCAGCATCGGCGACGTGCGCGGCCGCGGCTTGATGATCGGCATCGAGTTCGTCCTCGACCGGTTGACAAAAGAACGGGCCATCGCCCTGCGCAACACCATCATCCAGGACGCCTTCGAAGAAGGTCTGCTGCTCATCCCCTGCGGGCGCAACGCCATTCGCATGACACCGGCCCTGAACATTTCGGCCGACATGGTGGGCGAAGGGTTGCAAATCTTCGAGAAATCTCTCACCAAAGCCGAGCAGCTGCATCTGCCGCGTCTGGCCAAAGTGTAATTTTTTAGGAGTGTTGTGAATACCAAAATCAGCGAACTAAAGCGTAATTTGATGTCCGGCGTGACGCCGGCGATGGCCACGCCGATTGCCGCCGACGGCTACTCAGTGCACACGGCCGTTATTCCCCAACTGGTCGACTTTCTCATCGGCCACGGGGTAAAAGGGCTGTTTGCCGGCGGCAGCACCGGCGAGGGCATTGCCCTGGACCTGGCCGAGCGCCAAAAACTGCACGCCGCCACGATGGATGCAGTCAACGGCCGTGTGCCGGTGCTCGTCCACGTTGGCGCGCTGCGCACCGACCACGCCCTGGCCCTGGCCCGCCACGCCGAAGCTATCGGCGCGGACGCCATCGCCGCCATGACCCCCTATTTTTATGGGCTTGACGATGACAGCCTGGCTGTTTACTTTCAGGAAATTGCCGCCGCCGCGCCCAACACGCCGCTCATCGTCTACGACATCCCCCAACTGGCCGTGAACGGCGTCAGCCCGGCGCTGCTGGCCCGCTTGGGGCGTGAGCTGCCCACGCTGGCGGGCATCAAATCCAGCCGCGCCGACGCGGCGCAGATACGCAATCTGCTTGATGCGCGGCCGGAGCGTATCGTCGCCCTGGCCGGCAACGAACCAATCGCCCTGGGACTGCTGGCCCTGGGCATGGATGGCCTGCTGAGCGGCTTGAGTACGGCCGTGCCCGAACCGCTGGTAGCCCTAACCCAGGCCGTCGCCGCCGGCGACCTGGCCGAAGCCCAACGCCAGCAAACCATCATCCGCCAGGTGCTCGCGCTGACGCCCGCCGGGCAGCGCATTGGCTGGATTAAAGCCATTTTGCATGAACGGGGCATTCCGGTGGGACCGGCCGTGCGCCCCCGGCTTACCCCGACAGGCCCGTTCTGGCCGGCCATTGAGCGCCTGCTGGCATCATGACCAGACTGATCCTGTTCGACATAGACGGGACCTTGATCCGCAGCAACAGTGCCGGCCGCGCCGCCATGGCCTTTGCCCTGACAAAGGTGTGCGGCACGGCCGGCCCGCTGGAAACCTACCACATGGGGGGCAAAACCGACCCCCGCATTATCACGGATTTGCTCATGGCGGCCGGCTGCAACCCGGAAGAGATTCAGAGCAAATTACCGGTCATTTATGATCTGATGACGGCCCACGCCTTTGAGACGTTTCCCAGCAAAGGCATCCAGGTGTGCCTGGGTGTGCCAGAGCTGTTAGCCGCCCTCGACGGTCGAGAGGATGTGGTTTTGGGATTGCTCACGGGCAATATTGTCAGCACAGCGCCGCTCAAGCTGACCGCCGCCGGTCTGGACGCCGGACTGTTTCGGCTGGGCGCTTACGGTTCCGACCACATGGATCGCAATCAACTGCCGTTTATTGCCATGCAGCGCGCCAGCGAGTTGACCGGGCAGCCGTTCGATGGGACCAATACGGTCATCGTCGGTGATACGCCGGCAGATATTTTGTGCGCCCGGGCCGGCCGGGCAACGGCCGTAGCCGTCGCCAGCGGCTGGCATGCCGCCGACACCCTGGCCAAATACAAACCCGATCACCTGCTGGAAAATCTGGGTGATACCGACAAGGTACTGGCGATCTTGCTGGCGCGCCAGAATGGTTAGTTTAGCGCCGGGAACACCCATTTCCCCGCCTTTTTGCCAGACTGGGGACTAAATCGAACAACGGCCGTAGCAATTTGAGAGGGAAATTATGCAGGCTGATCAAACCATCGTCGCTAACGTCACTCTATCGACCAAACAACCGACTCAATTGACCTTTAAACAGCTGGAAACGTGGGTTATCTGGCAGTTTCCCCGCAAAAACGGGAGCGGGCTCTGTGGGGCTGTACGGCCGTCTCTAGCCAAGCACGGCTGGTATCCGGCCGTCATCTTCCCCAAAGAAAAACGCGTCCAGGTGTATGCTCACCTGGACGCGCAATACGATTCACCCGAAGCAGCCAGCGAATGTTTGAATTAGGCCAACTCACGGCCGACAAGGTCGCTGGCTAGTTTTTCACAACGCACACCACCTTCAGACTTCCTCAGATTACTGTGCCATCCGGAATGACGGCATTTTTGGGAACGATGATAATGCCGTCCCTGGCCACCCAGCCATCTCCTTCAGTGTCCGGTCGGTTGGGAATGTCGCGAATGACCACGTTGGAGCCAATACGCGCATTTTTATCGATGATGGCGCGCTCAATGTGAGTCCCGGCCCCAATCCCCACGTCGGGTCGGCCCAACTGGCGATTTTCGGCGTGCTCTTTGTCAGTTTCGTAAAAATCCGCACCCATCATCACCGTGGACTGAATGACGGCCTCTGAACCGATGATGCTGCGCAGCCCAACGACCGAATTGCTGATCGAGGCAAATTGGACCCGGCAGCCGTCTGTCAGCAAGACATTGTCCAGGTGCGAGCCGTGCACTTCAGAGGCGGGCAGGAAGCGGGCGTGGGTATAAATCGGCCGTTCCGCGTCGTAAAAATCGAATGGCGCATCGTAGGCGGCCATATCCAGGTTTACCTGATAAAAACGGCGAATCGTCCCAATGTCTTCCCAGTAACCTTCAAAAACGTACCCCATCACTTTTCGATCAGCCATCGCCGACGGAATCAAGTCTCGGCCAAAATCGTCGCCGGTGCGGTCAAGCAAATCGAATAAAACGTCGGTGGCAAACACGTAAATGCCCATCGACGCCATGTAGGGCTTGCTGGAATCGTCGCGGCTAACAAGCTCGTCCAACTGGGATTCTTTTTTGGGTTTTTCGGTAAACTGGGTGATCGTGCCATCCGGAGCCAGCTTGAGAATGCCCAACGACGGGGCGGCCTTGCGGTCGACTGGCTGCACAGCGATGGTAATGTCCGCTTCGCTGTCGACGTGGAACTGCACGAACTTGCGGTAATCCATGCGGTAAAGATGGTCACCGGCCAAAATCAAGATGAATTTGGAGCCAGCCTGCTTTATTTCAATCAACTGTTTGCGCACGGCGTCGGCCGTGCCCTGGTACCAGTCGGCGCTGCGCGGGGTTTGCTCGGCAGCTAAAATTTGCACCCAGCCAGGCGTGAAAATGTCGCGGACGTAGGTACTGTAAATGTGGCGATGCAGCGAAGCCGAATTAAATTGGGTGAGGATGGCAATTTTTTCGATCCCGGCGTGAAAACAGTTGCTCATGGGGATGTCGATGAGGCGATATTTTCCGGCCAGGGGAACGGCCGGTTTTGCCCGCTCGACGGTCAGGGGATACAGACGCGTCCCTGCCCCACCACCTAAAATAATCGCTAAGACATCTTGCATTCGCATGGTTTTTTCCTTTATTGACTATTAGTGACCTTTTAAATTACTTGGCGGATCGGTTTTGGATTCGATGGCCTCTATTAAAACAGATTACGGCCGTTTTCGCCAGAACAAACCGCGGCATTGGCACAATCAGACGGCCGTGTTATCATTCCCCGCCGTCTTGAGGAGAACAACATGAGTCGAGTAATTAATCTGAATAATCCCACCAAAATACGCAATCAAAACCGGCGCAGCATCGCCGAGATACTGCGCCGCCTGAGCCAGAAACCAGAGTTTGACGCCGAAGCCCAGGATATGGCCGCCACGCTGGTTTTTTTGCTGCGTGAAATCGACGCCGGCGTCAAACAATCGGTGGAGGCCTGGGAAAAACGCGGCTACTGGATGAAGGCGGAGCGCTTTTTGCGCGATTGGGAGTGGGTGCCGGAAACGGCCGTTAACATCGAAGACGTGGTCCGCAATGAAGCGTGGGACCTGCTGCCCGAACTTCTGGGTGACCTGTTCCCCCGTTTTGCCGACATCCAGCTCAAAACCATGACGCGCAAGGCCGACCTGTGGCGCGGCAATTACCAGCGGCTGCTGGCCGAACCGCCCAGCGACCTGCCTTACTGACGGCCGTATGTCCGGGCGTGTGGCGCTGATCATCCTCTTGTTAGGCGTTTTGCTGCTGGCGGCCATTTGGGGCATCAGCCAGGCGGCCAGGCCGCCGGAAGTCACGCAGCTGATCACCCCGGCCAGCACGGCCGTTGTGCCCACCACCCCGCTTCCTTCCCCGACCACCGCGCCAACAGCCCTGCCGGCCAACACCCCGACCCTCACCCCCATCGTCAGCCTGACCGCAACGCCCCCACCGACCGCCATACCAACCGCAACGCCCACAGCCACCGCCACGGTAACACCCTGCGCCCAGCCCGGACGCATTGAAACCGGCTTCTTCCCCAGCGACATTGCCGGTCAGATGTCTTACCGCATTTACCTGCCGCCCTGTTATGGTGAAAACGGCCGTCTCTACCCCGTCCTCTACATGCTGCCCGGCAACACCTATACCGACGCCATCTGGGATCAGATCGGCCTGGATGAAGCCGCCGAAGCTGGGATTCAGGCCGGTCTCTACCCGCCCATACTCATCGTCATGCCTTACAGCGGTGAAACAGCCTTGTACACATCCGGCGGGCCAAACTCCTATGAAACCGTCATTCTCCAAGACCTGACCGCCTACATTGAAGCCACCTTCTGCGCCAGCCCAGACCCCGAGTTTCGCGCTCTCGGCGGCCTTTCTCGTGGCGGCTACTGGGCCTTAGAAATCGCCTTCCGCCACCCGGAAGCGTTTGTCAGCGTCGGCGGGCACAGCGCCGCCCTGCTCGACGAATACGCCAAACCAGACATCAACCCCCAATACACCGCCCTCAGCAGTGATTTAGGCGACTTGCGCATCTACCTGGACATCGGCGCGAATGATTGGGTGCGTGCCAACACACTTCAACTACACGAAGATATGACCGCCGCCGGCATCCCCCACGATTGGACGCTCAACGAAGGCCAGCACGAAGAAGCTTACTGGATGGCCCACGTCGCCGAATATCTGGCCTGGTACACCGCCCCCTGGCAGCAAAGCGCCCAAAACCTGCCCCCCTGCACCCAATAAGAAAAAAGCCAGGCTGTTACGTGCCTGGCTTCACCAATCCTGCATGTCCTCCGCTCAATTAATGCTGAGGGATTTTGCCCAATTTTTCATTCGTGATCGGATCCAATCTCACAGTACGAGACGCCTGCATCCGCCGCAGAACTTCCTGCATGGCGTCAATTTGCATGGTAACCAAAGCCGCATTCGGACGCGGCGGCGCTGAACTTTTTATGGTTTTTTGCTCAGGCATTTCGTGCTTGGGCATGATGCTCACCTCCTCCATATGGAGTTACTCAATCTTGGCATAGGATGCTTAAAGTTGGCATTAACGCCCGGCCGGCCAGTCTGCCATGACCCCAAAATCCAAAAAATAAGAACGGATAAGCGTGAATGCTATAGTGATAGTACCAGAGTACGGGGAAGCGACCTGTCAGACCTGCTGCAGGCAACATATCAAATGCTTTACATCCCATCTTCGGCCGGCAGTTTTCGCCGGCTCAGCCAAATGAGCAGCATAAAAACCAGGGCATACAAGCCCAGCCACAACAAAACTTTAAGGGAACGCGAAGGAACCACCACGGCCACCAGCCCGAAAACGGCCGTGATCACATAATACCCGCCCACAATCAACCGCGTCGGCAGGCCGCGATCTGCCAGGCGAAAATGCAAATGGTCGCGCCCGCCCTGCAGCGGATTCTGCCCCCGTCGCCACCGGCTGATCACCAACCACATGCCGTCCAAAATGGGCACAGCCAGCACTAACAGGGCCGTCGACAGCTTGGCCGGCGATAAAATCGACAACGTCGCCATCTGGTAACCCAACAAATACGCCCCGCCTGTGCCCAAAAAGATACGCGCCGGAGCAAAATTAAAGGGTAAAAAGCCCAACAACGCCGCCGCCAACACCAGCGGGAACAACGCCACCGTCCCCTGCCCCAGGCTGTAGCTGTGCCAGGCAAAGAGCAGCGCCGCGATGGTGCAAACCCCGGCGGCCAGCCCGTCCAAACCGTCCAGCCAGTTGACCGCGTTAATCATGCCCATCATCCACAGCAGCGTCAGCAGCAGCGCCAACGGCCGCCACACCCACACCAACCCTGTTGCCGGATCAAAGGTGAACACCCAGGCCAGCGGCGGGGCAGACCACAATGCCGGATTGGGCAGTGGGTTGCTAAACACCTCGATGAAAATGGTGTGGCTCATGGCAACGACAGCCCCCACCGCCTGGATGGCAAATTGGGGCACCGGCGGAAGTTCCCAGCGATCATCAATAAAACCGGCCAGTGTAATGACCAGTGTGCCGAGGATAACGCCCCACAGCCGCCGGGCGTCGGCGGCGTCGGCTGGCGGGCGCAGCCAGTAGATCAGGGCAATGCCCAGCAGCCAGGCTGCCAGTAAGGGCAGCCCGCCCAGTTTGGGAATGTCGCCCTGGTGCAGGCGACGGCCGCCTGGCCGGGCTACAATGCCCCAACGCCGGCTCAACCGCTGAGCCCAGGGGGTCAGCCCAAACGCCGCCAGCCAGACGGCCGTAAAAATTGCCAAATAAACCATGTGGGATGTCAGCAGTCAGCCAGCAATACGGCCTGTTAGCATGGCATCAACCTGTGCCAAACTGGCGATCGCCGGCGTCGCCGAGGCCGGGCAGGATGAAACCCACCTCATTGAGCCGTTCATCGATTTTGGCGATGTGGATGGGTACGTCTGGATGGGCTTCTTGCAGCCGTTCAATGCCCGTCGGGGCCGCCAGAATGCCCATAAATTTAATGCGCTGCGCGCCCCATCGCTTCAAAATGTCCACGGTGGCTACGGCCGAACCGCCGGTAGCCAGCATGGGGTCCAACACCAGGCACACCTCTACCGTGGGCGAAGTGGGCAGCCGGTTGTAGTAGGAAACCGGCTTTAACGTTTTCTCGTCGCGGTACAGGCCGATGTGCCACACTTCCGCGCCGGGCATCATCTCCCAGATGCCGTCGACCATGCCCAGGCCGGCCCGCAGCACCGGGACCAGGCCCACCTTTTCGGTGAGATCGTATCCAACGGCCGTTTCCATTGGCGTCTCCACCATCATCTGCGTCACCGCCAGATCGGCCGTTGCCTCATAACACAGCAGCATAGCCAATTCCCGAATCAATTCCCGAAATTTCTTCGGTTTGGTGCGCCTGTCTCGCAGCAAAGTCAATTTATGCTTCACCAATGGATGTTGCGATTCATAAACCATACGTCCTCCTGTTCCTACTGTCTCACTGCCCAATTCGTCGGCGGGTCTGGCCGTTGGCCGGCTGGCTAACGGCCGTCAGGTGGCCTGTATCCGCTTCAAGATAAGCATGTAATACTGAAATGCTGACTGAAAACCTGTCGCCGACTCTTGATAAAGATAATCAATGGTGCTTTCCTCAACTACCTCGAACTTCGTTTCCACGGTGGCAAACCAACGCTTAACTTCTCTTTCCTTCTTGGGCGATTTGTGCACAAAAAGAAACAAAAATCCTTTCTCGTTAAGGTGATTTATCAAGGCATTGAGCAAAGCCAACTCCTTACTCTTGTCGCTCTTTTCGAAATGCAAAATTGAATCAAGGACAACTGCATCGTACTGACCATGCACCTCATATTCATACATGTCTGCAACTACCCCATGTACAGGCAGATTGTCTTTCCTGGCCCTTTCCAGCATTTGGGCGATGCCAACCGACGAGGTGTCGACACCGGTAACGGTATAGCCATACCTGGCCAGCATCAAGGCATCTCTCCCTTGGCCACAACCCAAATCGAGGGCCGTACCTCCCTGTTTTGCGTGCTGCCTGACAAAATCTTCAAACTCCGCGTATGGCGATCCGAACAAATTATTCTCGACTTGATATTGCTGATCATAACTGGTCATAAATCGATCGCGCCTTTTCGTTGATAAGTGTCCATTTACCAGTCCGTCGTTCAGTTGCTACATCCACTCGCGCCGCTTCAAAGTACGCAAGAGCCCACACTTGACGTATAATCCCATGCAAAGAGCTTACAGGCAACCAACGACTCATGACCGATAAACCAACCCCCAACAGACACATTTCCCCCCAGCGCAAGAGTGAGGATCGCGGCCTGGATGGGCTGATCCGCCCTCAGCACCTGGCAGAGTTTACCGGCCAGGAAAAGCTCAAGACCAACCTGACCATTCTCATTGAGGCTGCCAAAGCACGGCAAGAACCCCTGGACCATGTGCTCTTTCACGGGCCGCCCGGCCTGGGCAAAACGACGCTGGCCCACGTGGTGGCCAACGAGATGAACGTCAACATTCGCATCACCGCCGGACCGGCCATTGAACGCGCCGGGGATCTGGCAGCCATCCTCACCAACATGCGCGCCGGGGACATTCTGTTCATCGACGAAGTCCATCGCCTGGGCCGCGCCGTGGAAGAAATCCTTTACCCGGCGATGGAGGATTTTGTGCTGGACATTGTGGTGGGCAAAGGACCGGGGGCCAAGAACGTGCGCCTGAAGCTGCCCAAATTCACAGTGATCGGGGCCACGACACGCCTGGCGCTGCTAACGGCTCCGCTGCGCGCCCGCTTTGGCGCGGTGTACCGCATGGATTTTTATGAAGAGCCGGCCATTGAAGCGATTGTTAATCGCGGGGCGGGTTTGCTGGCGGTAACATGTGACCAGGCGGGGGCCAGGGAAATTGCGCGGCGGTCCCGGGGGACGCCGCGCGTGGCGCTGCGCCTGCTGCGGCGGGTGCGCGATTATGTGCAGGTGCGGGCCGAGGGGCAGATTACGGGGGAAACGGCCGTTGCCGCGCTAAATCTCCTGGAAATCGACAACCTGGGCCTGGACGACCTGGACCGGCGCGTTCTGCGGGCGATCATCGAAAAATTTGGCGGCGGTCCGGTCGGGCTAGACACCATCGCCGCTTCCATCAGCGAAGAAGCCGACACCATCATGGACGTGGTGGAGCCTTATTTGCTACAGTTAGGGTTTTTGGAGCGCACGGCCCGTGGGCGGATGGCCACGCCGCACGCCTACCGCCACCTGGGCATCCCGCTGGCCAATCGCAAAGCGGATAACAAACCCAACCAGCCCACCTTGTTTGACGACGCGGAGTCATCATGATCGAATTTGGCCGGATTCTGCTGATTATTGGTCTGACCATCGCCTTCATCGGCGGCCTGATTTTGCTGGCCGGCCGGTTTTTCCCCTGGTTGGGTAACCTGCCCGGCGACTTTAATTTTGAGGGGCAAAACTTCAAATTCTATTTTCCCCTGGCCACCATGCTGCTGATCAGCATCCTGGCGACCATCTTGCTGAACATCCTCATTCGCATCTTCCGCCGCTAACCCATTTCCCCCATTTCCCCAAATCGTTAAAACGGCCGTCACCCATTTAGCGGTGAATTAACGTTAGCCCATTATGCTTCCCGTATAAAGCGACGAGATATTTTTTGCTGGCGAAAGGACGAGAAGTATGAACAGTGGTACAAAGAATCAATTGGCAAGCGAACTAACCAAAACGGTTGTCCCGATGGTTGCCCCCTACGAACTACAGCTTTTTGCGGCCCAGAAAGAGGAATACCTGCAAAATCCCGAAAAGGTGATTCGCCGTCACCTGGGCCAAACGGCCGTTCCCGACGTCCCCCCTGAAAACAGTCTGGTTTTCCTGGCGCCCCTGATCTACGCCATTTTTGAGGAAGCGCTAGAGTTTATCGCCCAGGAATTTGGGCCACGGCCGTTGTTTGAAGGCAGCATCACCAAATTCATCGCCATCAGCCTGACCAACGCGCAAATCACCCAGATTCGGCAGATGGCCTACAAACGAGCGTTAGAAAGCAAATTGTCGCTGTTGAAGGCCCGCCTGGTCAGCGACGCCGTGGTCAACAAGCTGGTGATGTCGTATCCCCTGATCTGACAGCCGGTTCGCCGGCTCATTTGATGACCCGAAGGGTTTTGGTAACCCTTCGGGTCTTTTGGTATTGCCCCGGGCGCGTTAAAATACCGCCCATGAACACGAACGAATTCACCTATGACCTGCCCCAGGAATTGATCGCCCAACGGCCGTTAACCCAACGAGACGCCAGCCGCCTACTGGTCTTGGGCCGTGAAAACGGCCGTATCCAGCACCGCCGCTTCACCGACCTGCTCGACTACCTGAATCCCGGCGACATCCTCGTCGTCAACGACAGCCGCGTCATCCCTGCCCGCCTCTTTGGGCAAAAACCCACCGGCGGCAAAGTGGAAATTTTGCTGCTGGAGCAGCTAGACGCACAGCGCTGGAAGGCGCTCATCGGCGGCAAAAAGATGGGAACCGGCGCAGAGATTTTGTTGGAAGATGCGTCTGGGCAGCCCACGGAGGTAACGGCGACGGTAACGGCCGTGCTCGACGGCCCCCAGCGCGAACTCACCTTCAGCCGCTCCATCGACGACGACCTGGAAACCCTCGGCCACGTCCCCCTGCCCCCCTACATCCACGAAACGCTCGACGACGCCGAACGCTACCAGACTGTGTACTCACGGCCGTCTGGCTCCAGCGCCGCGCCCACGGCCGGCCTGCACTTCACCGGCGATTTGTTGATGGCCCTGCGCGAGAAAGGCGTGTTGTTCGAGACGGTGACGCTGCACGTGGGACTGGATACGTTCAAGCCGGTGGAGGCCGATCAGGTGGCCGATCACGTCATCCACAGCGAATGGGCCAGCCTGACCAGCGACGCCGCCCGGCGCATCAACGAGGCCAAGCTGGCGGGCGGACGAATTGTGGCCGTGGGTACAACGGCCGTGCGCACGCTGGAGACGGCCGCCTGCCGCTCGGCGGGTATCTTGGGCACATTGCAAACCATCAGCGCCCGCGACGCCGCCGGCGAAACCAGCAACATGTGCCCCTGGAAGCCGGTCGCCGCGTTTGAAGGACCAACCGACCTCTTCATCTACCCCGGCTACAAATTCCGCGCCGTCGACGTGCTGATCACCAACTTCCACCTGCCCCAGTCCAGCCTGCTGATGCTGGTCTCCGCGTTTGCCGGGCGGGAAGCAGTGCTGCAGGCGTATGAAACGGCCGTGGCCGAAAAATACCGCTTCTTCTCTTTTGGCGATGCGATGTTGATTTTATGAAACGCCGCGCGCAGCAAGGTCGGCTAGAACACCGGGCAGCAGGGTAAACGTGCGCTGGTGGGCCACAAATGCCTGCCGGCTCACGTACCCAACGGTCGCCCAGGGAGCATTCACCGTCACCGCTTCCGTGATGCGCGTCTGACCCGCCTCGCGTTGGCAGCGCATCACGTTCACCAGCCGGGTGTTCAACGCAGCCGCCACGTAAGACGTCAGCTCATACTCCCCGGTCACCACCATCCGCGTCGGAAACGTGATGGTATACCGCCAGAAAGCCAACCGCGGCCGCTCCGTAACCAGCAAATCCTGATAGCTGCAGCCCGCTGCATCTACCCCCGACCCCACCACTTCCGCCTGCACAAAAAAAGGATGCAGATGACGGTGATTGTTTAGATCCTGCAAAAACTGGAAAGCAAAGGCACGGTCAACGGCGGCCACAGTGGTTAGTTCAAACTGGCGCTGCGCCATCAGGATGTCTCCAATTCCCGGCTCACTTGCCGATACGTCTCATACGCCCTTTGGCCAAAACAGACCAGGAATACGGTTTCGATCTGCGCTTCGGACTGGAAAAACGTTTGCACTGTCTGGAGGGCAATGTGTGCGGCCTGATCCAGCGGGTAGCCATAAACGCCAGTGCTGATAGCCGGGAAAGCTATGGTTTTAACACCATGCTCGCGGGCTAGAGCCAGCGACTGGCGATAACAAGAAGCCAGGAGCTCCGCTTCGCCTTTGCGTCCGCCCGACCAGACCGGACCCACGGTATGGATAACATAGTCGGTCGGCAGGCGAAAACCGGGCGTGATTTTAGCCTGGCCCGTCGCGCAGCCGCCCAACGACCGGCACGCCCGCAGCAGTTCTGGCCCGGCGGCCCGGTGGATGGCGCCATCCACGCCGCCGCCGCCTAACAAGGAACGGTTGGCAGCGTTGACGATGGCGTCTACCTGAAGTTGGGTGATGTCTCCCTGGACAATGCGGATGCGCGGGTCTAACACGGCCGTTTCCTCACAGCTACACGTTGGCGGGCGACGGCCGTTCATCGGATACGGCCGTTTCTTCCAGCGCCACCGGCGGCGAAAAATCAATTTCCAGCGCCCCGTTGCGCAGCACACCACTCTCCGCTTTGCGCTTCGCCAGCACCGCCGGCAAAATCATCTCGCGCTTGAAGTTACCAATCGTAATAAACAGCTCATCGCCGCGCTTGCGCAGGCGCACATCGCCGCTGGTTACAAACGGCAAAGGCAGACGCAGCCGGTAGCCGCCGTTCGGCAGTTCCAGAAATTCTTGCACGGCCCCCCGGTAAAAGACCTGGCCGGGATCCTCGTTGCCAAAACAGTCAGAAGCCAGCCGCGACAGCGCCGCCAAGCCGACCACCTCGTCGGCGTAATACGGCGCGCGCCACAAGGGCAGCGGCCGGAAGTTATCCTCAATCATTTGCAAATATTTAGCCTGCAGCTGCCGCCGCTTGTGGTAAAACTCCCCCTCTTCGGCATTTTCGCCCAGAATGCGGTTGATAATCACGCTGTCGACCGGGTAATTGAACAATCCCAGATAGCTCACCGCCCGCTCCGCCTCGCGCACGACCATTTTCTCCGGCTGCAACACCACGCGGTAGCTGCTGACTTCCGGGTTGCTGAGCGTCTGCCGCAGTTCGCCGGTGGCCTGGTCCAACTTTTCCAGCGCTTCCATAATTTCCGCCGGCCCGCGAATGATGCGTCCGGCGAAGGGTTTCAGCGCCTTCATCACGCCTGTCTCAAAGCGGGATAGATGGCCGGCGTACCAGCGGAACGTGTCCGGCATGGTCAGCAGGCGGATGGTCTCGCCGGTCGGTGCGGCGTCGATGATCACCCGGTCGAAATTGTTCTCGGTGGCCTGTTTGTTGATGTGCAGCAGGCTGACGATTTCGTCCATGCCGGGAAAAGCGGAAAGCTCGTCGGCGACGACGTTGCTAATGCCTTTGTCGCTGATGTTTTGGGAGACGAAGGCTTGCAGTGTGCCCCAATAGTTGTGGATGTCGGCTACGACGCTGATCTCTTGCGCCCAGAGGTTTTCGGCGATCTGCACGGGCACAGCGTCCAGCGGCACGTCGAAGGAATCGGCCAGACTGTGGGCGATGTCGGTGCTGGCGACCAGGGTTTTGTAGCCTAATTCGGCGCTGCGCACGGCCGTTGCCGCGGCCACCGTCGTTTTGCCCACCCCGCCTTTACCTAAATACAAAATGATACGCATAGTGTCTCCGTGTAAGTTGATAGTTGGTAGTTGACAATTGCTAGTACGGTTACTGTCCCAATTGGTTGCAGTAAAGCAAATCATATCACCCGGTAGAGGATAGCGCACGCGGCCAAAGTTCATTGCCCCGCTTCACCGCCTATCCTATAATTGCCTGAAACAAACCAGATTACCAGGCAAAATTCCCGGCAAACGCCAGGCACCTGAATCCGGTTTACTATCAACTATCAACCACCAACTATCAACTTTTTGAAGGAGAAAACCATGCGTACCCCCATAATTGCTGGCAACTGGAAGATGAATAAAACGGCCGTAGAAGCCGCCGCCTTCATCGCCCAAATCCGCGACGGCTTGAATGCTGTCAGCGGCGTCGACATTGCCGTCTGTCCGCCGGCCATCGCCATTCCGGCCGTCGCCGAAGCCGTCAAAGGCACCAAAATCGGCGTTGGCGCGCAAAATATGTACTTCGCCGAAAGCGGCGCTTACACCGGCGAACTGGCCCCCAATATGATCACCCCCTTCTGCCAATACGTCATTCTCGGCCACTCCGAGCGCCGCGCCTATTTCGGCGAAACCGACGAAGGCGTCAACAAGAAGATCAAAGCCGCCCTGGCCCACGGCCTGACGCCCATGGTCTGCGTTGGCGAAAGCCTGGAGCAAAACGAAGCCGGTGAAACCCACAGCTTCGTCAGCGGCCAGGTGAAAGCCGCCTTTGCCGGCCTCACCGCCGAACAAGCCACTGCCTGCGTCATCGCCTACGAGCCGATTTGGGCCATCGGCACCGGCCGCACCGCCACCGTCGAGCAGGCCGGGTCGATTATCGGCGGCACAGTCCGCGCCACCATCGCCGAAATCCTCGGCGACGAGGTTGCCCAGCAAATCCGCATCCAATACGGCGGCAGCGTCACCGAGAAGAACATCGCCGAACTGATGGCCCATCCAGACATCGACGGCGCGCTCGTCGGCGGGGCCAGCCTGAAGCCATCCTTCGTCGAACTCGTCGCCAACGCCGCCTGAAGATAACGATGAACGGGAACGATGAACGCTGAATTCATCGTTCCCCGCTCATCGTTCAGCGTTCTCCCATGTCTTTTGACCTCATGCCCTTCATCTGGGTCACTCTGGCCTTCATGATCTTGCTGGTTTTGCAGCGCTGGATTCATGCCCACCTGCACGGCCTCTCGCTGCTGATCAGCGGCAAGCCCCAGTACGCCGTCATTTTGTACGCCATCGTGCTGTTTCCGGGTGTGGTGCTGCATGAGGTCAGTCATTGGCTAGCCGCCTCCTTGCTGGGTGTGCGCACCGGCAAACTCTCGCTGATTCCGCGTATGCAGCCGGACGGAACCGTGCAGCTTGGCTACGTGGAATATTACAAAGGGCGCACGCTCGGCCCCATCCGCGAAAGCCTGATTGGCGGCGCGCCGCTCATCAGCGGCACGCTGGTCATTTTGCTGATTGGCTTCCGCGTGTTCAACGTCGAAGGGCTGACGGCCGCGCTGCAAACCGGCGACGTAGATCATTTAACGCTGGCCCTTAGCCAACTTTTCCAGACCAACGACTTTTTTGTCTGGCTCTACCTCCTGTTCGCCATCTGCAACGCCATGATGCCCAGCGCCTCCGACCGCCGCGCCTGGCCGGCTTTTCTGCTGGTGATGGTCGTCGTGGCCGTCATCGCCTACTTTATGGGGCTGGCCGACGTGGTGGTAGCGAATCTGGCCGGGCCGGTGGTCACAGTTTTTGGTTACCTGGGTATCGCTCTATCGATGGCCATCGCCGTTGACCTGGTCTTTATGGCCGTGATTGCGGCGCTGGAAGCCATTGTCGGCCGCATCAAGGGCGTTACGGTGCGCTACCGGAGCGATACCGACGCCCCTTCGGCGGCGAACTAGAGACTGGAGACTGGAGACTAGATGTCGTCTCCAATCTCCAGTCTCCAGTCTCTAGTCTCCAATCTCCCTATGATTTCCGTCCTCATCACCGCCTTCCGCGAAGCCGCCACCGTAGGCAAGGCCATCGAAGCATTTCTGCCGCAGCTTGGCCCTGAGGATGAGCTGTTGGTGGTGTGCCCGGATGAGGAGACAACGGCCGTTACCCTCTCCTACGCCGCCGCCCACCCCCAAATCCGCCACATCCGCGACCCGCAGCAGGGCAAACCGGCCGCCCTCAACGTGGGGCTGGCCGCCGCCCACGGCGACATCGTCGTCTTCAGCGATGGCGACGTGTGGGTGGCCCCGGATGCCCTGGCTCCCCTGCTGGCCCCCTTTGCCGATGAAGGAGTGGGCGCGGTGACGGGACGGCCGTGCAGCGCCAGCCCGCGCACTACCCAACTCGGCTACTGGTCCCACCTGCTCACCGACGGCGCGCATCGGGAACGGCTGCGCCGCGACAGTGGCGGCGACTTCCTGCTCTGCTCCGGCTACCTCTTCGCCGCCCGCCGCGCCCTGCTGCCGCCCATCCCCGAAGACGCCCTGGCCGAAGACGCGGTGATTTCGCAGATGATCGCCGCCCAGGGAAGGCGCATTCGCTACGCGCCAGAGGCGCGGGTTTACGTGAAATACCCCACCACTTACGCCGACTGGCTGCGGCAAAAGGTGCGCTCGGCGGGGGGCTATGCCCAGGAGATGGTGCGGCAGTCGCCTTATCAGATGCGCTCGGCGCGGCTGGAGGCGCTGCATGGCACGCGGCTGGCGCTGCGCTACCCACAATCGCTGCGCGAGTTTGGCTGGACGCTGGCGCTGTTTGCGGCCCGGCTGCATTTGTGGGCGCTGGTGTTCTGGCAGGTGCGGGTGAGGAAACGGCCGTTGGCCCAGCTCTGGCAGCGGGTGGAGACGACGAAGTAGGAACGGCCGTGGTTTATCGGCGGGGAGATCGACGGGCGCGGTTCATTGGCGCAGCAGGCAGAAGACCACAATGGTGCAAGTACCTTTCTGTTGACAAAGAAACAAAACGGAATAGACTGGTCTTATACTGGTCTGTTGAGGTGAATTATGGAAACGATTGGCGCTTATGAGGCCAAAACCCATCTCCCCCAATTGCTTGAACGTGTGTCCCGCGGTGATCGCATTACGATCACGAAACACGGTGTGCCTATCGCCGTCTTACAGCCTTACGATCCTGACAAGCGGATTGACGTGGCCGCAGTCATTGCTGAATTGCGCGCTTTCCGCGCGCAAAATCGGCTGGACGACCTGACCATCCACGACATGATTGCAGAAGGCCGGCGGTAACATGAACCCATCGTTTGTCGTTGATAACTCCATTGTGATGAGCTGGTGCTTCCAGGACGAGGCGAACGATTATGCCGATGCCGTCCTGAACAGCCTGACAGACGCGGCGGCAATTGTGCCTTCTATCTGGTCGCTGGAAGTTCTCAATGTGCTGCTGGTGGCCGAGCGCCGTCAAAGGCTGCAACAGACGGATAGCGCGCGTTTTCTGGCCTTGTTGTCCCAGCTCCCCATCATAGTTGACCAGTCGCGCCTGGAAGGAAGAATGGGCGAGCTTTTGGCCCTGGGAAGGGCGAACCAGCTTTCGAGTTATGATGCCTCGTATTTGGCACTGGCCATGCGACAAGGCGTGCCGATTGCTACGCTAGATGAGAAGTTGATGGCTGCCGCAAGCAATGTCGCTGTGCCTCTTTTCGCGGCGTAGGGGCGCGACAGGCGGGGTGGGCTTTTGCTATGCACCACCACCTTGTCTCCCGCCTGTCTCGCCTTGGTTGGCGGGCGTGGCCGTGGGTGGGGCGAGACGGCGCAGGGAAACGGCCGTTTGTTTCAGCCAGGTATCGCCCGCGCCGTCGCGCCCGTACCATTGCATGTGCGGCGTAGTGTGGGTTAACACCGGCCCGTTTGGCTGGCGGGTTGGGAATGGCAAGCGGGGTGTGGCACGGTCTGGAGGCCGGCCGCAGCAGCGGGTGGAAGACCCTCAATATTCGCCCTCTAAATGAATAACCCATGCCTACACCCCTTTGGCCAGTTTCCCGCCCTAGTTGAGCCCGTGCGCCGAAGCAGAGTAGCTTTGGGAGTAACGGCCGTGCCCCTACCCGCACAGTGCGTCAAAACGGCGAAATAGGAATAATTAATGGATGAATTGTTGAACATTAACCATTTAACAATTCACCCATTCACCCATTAAAAAATTATGCTCCGCTCCCCTCTTCACCAACAAGTAGATACCCTGCCCGACCTCGTCCGGGTGATGGTAGAGCGGCTTACGGCCGTTATCCCCACCACCCTTTCTCCCGCCCTCTGCGCCAAAGTGCGGCGCGTCTTCGTCACCGGCTGCGGCGACAGCCACCACGCCGCCTTGAACAGCGAACTGGCCTTCGAGCAGCTTGCGGGGCTGCCCTGCGAACCGATGACCGCCATGCAGTTTGGTCGCTACGCCGCCCGCTTCCTGCCGGACACCGGCCCGCGCACTAACCTGGTCCTGGCGATTTCCGTCAGCGGGCAGGTGAGCCGCACGGCCGAGGCGCTGGTGCTGGGGCGCCAAGCGGGCGGGCTGGCGGTGGCCCTCACCGGCAATCCGGCCGGGGCGCTGGCGCAGGAGGCGGAGGTGGTGGTGGAAACGGCCGTCCCCCCGCTCCCCGACGAACTGCAAGGCCTTATTGTGCCCGGCACGCGCAGCTATGTGGCCTCGCAGTTGGCGCTGTACCTGACGGCCGTGTATCTAGGCGAACGGCGCGGCCATCTCACGTCCCAAGCGGCGCAGCGGGCGCGGCGCACACTGGCAACCATGGCCGACGCGATGGAAGAAACCATCGCCCGCAGCGACCCCGTCGCCCAAGAACTGGCGGCGGATTGGCTGGACGGCCGTGAGTTTGTCTTTTGCGGCGCGGGACCGAACGTTGGCACGGCGCTGTTTAGCGCGGCCAAGCTCATTGAGGCGGCGGGCGATACGGCCGTCGCCCAGGACACGGAGGAATGGGCGCACCTGCAATACTTCGGCAAACAGGCCGATACGCCGACGTTTGTGATCAGCGCGGGGGGCTGGGACGCCAGCCGGGCGCGGGAAGTGGTGACGGCGGCGGCCCACATTGGCCGCCGGGTGGCGGTGATTGGGCCGGATAGCATGGGGATAACGGCCGTGCCCCACCTACCGCTCGCCGACTGCCCCGAAGAATGCTTCCCCCCCCTGCTGGCCTGCCTGCCCGGCACGCTCTTTGCCGCCTACCGCGCCCAATTCCTGGGCGAACCCTACTTCCGCGCCTTCGGCGGCGGCCGCAGCGCCGATGGCGGCGGCGGCATTTCGCGCATTCGGGATAGTGAAAGAATGGGAGACTAGAGACTGGAGACTTGCCTAGTCTCCAGTCTCCAATCTCTACTTAAACTCCACCCTCGGTTCCAATTCCAGCGTGCTTTCCCACCACGGCCGTATCCGGCCGCCGATGGGCCGCCCAATCCACTGCTCCATGTCGTAAATGATTGGCCACAGCTTTTGGAAATCGACGCCGGTGCCCAGGCCCATTTTGTAGGCCAGGAAAACCAGGTCTTCGGTGGCCAGATTGCCGGCCGCGCCGGGGGCGAAGGGGCAGCCGCCCAATCCGCCCAGGCTGCTGTCGAAGATGCGCACACCCGCTTGCAGGGCAGTGGTGGCGTTCGCCAGGCCCATTGCCTGCGTGTCATGCAGGTGAATGGCCAGCCGGTTCATGTCCAGGCGGCGGCCTAAATCTTCCATCAGGCGGCCCACCGAGAGCGGATCGGCGTGGCCGATGGTGTCGGCGATGGCCAGTTCGTTCACGCCCAGCTCCCAAATTTTTTCGGCGACAGCGATGGTGCGGTAGGGGTTGATGGGGCCTTCGAAGGGGCAAACCCAGGCGGTCATCACATAGACACGCACCCAGACGCCGGCCTGACGGGCCTGAACCACCAGACTGCGGGTGATGTCCAACGCCTGCTGCGGCGTGACGTTGGTATTGCGCCGGCTGAACGTCTCGCTGACGGCGACGCCAAAGGCCATCGAGCGGCAGCCGGCGGCCAGGGCGCGATCGTAGCCGCGCTGATTGAAAACAAGGCCGGTAAACTGCACGGGGGAACGGCCGTATTTTTCCACA
>Ga0209607_1000404_pt1 | contig 39046 bp, 28 predicted proteins | sample AD_UKC117_MetaG_FD_184413 | JGI IMG/M metagenome (GOLD analysis project Ga0209607, IMG submission 184413) | Active sludge microbial communities of municipal wastewater-treating anaerobic digesters from Hong Kong - AD_UKC117_MetaG (SPAdes)... | ecosystem: Engineered > Bioreactor > Anaerobic >... | reverse complement strand
TTTCTGGCTGAAGCTTCCGACATGATTGATCCGCCACCCTGGTTCCACTGGATATGTAAACCGGGGAAGCCGGCTTTTTTCACTTCCTCGCGAAAATAATCCAGTGCTTTGCGGGTTTCCTCCACACTGTTGCCGAAACTCTCGAGAAGCTTATTTATGCTGAAGATCGAAAATACCGGTTCGCCGTTGATCTTAAAGTAGTTAGGCTGTTTGAAATACTGGTTTATGACCCTGTCGACTATAATCTGATAGTTTTTCCAGTCAACTTTTGCATCCCAAAGGATGGAGGTATTATCCTTGTGGAGGTGAACATTCCAGTAATTGTATTTCACATCGTGATTTGCCCACATTATATAGAACTGCATTTTTTCCTTGTTCCTGGCTTTCAGAAAGCCGTCGTTAAGGGCGCTTTCCAGGAACGGCCCCTCATCATACCAGTACCAGTCGTACACAAATACATTTATCCCGTGACCGGTTGCAACATCGATCCATTTTTCAACTACTTCAGGATCATTGTCGGCTTCGTAACCCCACAGGGGCTGCCGGGGCTGATAATGCCCGTCGAAACGCGGATTACCTTTCTTTATTACCTCCCATTCTCCAATTCCTTCAGGCCATATTTTTTCCCTCGCCAGCGGGTCGTCGTGACATGAGGGCCAGATATATGCCGCCACATAATATTCATCTGCCGGCTGTTTGTCTTTTTGCTGCTGTGACTGAACACCCGGGGTACATCCCGGAATGAGGAACAGGATGGTCAGAAGGCTGAAAGAAATAAGTAGGTTCTTCATTGTGCAGGAGCTTTTAATTAAACTTGAAAAAATGTTGCAAAGGGAGCAGTCATTTCTCATTTGTGTGTGTCATGACCTTTACTCCCTGGTCACTTTGACATTTCTGAACATGTATGTATTGTCGCTGACTCTCAAGGCTTTGCCGCTGGCAGTAGTGACATTCCTGAGAATTACTTCCCTGGTTATGACATAAGGATACATTTCCTTGTAGGATTCGTCAGTCATTTTGGGATTGAAGTTTCTGAATATGGCAGGACCTTTGTAGTCGGCCGGATGGTTTGAATCGTCGATGCGGAGATTTTCAATTGTAATTTTTTCCGGCATATAGCATGTGTAGCCGAAATTATGTTGCCCGGAGTATGATCCGCCGATAAGGCTTGCAGTAACTGCCCTCCCGGCTGACGGAACGAATACGCAGTTACGGATGAAGAATTCTCCCTGCCAGGTACTGCCGTAATCGGAGCGCAGATTTATAAGGCTGCCTCCGTAGATGGTGGAATTTTCTACGGCAAAAGTACCGCTTCCTATGGCGTTTATTCCCTGGTGGCCCAGTGTGGAGTTGCGGATGGTGGCATTGGCAACGCCCATGTGAGCGTCAAAGCGGGAAAATGTGCAATTATCGTATACAAGGTTCTTGCAGTAATTGGATCCCAGTATACCCCAGTATCTGCTGTCCTTGATATCGTTTGTCTGGCTGCAGTTCAGGAAGGTCACATTCAGTGCGCGGTTCAGCGAGATATCGTAAGTGCCCATTGAGACAGAAGTTCCTGCCGAACCAATGGTTTGATATGTTTTATGGCCTGTCAGAATTGTGTTCTGCACTGTCACATATGAGCAGTCTCCGACATTAATAAATCCGCCATAAGGTGCTCCATGGTCGCCTTCTCCGGTTATGCGATGTTCCAGTCCGTCGACAAGAACATTTGAGCGTCTGATCGCAATGCCCCTGCTGTAGTAGGTATACCTTGATTCTGCACGGTTGGCAATGGTTGTGAAACGGCCCCCGGTGATGGTAAGAGTCGTCTCGTCAATGGGAAGAGCTTTGATGTCCGTTATCTGGTCGAAATCCCATATTATCGGGGCATCCATATCCACATTGCCGTCTTTGTCAACGATGAAGATATCTGTCTGCGAAGATCCGTTGTTCTGGTTGGCTCCGTACCTGATGTATCTTTTTACATTTACATCGGTGACTGTAACGATACAGGTTCCGGGAAAGGCGATGTCAATTTTCTCCTGGTTCCTTTTAAGGGTGGTTATTCCTTCAGGTTTGAAGGCCTGCAGGTTTGAACTCACCATAAAAACAGGTGAATTACGGTTCTCAACATCGGTATCGTCGATGATAAATGCAGCGGTGCCGAAGTCGGTATCTGTTCTGATGACAGCCGTACGGTTTTTTCCGCTGATATAGTATGTGGCTCCTTCATCGGCTTTCACAGGTAGTCCCTGTTGATTTGCGAAGATATGTGTCGCTGCTATAGCGTCAATATCATCGGTTTTGCCGTCGCCCGTAGTACCGAAGTCACTGTAGCTGACAAAACCCGCGGCTTTGAACTTACGAAGGGCTTTTTTTGAGACGCTGACAGATAGTTCACCATTTTCATCTGAACTCACCATGGTTTTATTCTTTCCGGATGTTATCACGACATTACCGGACTGGTTCCCCGCCTGTCCCTGGGACACATTGAAACCAATGAAAAGAAGGAAGAAAAAGCTTAGTTTGTATTTCATCACCTGATGTTTTTTATACCTGCAAAGGAACAATCATTTTTTAAAGATTCTAAGGTTTATCCCGGAATTTCTGCCTTCAGGCATTTCATAATTATTTATTTGTATTCAAGCCATGTTGTTGCCTTACAGTCAGCATCAGCAATGAATCTAATCCATCGGGCTTCGAATTCGGCGGGGAACTCATGTTTATATGTCTCCCCGCGATTTACCCTGGCCTTACTGTAGAGCAGCCAGGGTGAAGCACCACCTGAACTGCCTGGACTGATCCAGGCAGTTAAAACGCCTGAAATAATTGAAAATTAGCTATATTAGCAGAAGTACAAAACAATAGCTAAGAAAGATTAACCTGCACCTGTACCAGTATGAAAATTGTTATTTATTCAATTGCCTTTGTATTTATCTGGATTTTACCATCTGCCTGCACGAATGAAAGGGTTAAATCATCCGGTTCGCATGTAAAATACAAGGATTTAAAAGAGAATTTTAAACATCCTGAATCAGTTTCCGGTGTCAACTGCTGGTGGTGGTGGCTGAATGGAAATGTTAACAAAGCTGCAATCGTTAAAGACCTGGAAGCCATGAAGTCCAGAAATTTTCAGGGTGCAATGGTTTTTGATGCCGGCGGGCATAATCAAAGGGGGAACAGGGATATTCCCGCAGGCCCTCTGTTTGGCTCGGATGAATGGAACGAACTGTTTCTTTTTGCGCTTGATAAAGCCAAAAAGCTAGGCCTGGAGATAGGATTTAATATTCAAAGCGGTTGGAATTTAGGTGGACCAAGGGTAATACCACAATATCAGGCCAAACAGATTACATATTCAGAAACAAAAATTGCAGGCGATAGAAATGTTTCGGTAAAATTAGAATTGCCGGGCATCAGAAATGATTTTTATAAGGATATCGTGGTGCTTGCCATTCCCTTAAATAATAACCAAAAAACCAATGATTATATTAGCGATCTGGATTTAAAACTGGGTTACCACGAGTTGGGTGGCTCTGCTCCGGACACCCGGTTTTTATTGATGAATTCGCCCCTGGATAACACAAGGCCTCAAAATGAACCCAGACAAATTGTAAAAAAAGAGGATATAATAAACTTAACCTCTCTGATGAATGAAAAGGGAGTATTAATATGGGATGCACCAGCAGGAGAGTGGAGCATATTAAGAATCGGTTATACCTGCACCAACTCTCATGTTTCCACCTCAAGCGGAGAATGGCAGGGTGGTGTGCTGGATTATATGAGCAAAGAGGCATTCGATTTTTACTGGAACGATGTGGTTGAACCTATCTTAAAAGTCGCCGGCGATCATGCAGGAACAACTTTAAAATACATGGAAACCGATAGCTGGGAATGCGGGGGTATGAACTGGACTGACAAGTTTGCTGAAGAATTTTTTCAATACCGTGGTTATGACCTGGTGAATTTTTTGCCCGTTGTGGCAGGTTATGTGATTGAAGACATTGAAACATCCAATGCTTTTCTGGCCGATTTCAGAAAAACACTGGGAGATTTAGTCGCATATAACCATTACTCCCGTTTTCAGGAATATGCACATAATTACAATATGGGCATTCAGCCCGAATCTGCCGGCCCGCATGCCGGTCCTATGGATGGAATAAAAAACTACGGCTTTAACGATATCGTAATGAGTGAATTCTGGTCACCGTCACCTCACCGCCCGAAACCGGAAAACAGATTCTTTCTGAAACAGGCCTCTTCGGCAGCACATATTTACGGGAAAAAAATTGTTGGAGCAGAGTCTTTTACCACTATTGGCCCCCATTGGAACGACGAGTTGTGGCACGACCAGAAATCATCCTTCGACCATGAGATTTGCGCAGGACTGACCCGGATGTATTTTCATACGTTCACCTCGTCTCCTTCCGAAATGGGTTTGCCCGGTCAGGAATATTTTGCCGGAACCCATGTCAATCCGCAGGTTACCTGGTGGGAACAGTCGGGGCCGTTTATCGATTATATGCACCGCACACAATCCGTAGTTCAGGAGGGCAAATTTGTTGCCGACGTCCTATACTACTACGGCGACCATGTGCCGAATGTGTTCCCTCATAAGCACTCTGATCCGGCAGGGGCAATGCCCGGTTTTGATTACGATGTTACCGATGAAACCATTTTCCTTCAGTTGAAAGCAGAAGAAGGTAAAATAATTGTTCCGGGAGGAATAGAATACCAAGTGCTGGTTCTGCCTGACCATAAAGTATTATCGTTGGCAGTACTGGAAAAAACGGAAGAATTATTAAAGCAGGGAGCAACCGTTATTGGCTATAAACCTGAAAAACTTGTGAGTTTAGCCGGTGGAAAGGAAGCAAAACTAAAATTTCATGAACTGGCTGGTAAAATCTGGGGAGAACAAACTTCAGAAAAGGGCGAAAAGAAATATGGAAGCGGGCATCTTGCCTGGGGAATCACGGCAAGAGAATATCTGATGTCGAAAGATGTTTCTGCTGATCTCGAGATTCTGGGAAACGACAGTAAAACCGATTTCGGTTACATTCATTACACCATTGGCGAAAGCGATGTCTATTTTGTGACCAATCAAACCACCGGACGGCAAAAAATCAATGCCCGTTTCCGGGTATCCGGAAAGCAACCTGAATTATGGGATGCCCTGACAGGTGAAATTCGCGAAGCCAAAGCCTTTATGCAGCAAGATGGTTTGACGACTGTCCCTTTGACCCTGGAGCCTTACGGCGCAATTATAGTGGTATTTAACAACACAATATCCGGTAACAAACAAGGCTCCGCAAACAGTAACTATTCCGATTTTGTTACACAGGCGGAAATCACCGGAGAATGGAACGTCAATTTCGATACAAACCGGGGTGGCCCCGGTTCGGTTACTTTCACTGAATTATCGGATTGGACACAACATTCAAATGAAGGGATCAAATATTATTCAGGCACTGCAGTTTATAACAAAACTTTTGATATTGATTTTGAACCGGAAAAACATAAGCGGTATTTTTTGACTTTGGGGAGTGTAAAAGATGTGGGTATTGCTGAGGTAAAAATAAATGGAAAATACAAAGGTATTGTCTGGACATCACCTTTCAGGATAGAAATAAGCGATGAATTACAAAAAAGTGAAAACACTCTGGAAATTAAAGTAGTAAATTCATGGTATAATCGGGTGGCCGGTGACCAGACCCATCCGGATGAAAAGCAATATACATCGACCAACATCAATTTAAAACATGATTTCAGGGGCAGGCCAATTGACGAAATTCCTCTGGAACCATCGGGTTTGCTGGGACCGGTCAGTATTCAGGAAATATATTATTAAGTTGCATATTGTAAATTCCATTTTAAAATTAAATTTTATGGAAATCAACTTGCGTTTACCCGCAATTACCGCCATTCTTTTAATGTTGATTGGCTTCGGCTGCCGTCAGGAATCTGAAAGAACGGGAGTTAATACCATACCCGAACTGATTTCTTTGTTTCCCGATCCACCGTCTGAATACCGGAGTGCACCGCTCTGGGACTGGAATGAACAGATTTCAAAGGAGGGTATCAGTTTTCAGATGGAAGAATTTAAGAAGGCCGGAATCGGTGGTGTATTCGTGCATCCGCGGCCCGGGTTACTCACCGAATACCTCTCCGATGAGTGGTTTGAACTGTTCGATTATACCGTTCAGAAAGGCCGGGAGCTGGATCTGAAAGTGTGGATTTACGATGAAAATTCCTATCCATCCGGTTTTGCCGGAGGGCATGTTCCGGCTCATATGCCTGAATCCTATAAGCATGGCGCCGGATTGAGCATGGAAATACAGCAGGAATTGCAGGTACAGCCTTCCGATACCATTGAGGTAATTCTGAAAAAAAATTCAACAGGTTTTACGGATGTTACTGCACAGGTTGAACAGGAAATGGAACGGGAAGGTACCTACTATATATTCCGGAAAACTTATCCTGCCAGATCTCCCTGGTACGGAGGCTTTTCCTATGTGGATCTGCTGTATGAAGGAGTGACCGGAAAGTTTCTGGAAATTACCATGACCAAAGGTTACGAACGGAATAAGGCCGACTTTGGAAACACCTTACCGGGCGTTTTTACGGATGAACCAAATCTTGAATCAGCCATGTCTCCCGGGACAGTTCTGCGCTGGACTCCGGATTTATGGGATGTGTTCAGCGAAAGGTGGGGCTACGATTTAAAAATTCACCTTCCTTCATTGGTTGAAGAAACCGGTAACTGGAAAAAAGTACGCCACGATTACTATGAGCTCATTCTGGAGCTTTTTATTGAACGGTGGGCAAAACCCTGGAACCAGTACTGCAATGAAAATGATCTGAAATGGACCGGACACTATTGGGAACACGGGTGGCCCGAACCAACACATGGCTTTGACGAAGCTGCTTTTTACATCTGGCACCAGCAGCCTGGAATTGATATGCTGGGCAACCGTCTGGTAACGGAAGGTATGGGAGGACAGTTTGGCAACGACAGGGCAGTGCGCGAACTGCTGAGTGCAGCCAGCCAGGCAGGAAGAACACGCACGCTGAGCGAAACCTTTGGTGGCGGCGGATGGGAAATGAGTTTTGAGGAGCAAAAACGCCTGGTTGACTGGCAGTGTGTTCTGGGTGTGAATTTTGTGAACCAGCACCTGTCATACTATTCACTGAACGGAGTGCGCAAATTTGACTACCCGCCCTCCTTCTCCTACCACGAACCCTGGTGGAAACATTACAAATTAATGGGCGATTACATTGGACGGGTTTCGCTGGCCATATCGTCCGGTCTGCAAATAAATACAACCCTTGTGCTTCAACCCAACACTTCTGCCTGGATGTATTTTTCAAGAAAAGAAAAACATCCGGCGATTGATCTCATAAGCAATGGTTTCAAGCATTTTGTTTACCTTCTGGAACAGCAGCATCTGGAATATGATCTGGGTTCAGAGTATGTGCTAAAAACTTTAGGCTCAGTTCATGGAGCAAACCTGAGGATTGGCGAACGAGATTATTCCCTGGTGGTAATTCCTCCAGAAATGGAAAATATCGATTCTGGTACTTTGCAGCTATTGGAAACTTTTCTGGAGAATGGCGGCAGGGTTTTGTCTTTTCGCAAGGAAATTTCTTATATGGATGGAGAAAAATCTACCAGGGTTGATGAACTCGCTGCAGCATTTCCTGGTCAGTGGATTGTTGCCCGGAACTTTACCGAAGCTGCTGCGTCAGATCTGCTCACCAGCGACGGATTTGAAATGAACGATTTAACTTCCAACGGCATGTTGTACCATCAGCGACGTATTTTGGATGACGGGCAGATCTTGTTTGTAGTAAATTCCCACCCAGACCAGAACGCCTCGGCAGAAATAGTATTGGAAGGGAAATATGTTACCGAACTTGATCTGGTCTCAGGGGAAATGATTAACTACCCCAACCAGAATAAACACGGAAAGCTGAACTTTTCTTTTCACCTTGAACCTGCCGGAAGCAAGCTGTTCGTTGTTACCCACGCGCGGTTGGCCAACAACGAACTTGTGCCTGCATCAGACGAAAAAATCCAGGTTCAAAATACAGGTGATCTTCAGGTTAAAAGAATATCCGACAATGTGCTGGTTGTGAATTACCTCGATCTGGAAACAGCCGGGGCCGGGCGCAATGAACTATATTTTATGGAAGCCCTGAACGGTTTATTCCGCGAAAACGGTATCGAAATGGGAAATCCCTGGCAACACAAAATTCAATACAAACAAAATTACCTCGTGTTGGATTCCATATTTACTTCAGAATCGTGGTTTAATGCCAGTTATCATTTTACGGTTCAGAAAAATCTGGATGAAAGCGCGATGGAAAACATCCGTGCAGTTGTGGAACGGCCGGAATTGTGGACGGTCCATGTGAATGGCCGGGAAGTTCAAAAAACACCTGATGAATACTGGATCGATCGTGATTTTCCTGTATTCAGGGTTGGTCAGTTTTTACATCACGGGAAAAACACTCTGACAATAAAAGCTCCCCGCATGCATATTCTGGCCGAAATTATGCCCGTTTATCTGTTAGGAGATTTCTTAGTGCAACCCGCCAAAACCGGATTTGAAATTGCCGGTGGTGAAATTCAAACTGCCGGTTCGTGGCAGGAACTTGGATTGCCTTTTTATTCCCGGGAAGTTGGTTATTCACAGACTTTCAAGATAGGGGAGATTTCCGGTTCAGCTTTTACCATTCAGATGGGTGACTGGAACGGAACGCTGGCCGAAGTATGGGTGAACGGGGAAAATGCCGGGCTCATTGCCTGGCAACCTTTTGAACTGGATGTAACGGAGTTGATGAAAACGGGAACCAACGAAATATCGGTGAACGTTTTTGGCAGTCTGAAAAACACTTTCGGATTTTTCTATGAAAACAATGACAACTGGATTTTTGGCCCGTTTTCCTGGAACAGGGCCCCGGAGAAAATTCCCCCGGCATCAGATTATTATTTGATGGACTACGGACTTTTCGAACCCTTTAAGCTTTTTCAGACCGTGAAATAATACTAAAATACTTGATTCAATAAAAATGATATTACATTCTATTTTCAGGGTTTGTTTGGGTTTTTTATTGTTTGCACTACCCGCATGTTTACCTCAGTCAGAAGTTAAATTAAAAGACAGCTTTAAAAACCCGCCGGAATCTTCCAACCCCGGTGTTTACTGGTATTTCATGGATGGTAACCTGAACCGGGAAGAAATGACCAGAGACCTGGAATCCATGAAAGAAGCGGGAATCAATAACCTGATTTTTCTGGAAGTGGGCATTGGGGTTCCACGCGGTTCCGTTGATTTTATGAGCGAAGAGTGGCAGGATTTATATGTTCATGCCGTTCGGGAAGCAGAGCGGCTGGGGATCCGGATATTACTTGGTGCGGGTCCCAGTGGTGCGGAAGTGGCGGCCCATGGGTAAAACCTGAGGAATCGATGAAACACCTGGTTTTCAGCGAAACAGATGTAACCGGCGGGGGAAAAGTAGATGTACAGCTTCCAGTTCCCGAACAAAGAAGTACGGTCTGGCACACCATGAAAGATCCTTATTATGAAGATGTTGTTGTTTATGCTATACCAAATTCCGTAAAACCGGTCATTAAAGATATCAACGAAAAAGCGCTTTATGAACGTGATCCATATTCATCAAAACAAAATGTAAAACCTTATTTGCCGGCTTTTGCAGATTATAAAGAACCGGGAAACAGTAAGGTACTTGCTCCATCCGAAATAATAAATCTTACAGCGTTTTTGGAGGAAAACGGACGCCTGATCTGGGAAGCGCCAAAAGGTAACTGGACGATTATCCGGATGGGAAAAAGAGTGACCGGCGCCAGCACCCGACCTTCACCCGAACCGGTCATTGGACTGGAAAGCAATAAAATGGATACGACTGCATTTCGAAATCACCTGAGAAATTACACCGATATTTTATTGGAAAGAACTTCTCCACGAAAAGAAGGAGTGGGCTGGACAGGTTTTCACATAGATAGCTGGGAGAGCGGTGCACAGAACTGGACAGAAGGAATTGCAGATATATTCAGAAAGAGACGGGGATACGATCCTGAACCTTATTTCCTGGCATACACCGGACGCGCTATAGAAAGTGTAGAAATTACCGAGCGATTTTTATGGGATTTACGTCAAACCTGTAAAGAACTGGTTCTTGAGAACCATGCGGAATTTGCCAGGGCGTACGCGCACAAAAACGGATTGGAACTTACCATAGAACCCTACGACATGAATCCGGCCGGCGACCTTGATCTGGGCGCAATTGCCGATGTGATCATGGCTGAATTCTGGAGCAATGGGTTTGGGTTCGAAACCTCCTATGCAGTTCTGCAGGCAACTTCCGTTTCTCATATCAAAGGGCATCCCATTGTAGCAGCAGAAGTGTTTACTTCAAACAATAAACAGGCCTGGCAACTCTATCCGTGGGCTATGAAGAACCAGAGCGACTGGGCGCTGGCACATGGAATTAACCGTTTTGTTTATCACACTTTTGCACACAAGCCTCTGGGCGAACAGCACCGTCCGGGAATGACGATGGGGCCTTATGGCGTTCACTGGGACCGCGGACAAACATGGTGGCCAATGGTTGATGCCTATCACATGTACATCAGCCGTAGTTCTTTCATGATGCAGCAGGGGCAGGGGGTCGCTGATATTTTGTACCTCACTCCCGAAGGAGCACCCATGATTTTTACACCACCGGCCGATGCGCTTGAAGCAAACGGGATGATCCCCGATAAAAAAGGATATGGTTTTGATGGCTGTTCTCCAAAGATGCTGATGGAACGGGCAAGTGTTGAAAACGGAAAAATTGTTTTTCCGGGTGCTTCATCCTACGAAATTTTGGTATTGCCAAACTTCGAAACCATGACTCCGGAATTACTTGAAAAAATAATTTCGTTAACAGAACAGGGAGCAAAAATAATCGGGATACCGCCTGAAAAATCCCCAAGCCTGGTAAATTATCCGGATTGCGATACACGGGTCAGAATACTTGCAGAAAAACTTTGGGGCACAAATCAGTCTGTCAATGAAATAAGCGAAAGGAAATTTGGAGCGGGTACGATTTTCCATGGTGGCAAATTGCATAATTTATCTGCTGATGAATTGTATCCTTCCTATAAAACCACCATTGAATTGCTCGCCAGATCAGGTATCCCGGAAGATTTTAAATCGGAAAACAACAGCATACGTTTTGGCCATCGGAAAACAGCAGACAGAGATATTTATTTTGTATCAAACAGAACCAGCGATTTCCAAAAAGTTATCTGCACCTTTCGCTCTGCAGGTGAAATTGAAATCTGGATGGGACTCACGGGAGAAACGCGGAAAATTACAAACTACAAAACCAGTAATGGTTTAACAACTATACTCCTGGAGTTTTTTCCTTATGAAAGTTTCTTTATTACATTTTTTGGTAGCGAGGTAATGCATGTATCTGACCAGGAAGCTGGTAACTTCCCCGTTTTTACCGAAGTCAAAACAATTGATGGATCCTGGGATGTGTCTTTCAATACAAAGTTTGGCGGGCCGGAAAATATTAAGTTTGACGAACTGACAGACTGGACTGTACACGAAATGCCAGGAGTAAAATACTACTCCGGAATTGCAACTTACAGAAAGTCGATCAATGTCGAAAAGCTCGAAAATAAAGAATATTTCATCAGCCTGGGAGTTGTGAACGACATAGCCCGGGTGAAATTAAACGGGGTAGATATTGGTGTGGTCTGGTGCGCTCCCTGGAGAATTGATATCACTGAAGCTTTAAAGGAAGGCGAAAACCAACTCGAAATTGATGTGGCCAACCGGTGGATTAATCGTTTGCTTGGCGACAGGCTGGAACCCTGGGCGAACGTCAGGACCGTAAAATTTGACGACGGATTGCTGGGAGGAAAAGAATTTTCAACCGGAAGATATACTTTTACAACTGACGCCGCAATGCGGTCATTTAAGTTTACAGAGCCACTATCATCAGGATTGCTGGGACCTGTTATGATTCAGGAAATTGTCCGGTAAACGGGCAAATATCTGAAAAACACGACTACAGGAAGAAGATTTTCCTTTTTATACCAGTTATTTATAGTTGAATATATTGCTGGCTATTGCTTCAAAATTTTCCATAGTACCCGTTGGATATAAATACTTTCGGTTAATGAAATATTTTTCTCTTTTTAAAGCATCAGCCCTTGTATCAAAGATTTCAAAGTACGCGACTTCCCAGGGGACGAAATGTTTAGTCGAAGGAGTTCTCCCTGCGTTATGTTCAGCAATCCTTTTAGTGAGGTCTTTGCAAAAGCCTTTATACAGGCGTTTACCAGAAACACTTCTTAAAACATATGCATAATACATTGGAGAAGCCAGTGGCTATTACCACTTTTCACCGGAATAAATTGACCATCCCGGGCCGGAATAAAGCTCTTGTTGTAAAAATTTTTATGAAAACTTTAATTGAAACGGCTAGACGTGGTCAGGGGGTCCGGCTTTTGAAATATAAATCGTTGTAAGGCAATCGGTCAACACGGGAAAGCTTATATACTTGAATAAACAGATTTTTTATGTAGTTTTGAGATAGCCTTGGTCTTCCGGATGAAGTTGAGAATATTGCATATGATTTACCAGATGAGAAGGTTACATATATTCCTTATCCTTATTGCTTCATGCAGAATAATATCTGCCCAGGACTATTATGTTACTTTCTCCGGCTCCGGATCGAGTAATACTGTTACAACAGTCCTGGTCGAAAACTTAAGCCGGGGAACAAGCATCACAATGAATGGAAGTGATGTACTTCATCTCGTGGGCACGAGTACAGGAGTTGAACCTTTGCTCAATAAAAAAAGCAGTAAGATCAGGATTTATCCCAACCCGGTGACAGATTTTGCAACAATGCAGTTTGACCTTCCGGAAGCAGGCAATACCTCAATCACCGTGTATAGTATATCTGGACGAAACATTGCTCAGATCCGGGCATACCTTGGGAAGGGCCAGCATGCTTATAGACTGGAAGGTTTTAATAAGGGTTACTATCTTGTAAGGATCCTTTCAGACAGATACTCCATAAGTGGAATATTTGTCTGCACCAGCCTGCAGAATAGTACAAGGCGAATTACATATAAGGATTTAAATCTATTTTCTGCAGAAGAAAACAATAATGACTATCAGTCATATATGCCGCCTACCGGTTCCAAGGGTGTGAGTTCTGAAAGATTGATGGATTATAATGATGGCGATCGCCTGAAATTCACCGGTACAACTGATATTTACAGTACTATAGTGACAGATATCCCGGATCAGAATAAAACAATAAACTTCAACTTTATATCCTGTACCGACGGCGATAACCAGCATTATCCGGTCGTGACAATAGGAAGTCAGACATGGATGGCTGAAAACCTGAGATCCACCAAATTCAGTGACGGAACACCAATACCTTATGTAACAGATAACACAGAATGGAGCAACCTTTCATCTCCGGGGTATTGCTGGTACAATAATGATGAATCCACATATCGCAATTCCTTCGGGGCGCTGTATAACTGGTACGTTATAGATACATCAAGTAATAATGTAAAGAATGTTTGCCCGACAGGATGGCATGTACCTACGCTTTCAGAATGGACAACCTTGTCAGAATTTTTAGGCGGGGAAAGTGTCGCAGGTGGAAAGTTGAAAGAAACGGGTACAAGCTACTGGTGGAGTCCAAATACAGGGGCGACAAACGAATCAGGATTCACAGCCCGACCCGGCGGATGCAGAGATATCTCAGGAGTTTCTTATGATAACGGATCCGTAGGACTCTGGCGAACCAGTACCAGATATGGAACAACCGTACGTCCATGGAGTATAGGATTGATTAGTAATTATGCTGATTTTACCAGCATCACAGGTTACACAGAGAGGGATGGACAGTCAATACGTTGTATATCAGGTGATCCAAGGGTAGTTACAACCACTGTTTCACTGATTGGTTCTAACATAGCTACTGCTGGAGGTAGTATTTCATCTGCCTGCGGCATTGTAACAGAAAGAGGTATCTATTGGGGAACCTCAGAAAATCCAGAAACGAATGGATTTAAAATCCCGGAGGGGAGTGGAACAGGATTATTCTCAACCAATCTTACCGGATTGCAACCTGGTACGACATATTATTTATGTGCTTATGCGACAAACAGCAGTGGAACTACATATGGAAATGAAATAACCTTCACAACTGTAGAAGATGCTGACTTCAGAATAGAAAACCTGGAACCTCCCGAACATTATTACCCGATACCCGAAGGGAGTTGTGGTGAGTCTGTACTATGGACTATATGTCAACGCTTTGGATTAGACCTTTCACAGGAAGAAATAAACCAAATAGGTGGAGATCCGGGTCGGGGTTTACATGGAGGGGAAATGATAAACGTACTCGATTCTCTCAAGATTCCTTACAGACCCATAAGATTTGCATACACCTGGGAAAATACTGTTGATACACTTAAAAATACTATGCTGAGAAGAAATCCTGTAATATTGGGAGTAAAGATATATCCTGATTCCCACCCGGAATGGTACGCTGATCATTTTATCCTATTTGCCGGCACCAATACAAATACCAGAGTATTCTATTACAATGATTTTATAAGCAAGCGTTCAATCAGTTATGAGAAATTATGCAACACTACTGATGGTTATTCCCTGATAAACTCTTACTATGCACTTTTTGCCTTAGAAATAATTTTACCTGATAAGTGATTGTAATTCCGATGATTCGTGAATAAAAATTGCTACGCCGTCATTCGGCTGCGACTGTCATTCATCGTTATTAATTACATAAAAGACTGTTTTACAATAAAATAAATTCTTAGAGCAATTTCCTGAAATCAATTCGCCCCTGCGGCGCTCAATGACATGATTAACAACTCTAACCGGATGGTTCGGATTTATCATCTCTTCCAGTGAAGGAGGAAGAAGTTAAATCTGGTTGGGACTGTAATCTTTAAAGACTACCTTTGATTTGATATTTTGCATACCTCAAGTATGCATAACCTGAGGTTTTTGGAAGGAGGAGGCAGCCCCCTTCTTTTTACAAGTTATCAACAATCACATAACCAAACAAATACAGATCAAAATAGTAGCATTCTAATTAGATGAGGCGCGAGGACAAGCCGGAAAAGGTGCGAACCGTTTACTGTTTTTTGGAGCGGGAAATGGCAATGCGCAATTGGCGAAAAACAGGAACGGTTGTCTTTTCCGGAATCTTTTTCTTTGGTTACTTTTTGGAGGAGCAAAAGAAATGAACATAACTTAAGAAAGAAAGAGGGTGCCCCTTTTGATACACCCTCTTCTTATTTAGTAGCCCCACCAGGAATCGAACCTGGATTTACGGTTTAGGAAACCGCCGTTCTATCCATTGAACTATAGGACCATGGAGCTTGCAAAAATATAGCTTTTTCTGGTCAATGCAAATAGTTCAGCAGTTTTGAGAAATAAATGAGTTGAGGAAACATGGGATGCAATAGACCCTGTTAACTTTCAGACCTGGGAGTATTTTACTAGACAAAACGGACCAGGATCTGATTCCATTACTTGTTTTTACCATTTTCCCCCGACCTGGGCCATGAGGGGATTTTAAATGCCTGACTATGGGAAAACCTGGCCAGATCCGTTGAAAACAGTCTGGTTAAGCCGTTTTGTCTCTTTGAGGTACTCGGTTGCGCCTTCTCCATTTTGATAAATCCCCGATCTTTCATACTTTCACAGCTTCAAAACGAAATACATGAACTGGATTGACCTGATCATTGTCATTGTTGTGATCCTTTCCGTTTTCCAGGGATTCACAAACGGACTGGTAAAAGAAGTCGCTTCCCTGGCAGGCCTCGTCCTGGGGATATGGGGAGCCATTAAGTTCTCAGGCTTCACAGCAGCAAAACTTTACGAGTGGTTCGATATGACAGGCCAGTATGTCGGAATAATCTCTTTCGTGGTAACCTTCTGCCTTATTGTCGTCATAGTCCATTTCATTGGTATCGTAGCCGATAAGATAGTGAAAGCCGTAGCTCTCGGTTTTCTCAACAGGCTGCTGGGAATAATATTCGGCGTGCTGAAAAACATCCTTATCCTTAGCGTGATCTTTTCTGTTCTCAATGCCATCGACGCAAGGAAACCCTTCCTGCCCCGAAGCTTCGACGAATCAAAATTCTATGCCCCGATATCCGACCTCGTCCCTTCAATCTTCCCCGTGATAGGAGAAGGTAATTTCCGGCAGAGCTTCGACCGGTTTAAAAAAGAACCCGAACCGGTGCCCGAGCCCGACACCACAGAGATATCCATTTAAACCTCTTTGCTATATTTGCATCCTCAAAAAAGTGATTATGAATTTCGTTGACGAACTAAGATGGAGAGGCATGATACATGATATCATGCCTGGGACGGAGGAGCTGCTCGGCAGCGAAAAAACAACCGGATACATAGGATTCGACCCTACTTCCGACTCTCTCCATATAGGCCACATGGTACAGGTGATGCTGCTGGTTCATTTTCAGCGTGCCGGACATGTGCCCGTGGCACTTATCGGAGGAGCAACGGGAATGATAGGAGATCCTTCGGGCAAATCGGAGGAGCGCAACCTGCTCGACGAGAAAACCCTTCGTTTTAATCAGGATGGGATAAAAAAACAACTTTCAAAATTCCTCGATTTCGGATCACAGAAGGAAAATCGCGCTATTCTGGTCAACAACTATGACTGGATGAAGGATTACTCTTACCTGGGCTTCATCCGTGACATCGGAAAACATATTACCGTGAACTACATGATGTCTAAAGATTCGGTGAAAAAAAGACTCGGCTCCGACGCCAGGGAGGGAATGTCATACACCGAGTTCTCATACCAGCTGGTACAGGGAACCGACTTCCTTCATCTTTACAAAACCCTGGGCTGCCGTCTGCAGATGGGAGGATCAGACCAGTGGGGCAACATAGTCACAGGCACGGAGCTGATCAGACGGAAGACAGGGGGAGAAGCTTTTGCCCTTACCTGCCCGCTGATAACGAAATCGGACGGTGCAAAATTCGGTAAGACAGAATCGGGCAACGTATGGCTCGATCCTGAAAAAACATCGCCTTACCATTTTTACCAGTTCTGGCTTAACGTCTCCGATGAGGATGCCGCGCGCTACATAAAGATCTTTACCCTGCTTGGAATGGAGGAAATAAAAGAGCTTGTTGCCCTTCACACACAGTCACCCCATGAACGTATCCTTCAGAAAAGACTTGCCGGGGAGGTGACACAGATGGTCCATTCACGCGAGGATTATGAATCTTCGGTAGAAGCATCCCAGATATTGTTCGGAAAGGGGACAACAGAGTCGCTGATGAAAATGACTGAGAGCACTTTTCTCTCAGTCTTTGAGGGCGTCCCTTCATTCAACGTCGACAGCCAGTTTATTGACCGGGGTGTCTCGTTCACATCGCTCTGTGCTGAACATTCTCAGGTGTTCTCATCAAAGGGGGAGCTGAGGCGGCTGGTGCAGGGAGGTGGCGTGAGCCTCAATAAGATAAAGGTTACCGATCCGGAGATGACGGTAGGTAAGGAAAATCTCCTTAACGGCAAATACCTTCTTGTTCAGAAGGGGAAAAAGAATTATTTCCTGATCAGGGCAGTCTGACAGCTATCTCAGGTCGGCTGCAATTATTGAAACATCGTCAAAAAGATAGGGATTGGTGTCAGGGATTCCAAGATACCTTATCATGTCCCTGAGGTTCTTCTCAACAGGTTCGGTGTTTGAAATGTGTCTTTCAATTTCACTGGTGCCTATGTCCCTTCCGTCCCCGCCTTTCAGTTCAGATAGTCCGTCGGTGTAACAGATGATCTTCGAATAACCCTTTATGATGATTTCACTTTTCCTCACAAAGGGAATCTCATCGAGCATGCCTATTCCTACCGACGACGACTGAAGATATTGTGTCTCTGTGGTTATGGTATTGTAAAGCACCGGCGAGTTATGAGCTGCATTGACATATTCAAGGACCTTGCTGTTGTGGTCATAACGAGCAAGGAAGAGTGTGATGAACTTCTCTCCGGCAGCATTTGCAACAACAATTGAATTGAGTTTGTGTATCAGTCTCTCAAGGTCAATGTCGGCAGTCATAACTGCTCTCAGGCTTGCCTGAAAATTAGACATCAGCAATGCAGCCGAGATACCTTTGCCTGAAACGTCGGCTATGCATATTCCGGTTCTTGTTTCCGAAAGTCTGATGCAATCGTAATAATCACCGCCAATCTCAAAATGAGGGTGGTAGAATCCTGTCACGCTAATTTCAGGGTTGCGGGGCATGTGACTGTTATCGGGTATGAGCATCTGCTGCATGCGGGCTGCCAGCTCAAGCTCCTTCTTCAGCACTTCCTGCCTGAGACTTTCCTTATGAAGCCTGATGTTCTCAATTGCCACAATGATGATACTCGATATTGTCTGGATATAATTGAGGTGCTTCAGGACGGGGCTCATACCTTCTCCTTCCTCTTCAATGTCGCCGATGAAAAGAAAGGCGATATGAACATTGTTGTTGAATACGGGAACAATGATGTCGACACCCTCAAAGTCCATGTCGGCCGAGACGTAAGTTATCTCAACGAAATTCATCAGACGTGTTTCGACGTCGATAAACTCCATTTTTTTTGGAAATCCGGCGTTCAGAAGGCATTCCCAATTGACGGATCTCTTGAAGATCAGCACTTTGCCAATGCCGAGGTTTTCCCTGAGTATTGTTTCGTACTTTTCGAGAAGCTCCTCTACCGGAAGGTTGGCATTGATCGACAGGGTAATATCGAGAAGTGCTTCAAGCTTCAGCTTGAACATCTTTATCCTGTCGTTTGAAACCTTCCGGATTCCCATGATCTGTATCAGCCTTTTACACGTTCAATATATGCTTTTGAGCTTACCTCAACCCTTATTTTATCGCCGGTATTGACAAAAAGCGGCACCATCACCGTTACGCCGTTTTCCGTTTTCGCCTGCTTGAGAGTGTTGGTGGCCGTATCACCTCTTAACCCGGGTTCAGAATAGGTAACCTCAAGGGTGACGAACTGAGGGAGTTCAACCGACAGGATATTATCCGTATCGGCATGTACGACTATTTCCACATTTTGTCCTTCGAGCAGGAATTCGGGATAGTCAATAACATGTTCTTCCACATGGATCTGTTCGAATGTCTCCAGGTGCATAAAGTAATATCCGATATCGTCTTTATAAAGATACTGGTAAGGTCTTCTTTCGACCCTGGCCACATTGACTTTCACACCCGAGTTGAAAGTATTATCGATGACTCTTCCTGTTTTGATGTTTTTGAGTTTTGTCCTCACGAACGCCGGCCCTTTGCCGGGTTTAACATGCTGGAACTGAACTATCACATAAAGGTCATTATTGAATTCGATGACCAGTCCGTTTCTGAAATCTGCAGTGGTTGCCATAAAAATTAAAAGCTTCTTGTAAAATTATTTTATTTCTTTTTTAATTCAAGCGGGTGGAGAAGACCTTCATAAGCGGTCATTTCCACCGTAAATGCCCCTACAAAGATATTAAAACGGATCTTAACCGGTAAAAAATTATTATCGGCTGAGAACCAGAAAGATACATCTTCCTCAGTCTTGAATAGCCTTCCGGTTTCCGTAACCGGATTGAATTTATGGCATTTTATTTTTCCTGTTCTGATTTTTATTTCTTCCGTATCGATGTATCTCATCCTTATCGGGTAAAGTTCATCGGTGAACCAGGTCATTATTGTAATCATCTGGCCTTTTTTGATAGTGTCAATCCCGGGCAAAATATGATTACGGAACCAGTAAAAGCATGTCAGGATGTCGTGAATCCCATGTTGTGTTATGTGGATACCTGTAAGGTCGCTTGAGAGAATTGCCGAATCGGGCCGGGAGTGGTGGTCGAAGGTCACCACATTGTACTTCCTGTACCTGCCTTCGCTGATATTCCTTATGGAAACAACCGGCAATTCCGTATGCGGGTCCATGAAAACCTCGTAGATATCCTTTACGCGAAAGAGCGCATCGGCAAGACCTGTTGTCATGGCCACCATCGAGGAATGCCACAGTTCTTTCCCGGTGGTACTGTCTCTTTTTAGCTCGAGAGTTGCCACGCCTCCGTTAATAGCTCCGTAATGGACGAGATATTCAACTTTTTCTCCGGGCTGGTAAGCTTTGAACTGCCCTTCTGCATGTAGCAGAATGATGCTGAACAAAACGGCCGTAAGAAAAAGTCTTTTCATCAGTTTTTATTATTCAGGGGCAAACTCCGGGCCAATTAATTCCCAAGAATATTTTTCACGGGCTTTGTAGCCAGGAAATCCTTGAGATAGAAAGGTTCAAAATAGGCAAGGTCCTCGAATTTCTTCTTTCCGAGAGCTTCGTATGCAGGCTTCCACATTGAAGCAGCAGATATTCTGAAACCTTCATCAAACACACTGTTATTCCTTTTAATGGTTTCCCGGCATTTAGCTACTGCGTCGCCGAAGAAGAACACTCTTCCTGCATCTTTCAGCCCGGGGGGAAATGAACTGTCGACCACTGCAGCGCTGATAGGTTTTACGACATTGCCTTCTTCATCATAGACAGCATAATAAACTTCCATTCTGCGTGCATCGATGACGGGGCAGAAAAGATCGTTTTGTCCGTTTGTATAACTTTCCCCGGCCATTTCGATGTATCCATGGAACATGGAAAGTGTGGTGTCGACACCTATAACAGGTATTGAAGCTCCCCAGGCAATGCCCTTGGCCGTTGAGACTCCGATCCTGAGTCCGGTATATGAACCCGGCCCCCTGCTTACAGCAACAGCTTCAAGGTCGGAAGCCCTGGTGCCTGTCTCCCTCAGGACCTGTTCAATAAGCAATGTCAGACGGGCGGCATGTGACCTTTCAGCACCGCTGTCCCTGGCAATAACAACTCTGTCCCTGTCGCAGAGTGCAACCGAACATAGTGAAGTTGCCGTTTCAATACATAAGATCATTACTGATCAGGAAGTTATGTGGACTACTTTTCCTCATAAAGGTCATCCTTGGCGACAATCTCAACGAAGGTGCTGTCGGAAAGTTTTTTGCTTATTGCACCAAAGGGAGCTGATATCACTTTTACGCTATCGGGGATGCCTGTGAGGATCTCAATAAAACTGTTATCCTGAATGCCCGTCTTCACGTCGCGTGCAAAGGCATATTCACCGTTGGTGGTAAATACGAGGGTACGGATGGTTTCCTTCGAGGTTGAAGTTAACAGGGTTGTATCGGTACGAGTTGTTACAGATTGTATCGGAACTGTAAGAATATCTTTTTTTGTCAGAGTCATTATCTCGACAGTCGTTGACATTCCGGGGCGGAAAGGATTCTTACCTTCCTGAGTGAATTTATCGTATGAAGAAGGCAGAATAAATATCTTCACATCGAAGTTTGTAACCTGGTCGGCAGATACTCCTGTTGTCTTTGCCGAATTGGCTATTTCGGTCACTATCCCTTTGAATTCCTCGTCCATGTATGCGTCAACTTCAATAATGGCGGTGTCGTTAAGTTTGACTTTCACGATGTCGTTTTCATTAACCTGTACCTGTGCTTCCATCCTTGACAGGTCAGCAATCCTGAGGATTTCCGTACCGGCCATCAGGTTGGTGCCGGCGACTCTTTCGCCCAGTTCCACAAGGAGCATCGAAACAGTGCCTGTCATGGGAGCGTAGATAGATGTCTTTATAAGATTTTCGTTCGCTTCTTTGAGGGAGGCCTCGGCACTGACCACTGAAAACCTTGCAGCATCGACTTCAGCTTTTGCCACATTGTATGAAGCTTCAGCCTGTTCGTAGTCGGATTTTGACACGGTCTGTTCGCTGAACAGTTGTTTTATCCTGTTAAAAGATAATTCCGACTGCCGGAACTGTGCTTCAGCCTGTGCAAGACGGGCGCGGGCAGAACTTATGGCAGCAGTGGAACGTTCTTTCTGGGATATGTATATGTCGGGTTTGATCCTTAGAAGAAGGTCTCCCTTCTTAACCTCGTCGCCCTCTCTTACCCTTAGCTCCACTATTTCACCCGACACGTCGGGTGTGATCTTGACTTCCTTTTCAGGTTGTATCTTGCCGTTTGCTGTTATCGATTCAGTGATCGTCCTTCTTTCAGCATATTCAACTGCAACCTTAACGGTGAGCGCTTTTCCGAACCATCCGGCCTTTTTCCCGATGAAAGCGAAGACAAGAAGGGCCACAACTGCAACAATGAGAATTGTAAGTATTTTATTGTTTTTCATAATTATTTGATTTAGAAGCAGTTTATTGATTAAGTGAAAGAGGTAATCCTTTATAGAAGTCTAAAACCCTGATTTTAAAAATGAATTCATATTTTGCTCTTGTCATGTCGCTCTGGGCATTAAGGAGCTGTGTTTTGGCAGCATTGTAATCGACAGGTGTCACCATTCCCACATTGAACCTTTGTTCAGTGTACCTGAACGATTCTTCCATTGAAGCGACCGCTTTCATGCTGGCTTTATATTGTTTGAGTGATGCCACGGCATCGGCATGGGCCTGCTGGATATTTTTGAATAGTTGTTTCTTTGTTGCGTCGAGTGTGTAGCGGCTGTTCTCAATCATCAGTTTTGAGTTTGAGATGTTCTTGTTGATCTGCCAGCCGTTCAGAATAGGCACGGAAAGTGAAAAGCCTATTCCATAGCTGATGTTGTCATTAACCTGGTCGGCAAAATTATAATCGCCGTAGAGGGGGCCGGTGACCGGATCGATACCTAGGATCTTTTGTCTGATTGATGAGTAACCGGTGCTGAATGAATGGTTCATGGTTATCTGTGGGATTCTGGACCCTCGTGCTATCCTGAGGTCGTATTCACTAGAGGTGAGCCTGTATTCAGATCCTATTACCTCTGGTCTTGTTGCCAGGGCCGATTCAAAAATACCGTCAATATTCCCGTCGATAACTGTGTTGGTGTCGACCTGCAGCTGCGGGACAAAGACCTCAAATCCCTCGGGTGAGGCCAGTTCAAGGAGTTGTGCCAGGTTCAGATATGAAATGCTGAGCTGGTTCTGGAGCGAGATAAGCTGGAGTTCCTCCTGGGCTGCCTGTGCTTCTATCTGAAGCTGGTTGCCAAGAGGCACGCTTCCGGCTTCAACCATGGTGCGTGTTTTATTGATCTGTTGCCTTGTGATGTCAAGCTGGTTTCCCGTAGAGGCCACCAGTTCCCTGTTAAGGAGGATCTGAAGATAGTCGAGAGCCACCGAAAGAGAGATGTTATTCCGGATGTTTTTCAGGTCTTCATCGCTTGCCAGAAGATCATATTTGCTTTTACGGATCGTATTATAATTCTGAAGGCCTTTGAAAACACTAAGGTTTCCTCCCAGGTAAAAGTTATTCGACTGTACATTCTCCTGGTCGGTGTACTGGTATGTTGTCTGGTCGAGGGCTCTTCCGAAGGAATAATTGTGAGTTGCCTGCCCGCTGAGCGTTGGCAGCAGCCTTAGTTTGGAAAGATCGAGTGCGTTTTCCTGGTATTCGGTCTGGATCTCCTGCTGCTTGATCTGGATGTTGTTTTCGATAGCATGCCTGATGCATTCTTCCAGCGTCCATTCCTTCTGTTGCGCAATGGCAGTTCCTCCGGTGAACGAAAGTGCAGCAAGTATGATTAAAAGCATTTTTTTCATTTTATCGGCATTTTATTATGTTTTATTTTGCCTGAAGTCATTAGTTTATCGCTGACAGAGAAAGTTTAATGATGAAACTGACTTTCACACTTCTGGCAAGATAAAAACAAGGGTACGAAGATAAAAAATATATGTCACCCGGAAAGCAGGTCACAGGGAAAAGATGTAAGAGTGTAAGTATTTTAACACTTTATCCACCGGTACTTTTCTTTATCAGGTTTGGCCTCAAGCGGTAAATTGGTTATCTTGTGCCGCGATTTAAAACCAGTTGAATTATGTTACATTATAAAGAATTAGGATTAGTAAATTCAAGGGAGTTGTTTAAAGCTGCCGTTAAGGGAGGCTATGCCATCCCGGCATTCAACTTCAACAACCTTGAACAGTTACAGGCTATCATCAGCGCCTGCGTTGAAACAAAATCTCCGGTCATTCTCCAGGTCTCAAAAGGTGCCCGCAAATATGCCAACCAGACACTTCTTCAGTATCTGGCCAAGGGTGCCGTTGAATATTCGAAGGAACTGGGCTATGCCATTCCCATTGTTTTGCATCTCGATCACGGTGATTCATTTGAAACATGTAAATCGTGTATAGAGACCGGCTTTTCGTCGGTGATGATCGACGGATCGCATTTCCCTTACGAGGAGAACGTAAGGCTTACAAGGCAGGTGGTGGAATATGCTCATCAGTATGATGTTACTGTTGAAGGAGAGCTCGGTGTCCTGGCCGGTATCGAGGATGAGGTTGTGGCAGAGCACAGCTCATATACCCGTCCCGAAGAAGTTGAGGATTTCGTCAGGAAAACAGGTGTTGATTCGCTTGCCATATCTATCGGGACCTCTCACGGAGCTTTCAAATTCAAGGTGAAACCCGGGGAAGAGCCACCGCCTCTGCGTTTCGACATACTTGAGGAATGTGAAAGGATAATTCCGGGGTTTCCGATTGTCCTTCATGGTGCTTCCTCCGTTCCGCAGGATATCGTAGCCGAAATAAACACCTTTGGAGGTAAAATGGAAAATACGGCAGGTGTTTCGGAAGATCAGCTCAGGAGGGCAGCTGCTTCAGCTGTATGCAAGATAAACATCGACAGTGACGGACGTCTGGCCATGACGGCTGCAGTGCGCAGGGTTCTGGCAGAGAAGCCCGGAGAGTTCGATCCGCGTAATTACCTCGGTCCGGCCCGCGAAAAGCTCAAGGAGCTTTATAAGCACAAGGTCGTTAACGTGCTGGGAAGTGCGGGGAAAGCGTGAGGTGGATTTCGGATTTCGGATTGCAGCCTCCTTCGCTTCCACCTTCACTGTTTTTCGGTGGTCAGACAAAGCTTCGGAGGCTAAAAGATTTCGGATTTTAAAGAAGTTGTTAATAATATAACAGTAAGAGAGTCAGTAACATAAATGCCGGCTCTCTTTTGTTTGTTAAAAAACAGTAGATTATTGATTTCAGTGAAAAGTGCCAGGTTTTATAAATTTACTGCAAACAGGATAAATTGAGGCATTCAAGGCATAAGGAAGATCGTTTGCGCCGTACCAACAAGTTTTCGGTGATGCTCAACACCCGGGAGATGCATGCCCTGGGGATCTACTGTAACCGGTACAGGGTGCGGAACAGATCGGAGTTTTTCCGTGAGACGATCATGAAAGCCATCATAAAGAGGTTTGAGGAAGAGCATCCGTCGCTTTGGGAAGAGTCAGAACCGACACTTTTCAGCCGTCACTCGTCAAAATAATGTTTGATTTGTTTTGCAGGTTTCATATTTTTACTGCCTGACAGGGGAAATAAGATATGTGTTCTGTTCGTTGGATTAACGAGATACGTTTATAAACCTGATGTATCCTGACAAATTAAATATTGAGCCGACCAAGAGATCACCGTGGGTTGTTTTTAATACGGGGAGGATTTTCATCATGGGGCGTAGCATTGTTGAGAATCCGTCGCGTTTTTATGAGCCTGCCTTTGAATGGATTTCGGGTCTTGCGAAGGACCAGGATGTGAAGCTGAAGGTCGACCTGGGTTTTGAATATATCAATTCCGGATCGATCAAATGGCTGTATATTTTACTGAGGGAGCTGGCAGGAATCAAAGACGCCTCCTCGAATATCTCTGTGACCTGGTATTATGAAGAGCATGATGAGGACATGCATGAGCTTGGATATATTCTCAAATCACTGATTGACTGTTCATTCACAATAGTTGAGATAGCTGACATGAACAATAGTCTCTACCGGGACATTCTCTCCGGGAAAGTCTGACCGCGGGGGAGGTGTCAGGCACACTTAAGTTTTTTTATTATTTTTGCCTCGTAGAGTTATTACAACTGACCCATGGTGTAATTGGCAACACGACGGATTTTGGTTCCGCAGAGTCCTGGTTCGAGCCCAGGTGGGTCAACAAAAAAACCGCGGGGAGCGGTTTTTTTGTTGAGGTGCCTGCAGGGAAGGCAGACTGGGCGAGAAGCCTGTCCCGATTTATCGGGAAGCTTATGAATTATAGCACTGTCCGTGTCAGGTGCTGTGTAATTTGTTTTTTAAAATGTCGTTGAAGTTTAGTGATCTTGAGTAGGCTTTCTTTTTGTTATTGTGTGTGTAGTTTTTATTATGTTTTTATCACTTCTCTCGGGAATCCTTTATAGTTTTTAAATATTCGGTATGTTAAAACCGATGTTAATCCAATTATGAATATTCCGATGAAGTATGTCCACAAATGTCCAATTAATTTTGATAAACCATTTAAATCTCCGTCTTTGTCGATTGAATAGCCTAAGAAGTTGACAACTATATCAAAAACGGAATTTAGTAGAAAAAAGACAAATATAAATCCTACTATAAATGGATTGATTATCCGTTTTCGTATTAAAACCACATAACCAATTATTGCAATAATCAAGTCTCGAAAATAAGGTGAAGTCCTAACAACAAATTCCTGAAATCTTGTATCATATTCAGGCTTAATATATGCTGTGCGAAAATCCCCAGCCCAATATTTAGGTAGTAGCTGATAATCTGTGATTTTCACTCCTGATATTTTTGCTCCAATCATGTGACTTAGTTCATGCAGTGGTGTCGCAATCAGGAACCATAGAATTGTCAATCCAATAATCCCAATCAAAATTTGAGTCTTAGTCCAGTTACTCCTCTGGTAAAATCTTATCAGAGGTAAAATAACAATCAATATAATTCCAAGTGTACCAATTATTTTATCCATATTTTTCTTATTCTTTTGTTAATAAGAGATGTGTAATTTTAATTAAATTAATGAGCTATCTCAAATTGAAACACCATTTTTAAATATCATATTATTGCTTATCAGTTGTATTATCTCAGTCGTTTTTAGACAGTCTGACGGTCCGGTGGGCAAAAACCCTGTCTGACTGCGCAGACAGGCAGGCATGACAAGCCCATTAATTATACCGTCCGTGTTATACACCGGCTTTGTTTCTCACTTTTTTTCTTAAGTACATGATTAATAATAAGGTGATTATTCCCAGAGACAGTATTATTATCATTATAGTATTTAAATAGTAATACCTTTTATATTCCGTATTTGCTTTATCAACCGTTTCTTGTTTAAACAGGTTTACTATTCTTGTCGGTTCAGTATTTAAACTAATCCAGTTTGCCACATCTATCTCAAATACCTCTTCAAATTGATGCCAATAGTATAAATAGATTTTACCCTGCTTTAAGTCAAAGATATTTGAATACAATGTATTAAGATTTCTTCCTTCTTCATGAACTTCATTTAAAACATTAGCTAATATTTCAACTGAAATATTAGCTTGTTCCAAAGCTGATTCAAGCATTTTAGTTGCAATACTATATCTTTCGCATTGTCCAGAACCAAATTTATTTTCAGGATATGCTCTATTAAAATTAGTTGATACAAAGTATCCATCACCATTTGGTTTTCTTGTAAATACAATCTCGCCATACTGGTCAGCACTTATCACTACTGCATCGCCTGTAGTATCAGCCAACATAAACTGTCCGCGAAGTACTCCGCCAAATGATTGGCTCCAATCATATGATTTGGCCATTTCAATAGCTTCTTCTACTGTTGCACATTTTTGCATAATGTAGGTATTTACAATTGCTTGATACGGTTTTAGAAGTTCACGGTGTTCCTTTAATTTAATTCCGGGCAACGAGTTAGCATCAAAAGCAAGACCTTTTTCATTTATTCCACCTTGTGGAAATAAATCATCAAAACCTAAATACATTACAGCATAAGTGCTATCTGTTGGATGCTTAACCCAGAGATAAGTATTCGGGTTCTTCCAGTCTTCGTTATTACCAAAAAAAATCGATTCACCTTTGGAAATACTAAATATTGTACAAAATCCCGGAAACCTAGTTTCGTCAATAATTGACATTTTATTCGTATAGTCATTACATCCGATAAAGAGGTTAATCAATAAAGTAACACTAAAAATATTCAGAATTGATTTCATGTTGATTATCTTACCTTGAGTTATAGCGTGGTATTGTAGCACGAAATTCTTTATTCATCATAAAATTTTAACCCACACTTTGAGCAATATCTCACACTAAAAACCTCCCCTAATAAACCGTTACATCCTGGGCACCGCCAAGTAATTATAATTAATAAGAGGTCAACGAACAATATAAAATAAAAAAAAGGAGCCCAAACATGTTTCGGCATACCAAAGAGAACCCATGAAGGAAACGCAAGAATAAAGGCAAGAACCATAAAGGACATAGTAATCGCAAATGTTATGATACGGAACATTCTCCTTTTTCGATAAATTCTTCTGTAATTCTCAACCTCTTCATCAATGATTTTCTTGTCAGTATCCTGTGTGAGATCAACACCAAGAATATTGCTCATTATTTGAAGAGTATACATTCTTGGGATTACTTCGTCCCGTTCGATCCGTTGAATAGTTCTAATATTTAAATTACATTTTTCTGCCAGTGCGGCTTGAGTGAAACCAAGCTTTTGTCTTGCAGTCTTGATTTGGTTTCCTAGTGAATCTTTTTGTTCCATGATATTCCTTTATCATTAAAGATAATACTCTTTCAAATTAACAATCAAATTTTTTTTACGGCATTTTTACGGCTTTTTATACAATGAATGACTATTTTACCTGACAATTGAGGCTTTTATGCTGGTGTATAACGGTCGGCGGTATAATTTCGTAAGCGTTACTCGACGAAACATCCGGGCAGGGTCCTGGTACTTTAGCCAGTAAGTTGTCACGGTGCGAGGGAGAAAAATTTTAAACTTCTTTGTGAGCATTCAGGTGTAAGCTCTTTTGCAATTTTGGATTTGTGGATCAGCCTGTGCGAATTGCAAAAGTGCTTACACCTTTCTCTACTCTTCAATTTCAGAAATTTCTGTTATCAAGTCCTCAATCATTTTTACCCTATCAGAATCAGAGCCAAGTGGTAAGGCACAGTCGATTGCTTCAGACAGGACATCATTCTCTTGAAGTTTTTGACATTCAGACTTTAAATACATCTTGACTTCAACATTGGAACTTTTAATATTCTCCAAAATATCAATACAATTATCAAGTATATAGATTATGTCCTCGAAATCATGGCTTTGTCTTAAGTCGTTTCCTCCACGATCATGATGAGCTTCGAATTTTGATGCGAGGTAGTACTCGGGTCGGAATATATATATGTTGTTACCATCCGGAAGCGCTTTCGATATTTTATTTTCTACACCTAAAGAATACCATTGGTTTTTAAAACCAAGTATTTTTTCATCAGTTGGCATGACATCCACCTTTATACTTTTATAAATCCAGCGGCAGATAGGTGCCCCTCTTGAAGTATCATGTGCGAATTTTTTTGCGCGTAATCGTTCCTCCAGTTTCGCATGTTCCAACCTTGAGCTTAATTCAAATACACAATCCACGTCTAACGTGGGCCTTATATCTGAAGAGGCTGGATCATCTGCGTATAATTCTGCTACTGCTCCACCAACAAATACCACCTCTTCCTTAAGTTCTTCCAATCCATCTGCAACAGTTTGCAGAATCACAATATTCGTGCTAGGCATTTTTTAATCTTTTTTCCAATTCATCAATGGCTATTTTTATTTCCCGTACCCGGCCAATTCTTAACGTATCCAATATTGCGAGTAACTCATAAAACAGTATATCATTTTGGACAACCATTGGAATAGTGTCATACAACGGCTCGATTGACTGACCTCTGAGAATGCCTTTTGAATAGGGCCAAACAAAATTTTCAGATCCTTGGGATATAAGTTCTTTTATAGGGTTTGCAGAATGTGCTGTCGGTATCCCTCTAACTATAGCACCTGGCTCAGCAGGAAACACATACTTCAATCCATATATTAGAAATTCTTTAAATGAATTTATATAAATCTTCCGTTTGTCACCATCAATTAAACGTGCAATTTTACATCTGTTTAACGCTTCAGAGACCTCAGATTGGCTTATTTTCAGCGAATTGGCAATATCAAGATTCAACCATTCAGGATTCTTCATTGAAATTATCTTCAATAATACAAGGATGTCCTGAGGCCGCATTCCACTATGCTTTTTCATTTCAGCTATATTTATCGATTCGCGATTCGCGAATTGCAAATATATAAAATATTCTCGGAATTGTTAGCATTTTGATGAGTTCTATGTTCAAACATTTACTTCTTTAGTGAGCTTTTTGTAATACCTGTTCCTTTGTTTGAACATTTTTTCAAAGTAATCAATTTTTGAATCTCGATAAACAAAAATGACCGGAGGATTTCCGGAATGCTGAATCCGACCAATATACTGTATTAGTTTTCCTTCAAAAGCGAAAGGATATGCAATGATAAGACATTCAAGATTATTTAAATCAATTCCTTCACCAAAATATTGTCCGGTAGAAATCACTATTTTAAAATGACATTGTTTCAACTGTTCAATTTTACACTTTCTGCTGCTTTCGGAATCTTCTCCATGAATCGTAATTGTTTCATATTTATCTTTGAGGTAAAGATTAAGTATATCCACATGGGCATTCCGTTCGGTGAGAATCAAGAATGTGTTAAGCCTCTATGAATTCTTATCAATATCGGCCCGGCGCATGTCTGACTGGCCCAGCCCTGTCCGGCTGACAGCGGCCAGGAGGGCAGGCAGGGTATGTTTTAGCAGGCGTAACCCGACGACCCGCCCGTGCCGAACGCCCGCCTGAACGAAGTCATTCGGGCAGGGTACGTTCGGGCTGGAGCATCCGGGCAGAGTCCTGGTACTTTAGCCACAAAGCTGTCAAGGTGCAGGAGTTTAATTGCGGGCACTGGCCCCGAGTACTCGGGGGTATAAGTTATTACAAATCTGTGATGGTTATTCTTCTGATCCCATAAAATGGCGTTTTAAGGTACTGCTCATCCAAAAGCCGCATATAAAAGATTATCTTCGCTTTCTGGCAACGGGGCATAATAAAGCCCGCTGCGATGTATCCCCAGTAGTTCACATTGACGGCCTATTCCTATGCCTATGTTTCTTTCAATCATTAACCGGCGTTCTTTAAGCGGCTTTACTGAAGTTTTTTTTTCAGCCAGTCTATTTCTACCTTCTGCTGGCCGATCTGTGCATATAGCTTCTCCTTTTCCTCTTCCTGACGCTTCTTATCCTCTATCTGCTTATCCCCGGAGGAGAAAACCAAGGAAGCGTTATTTAAAAATTCTTTCTTCCAGCAGTGGATCTGGTTCGGATGAACTTCGTGCTTTTTAGCAAGATCTTCTATCGTGCTTCGCTCTTTTAAAGCTTCTAAGACAAGTTTTGCCTTGAAATCGGCACTGAATTTTCGTCTGTGTTTCTTTTCCATAATGACAACAATTTAAGTTTTATTTTTACAACTTAAATCACTGTCCTAAATTTGGGTTACATTATATTATTATTGGAAGGTAGTTGCGAAAAACAAAGATGAATTATTAAGTGAAAATGAAGTAAGAAGTTTCACTACAAGACCAGTGATAAATTACGGCACTTTTACTGATAATCGTGATGGGAATACATACAAAACCATTACCATTGATAAACAAACATGGATGGCAGAAAATCTGAGGTACGAAATACCAGGCAAGCAGATCACAGATGATGACATCTGGAAAAATAATTCGTCTTTTGATGGTTGGTGCTATTATAATAACGATAAAGATTCTTTAGGACAGATTTATGGCATTTTGTATCAATTTGAAGCAGCAAAAAATGCATGTCCAACAGGATGGCATTTACCCGCCAATAAATTGCGGGTTTTATTGGATTTATTAGCTCCGAGTGCTGCTAGTAAGCTTAAAGAAACCGGGACTGAACACTGGTTCAGTCCAAACAATTATACTTCAAATTCAACCGGGTTTACAGCTCTTCCCGGTGGAATTCGTATGTATAATTCTTCTTTTACAGACATGGGACAGAAAGGTTATTGGTGGGGTGCTTATACAACGTAATTGGTAGTAACTACTATTGCATATGAAAGCTATCTTACAGAATCTGATGGCTGTTCAGTCAGGTGTGTTAAGGACTGAAAATTCCCAAAGCTCAATGATCCTCTTTTGATTCAGCATTCCGGATCTGCATGAGAAATACAATTCGTATGGAAATCGCCTGAGAGCTTTTATGACATACACAATACTCGTACCAAAAATGGCATGGATGGAACTTACTCTTACATGACAATTAGCTCAATGCAAACCCATGGCTTCCAGAAAATAACTAACAGCAACAGACTATCATTTTGCGATCTCAATTTATAATATGATAAATCTTTTAATTAAAATTAATCCCAGATTATTTTTTATTTTTATGATATAGGTCCCGGATGGGCAGTTTGACAGGTCAAGGTCTGTATTGGTAGATTCAGAGAAGGAGATTTCATCCTTTTTCAAGAGAATTCCATTCAGGTTAAAGATTTCAATGGTATATATTCCTTCTTGATGGACAGTAATTGTAATTCTGTTAGTTGTTGGATTAGGGAAGACAGAAATATACTTATTAGTCTTTATATCAAAAATATTTGTCGGTGTTTCGAAGAATTTTACAAAAAACCCATCGTAAATTCCATAAATATCAATCGATTCTGTTTGATGGGCTCCTGGTGTAGCAATATTATTTGAAGAACTTGTTCTGCCGGCAAAATAAATACTGCCATCCGGATCAATTGAAATGCCAGTACCACTATCAGATGAACTTCCTCCATAATATGTTCCCCACTGACGGATTCCCTCGGTGTTAAACTTAACAAGAAAGGCATCTGAATCATTTCCTCCTATTCCATCGCCATGTTCTGTTTGATGAGCATCTGGAGTTGAAATATTGTTAACTGATTTAGTACTTCCTGTCAGGTAAACATTCCCGTTTTTATCTGTTGAACATGCTGCGCCAAGATCATCGAAATAACCACCATAATATGTTCCCCATAGACGTCCACCAGAGCTATTGAATTTCACCAGAAAAGCATCAAACCCACCACCATATTCTATTTGATGGGCTCCATCTGTGGTAATGATGTCAGAAGATTCTGTAGTTCCTGCCAGATATACATTCCCATCATAATCTGTGCAACAATTGGATCTTTTAAAATAAGTACACCATTCACGTGCTCCAAGACTATTGAATTTAACTAAAAATCCATCACTGAATTCTGTTCTGAATGATCCGGCTGTTGACAAGTTAACATTGGTAGATGAAGTATTTCCTGTCAGAAAAACATTTCCACTTTTGTCAGCAGAACAACTATAACCTCCATCATCATAATTACCTCCGAAATATGTTCCCCACTGACGGACTCCGTCGCTATTGAACTTGACTAAAAATGCATCCGCATATCCACCAAGCGAAACCTGATGTGCGTCAGGTGTAGCTATATCATTTGTGGATCTTGTCCAGCCAGTTATGAACACATTTCCTTCTGTATCTGTTGAGCAATATTCCGCATATTCAGTTTCATAACCTCCGTAATATGTCCCCCATTGACGCACTCCCTCGCTGTTGAATTTTACCAGGAATGCATCCGGATATCCATATTCTTTAGTTGGTTTATGTGTTCCGGGAGTGGCTATATTATTTAAAGACATTGTGCTGCCTGTCAGATAGATGTTTCCATTCTGATCTATGGAACAATTTGCAGGATATTCCGCATCACTGCCACCATAATATGTACCCCATTGCCGAACACCATCGCTATTGAATTTAATTAAAAAGGCTTCACCATAACTGCCTCCTCCATAGGTTGTCTGATGCGCTCCTGTTGTTGCAATATTATTTCTGGATTCAGTTTCCCCGGCAATATATACATTACCATTATTGTCGTTTACACAAGAAGATACTTCATCCTGATATTCTCCTCCATAATATGAACCCCAGATCCTAACAGGGGGATCAATGTATAACGGTTGGGTAGTATCGTATTTCCCATTGATAATAAACCTGGCCATATTATTTTTAACATCCCATGAAGAAGCAACTTCATTTTCTCCCTGCTTTACTCTTAAGGGTCCTTCACAAATGTAATCTGATGGCAATTTCAATGTAAGTGAATTTAAGTCATTAACTCTCAATTTTGCTCCTTTAATCAGAAGGCATATTTGCTTGTAGTCAGCACCGGGGCTTACAATAAAATCGTACTCCAGTTCTCCTGCACTGTTAATAAAATACTTAAGATCAATTCCATCATAAATGTCTTTGTACAAAACACTCTTATAACTTTTTACCATTGTTACCGGGCTCAATCCTTCCGGCAGATTGTAATAATTTTCATAGCCAGGGACCTCATTTCCAGGTTCAATCTGAAAATCAGAATTAGCACCCATCCATTTGATTTCTACTCTAAAAATATTTAACTGAACCTTTTTCAATCTTTTTCTATTCGCCCAAGAAAACAGTCTATTTACCTCTGTAGTCCTTCTTTCTGGTTTGCTGATCTGATAATTTATGCCTGTGGTTGTGAGATAATATGAAAGGCATCCCGTTTCACCACTAAATAAAATTTCAGGCCTTGGATTTGAATATTGATCAGTGATCTGACCAAGATTTTCTCTGAAACATGGTTGATTAACAAATTGATTTAATCTGATATTTGATTCAGATAAATTCTCGGAATTATCATCACTTGTGAATAATGAAGTTACTATAATATAAAAAAATATTGATATAAGATTCATGGGTAATTTCAGTATTATTTCACTGGTTTTTCTAAAGTGAGCCGTAACGTTAATGATATTAATCCTTTAAACAGCGGACACCCTGTCCGTATGAGAATGGATTTTGAGTGTTATAAAGTACTTTAGCATATTCAACCAAACGCCACATGCTACCACATGAGGTTGGTGTCATAAATCCTGGCTCGGATGCCCACCACGGAGCATAATAAGAAAGATTTCCAAAAGTCCCATCGCCACGGACACCGTGTGGAAGTCCTGAGAACCCGGTACTATTATTTGTTGTTAAGTCATTACCGGGGGTTCCTGCCTGGTCGTAAAATCTCCAACCTGTATTTGCAGCAAGAGCCTTTGCTATATCATCACCGCTCCCCTCGTATCCATAACCATTAAGGGTTAAAAAATTCACTAACACCTGCCATTCAGCATTGCTTGGCAGGTGCCAGCCCACAGGACATACTCCCCTGACTCCGCTTGGATTGGTGCTGCTGCCTGCCTGTCCATTCATCGCGGCAGGCCAATTATATAGAACGCCATATGTTAAGTAATTAACTGTAGCTTTTGCTTCGTTGACATTTGTTCCTTGATAATCATAAACATAATAGTGTTTTTCTGTATCAGAACCGATTGAAGAAGGGCTTACTGCAGGCAGATATGCAAGGTTTTCAGCCATCCATATTTGTGAGCCCAATGTTACAACCGGATAATTCTTCCCATCATCATCCGTACAAGAAATAAAATTGAATGTCAACAATCTGCTTTCTGTTGGAATACCTGTCAAAACTGTCATGTAGTTTCCGCTAGTCGCCGTAAATTTCAATCTGTCTCCTGTATTATATTGCATCAATACCTCTTCATTTATCCCTTTTACATAATAGTCAAGTCCCTTTGTTTCTGTGGTATTATCCTTTGATTGTGTTGCGATTGTGTTTTCATATTCTATTCTTACTCTGCCAGTCTCCCGATCATCACCCAGGAACCTGCCAGAGATTGAATAATCTTTTGATTTTACAGTTACCACATTTAAACCATTAGCAACGCCACGTATATTGTAAATTTGTAGTCCTTTGTACAAATAATCCTCAGCCTGAAACAGGTATTTCCCTGTTACATCATATATGGAAATATACACCATTCCTTCCTCCGGCAGAAAAAATTGCATCTTCGTAAATTCATTCATTGGATTAGGTGAAAATGTAATCTTCCTATCTTCATTGCTTGTGACTTCGTTAATGCCAGTGATTGAATTCACCAGATGAAGAATATTTGTTCCATCCATTTCAAGGTTTGTTCCCTGTGTCAGGTTTTCAACTTTGACCGAAGTCACCGTAGTTGCGGCGCCTGAACCTGCAAAACTTATCTGATAGTCCTGGGCTAGAATATCAGCCTGACAAAAAGCGATCAGTAATAAAAGAAAAAAAATTTTGGATTTCATATGGAGTGGATTTTAGTCAGAAATCGAGACTTAGTATAACAGTGGTTTATGTTTGTTAAAATACTAAGATACAAATAGATTAGGATTTTAACAATGTTTTTGATAAGCTTTTGTTGATCAATATTGAATATTTATCAATCTCCCACACATCCTCGCAAGTGGCTTTATTATACCTCTGAAGCTTCAATAAGCAGGTCTGAGACTGAGACTTTTAATATACGGAAGGTATGATTTTTGAAACTCGCTTAACATTAATAAGTAACAATGTAAAGGCCCGGACAGATTTATTGCTAAATTTGTTTATATGCATTTCGACTCAACCAAACCTTTAATCAGATGAAAAAAACAGTATTCCTTTTATCAGTTATTCTGCTTGCAGTATGTACGGTTACAACACAAGCCCAGAAAAACAGAACACTGAGCCATGGGTTCAGCGTCAATTGGATCATCGGCATACCACCGGCTAATTATGGTCTTTCGAAAAACGCCAACCCGGATGATGACGTCAAAATTCTGTTCACAACAGGCATACAGATCGGGAACCGCTGGTATTTCGGTTCTTCCGAACGTTTTAAAATGGGACTGATGGTCAACTGGCTCGATATTACAGCCGGCACAAGAAAAAACGGAGACCTGATAAGAGCAGTGGCAGATGTCTCTTTCTTTGAGATTGGGCCCATAGCCACCGTAGCATTTTCAGACGAAATCGCTCTTGATTCTTACTATAACCTCAGGCCGACAGGATTCGCCCATATGTGGGCTTATTCCGGCGATGATCCTACAGGCTATGCCGGCGGAGGAATTTCCCATGCGATAGGGACAGCCTTCCGTTGGAAAGTGTTAAGCGTGGGACTTGAATATCAGATTGCAAACATAAACTGCGAATATAGTGAGACCGACTACGAATATCCTGACCAGAAACTCACAGGCAGTAATTTCAGGCTTATGATAGGTGCAAAATTCTGAAACAGCAATTTTTCTTATGTTTGTCTCTGACGTAAGTTTTGTTTTCATTGACAAATTTGTGTTCTCAGAGAAATACTTATGAAAAACATCCCGGTTTTTTTCAGAAAGTATCATGTTGGTTGTGTAAAAAAAGGATTAATGATGAATAGAATTCTGTATGTACTGAAAAGACCTCAGGTAGTTTTATTACTTGCGGCCATTCTGCTGTTCTCTTTCACAGAGAATAAAGTTGACAATGATCAGTCGAAAACCAAAGAGGTTTTTACCAAATCATCCCATCGCACTTCAGGTAATCCATATCTTCCCCTGTGGGAGCATCTGCCCGACGGCGAACCCAGGGTTTTTGAAGATCCCGACAACCCCGGGAAATACCGGATCTATATTATCGGATCGCACGATGTCAGGTTTAAAAGTTATTGCGGACCCGACATAAGAGCCTGGTCGGCACCTGTCGAGGACCTGTCCTTCTGGCGTGATGAAGGCCCCATTTTTACCTACCCTGTCGGCGGACAATGGGACGTGATGTACGCTCCCGACCTGGTTGAGCTGAAAAGAAAAGACGGCACAAAGGAATACTATCTGTACCCCCACAGCCGGGGCCGTAACAGGGAAGCAATGGTAGCCAGGGGTACACGTCCCGACGGACCCTTTACCCCCATAAACATGACCGAAGACGGAATGAGAACTGTCGCCGGAAGTACCATGGGTTTCGACCCGGCAGTTTTTATTGAATATATCACCGATCCTCAAGACCCTGACTATCAGACAGGCTTCAGAGCATATGGATACTGGGGATTTCAGAGATCTCTGGCAGGACAGCTGGATCAGAATACGATGTATTCGCTGAGGCCCGGAACCAGCGCGATTGACCGTTTTATCCCTGCCAGTTCGAGATATGGCGTTATCAGAGACCCGGAAGGAACAACTTATCCTAATGTATATCCCGATCAGGATCTCGGTATGTTCAACTTTTTTGAAGCTGCTTCCATCCGGAAGATCGGTAATAAATACGTCTGGGTTTACAGCGGATATTCAGGCCCTGATTATGGACTTGGCAGCACCAACTCGGCATTACGTTATGCCTACGGCGACACTCCCCTCGGACCCTGGAAGAGCGGCGGCGTTCTGGTCGATTCTCGGGCACCGGTGCCGGGTCAGGATGGAAGCACATTACAGACGAGTTATCCGGGTCATAATACCCATGGCAGCCTGGAACTGATAAACGACCAGTGGTATGTGTTCTATCACAGGGCACCAAGGGGATACGGCTATGCACGTCAGCCGATGGTCGCTCCGGTTAAAGTTCAATATGATGAGAAAGCGGTCGCAGAAGGAGGAAAAGTGACTATCAGAGGATATGATCCGTATTCTGAAGATAATATCTGGATAGCAAAGGACAGCCAGGGAAGGGAATATACCGGAGCCGAAGTGACTTCGGAAGGATTTCACATATATGGCCTCGATCCATATCAATATTACTCAGCAGGATACGCCTGTTTTCTTTCCCATCCCCGAACCCAGCAGGATACCTGGGATATATGGGATAACAACATGCCAATAACAAATGTGGAGAACGGTCACATAATAGGTTACAAGTATTTCGGCTTCGGAGGGCTTAAGAAAGACATGAAAGGTCTGAAGGCCTTCAAAGGGACCAGACGCGGTAACAAAACAGCATTCAATCTGTTCCTTACACCAAAGACAAAAAGCGCATTTAAGGTCAGCGTCTGGTTTGACGGTCCATGGGACAATGATACATGGAAAGGTAATAAGATAGGAGAGATAATTGTCCCGGCAAATTCTGTGCAGGAAAT
>Ga0209607_1000403_pt1 | contig 39122 bp, 38 predicted proteins | sample AD_UKC117_MetaG_FD_184413 | JGI IMG/M metagenome (GOLD analysis project Ga0209607, IMG submission 184413) | Active sludge microbial communities of municipal wastewater-treating anaerobic digesters from Hong Kong - AD_UKC117_MetaG (SPAdes)... | ecosystem: Engineered > Bioreactor > Anaerobic >... | reverse complement strand
ACCGACGCGATTCTCCAGCAAGCGGTCGCGCAAGGCATGCACGCGGTCATTCCGCCCAAGAAAAACCGAACGGTTCAAGGAACGCATGATCAAGACCTCCACAAACCGCGCCATCTGGTCGAGAATACTTTTCTTGCGCGCAAACAATGGCGGGGCATTGCGACCCGATACGCCAAAAACTCCGCGTCCTTCCTCACCGCCGTCCACATCCGATGTCTCGTTCTCTGGCTCAAGATCCCGTAACTATAGTATCTAAGGTCAGGGTTGGGAAGCGAGCCAGCAGCACGACCGCGAACGGCTGACCGCGCTCGAGACCTGGCGATGCCAGCGCAATTTCAGTGGCATCCAGACATCAGCCCGACACCGACCAGCCACCGCCCGGTTGGGTTACGGCCGGTCGGTGCCGATCTTGTCCTCGGTGCCGGCCAGCAGGTGGTGAATGTTGGAGCGGTGCCGCCAAACCAGCAGCGCCACCATGACCAGCAAGACAGTGAGCGAAATACCGGATACCCCGAATCCCCAGGCAAACAACGGGGTCAGCGCTGCGGCGGTCAAGGCCGACAGCGAAGAAATGCGGACCACGAAGGCCATGAATAGCCAGGTGGCGAACGCCGCCAGCGCCACCAGAGACGAGAGGCCGAGTATCGCCCCGAATGCGGTCGCCACACCCTTGCCACCCTCGAAGCCGAAGAACACCGGATATAGATGCCCCAGAAACGCCGCCAGCGCGGTCAGGGCCAAACCGGTATCCTCCACACCCGCCAACCGCGCCAGCAGCACCGGCAGCAATCCTTTGGCAAAATCTCCAACCAGGGTAATGGCGGCGGCCTTTTTGCCACCGAAGCGCAGCACATTGGTGGCGCCGGGGTTGCGCGAACCTTCGCTGCGCGGGTCCGGCAGCCCCATCGCCCGACAGACCAGAATGGCGGTGGAAATCGAACCGGCCAAGTAGCCGAGAACGACAAACAACAGGTTTGTGAGCATAGAATACCGTCGTCAAGCACTTCGGAAAGCCGGCACGGTAGCCAGCGGGAACTGGGACGGAGCCGGAGCGGCGGTTGACGCCGACTCAAGGCGAGCGGGTTGAAGACTGCCGCCCGATCGGATCGACCCTTGGCTTATAAAGATAATTCATCGCTGGGAGCCCCGTCATGGACATTATTTTTATCCGCGAATTGCGCATAGAAACGCTCATCGGCGTTCATCCCTGGGAACGTCAGACCCGCCGGGACCTGCTGCTGGATCTGGAGCTGGGAATCGATATCCGCCGAGCGGCGGCAAGCGACCGGCTCGCCGATACGCTCGATTACCAGGCCGTGGCGCAAAGGATTGCCGCGCTTGCCGCCGCCAGCGACTTTCAGTTAGTGGAGACTTTGGCCGAATGCATCGCGGAGTCGCTGCTGCGGGAATTCGCCGCGCCCTGGCTGCGGTTGACCCTGCGCAAGCCCGGCGTGCCGTCCGACGCCCGTGAGGCTGGTGTCGTCATCGAACGCGGCGGTCGGAGCTGAGGCGCGATGGTCCAGGTTTACGTCGGTGTCGGCAGCAACGTCGAGCCGGAACGACACATCCGCTCCGGTCTGGCCGCGCTGCGCCGGCGCTTCGGCCCGTTGACCCTGTCCACCATCTACGCTAGCGCGGCGGTCGGTTTCGCCGGCGACGATTTTCTCAATCTGGTGGCGGGGTTCGAAACCGACTGGACGGTACAAGCGGTTCTCGCCGGTCTACGGGAGATCGAGGCTACCCATCAGCAGCACGGCGGCGGTCCAAAACTCGCGCCGCGGGCGTTGGATCTGGATTTGCTGCTCTATGGCGATCTGGTGTGGCGTGGGGCGGAAACCCGTATCCCTCGCGACGAGATCGTGCGCCACGCCTTTGTGCTACGGCCGTTGGCCGAGGTGGCCGGTGACCGTCGCCATCCCCTGTTGGGGTCTACCTTCGCCGAACTGTGGGCCGCTCACGATCAATCGCGGGAAACGCTCACACCGGTGGCGTTGACGCTAGAGCGCTAAACCCTGTTCCAGAATGCGGCATCCCGCTCGACCCGGCATGGGATCGGTCCTGCTCCTTGAACCGTACTTCTCTGGCTCTATTTCTCACAACCGGCTCCACTGTTCGCGTCGCTGCTCCCGAATGCGCGGCATCATCACGGCCAGTAACAAGCAGGCGCCCAGCAATACGGCGCCCATCAGAAACCGTAGGTTGTCGTTGTCGTCGCGCAGCGCCCGATTTTCCTGCTGGACCAGTTGCAGTTCCCGTTCCAGCACCACAGCTTGTTCCTGCAACGTCTTGTTGCGCTCGTCGATCGCCACCGTGTCGGCCGACACTTTGCGGTATTGCGCCAATTGCTGGCGCAGCCGCAGCGCCTCTTCGTACAATTGCGGATAGCTGAGGTTTTCTTCTCCCGGTTTACCGACCACCTCGTCCAGGTGTTGTTTGAGATCCGCATGCCGGCTCTGCAACTGCTCCAGATTTTGGCGGACGCCGGCCAGTTGCTCTCGGCTGCTTGGGGTATCGGTAACCTGGGCGCTAGGCAGCCAGCCCTTGCTTCCGGTTGGCGTGCGAATCTGGGTATAGCCCTTGACCGTATCCACCTTGAGTATTTCGATGGCGGTCCCGCTGCGCACCGCGCCGATGATTTTATAGCGGTTGGACGCGCCCGCGCGCAGCGGGACGTCCAGCAGGTCGCTGACGTAGGCGCTGGACCGCGCCTGATCCATCGTTTGTGTTTGAGCCAGCGCTGGCACGAGGGCAATAACGGTCAGAAGCGCGGTCAACAGCAACGGAATCGTTGGGATTTTCATCGGGAGTGGTTGCGGGCCGGGAAATTTGTCGGAGGGCTAGCATAATTTTCGAGCAATTGTAGCTTGTTTGCAGCGCTGATTTGTATCCAGGAAAACACCATGGTGCCCAGAATAATCCAGCGGCGGATCTGCGCCCGAACCAGCGCCTGTGGTAAAAACATCCCGATACGCCCTCCGAACCCATCCATCCATTCCGTCGGCAACGCTCATGATTCCATCCTCTAGTCCGCACGACCGCCTGCCCGCCCCCGATCCCGCCGCCGCCGCGCACAGCGCCTGCTTGCTGGAACGAATCCACGCCGAAATCACTGCGGCCGGCGGTGCCATCTCCTTTGCCCGGTTCATGGATCTGGCGCTGTACGCGCCCGGTCAGGGCTATTACCGGGCCGGCGCCCGCAAATTTGGCCCGGATGGCGATTTTGTCACTGCCCCGGAACTGTCGTCACTGTTCTCGCGCTGTCTGGCTCGGCAGTGCCGGCCGATCCTGGAGACGCTGGGGGGCGGTATGCTGCTCGAACTCGGCGCCGGTACCGGCGTCATGGCCGCCGACCTGCTGCGAGAGCTGCGCACGCTGGATGGCCTACCGGAACGTTACGCTATCCTGGAACTGAGCGGCGAGCTGCGCCAGCGCCAACGTCAGACCTTGGCGGAGCGGGTGCCCGATCTGCTTGACCGCGTGGTCTGGCTGGACGCGTTGCCGGACCCGGGTCTGCGCGGCGTGGTGCTGGGCAACGAAGTGCTGGACGCCCTGCCGGTCGAACGCTTCCGCGTCACCGAGACGGGGCCACGCCGACTGGCGGTGACCTGGAACGAGACAGGGCTGGACTGGGTGGATGGCGACGAAGATCCCGAAGTCACCGCCGCCGTCGCCGGTATCGAACAGGCATTGGGCTGGCCTCTGCCGTTAGGCTACGTTTCCGAATACGTTCCTCATCTGGATGCTTGGCTACGTGCCATCGCCGGAACACTGACGGCGGGCGCGTTGCTGTTCGTCGATTACGGGTATCCGCGTCGGGACTACTATCATCCCGAACGCGCGGCGGGTACCTTGCTTTGTCATTACCACCACCGCGTTCACGACGATCCGCTGATCCTGCCGGGCTTGCAGGACATCACCGCCAGCGTGGACTTCACCGCCGTGGCCGACGCCGCGCTCGCCGCCGGTTTGGAAGTGGCCGGCTACACCGCTCAGAATTACTTCCTGTTCGGCTGCGGCCTCATGGAACTGCTGGCCGAAGCCGACCCCGCCGACACGCTCCGCTATCTGGAGCAGACCCGTCAGGTCAAGCTGTTGACTCTACCCGGCGAAATGGGCGAACGCTTCCAGGCCATCGCTCTGACGCGTGATCTCGACTTGCCGCTGCGCGGTTTCACCATGCGAGACGAACGCGGGCGGCTATAGTTTGCTTAGCTGGACACACTGTTGAGGGCAGCGCGCATGGGTCAGGAGATCTCCCAATCCGAATTTACCCACCGGGATTTCGAGCGGTTTGGGGAGCGGCTGCGTCGGGAAACGGCCATTCTGCACGACTGGTTGCGAGAACGGCGTTTCACCCCGGTCAGCGGCGTTGCCGGATTCGAAGTCGAGGCGTGGCTGGTGGATCGGGCTGGCCAGCCGGCGCCACTCAACCAGGCGTTTCTGGAGCGGATGGCTGATCCGCTGGTGGTGCCGGAATTGAGTGTGTTCAACATTGAACTCAATACCCCACCGTTGATGCTGGGTGGCGGCGCGCTGCGACGGATGCACGACAACCTCGAAAGGTTGTGGCGGCGCTGCCAGCGGGTCGCGGCCGAGTTGGACGCCACCGTGGCGCTGATCGGTATCCTGCCGACTTTGCGTGACACCGATCTGACCGTGGAGCACATGTCGGACCGGGAGCGTTACCGAGCCATCAACGATCAGATCCTACGGCGGCGGCACGGTCAGCCGATGCAATTGGCCATCCACGGCGCGGAAACCCTGTGCCTTTCCCATCCTGACGTGATGCTGGAAGCCGCCACCACCTCGTTTCAGGCGCACTTGCAAGTTGCGCCCGACCAGGCTGCCGTCTTCTTCAACGCCGCGCTGGTGCTGTCAGCGCCACTAGTGGCCGCCACCGCCAACTCGCCGCTGCTGTTCGGCAAGGTGCTTTGGGAAGAAACCCGCATCCGGCTGTTTGAACAGGGTGTGGATCTGCCTGGCGGTGCCAGTTCCAACAACCCGGCCTATCGCCGAGTGACCTTCGGCAACGACTATATCAAGACTTCGCTGCTGGAATTGTTCGCGGAAAATCTGGCGCATTACCCGCCACTGCTACCGGTCGACTTGAGCGCGGAACCGGCCGAGCGACTACCGCACCTGCGTTTGCACAACGGCACGATCTGGCGCTGGAACCGGCCACTGCTGGGTTTCGAGGCCGATGGCACGCCACACTTGCGCATCGAACACCGGGCGATGCCAGCCGGTCCCAGCATTCCCGATTTGATCGCCAACGCGGCGCTGTACCATGGGTTGGTTCATGCGCTGGCACGGGCGACACCGTCGGTACCGGTTGCGTTGCCTTTCGCCATGAGCCGGGCGAATTTCTATGCGGCGGCACGGGACGGGCTGCGCGCCGAGATCGTGTGGTTGAACGGTCGGCGCGCATCACTGCAACAATTGCTGCGGGAAGAGTTGTTGCCGCTGGCTCGGCGGGGACTCCGGGCGTTGGAGATCGACGCGGCGGATGCGGACGAGTATCTGGGTATCGTCGCGGCGCGGGTGGACAGCGGCCGTACCGGTTCGGACTGGCAGCGGCGTTTCCTCGCTCGCCATGGGCCGGACCTGAACGAACTGACTTTGGCGTATCTGGAGCGGCAGCGGAACGGCAGGCCGGTGCATGAGTGGGCAGATTAGGCCCTGCGATTGCCACACACGCCGCGACCCGGGCCATCATCCTGTCCGGCGCTGGTGGTGGAAGCCGCCGCGACCTCAATCTGGCGCTGCGCGGGATCGACGCGACACTGACCCGCCGCTGACGCTGGTTTGCCAGTCGGCGGTGAGTTCGACGATCTCCTCGTTTTCGAGGCCGCCCTGAAACACATCGTTCCAGGCCACGTACAGCAGCGCTCCCAGATAGACCGGTAGCGGCAGCGCCAGCACTTGGGCGGGGATGGAAAAAAAACCGAAAAACGGCAGCACCACCAGCACCAGCCCAGCCAGGCCCAGCACCGGAAACAGCCACGGATTGAGCTGCATGGCCAGCGCGCTATGCCGCCAGCAGGCCGACAACGGCAGTTCGCGGAACAATTTCAGTGGGATGGCAAACCAGGTGAGCAGTACCTGCAAAACCAGCAGGACGCCACCCAGCACGCTGAGCTGCGTTCCCAACACGGTGCTGGCCACGCCGAAGGTCGTTGGAGGCATTCCGGGCGTGCCGTCGGCCAGGGTGGCGAGATCCGCCGGCAGCAGTTGATCCTGTACCCAGTAGACCACCAGATAGCCCTGCAACAGCAACATGAACAGAAACAGGCTGGTCTTACCCAGCGCCTTGAGGGCGGTCCAGTTGAACAGTTGTCGAGGCGCCGGCGGTTGCTTGCGGTTGGCGGCGCGGGCCAGGGCGCAGGCCAAAGTCACCGTCAGGCTCGACGGCAGGCCGTAACAGAATACGGTGGCGATCAGCGTGACCCAGGCGCCCAGCGGCGGTAGCCACCAGTGCCAGATCGGTAGTGCCAGTAGCAAGGCGCTGCCGGCCGGCGCGAACAGGGCCACGACCACGAACAGCCACGGTCGCCGCCGCATCAACCGCCAGGCCTGCGTCAGCCAGTCCCAACCATCGCGCGGCGCCAGCGCCCGCGGCCCGAAACCTCGCATGTCCACCGTCCCGTTGGAAAGTCAGCACGGCTAGTTTAACGTGGACGGCCACGGCACACAGCATTCATGATGCTCGATACTCTCCGGCGCGCGGGCTTTGATCCAGGCCGGATTCATGACATCATCCCCAAGCACACTAGCAAGCGGCGGTTCGCTCTGCTTGCGCGCCTGAAGCCGGCTCCGAACGATGCGCCAATTTTCACGGTCCAAAGTCAGTAAGTTTGAAATGAACGCCGGAACCCTGTACATCGTCGCCGCCCCCTCCGGAGCGGGCAAAACCAGCTTGGTCAAAAGCCTGGTGGAAACCACGCCGGATGTCGTCGTCTCGGTTTCCCACACCACTCGACCGCATCGTCCCGGCGAGCGCGATGGCGTCCACTACCACTTCGTGTCCCCCGACGCCTTTGCGAGGATGATCGCCGAGGACGCGTTCCTGGAACAGGCTCAGGTATTCGGCCACCGCTACGGTACCAGTCGCGCCGCGGTCATGTCCCAGTTGCAAGCCGGGCGGGATGTGGTCCTGGAAATCGACTGGCAGGGTGCTCGCCAAGTGCGGGCACTGTGGCCGGACAGCGCGACGATTTTCATTCTGCCGCCATCCCGGCAAGCCCTGCGCGAGCGTCTTGCGGGGCGCGGTCAGGATGGCCCCGAGATCATCGAACAGCGCATGGCGGCGGCGCTGGACGAACTGTCGCACTACGCCGAGTTCGATTATCTGGTGGTTAACGATCAATTCGCGGTGGCGCTGGACGCACTGCGCGCCATCGTGATCGCCCAACGCCAGCGTCGGGTGGCGCAACTGGAGCGGCAGCGGGATCTGCTTCGGTCGCTGTTGTCTTAATTATTTGTTTTAACTAATATACTCGGTTCCCACTTCCGACATTGAACCCGGAGCAATTGCTGACATGGCTCGAATCACCGTTGAAGACTGTTTGGATCGGGTGGATAACCGCTTTGAACTGGTGCTGATCGCCGCGCGCCGCGCCCGCGATCTGGCGCTAGGGCGGGAAGCGCTGGTCCCCTGGGAAAACGACAAACCCACCGTCGTTGCGTTGCGGGAGCTGGCCGAAGGCAAGATCGATCATCTGATCCAGGAAAAATACCGCCAGATGCACGCCGCTCCCAAGGCCGAGTCGCCGCCTGCCGTCCACAACGAGCCTCCGCCCGAGCCGGGCTGACAGCACCGGTTTCCAACCTTATCAGGAGAACCCGATCTTGCTGAGCGCGACGTTGTGGGAAGTCCGGGACGGCAGCCAGCAGCCGTTGCGAAAACTGGCTGTCGACGACGAATGGCTGGACGATTTGCGTCTTCGCATCGACGACCTCTGCGCCATCGCCGGCGGATACCTCGAACCGGACCAGGTCGAGCGCTTGCGCGACGCCTGCGGCTTCGCCGCCGAGGCGCATTCCGGCATCTACCGCAAGAGCGGCGAACCTTACATCTTTCACCCGTTGGCGGTGGCCCGCATTCTCGCCAACGTCCGCTTCGATTACATCACGCTGCAGGCGGCCTTGCTGCACGATGTCATCGAAGACACCCATTACAGCAAGGAGCAGCTCAGCGCCCGCTTCGGACCGGAGGTCGCCGATCTGGTGGACGGCGTCAGCAAGCTGACCCAGATTCAGTTCAACTCCAAACTGGAAGCGCAGGCCGAAAACTTCCGCAAGATGTTCCTGGCCATGGCCAAGGATCTGCGGGTGATCATGATCAAGCTGGCCGACCGCCTGCACAACATGCGCACTCTCGGTGCCATGCGCCCGGAATCGCGCCGCCGCATCGCCCGCGAAACGCTGGAAATCTATGCGCCCATCGCCGGTCGGTTGGGTATGAACCACTTGCGCCAGGAGTTGGAAAACCTTGGTTTCAGCCACCTGCACCCGCTGCGCTTCCGGGTATTGCAGGAAGCGGTGCGCAGGCTGAGCGGCAACCGCCGCGAGATCGTCGGTCAGCTCGAAGGCCGTATTCAGACCCGCCTTGAAGAGGAAAAGATTCAGGCTCGGGTCATGGGTCGCGGCAAGCACCTGTGGGGCATATACAGGAAAATGCGCGACAAGCGCCTGCCCTTCAAGGATGTGTACGACGTCTATGCGGTGCGGATCGTGGTCGATATCGTGGACACCTGCTATCGGGTGCTGGGGGTGATGCATAACCTGTACAAACCCTACATGAACCGGTTCAAGGACTACATCGCCATCCCCAAGGCCAACGGCTACCAGTCGCTGCACACGGTGCTGTTCGGCCCCAACAGCGTCCCGATCGAAGTGCAGATCCGCACCGAGGAAATGCATGTCATGGCCGAGGTCGGCGTCGCCGCGCACTGGCGCTACAAATCCGGCGACGGCCAGGGTAGCCACACCCAGCAGCGCGCCCGTGAGTGGCTGCAAAAGCTGCTGGACATGCAGCGCCGCGCCGGCAATCCGGTGGAATTCCTGGAAAGCGTCAAGGTGGATCTGTTCCCGGACGAGGTCTACGTGTTTACCCCACGCGGCGAGATCATCGATCTGCCGCGCGGCGCCACCGCGGTTGACTTCGCTTACGCCATCCACTCCGATGTCGGCAACACTTGTGTGGGCGCCAAAGTGGACCGACGACTGGTACCGCTGCGTACGCCATTGACCACCGGCCAGACCGTCGAGGTGATCATTACGCCCACCGCCCGCCCCAATCCCGCTTGGCTCAACTTCGTGGTCACCGCCAAGGCCCGTTCCAGCATCCGCCATTACCTCAAACACTTGCGGCGCGAGGAAGCGATCCTGCTCGGCAAACGGTTGCTGGAAAAAGCGTTGGCCGGACGCATCGGCGGGTTGGGTGAGCTGCCGGCGGAACGCGTTCAGACACTGCTGCTGGAATTCAACCTGAGCGACTTCAACGATCTGCTGGCCGATATCGGCCTGGGCAATCGATTTGCGGCGCTGATCGCCAAGCGGTTGTTGCCGGAAGATGGCGAGGACGAAGTCCGTCCGCCGGAGGACATCGATGCCCAGCCCTTGCTGATCAAGGGTACCGAGGGTACGGTGGTCAGTTTCGGCAAGTGCTGCCGGCCGTTGCCGGGCGATCCCATCATTGGTTATCTCAACGCCGGGCGTGGCATCGTCATCCACCGGGACAATTGCAAAAACGTCGCCAGCTACAAGAAAAATCCCGAAAAATGGATTGAGGTGGAATGGGAGCAACAATCCGGCGTCGACTTCAGCGCCGAACTGCGGCTCGAAGTGGCTAACAAACGCGGGGTGTTGGCCACCATCGCCGCCGCCATCTCCGCCACCGACACCAATATCGAGACCATCAACACCACGGAACGGGACGGTACCACCACCACCGTTCACTTGCTGCTCAACATTCGCGACCGGGCGCAACTGGCTCGGGTGATGCGCCAATTGCGCACTCTGCCGGAAACGTTGAAGCTGGCCCGGCGCGGCTGACGGCCCCGTCGCGATCTCCTCAAGGAGAGGAGCGCCGCGCTTGAATCCGAGCGCTGTTTTGCCGAAGAATACCCGCCGAAGCATACACCGAGAGACATTCCATCATGCCTCGTGAAATCATCAAGACCGATCAGGCTCCCGCCGCCATCGGTACCTATTCCCAGGCGGTCAAGGTTGGCCATACCGTTTACCTGTCCGGCCAGATTCCGCTGGACCCCGCCACCATGCAACTGGTCGATGGCGGCATGGAGGCACAGATCCGCCAGGTGTTCGACAATCTGGCGGCGGTGGCCCGCGCCGCTGGCGGCAGTCTGGCCGACACGGTCAAGCTCAACGTGTTTCTGACCGATCTTGGCCATTTCGCGCTGGTCAACCAGATCATGGCCGAGTATTTTCAGGAGCCCTATCCAGCGCGGGCGGCGATCGGAGTCGCGGCCCTGCCGCGCGGCGCGCAAGTGGAGATGGATGCGGTGCTGGCGCTGCACGATTAATCGCGGAGTTCGAATCCACTGGGCCGCGATCGTGTGGTGGCGCTGAATCTGGAGAGGCCGCCATCGACGCCATGATCGAAGGATCAACCGTGCGAGACGCGGCGCGGCCGGCACTGATCGAACCCTTGCCGATCACCGCACTGAAGGGCGTCGGACCGAAGCTAGCCGAGCGCTTGCGGCGATTGGGCCTGCATACCGCCGCCGATGTGCTGCTTCACTTGCCTCTGCGTTATCAGGACCGTGGCCGCGTTACCGCCATCGGCCAGTTGCAGCCCGGCATGGAGGCGCAGGTTGAAGCGGTGGTGGCCAGCAGCGAGGTAACGGCGCGCGGCCGGCGTTGCCTGCTCTGTCGGCTGAGCGACGGCACGGGCATTCTGACCCTGCGCTTTTTTCATTTCAGCCCCGCCCAGCGGCAGTGGCTTGGCCAGCCGGACACGCGGCTGTGCTGTTTCGGCGAGGTCCGCCCCAGCTACGGCGGCGGGTTGGAAATGATCCATCCCGAATGCCGTCGGTTCGACGCGGACCCGCCACCAGTGGAAAACCGGCTGACCCCGATCTATCCCGCCACCGCCGGCCTACAGCAGTTCACCCTGCGCGGTCTGGCCGAACAGGCGCTGGAGCAGTTGGATTCGGCGGCGCTGCTGCCGGAGTGGTTGCCACCGGTGCTGCTGGCCCAACTGCAATTGTCGCCCATCGCCGAGGCGGTGCGGCTGTTGCACCAACCGCCGGTCGAAACGCCGGTGGCGGAATTGGAGAGCGGCCGCCATCCGGCCCGGCGGCGATTGGCTTTCGAGGAACTGCTGGCTCACCAGCTCAGTCTGCGCCGGTTGCGCGAAAGCACCCGTCGCCAAGCCGCGCCGCCGCTGGCCGGCGGTGGGCTATGCCAGCGCTTCGTGGAGCGGCTGCCCTTTGCGCTTACCGTCGCCCAGCAGCGGGTGTTGGCGGAAATCGCCGCCGACTTGGCCCAACCTCGGCCCATGCTGCGGTTGTTGCAGGGCGATGTCGGCTCCGGCAAGACCGTGGTGGCCGCCGCCGCCGCGCTGCGGGCGGTGGAAAACGGTGCCCAGGCGGCGCTGATGGCCCCCACCGAACTGCTGGCGGAACAGCACGACCGCAACCTGCGAACCTGGCTGGAACCGTTGGGAATCGAAGTGGCCTGGCTGACCGGGCGACTGACCGGCAAGGCCCGGCGGTTGGCGTTGGAGCGACTGGCCAGCGGCGCGGTGCAGGTCGCGGTCGGCACCCACGCGCTGTTTCAAGAGGCGGTCGTCTTCGCCGAACTGGCGCTGGCGATCGTGGACGAACAGCATCGTTTCGGCGTCCACCAGCGGCTGGCGCTGCGCGAGAAGGGCCGGGTTGGCGGACGCTGTCCGCACCAGTTGATCATGACCGCAACGCCGATTCCACGTACTCTAGCCATGAGCGCCTACGCCGATCTCGATACTTCGACCATCGACGAATTGCCGCCGGGCCGCCTGCCGGTCACCACGGTGGCCGCGCCCGACAGTCGCCGCGACGAGGTGATTGAACGCATCCGCCGGGCCTGCCGCGCCGGCCGGCAAGCCTACTGGGTCTGCCCACTGATCGAGGAGTCCGAAGCGCTGCAATGCCAGGCGGCGACGGTCACCGCCGAACGCCTGACGGAGCGATTGCCGGAACTGCGGATCGGCCTGGCGCATGGCCGGCTGCCCGCGGCGGCCAAGGAAGCGGCGATGGCGGCGTTCAAGGCCGGCGAACTGGATCTGCTGGTCGCCACCACGGTGATCGAGGTCGGTGTGGACGTGCCCAACGCCAGCCTGATGATCATTGAGAATGCCGAGCGGCTGGGTTTGGCGCAATTGCACCAGTTGCGCGGCCGGGTCGGGCGTGGTGCCACCGCCAGCAATTGCGTGCTGCTGTATCGGCCACCGCTGTCGCAGACGGCGCACGCCCGGCTGGCGGTGCTGCGGGAATGCCACGACGGCTTCGAAATCGCCCGCCGCGATCTGGAGTTGCGCGGTCCCGGTGAGGTGCTCGGCACCCGCCAGACCGGCGAACAAAGCTTGCGGGTGGCCGATCTGTTGCGCGATCAGGATCTGTTGAACGCCGCCCGCTACGCCGCCGACCGGCTGCTGCGCGATCACCCCGAACGGGTGGAACCGTTGATTCGGCGCTGGATCGGCACCGGCGCGCGCTACGGCGAGGTGTGAGGATGTACACGGCGCATTTCGGGCTGCGAGAGCCCCCCTTCGCTATCACACCCGACCCCGGCTACGTTTATCCGAGTCGCCATCATCAGGAGGCACTGGCCCATCTGCTGTATGGCACTGGCGAGGACGGCGGTTTCGTGCAACTGACCGGCGAGGTCGGTACCGGCAAAACCACACTGATCCGCGCGTTGCTGGAACAGCGGCTGGAAAAAGTGGACATCGCGCTGTGCCTCAACCCTCGATTGACGGTCGAGGAGTTGCTGGCGGTCGTCTGCGACGAACTGGGCGCGTCATATCCACGCGAACACCAAACCCTCAAACCATTGCTGGACGCCCTCAACGAGCACCTGCTGCGCACCCATGCCGCCGGCCGTCGCACGGTGCTGATCATCGACGAGGCACAGAATCTGAGTCGCGAAGTATTGGAACAGATCCGCTTGTTGACCAATCTGGAAACCGCCAAACATAAACTGTTGCGAATCATCCTGGTTGGTCAGCCGGAACTGCGTCGGTTGCTGGCGCGGCCAGATTTGCGGCAACTGGCCCAACGCATCACCGCCCGCTACCATCTGTCGTCGCTGGATCGCCTGGAAACCGCCGCTTACATCGATCACCGCCTGCGGGTGGCCGGCGGGCGCGTGGATCTATTTGCGACCGGGACGCGGCGAGCGGCATACCGCTATTCTGGCGGTATGCCGCGCCTGATCAATGTCATCTGCGACCGCGCCCTGCTGGGTGCCTACAGCCAGGGCGTGCTGTACGTTACCGCTGGCACGGTTCGCCGGGCAGCCCGGGAAGCCCTATGCGGCAACGACGCGGGAGGTCGGACATTTGCTTTCTGGCCAAAGTCGCGGTACACGGTACCGGCTCGCCCGGAGACATCGAAATCCATACCCGGCGACACCCAACAGCGGCAGGTTCGACCTTGGCTGGCGTTGGGTGCAGGACTGATGAGCCTGATCCTGGTCAGCGGTGGATTTTGGCTGTCGTATGCCAACCAAACGTTGGCCGTGCTCCAATCACCCAGTGCGGAAACCGGCCCGACTTCATTTGGCCAGCAACCGCCCGGGGCAACGCTTGTCGTCCCGACCCGGCCATCAGCCACTACCGACTCCCGTGCGCTGGCTAGTTTATTGCGCCAATCCAAAGGAGACAATGCCAACAATCGGTTGCTGGCGGCTTGGAGCATCACCCAAACGCCAGATGCCAGAGTCGCGTTCTGCGGATGGGTCAAAATCCAGGATCTGCGCTGCTTGGCGGGTCGCGGCAACTGGGACACGCTGCGCCGATTCAATCGCCCGGCTGTGCTTTGGCTGACCGTCGGCGGCATGCCGGCGGCGGCGCTGCTGCGGGCACTGGAAGGAGATAAAGCGATGCTGGAGATCGCCGGCCAGGTAGTGACCGTGCCGCTGGCGCAACTCGCGCCGTTGTGGACCGGTCGATATCTGCTGTTGTGGCGTCCGCAAATCAGCATGCCCCTGATCGGCCCTGGCCATACCGGTGAGGCGGTGCGCTGGCTGCGCCGGCAGCTGGCTCTGGCGACGGGACAGCCGGCAACCGATCCGCTGTCCGCGACCTTCGATAACGCTTTGGGAGAACAGTTACGGGCCTTCCAGCGGAATAATGGCTTGCAACCCGATGGCCTGGCAGGCGGACGAACATTGATACTGTTGAACAACCTGACACTCACCCCCGATACGCCCGCGCTCGATCAACCCACTCAGGATCGGTGAGATGTCTTATATCCTCGATGCGTTGCGCAAGGCGGAACAGGAACGCCATCTTGGCCAAGCACCGACGCTGACCACCGCGCCACCCCTGGCGGAACCGACCCGGAACCGCCGGTTCTGGTACGGCATGACGGTTCTGGCTCTTGGGCTCAATGCCCTGTTGCTGGCTTTCTTCCTCGGCCGGTCCCAGCCGGCGCCCCAGCCCGCGTCCGTCGCCGCCCCGGCGGTGGCCGTTCCAGCCGCCACGCCCGCGCCCCGTTCCCCGCCATCCACGTCAGCGGCATCGGAGAAGGATGGAGCGCCAGCCGTGTCCAGCAAGGAGCCGGTCGGCCAAACGGTCGAGCCCGAAGCCGCGCTTCCGACCGTCGCTCCGGCCAGTCGGGAGCGGCACCAGAAGCCGGCCCGGCCAACCGTGACGCCCGGTTCCGTGACCATCGCGCCCGTACCGGAACTGACGCCACCGGAAACGTTGTCCGCCGCCGACCGGCGCGGCATGCCCGCCCTCAATCTCGATATTCACATCTACAGCGCCGATCCCGATAAACGCTTTGTGGTCATCAATGGTCGACACTATCGGGAAGGCGAGCGGCTGAGCGAGGGGCCGGTGCTGGAAAGCGTGGTTCGCGACGGCGCGATCCTGCGTCAGGACGGTCGGCGCTTCCATCTGTCGGTACGGCACTGATGCCGTGTTTAAACCCAACACGGCCAAGCCCGGTATCAGGGCTCTTACCCAACTTTAGGCTATTGATGGTTTCCAGGCAGGTTGTGCACGCAACCTGTCGCTTTTTAACTTCACGACACCGGGGCGATCGCTTGGAATGTCGAATTAAAGTTGGTGCTTGCAATGCGATTACGTTACGAAGGATGTTTATTGGGATTGGCCGCGGGCGACGCCTTGGGGACAACGGTCGAATTCAAGGTGCCGGGCAGTTTCGTGCCCTTGACGGACATGGTCGGAGGCGGGCCATTCAAGCTGGAAAAAGGTCAATGGACGGATGACACTTCGATGGCGCTTTGCCTCGCGGAAAGCCTTGTCGTTCGCCGCGCGTTCGACGCGCGCGATCAAATGGAGCGATATACCCGATGGTGGGGTGAAGGGTATCTCAGCAGCAATGGTCGCTGTTTCGATATCGGCAATACGGTTTCCCAGGCCTTGCGGCGCTATGCTCACACTGGAGACCCATTTTCCGGTCCCACCGGTCCCTACTCGGCCGGGAACGGCAGTCTCATGCGTCTGGCGCCGGTTCCCCTGTTCTTCGCGTCCAAGCCCAGAACCGCCATCCAGCTCAGCGCGGAGAGTTCGCGAACGACCCATGGCGCCACGACTTGCCTGGATGCGTGCCGATACTTCGCGGGACTGCTGATCGGGGCGCTGCAAGGGGTCGGCAAGGAAGAACTGCTCTCACCGCGATATACGCCCGTTGCCCATCTTTGGGAGCAAGAGCCGTTATGTCCCGAGATCGATAAAGTCGCCGCCGGCTCCTTCAAGCGGAAAAGACAGAATGAAGTCTTCGGGAGCGGCTATGTCGTGGAATCGCTTGAGGCGGCGCTGTGGGCGTTCAACCGGTCTTCGGATTTTCGGGAAGGTAGCTTGCTGGCGGTGAATCTGGGTTATGACGCCGATACCACCGCCGCTATCTTCGGGCAGTTGGCCGGCGCGTATTATGGGGTCGACGATATCCCGCGAGAATGGCGGGAATGCCTGGCCCATGGCAATTTGATCCGGCGCATGGCGAACAATCTTTTCGAAAAACGACCCTGAGTCGGCGTCGTTCCGCAGGGTTTCTCAATCCACCGCCGGCAAACTGTCCAGCGGCCAGCGCGGCAGCACCTCGATCGCCATCCCTTCGCGCTGGCCCGCCGCCAATCGTCGCCAGCCGGCATAGGCGATCATCGCGCCGTTGTCGGTGCAGAATTCCAGCCGGGGATAGTAGACCTGTCCCCCCAGTTCCGCGAGCAGATCGCGCAATCGCTCCCGCAATCGCCGGTTGGCGCCCACGCCGCCGGCCACCACCAGCCGTCGTAGTCGGGTGGCTTGCAGGGCTCGTCGGCATTTGATCGCCAGCGTGTCCACCACCGCGTCCTCGAAGGCGCGTGCCACGTCGGCTCGGTTCGCCGGCGTTGGCTCCAGCCCTCGCCAAGTGTTGATGGCGGCGGTCTTCAGCCCGCTGAAACTGAAATCGCAGCCGGGCCGATCGGTCATCGGCCGGGGGAAACGAAACCGTTGCGGGTCGCCCTGTTCCGCCAGCTTGGCCAGCGCCGGCCCGCCAGGATACGGCAAGCCCAGCAGTTTCGCGGTCTTGTCGAACGCCTCGCCGGCGGCATCGTCCACCGACTCGCCCAGAATGCGATACTGGCCGACACCATCCACTTCCACCAACAGCGAATGGCCCCCGGACACCAGCAGCGCCACGAATGGAAATTCCGGTGGCTCCGGCTCCAGCATCGGTGCCAGCAGATGCCCTTCCATGTGATGCACGCCGATGGCGGGCACGTTCCAGGTCCAGGCCAAGCCACGACCGATGGCCGCGCCCACCAGCAGCGCGCCAATCAGCCCCGGCCCACGAGTGTAGGCCACGCCTTCGATCGCGTCTGGAGAAGCGTCCGCCCGCTGGAGGATTTCCCGTAACAGCGGCAGCAACTTGCGCACATGATCGCGCGAGGCCAGTTCCGGTACCACCCCGCCATATTCGGCGTGCAGCGCGACCTGGCTGTGCAGCGCGTGCGCCAGCAGACCCCGTTCGCTGTCGTAAAGCGCCACGCCGGTTTCGTCGCAGGATGTTTCAATGCCGAGAATCAACATGCCGTTTGCCACCTGATCGGTTTCTCGTGACCTTACTGAAGCAAGTCAGTCAGGGTTGATCGATTCGTGCCCGGTTTTTTTCCAAGGACCGTACTTGCGAGCAAGCCAACGTCGGCGGGGTTAAGGGAGAAACAAGTGCGCGGTGGCCACCGGGTTCGACGGAAAATAAAGGTGCAGATAACTCGCCGTCAGCCGTTGCTGGCGATAGATCGCTTCGCCGGCCCGCCCATGCCGACGAGTCGAGAACGGCGTGGCGTGGGCGATGGGCGTCAGTGACGTGGTTGCCTTCGAGTAGTGGAAGGTGTGGCCGCGAAAATCCCCTTCCGGCAGGGTGACGGTTTGGGTGCCGAGCGCCGACAACCGGGGTTGCATGACCACCTCGCCGGGTAAAAGGTTGCCCAGCGTGTGAACGTGACCACTTTGATCGCGTAACTGGGTAAACAGGCTCATCATGCCGCCGCACTCGGCCAGCACGGGACGGTCGGCGGCGACATGAGCCGACAGCGCCCTCCACACCCCGCGCCGCGTCGCCAGTTCAGCCGCGTACAACTCGGGATAGCCACCGGGCAGCCAGACCGCGTCGCAAGTAGGTAGGGCATCGCCAGCTAGTGGCGAGAAAAATTCGAGTTGGGCACCCAAGGCGCGCAAGGTGTCGAGATTGGCCGGGTAGAGGAAGCCGTAGGCGGCGTCGCGGGCGATGGCGATGGTCCGACCGGCCAGCAGCGGCGGCACGACCGGCGCCGGGGTGGCGGGGAATTCCACCAGAGGGGGTAATTCCGCCGCGCCGGTGGCGGCGAGATGATCGGCGATGCGATCCAGACGTTGTCCGAGATCGGTAATTTCGCCGGCTTGCAACAGGCCCAAATGGCGCTCGGGCAGCGCCGCCTCGGCATCTCTGGGGATGGCGCCGTAAAAACGCAGGCCGGGCGGCAGACTAGCGCGTAATAATTCGATGTGACCGGTACCGCCGACATGATTGGCCAGCACCCCGGAAAACGGCAGATCGGGCTGAAAGGTGGCCAGGCCGTGGGCTAGTGCTCCGAAGGTCTGAGCCATGGCGCGGGCGTCGATCACCGCCATCACCGGTACGCCGAATTGGCGAGCGATATCGGCGCCCGAAGGCTGGCCGTCGAAAAGCCCCATTACCCCTTCGATCAGGATCAGGTCGGCCGTTGTCGCGGCGGCCGCCAATCGCCACGCGGCATCGGCCACGCCACACATGCCGAGATCGAGGGTATGGCAAGGCTGACCACTGGCGAATTGGTGGATCTGCGGATCGAGAAAGTCCGGTCCGCACTTGAACAGGCGCACGGTACGTCCTTGCCGGGCGTGCAGGCGGGCCAGCGCGGCGGTGACGGTGGTCTTGCCTTGACCGGAGGCGGGTGCCGCCACGAACAGCGCGGGACAGCGTGGCATCAGAATTCCAGCCCCGGCATGGCCGGCACGCCCGCCTGGAAGGCGTGCTTGATCAGGGCGATGTCGCTCACCGTGTCGGCGGCCGCGATCAGCGCGGGCGGCGCGGCCCGGCCGGTGAGCAGTACGTGTTGCATCGGCGGCCGGGCATGCAAGGCCGCGATCACCTCCGGCGCGTCCAGCCAGCCGTATTTGAAGGCGTAGGTGATCTCGTCGAGGATCAGCAGATCGAGCGTGTCATCGCTCAGATAATGCACGGCTTGCTCCCAGGCCGCCCGCGCGGCGGCGGCGTCACGCGTCGGGTCCTGGGTTTCCCAGGTGAATCCCGCGCCCATGACGTGCCAATGCACGCGCGGGTGATCGCGGAAGAACAGGGCCTCGCCAGTGTCGGTGCGGCTCTTCACGAACTGCACGACGGCGGCGGTCTGGCCGTGGCCGAGCGCGCGCGCCAGCACGCCGAAGGCGGCGGTGGATTTACCCTTGCCGCAGCCGGTATGCAGGACCACCACTCCGCGCGCTTGAGTAGCTGCGGCTTTCTTGTCGCCGATCACGATTTTCTTGCGCGCCATGCGTTGCGCATGCCGGAGGTCGGCGGTGTCGAATTCATTGCTCATTCGGCTGGCGGCTCCGGTCGATGGGGGAAATGTCGGTTCCGATTAGCAGCGCCAGTATTTTGTCCATGTCGAGGGCCGCTTCGACGGCATCGGCCAGCCGGTCGAGGTCGGCTTGGCGGCGGGCCAGCGGATCGACGCGCAAGAAGGGCGTGGTGTCCCCGGTCTTTGGCGCGGCCCAGCGCAGCAACGCGGCCAGGGCGTCGGGATGATCGAACAGACCGTGGCAATAGGTCGCAAGGATTTGGCCATCGGGACTTTGCGCGCCATCGCCGTGTTCGCCGTCGTCCAGGCACACGGCGGGCTGTTCGAGCGCCGGGCCGTGGCTCAAGCCTTGATGGATTTCATAGCCGATAAACGCTGGTGCGTCCGGCAGGCACAGATGCCCGCTGACTTGGCGCAACTGCTTGATTTCGCCCAAGGTCGTGGTCAAATCGAGCATGCCGAGTCCGGCCACGCTGCCTGCTTCGCCCTCCAGGCCCAGCGGATCGTGCAGCGCCTTGCCCAACATCTGCATGCCACCGCACAGACCGATCAGTTTGCCGCCGTAACGCAGATGGCGCTTCAAATAATCCTCCCAGCCGTGGGCGCGCAGCCAAGCCAGATCGGCGCGCACCGCCTTGGAGCCGGGCAATACCACCACGTCGGCTGGTGGCGGCGTCTCCGAGGGAGAGATGAACCGAAAATCGACCTCGGGATGCAGGCGCAAGGGATCGAGATCGTTGTGATTGGAGAGCCGGGGATAGGCCGGCGCGACGACCGTGAGGCGAGGTGTGCTGGATTCGAAAACGCTGCTGGCGCGCGCATCCTCGGCGTCGAGATAGAGGCCGTGCAGGTAGGGTAGTACCCCGAACACCGGCTTGCCCGTGCGGCGTTCCAGCCAGTCGAGGCCGGGTGTGAGGATGGCCAGATCGCCGCGAAAGCGGTTGATCACGAAACCGACGACGCGCTCGCGTTCGCTGGCGGAGAGCAGTTCGAGCGTGCCGACCAGGTGGGCGAACACTCCGCCCCGGTCGATGTCCGCGACAAGCAGTACCGGACAATCGACCGCTTCCGCAAAGCCCATGTTGGCGATGTCGTGATCACGCAGATTGATTTCGGCAGGACTGCCGGCGCCTTCGACCACCACGCATTGGTAGCGCGCGCACAACCGTTCCCACGAGGCCAGCACCGCCGGCATGGCCCGTGGTTTGTAGGCATGGTAGGCCTGGGCATCGAGCTGGGTGGCCACCCGGCCGTGGATGATGACCTGTGCCTGCCGGTCGGTGCTGGGCTTGAGCAGGATCGGGTTGAAATCGGTATGCGGTTCCAGGCCGGCGGCCAGGGCCTGCAAAGCCTGGGCGCGGCCGATCTCGCCACCATCCACGGTCACCGCCGCGTTGAGCGCCATGTTCTGCGGCTTGAAGGGCGCCACGCGCACGCCGCGCTGATGCAGGATGCGGCAAAAGGCCGCCACCAGTGTGCTCTTGCCGGAGTCGGAGGTGCAGCCCTGCACCATCAGGGAAGGGGTCTTCATGAGGATCGTGATGGGTTGCGAAGAACCCGCACTATAACAATCCGCTTGGCGTTGTGGAAACGAGACGGCCAAGTTCGGACGCTTCGTCACGGGCACGCCGTCGGGTGGAATCGGGCGGTGGTCGGATCGATGAAGTTGACGCCCCACCGCTCTCGGCGCTAGCATGAAACCCACAAACGACATGTGGTTCTCCACGGGCGATCCGCTTAGTGGAGATGAAAAGGGAATCTGGTGCGGTGACTCTCGGGTCGCCAATTCCAGGGCTGCCCCCGCAACTGTAAACAGTGAGTCGTGCCTCTGCTGCGCCACTGGCCCCAAGGGCTGGGAAGGCTGGGCGAACGACGAAGACCTGTGAGCCAGGAGACCTGCCCATGACGGTTGCCAGTTGGATTCCGGGCGGGGTGCTCCGGGATTACAGACCATCTCCAGCCAGTGCGTCCGTCGTCACAGCTTGCGGTGCCGTTTTCCCAGATGCCCTCCTGATCGCTGCTTATTCAGGAAGGTCCATCATGCATATTGCCGAAGGTTTTTTACCTCCCCCGCACGCGGCCGCGTGGACGGCGATTTCCTTGCCGTTCGTCGTGGTCAGCGCCTATCAGGTCAATCGTTTGATGCGGGAACAACCGCAAGTCAAGTTATTGTTGGCGGCATCCGGGGCTTACGCCTTTATCCTGTCGGCGCTCAAGCTGCCGTCGGTGACCGGGAGCTGTTCCCACGCCACCGGCACCGGGTTGGGCGCGATCCTGTTCGGTCCGTCGGTCATGGCGTTGCTGGGCACCATCGTGCTGCTGTTCCAAGCGCTACTGCTGGCCCATGGCGGCTTGACGACCTTGGGTGCCAACGCATTCTCGATGGCCATCGCCGGTCCCTGGATCGCCTACGCAGTGTTCCATGGCGCGCGCCGACTGCATGCGCCATTGGCCGTCAGCGTGTTTCTGGCGGCGGCCCTGGGCGACTTGGCGACCTATATGGTCACCGCCGGCCAACTGGCTTTGGCCTTTCCCGATCCGGTCAGCGGCTTTGCCGGCGCGGCCACCAAGTTCGTCGGCGTATTCGCGCTGACTCAAGTTCCCTTGGCCATCATCGAAGGTTTGCTGACGGTCATCGTCATCAACCTGCTGACTCAGTACAGCCGCGATGATTTGAATCAGTTGGCTTTTGCGCCGGGAGCAAGCCGATGAAACGCACCAATCTCATCTTGTTGGCCCTGGTTCTGCTGCTGGCGATCCTGCCCTTGGTGTTGCCGCTGCCCAGCGGATTGAAAGAACCTTTCACCGGTACCGACGATCAGGGACAAGAGGCCATCGTCGCGGCCAATCCCCAGTATCAGCCCTGGTTCGAACCGTTGTGGGAACCACCCAGCGACGAGATCGAAGGTTTGTTGTTCGCCCTGCAAGCGGCCTTGGGTAGTGGCTTGTTGGGCTATTACCTTGGTCTCCGGCGCGGCCAGTCCCAGGCACGGCGGCAAGCGCGGGACCAAGTCGATGCGGGCGATTGATCATTACGCCTGGAGCAATCGTTGGCGTGATTGGCATCCAGCGGAAAAACTGTTACCCGCTGGATGCCTGCTGATTCTGACCCTGGTTCTGCCGCCCTTGAGTAGCGGACCGCTGATTCTGGCCAGCATGGCTTGGGCCACGGTGTATGGCGCGGGAGTTCCAGCGCGCGCCTTGCTACAGGTTCTGGCCGCGCCGGCGGCGTTTCTGGTGATGGGCGCACCTTTTCTGGCGGTTTCGATCTCCTTCGCCGATGGTTTCCATTGGCAGTGGTCCCCGGAAGGCTGGCGGCTGGCCTTGGAAACCACGGTGCGCGCCTTGGCGGCGGTCAGTTGTCTGGCGTTCCTGACCCTGACCACCCCCTTGACCGATTTGATCGCGCTGTCGCGCCGCTTGGGCGTTCCCGCCGGGCTGGTCGAATTGGTTCAACTGGTGTACCGCCTGATCTTCGTCTTCGCCGAGCGCGCCATTACCGGACAGCAGGCGCAAGCCGCTCGCTTGGGTTATGTCCACTTCGATCGCGGTCTGCATTCCGTGGGTGGATTGGCGGGCAACCTGTTCCAGCGTGCCCTGCATCAGGCGCAACGCATGGAAATCGGCTTGGCGGCCCGAGGTTACACCGGCGAATTGCGGGTGCTGAACACGGAACACGCACTGTCCTGGTCTCGTTTGATGACAGGAATCACTTGGGTTGGATTGTTGGGTCTGAGCGGCTGGACTCTGGGACGCGGCGGGTCATGAGCGGCCCCCTGCTTACCCTTCAGCGGCTGGAATACCGTTATCCCGATCAACTTCTTGCCTTGCGTGGTCTCGATCTGACCATCGAACGCGGTCGTAAGTTGGCGCTGCTGGGCAGCAACGGTTCCGGCAAGACCACCTTGCTGCTGCATCTCAACGGCACCTTGCGGCCCACCAGTGGAACGGTGTTGCTCAATGGCCAACCCGGGCGTTATGACCGCCAGGGGCTCAATCAATGGCGGCGGCGGGTCGGCCTGGTACTGCAGGAACCGGACGATCAATTGTTTGCCGCCACCGTCGAACAGGATGTGTCCTTCGGCCCCTTGAATCTGGGGCTGAGTGAAGCGGAGGCGCGGCTTCGCGTCCAGGAGGCTCTGGAGGCGTTGCGGATTACCTCATTGGCCAGCCGCGCCACCCATACCCTCAGTTTCGGCCAGAAAAAGCGGGTCGCCATTGCCGGAGTGCTGGCCATGCGCCCGGAATTGCTGGTGCTGGACGAACCGACCGCCGGCCTCGATAGCCATGGCGTGACCCATCTCCTAGGCGCTTTGCAAGGCTTGCATCAAGCGGGCACCACTCTGGTTTTTTCGACGCACGATACGGAATTGGCTTATAGCTGGGCCGATCGAGTCGCGGTACTGAATGAAGGCCAACTATCGGATCAGGGCGAAACGACGGCGGTGCTGGACAATCACGCTTTGTTGGCACGGGCACATCTGAAACCCCCTTTATTATTGGAGCTGGCCCAAGCTTTGGGCGCGGGCCGCAATGGCGTACCGTTGCCTCGTACCCGAGCGGCGTTGTTGGCGCTACTGCGGGAGCGTTTGCCCGGCTCCGGTCCTTCAATCCCGGATATGGCGTTCCCGGATGATGTGTGAATTTGTAGGGGGGGTGGCGGGACGTGTAACCTGCTAATTCTGGAGTGTTTTCCCTAATAATTCTTGAGCTTTACTGAGAAATTCCCTGTTAGCATCACTTATATGTTGTAGATGTCCAAGTGGGGATATTCGCTAGCTAGGTGATGGAGGATTCATATCCTCGAAGTCATCGATTTCCCAGCTATGCTGCATACTTTCTTTTGTTAACGTGGAATTCACTGGCGAGCTTCAGCGGGTACGGTGGGATAACTGGACTATCTTATTTAAATTGTATCAATTTTTCTGAGAGTTTGAGAAGAGAATTTGACTTTAGATCTGCCCTCCATGCCAATTCGAGAGCATGTGATACTGCTAAAGGATTCTTTTTTAACCCATTTGCATTGCCATATTTTGCAAAAGATGCAGTAACGTGAGTCTCCCAATTTTCACCCATCTCCTCTTGAATCATTTTAGTAATGTTTGTTTTCCAGACCGTAAAATTATCTTCGATGTGGTTTTCTGTCGGCCATTCAGCGACTACATTTTCGTCAATTATGTGCAGTATTGCCTTGTTATCCTTCTTATGCTTCCCAACTTCTGAGTTTCTTCTTTGTTCATCTTGTATTTGATCTTTATCAGTATCTGCGTCAAATATTACGTAAACTGGTATATCAAGAAGTTTGGCCATGGCCAGAGGTTTTATAAGTTCACTTTTACCTCCAACGGCAACAATATGAGTTCCATTTTTGCGAAACTGAGCCATTTTTTCAGATAATATCAGATATGTTGTTAAGTATGCCGTATCCTCAATACCTTCAACTAGCACAAGAGATTTACAAAAAAACATCTCATTTACTGTTGGGTTTAATGTAGGAAACAATTTCGCTTGGATGCCTTCTTCTTTTAGTAAGACTTTGTCAGCACCTGAGTCTTTTAACAACTGAGCGAGATTTGTATAATCCAGCTTAGAAACATAAGAACATTTCGGGTTTCCTTTTTCTCTAACAACTCTCAATGTTTCAAAATCGTCTCCTGGAATAAATTGAGGACTGTGTGAACATACAAGAACCTGATTGTTGTTCTCCGATAACTCACTCAAAACCCCAGCAAGATGACGAGCTTGTGGTGGATGTTGATAAAGTTCAGGCTCTTCAATGCCCATAATTAAAGTTGGAGCATCCTCAGTATTGCTAGAGACTAATTCTTGAAGTAAAGCAAGCAGGTATGATCGTTGTAACCCATGACCAAATCTGGCCAATTCTGCTTCAAAACCACTTTCTCCTAATTTTATATACGCCCAAGGTTCATCGATTTTGACCGACTTTTCTGGATCTTGCTTCCAAAGCACCTGGACACTTACGTCTGGGTGAGCCCATGATTGTAGTTTAGTTTCAAGGGATATTGAAAGGTCGGCTAGAACAGCTTGCTCAGCATCCAAGATTTTTTGATAATCCGTTTTTATTTTTTCTCTTAAGCTATCTAATTTTGCTGAAAAATTAACCTTAGAACGGACTGTTCTTGATAAAAGTTGTCCTAATGCTGATGTATTCGACTCTTCGCTTTCTTCACCAACATCTTTAGATGCTGAAACAAAGATCCATTGAATATGTGGGGCTAACCTGTTAGTTTCTTTACTTGCGCCATAAAACTGATCTTCACTGGGGATAAGAGAACAATTATCTAGATGGCTTGCCTCGTATTCATTTAAGGCGTCTTCCATTGCTTGCTTTGTGGTTGCACTAGGTAGGTTTTCGAATTTCTTTGAAAGTTCTCTATAGATTTCTTTTAACTCAGATGCCTTAACATTTTCTTTATTAGCTTCAAAATATTTTCTGAATTCCTCAAAACCTTTTCTGTTTCCATATTGTTTTACTTCAGCAATTCCTTTATCGCTATCAAATAGTGCTTGTGCGGTTACCACTAGTTTCCCTTGTCTTATATAATCTTTTAAGTCTTCTTTTGCCTGATCAGATAGATCTGCAAATGTTACTGTAATTTTAATTGGTTGTGTAGTGTCTTTATGGTGAAAGTCATTCTCGGTTAGTTTTGCTAAGTTTAGTTTAGTATCTTTGTGTTGTCTGAAAAAAACATTCAGTGCATACAAAACTGTGGACTTACCAGATCCGTTGCATCCGACAAAACAATTATAGTTTTCAAAATTTATCGTTTCGTCTTTATATATTCTGAAGTTTTCTATTCTGACAGATGAAATTTTCATATTTAATTACTTTAATTGTTAAGAGTCAACGCCAAGTTAACCGGCAGAACGGAGCCGGCCTGCCGGCGGAGTGGTTTGCGGCGGGGCGTAAAATTTGCGCAGCAAATGCCCCGCTGCAAACTGTCCGCGTTGAACGTATGGTTATGTTTTTCCCCATACTACTTCTAGCACTCTCTCAAGCAATTCTGGGTCTCCACCAATTGGAACTGTGCCATGGTCTTCTAGGATTTCTGCTTTTACGAGGGAAGCTATTACCTCCTCCGTGACCTCTTTATAGTTTTTACTTTCCTCCCAACTTCCTTCTGCCAGAGGCCAAACTTGATCATAGTCGGAGACGAAACCGATTGTGTCACCTCTGTTCTGGAGCAGGTACCAAGTAGTCATTACGGCGCTTGCCGAAGTGCCAGCAATTTCTCTTGCTGTAGACACACAAAGCCCCATATGCAATAGACGCTCTTTTTTTGTCACATTGATCAGTGTGTACGATGCGCCCATTTACTCTCCAGAAACATAACGGGGCGGCGGATAAGCCGCGAGGACGGAAAAGCCGAAGGCTTTGACGGCCGATGTCGGTTTGATCCGCGTGGTTGTGCGGCGCGAAGCGCCAAGCAACCAGCGGATTGCAATCCGCCGCCCCTTGGAGCCCATTGTTAGATGCTTTTCTCGACTTTCGCATGATTCATTTGCATATCGTAAACCTTGCCAATGATACCAAGGACGATGAGACTTAACGGTATTCCAGCGACATCGGAGAGCTGTGTGACAACGTTTGCTATTAAGAGCGTATTAATTTCCTCTGCTCTCATTGCCAATCGGAAAGATGCGTTTCCCAACATGGTAGACACAATCCAGAAGAACCACCACCAAGGTAACATTGGTGAGACCGACGCCTTACTCCAGGATCGTGGGTTGGAACTAGCTTTCCATATCTCTTTCATCGCCTGATATGGCTTCCATAGGTTGGCTATTGGAATGAAATACCAACCAATTGACCATCCTGGTGTAAAGACCATATCTTGTGCCCCAATCTGCCGTGCGTTGTAATTAGCACGATGAATCCATTTTAACATTAAAACCCCTGAAATGATAAAGATGATCATCTGAATGATCCCAACTATTCCTTGCCGAGTGTCACTGGCTTCTCCGGCCGCAACAGCTTGTTCTTGTGATGAGTACACGCCATTTTTGAAGTCTGAAAGCAGTTGGTATTCCAGTACACCGGAGATTATTGCTATTACCGCAATGATCACTTGCGCATACAAAAACCACTTTGTCCATTTCGTTAAAACTGTTGGGTCTCTGAAGCCTTCTTGTTCACTCGACATTTGATTCTCCTTTTGCACCTAACGGGGCGGCGGATAAGCCGCGAGGACGGAAAAGCCGAAGGCTTTGACGGCCGATGTCGGCTTGATCCGCGTGGTTGTGCGGCGCGAAGCGCCAAGCAATCATGCGGATGGCTATCCGCCGCCCCGTAGTGCGGGCGCGAAGCGACCGCACTACTAAAGATTATATGGTTTCTGTTTATCTACGATATTTTATCGTAGTCGGCAAAAAATTATTTAATTTAACTAAAGTTTTTTCAGCGGTATAATATTCATCACAAATCTCGCAATCTGGAAATTGCAATATCTCGCCGTTTCCCCCGAGCTGACTCGCCACTACAAAACGCAATCAGCACAATAGAACGAGGTTTCATCAGTGACTTTCGGTGGATTCACGCCGTTTTTTCATCCTATCCCAGGCAACTGCATAATTCCTAAGATGATTAAAGATATATAGCTAAAATTATTTGTCATTTCAACAGAGTAATTTAGTCATCAATATTTTTCGGCATGATATGCCATATATTGAAACCAATAAGTGACAAAACTTATCGCTCAAAGACGTAAAAACTGGCCCTGGAGGCCATTTTCTCTTTCTGGAAAACCCTTCAACCACTGGTGAGAGAAAACCCATTCACAGGGGCATTTTTACGCACGAGGGAGGACAACTCGTCAGCAAAGGCCAAGCTCCTGGAGGTACGCCACCGCATCCGCGAAATGACGGCAAAGAACGCCGAGCTTTCGGCGTTCGCACGCGGGTGTCTGCCGATGCGCAACTATTCCACAACGTTCGCGGCGGGTGGGATGAGGGATAGATAGGACTCATCGTCCCGATGTCCCCGCACGCCTACCTTGCTTGCCACTTCTCCGTGCGCGGGAGTATGCTGCCGTTTCATTCGATCCAGGTTCCCGATCGCATTGCCATGCGACCGGGTGAAACGGGAAGTCCGGTGACGCTGGCGTCTTGCCAGGCCAGCCAGTCCGGCGTAGCCCCCGCTGCTGTAAGCCTGACAAATCCATCGCTAGGCCACTGTGCATCCGCGCGGGAAGGTTGATGGAGGCGGAAGACGGCCAAGCCAGAAGACCGGCCTGATCGATTTGTTTGGCACGACCCCGGGGTGCGGGTTCGACCGATCATCGAGCGCGTGGGCTCCACCGCCGATAGGATTCGATTTCCCGCCCTTGCCGCATTTCCCCGAGGCCGCGCCCGATCCAGTGTCGTGTTCAACTCAGAGGATGATCATGCATAGGGAACTGGATTTCGTTACCGCCACCGCGTGTTTTCGCCGCTCTTCACTCTGGAGGTAACTCGCCATGCCCGGCAAGGTCTGGTTTGTCGGCGCCGGTCCCGGCGACCCCGACTTGATCACCGTCAAGGGACGCGCCCTGCTCGAACGGGCGGGTGCCATCCTGTTCGCCGGTTCGCTGGTCGATGTCGCGGCCACCCTGTACGCGCCCGATGGCTGCGAGATCCGCGATTCGAAGGATATGACGCTGGAGGAAATGACGGTTTGGCTGCTTGACGCCGCCGCCCGTCATGACACTGTGGTCCGTCTGCAAACCGGCGATCCCAGCCTCTACGGCGCGTTGGTCGAAATGACGCGGCCGCTCGACACGGCGGGTATCGCTTGGGCCGTGGTGCCCGGCGTGTCCTCGGCTCTGGCCTCGGCCGCCGCCGCTGGCGAAACCCTGACCCTGCCGGAAGTGACCCAGACCGTCATTCTCACCCGCGTGGCTGGCCGCACGCCGATGCCGGCGGGCGAGGAACTGGAAGCGCTGGCCGCGCACCACAGCACGCTTTGCATCTTCCTGTCGATCACCTTGCTCCACGATGTGCAACGCGCCCTGCGCGCCGCCGGCTGGGCCGAAGACGCGCCGATACTGGTGGTCCAAAAAGCCTCCTGGCCGGGCGCGGAAAAAATCGTGCGCGGCACTCTCGCCGACATCAAGCGCAAATGCCAGGCCGAGAAGATCGGCGCCCAGGCCATGATCATCGCCAGCCCGGCGCTGGGTGCGCGCGACTGGCCCAGCCTGGTCCGCTCCAAGCTCTACGATCCGAGTTTTAGTCACCGCTTTCGCCCGGCGACCGCCCGTTCCCCTGGAGACCCTAGCCATGAATGACACCCTGCTGCTCGTCGGCCACGGCTCGCGCCGCCCCGGCAGTAACGACGAAATCGAGGCATTCGTCCAGCTTTGGCGGCAACGTCACCCGGACTGGCGCATCGAACTGTGCTTCATCGAGCTGGCCGAAACCCTGCTCGACGCGGGGCTCGACCGCGCCGCCACCCACGGCCGGCGAGTGATGGTGCTGCCGCTGATCCTCAACGCCGCCAGCCACGTCAAGAAGGACATCCCGGCCGCCATCGCCGCCGCGCGCGTCCGCCATCCGACGATCGAGTTCGCCTGCGCGCCACACCTGGGGTTGGGCCGCGAGATCTTCGCCATCGTCATGCGCCGGCTCGACGGCCTGATGCGGGACATGGCCATGCCCGACCCGCGCACCACCGGCGTCATCCTGCTGGGTCGCGGCTCGTCCGACGCCAGCGCCAATGGCGACATGGCGCGTCTCGCCCGTTGGGTGTACGAGGCCAGCGACCACGAGCTGGTGGACATCGCCTTTACCGACGTCACCCACCCGCGCCTGGAATCGGTGGTGCAACGCCAGGTCCGGCTCGGCATGAGTCAAATCCTGGTGCAGCCGGTCTACCTGTTCAGCGGGGTCTTGATCGAGCGCATCGGCGCGCAGATGGCGCGCTTGCGGCCGGTCTACCCCCAGGCGAGTTTCGCGCTGGGTTCCTACTTTGGCCACGACGAGGGTTTATTGGCGCTGCTCGACGAGCGCGCCACGGCGGCGGCGACCGACGACGCACTGCTCGATTGCGATGGCTGCGCCTTCCAGCAGGCCGCCGCCGAACACGTCCACCCTCATGGGCATGACGCCGGGCACGGCGCCGCGCCTGACCAACGTCACCATCACCACCATGCCGCGCCATCCGTTCCGACCCATGGTGGCGGTGGCGATCACCTCCATCATGCCTGAGCCGACCATGAACACTGCCGTTACCGAGCAACTGACCGTCGCCGGTCAAGCCATCGAACACGAATCCTTCGCCGTGATCGATGCCGAAGTCGGACAACACGCCTACAGCGCCGAGCAATGGGTGATCGTGCGCCGCATGATCCACGCCACGGCCGATTTCGAATTCAACGGCCTCACTGTCTTTCATCCCCAGGCCGTGGCCGCCGGGCGGGCGGCGGTGTTGAAGGGCGCGACGCCCATCGTCGCCGACGTCGAGATGATCACGGTCGGTCTTTCGGCGCCCCGGCTTCGGCATTTTGGCCTGACGACTCACCAGTTCATCGCCGATCCCGACGTGATCGAGCGTGCTCGCGCCGAGGGCAGCACCCGCGCCGTGCAGGCCATGCGCCTGGCGTGGCGGCGGGGTCTGCTCGACGGCGCGCTGGTCGGAATCGGTAACGCGCCGACGGCCCTGCTCGAAGTCATCCGCCTGGTGCGCGAGGAGGGCGTGCGTCCGGCGCTGATCATCGGTATGCCGGTGGGTTTCGTGTCGGCGGCCGAGTCGAAGGAGCAATTGGTCACGCTGAGCGAAGTGCCGTGGATTTTGTGTCAGGGTCGCAAGGGCGGATCGACCTTGGTGGTCGCCGCGCTGCATGGCTTGCTGTCACTGGCCGAAACCCAAACGCATGCCGCCGCCTGAGCGTCGTGGGCATGACCGTTCCGACGAGAAGATGCGCAAAGCCACGCCGCGCCGCGCGCGCGGCAACCGCAGCGGTTTCACCACCGGCGCTTGTTCGGCGGCGGCGGCGCGAGCAGCCACTTTGGGTCTGGTCTCCGGTACCGTGCCGGATATGATCGAGTGCCTCCTGCCGAACGGTCGGCGGGTCCATTTCGTCGTCGAGGACGGTTGCGTCGCGGCGGATACCGCCCATGCCGTGGTGGTCAAGGATGCCGGCGACGACCCGGATGTCACCCACGGCGCGCGACTCACGGCCGATGTGCGCCTGCTGGCTGGTCAAGCCGATTGCCTAATTCTCAAGGGAGGTCCTGGTGTCGGTACGGTGACGAAGGAAGGACTCGGGCTGGAGGTGGGCGGTCCGGCCATCAACCCGGTACCGCACCGGAACATCGCCGACAACGTGCGCGCCGCCGCCGGCAATCTGCTCGACCACGCCGGCCTCGAAGTGACGATTTCGGTGCCCGGCGGCGAGGACATGGCTCGCAAGACCCTCAATCCCCGGCTGGGTATTCTCGGCGGCATTTCCATTCTGGGCATCAGCGGCATCGTTCATCCCTATTCGACGGCGGCGTTCCGGGCCAGCGTGGTGCAGGCGGTGCAAGTCGCTGCCGCGCAGCGGCAGCCAGCCGTGGTGTTCACCACCGGCGGTCGCACCGAAAAACGCGCCATGCGCCAATATCCCGAGTGGCCGGAAGCTTGTTTTGTGCAGATGGGCGACTTCGTCAAGGCCGCGTTCGATACCGCACGGGATTGCGGTTTTCGGCGCGTCATTCTGGGCTGCATGGTCGGCAAGTTGACCAAGATCGCCCAAGGACTCCCCGTCACCCACGCCTGGCGCCAAGCCATCGACCGCGATCTGTTGGCTGAAACCGCCGCCGAAGTAGGTGCGCCGGCTTCCTTGGTGACAGCCATCCGCGCCGCCGAAACCGGGCGCTTTGCTGCCGAAAAACTCGCCGAACTCGGCTTGACCGTGGATTTTCATCGTGCGCTCGCCATGCGTGCTTGGACCAGCCTCAACCAGCGCTATCCGGGGCGCTTCGAACTCGATGTGCTGGTTTGCGATACCGAAGGCCGGACTCTGCTCGTTCTGTCGCACGCCGAGGCCCTGGATCGATTTGGAGGCGGGCGACCATGACGCCCTGTCAAGTCATCGGTGTGCATGACGATGGCGCGGCTGGCCTCACGGCGCACGCCCAGGAACTCTTGCGCGCGGCCGATCTGGTCATCGGCGCTCCCCATCAGTTACGCGTTGTTGCGTCGCTGCTGCCGGAACAGACCGAACGGCGCGACGCGAACGGTCGCGTCACCATCGTGGCGGCTTGGGTCGAGGAGGCATTGAGCACCGGGCGGCGAGTCGTGGTGCTCGCCACCGGCGATCCACTCTACTTTGGCATCGCCGCTGGTTTGATCGCCGCGCTGGGGCGCGAGCGGGTCCACGTCGTGCCGACGCTGTCCAGTGTGCAACTGGCCGCGGCCCGTCTCGGTCTGCCCTGGCATGACGCCAAGCTGGTTTCGGTCCACGCTGCCGACGCCGGCGAGTGGGTGCCCGGTGCCCGCCACGATCACGGTCTGGCGCCGTTGGCGCGAGCGATCGGCCAGCATGACCTGCTGTTCTGTCTGACCTCGCCGGCCAACGACCCGGCACGCCTTGCGCGCCTGCTGCTGGCGGCCGGTTTGGGCGAGGCGTTTCGCCTCGACGTGGCGACGCGCCTCAACGCGCCCGACGAGGCGCTATTCACCGATCTCACGCCGGCGGCGGTGGCGGAGCGCACCTTTCCCGCCCCCAATGTGCTGGTGCTGCGCCGCATCGCGCCGCGACTACCATGCCCAAGGTTCGGCATCGAGGACGGCGATTACGCCCAGCGCCAGCCGGAACAGGGTTTGCTGACCAAGCTCGAAGTGCGCGCCGTCGCACTCGCCAAGCTGCGCCTCGATCCCGCCGCCCTGGTGTGGGACATCGGCGCCGGTGCCGGCACGGTCGGTCTCGAAGCGGCCTTGCTGTGCCCGGACGGCCATGTCTACGCCATCGAGAAAAACCCGGCCGACAGCGCCAACGCCCGTGCCAACGCCCGCCGTTTCGGCATCCTCAACTACACCCTGGTCACGGATCGGGCGCCGGCGCAACTGGAAACCTGGCCCGATCCCGACGCAGTATTCATTGGCGGTTCGAGCGGTGCCCTGACGGCGCTGATCGAGCAGTGTCTTGCCCGCCTCAGGCCAGGTGGCCGATTGGTGATCAACGTCGTCACCTTCGAGAATCTCGCCAGCGCCATGGCCGCCGCGCGGAGCAGTGGCCTGCGCTGGGAAGTGCTGCAACTGTCGGCGGCGCGCAGCCAGCCTATTCTGCAATTGCACCGCTTGGCCGCGCAAAACCCGGTGTGGATCGTAGTCATTACGAAGGAGTTCACATGAAGCCAGTGCTAGGTCGCCTGATCGGCGTTTCCATGGGACCCGGCGATCCCGATCTGATTACCCGGCGGGCTTGGACGGCGCTGTCCGGCCCGGCGCGATGGACCTATCCGGTGAAGAAGGAAGGGGAGCCGTCCTTTGTACTCGACATCGCCCAACGCGGCGGGTTGGCGGTGCCGGCCGATGCCTTACCGCTGGTGTTTCCGATGACCACCCAGGCCGAGCTGTTGGCTCGCGCTTGGCTGCACGCGGCCACACTGACGGTCGAACGGCTGGCCGACGGGCAGGACGTGTTGTTCCTGGTCGAAGGCGACGCCTCGACCTATTCCACGTTCGGTCACTTGGCCCGTGCCGTGCGTCAGTTGCAGCCGACGATCGTGGTCGAAGTGATCCCCGGCGTCAGCTCCTACTGCGCCAGCGCGGCCCGCATCGCTCAACCGATGGTCGAGGCCGATGAGGCGTTGGCGGTGTTACCCGCTTCCTACGGGGTCGAGGTCGTCGACCGCATGCTCGACCAATTCGACAGTCTGGTCCTGCTCAAGATCAAGCCGATGCTCGACGAGCTGCTGGATCTCCTGGAGCGGCGCGGTATCGTCCAACACGCGGTGTATGTGGAAAAGGTCGGTACCCCCGAGGAGCGCGTGGTGCGGAACGTGTTGTCACTGCGCGATGAAACCGTGCCTTATCTGTCGCTGTTGTTGGTCAGGAATCCCTTGCGTTCCAAGCAACCGATCCCGCGTGGTTGCCGCCCCCGGCGGGTCCGCGAGGCCGCCTCGTGAGGCATCACCTGCCGTTCGGCCCGGAGCGGGTGGCGGTGGTGAGCCTCACCCGTTCCGGGGTCGTTCAGGCCGGCCGCGTGATCGCGGTTCTGCCCGGCGCTTGGTTGTTTGCCCCGGAAAAGTTCCGCGCCGAGGCCGAGGCCGCTGCTCCCGGCGCCGCGACCTGTTTCGCCGGCAAGACCGCCGACCAGATCCCGATGCTGTTCGCGCGGTTCGACGGCATCGTCGCCATCGTCGCGCTGGGGATCGTGGTGCGGCTGATCGCGCCGCATTTGCGCGACAAGGCCCACGATCCCGGCATCGTCGTGCTCGACGAGGGTGGCCGTTTCGCCATTCCCGTGTTGTCCGGTCATATCGGCGGCGCCAACGCGCTAGCGGCGTTGCTGGCCGAGCGGCTCGGCGCCACGCCCGTATTCACCACGGCTTCCGACAGTCGAGGCACTTTGGCGGTCGATCTGCTCGGCCGCGAGTTCGGCTGGCGCATTGAAGCACCCAAGGATAATGTCACCCGCGCCAGCGCCGCCGTGGTCAACGATGAGCCAGTGGCTTTGGTGCAGGAGGCCGGTACCCGGCATTGGTGGACGCGCGCCGCGCCGCTGCCGGCCAACCTGCGGATCTGCGCCACGCTGGAGGACATCGACCCGGCCACTTTCGCGGCCGTGTTGTGGATCAGCCGACGCATCGTGCCGGACCTGCCGGCGGCATTGACCGCCAAGCTGGTGACCTACCGCCCACCAGAAGATACGGAATGAATGCGGCGAATACGATTCCTCTGCGCCTTGCCCTCGGTCTCGGCTGCGATCGCGGCACACCGATGGCCACCCTGGCGCGAGCCGTCGACGAGGCGCTGGCCGAGGTCACTCGGCAAGCGGGCGCGTCCCTGGAAATCGTCGCCGCTGCCAGTATCGACCTCAAGGCCGACGAGGTGGGCCTGCTGGAACTGGCTCGCGCCCGTGGCTGGCCGCTGTGCTTTCACCCGGCCGCGCGACTGGCGGTCGTGCCGGTGCCGCATCCCTCGGAAACCGTGCGCCGCCATACCGGCACGCCTTCGGTATCGGAGGCGGCCGCGCTGCTGGCCGCCGGAACGCGCGAGCCGGCCGCCATGAGTCAGTTGCTGGTCGCAAAACATCGGGTGCGCGGCCTCGATGGGCGCAGTGCCACCGTCTCGATCGCAAGGATCATTCCCTGATGACGACTCCATGTTCCACCGGCAGGATTTCCCTCGTCGGCATCGGTCCGGGCAGTCTGGACCACATGACGCCGGCGGCGCGCTTGGCGATCGTGGAGGCCGATACCGTGATCGGCTACGCCACCTACATCAAGTTGATCGAGCCCTTGCTCGATGGCAAGGCCGTGATCAGGAAAGCGATGACCGAAGAGATCGAGCGCGCTCTCGAAGCCCTGGACCAGGCCCGCCAGGGCCGGCGGGTGGCGCTGGTGTGTTCCGGCGATGCCGGCGTATATGGCATGGCCGGACCGACCTACGAGGTATTGTTCGAAGCGGGTTGGACGCCGGGCTCGAACATTGAGGTCGAGGTCATCCCCGGCGCCTCGGCGCTCAATAGTTGCGCCGCGCGGGTCGGTGCGCCGCTGACGCACGATTTCTGCGCCATTTCGCTATCCGACCTGCTGACGCCGTGGCCGGTGATCGCCCGCCGCCTGCATGCCGCCGCCGTCGCCGATTTCGTGGTGGCGCTCTACAACCCGAAGAGCGGACGGCGCGGCGAGCAGATCGTGCATGCCCAAGCGATCTTCCTTGCCCATCGCGACCCGCAAACGCCGGTTGCCATCGTCAAGTCCGCTTACCGCGCCAAACAGCGGGTGGAGCTGGCCACGCTCGCCGACCTCGCGGAATGCGAGATCGGCATGTCGTCCACCGTGCTCATCGGCAACAGCCACACCTTCGTCCGCGACGGCTTGATGGTCACACCGCGCGGCTATGCCAACAAGTATGACGTCACCAGCGGCGAACCCAGGGAAGGCGAGTGGCGCGGCCGTTCGTTGTCCACTGGCCTGGCGGGTTGGCGCGCGGCCCTGCGCGAGAACGCGGCAACCCCCGAGGTATTGGCCGCGCGGTTCGGGTTGCCCGAGGCTTATTTACGGTACGTGCTGAGTGAATCCACGACCGTTTGAGTCGTTCGTTCCAAGGCCATTCGCGCCTTGACGCGTTGCCGCTTTGCATTTGGCGGCGGGCATGAGTACAATTTACTATTTTCCGCATAGTCCGACTTCAGCTTTTTTCGCCCAAGACCATGAATGAGGTGATGGTTTAATGCCTGCCGTGAAAGTCAAAGATAACGAGCCGTTTGATGTGGCGCTGCGCCGCTTCAAGCGTTCCTGCGAAAAAGCCGGCGTGCTGTCCGAAGTGCGCCGCCGCGAGTTTTACGAAAAGCCCACCCAGGAACGTAAACGCAAGCGAGCCGCCGCCGTCAAGCGCCACTTGAAGAAGCTTTCCCGGGACGTCGCCCGCCGTACCCGGCTGTTCTGAATCAGCCCTCCCATCGCCCCTCCCGTTCGCGAGTTCACTGTCATGTCCCTCAAAGACCGCATTCAGGATGACATGAAAACCGCCATGCGCGCCAAGGACAAGGAACGCCTCGGCGCGATCCGCCTGATTCTTGCCGCCGTCAAGCAGCGTGAGGTGGACGAACGCATCGAACTGAACGATGTTCAAGTGCTCGGCGTGCTGGAAAAGATGATCAAGCAGCGCCGGGAATCGCTGGCTCAGTACCAAAGCGCCGGCCGTGAGGATCTGGCCGCGAGGGAATCCTTCGAAATCGAGGTGATCCAATCCTACTTGCCGGCGCCACTGAGCGAAGCGGACATCGACACCCTGGTCGCCAACGCCGTTGCCGTGACCGGAGCCCAATCGGTGCGCGACATGGGTAAAGTCATGGCCCTGATCAAGGATCAGGCGCAGGGTCGGGCCGACATGGCCAAGATCAGCGCCCGGGTCAAGGCCCACCTCGACACCTGACCGGAACCGCTTTTCCGCCCACGCGTTCCAATCCGTCGTGCTTTTCATTGTGCTCGACCGCTGACGGCCGCCCGCCGGTCCGCTAGGCTTTGTGGATATGGCTGGCCGCATACCTCAGGAATTCATCGATCAATTGCTTAGCCGAGTGGATCTCGTCGAGATCGTCAACGCTCGGGTGCCGCTGCGTCGAATGGGCCGTGAATTCATGGCCTGCTGTCCGTTTCACGCCGAAAAAACCCCGTCGTTCACGGTCAGCCCGCGCAAGCAGTTCTACCATTGCTTCGGCTGTGGTGCTCACGGTACCGCCATCGGCTTCCTGATGGCCTACGAGCGACTGGAATTTCTGGACGCGGTTGAGGATCTAGCTCGTTTGGTCGGGCTGGACGTCCCCAAGACCGGCGGCGGTCCGAGTGGCTCCGGCTCGTTCCGGCCATTGTTGGACTGGCTGGCCCAGGCCGACCGTTTCTTTCGCCAGCGGCTGCGCGAACATCCGGCCCGGCAACGGGCGATCGATTACCTGCGCCAGCGCGGGTTGACCGGCCAGATCGCCGCCTCGTTCGGGATCGGTTATGCGCCGCCTGGCTGGAGTAACCTGAGCCAAGCACTGCATGAAGCCGGCGCCACGATTCAGGATCTCGTCGATGCCGGCTTGGCCAGCCGCGACGAGCAGGGTCGGCCGCGCGACCGGTTCCGCGACCGCATCATGTTCCCGATCCGCGACCGTCGCGGCCGGGTCATCGCCTTCGGCGGGCGGGCGTTGGACGGTGACACCACGCCCAAGTATCTCAATTCCCCGGAGACGCCGGTATTTCATAAGGGCGCGGAGCTGTACGGTCTGCACGAGGCTCGCATCCATACCCCGCACTTGCGGCGGTTGGTGGTGGTCGAAGGCTACATGGACGTGGTGGCGCTGGCCCAGCACGATATCTCCTACGCCGTCGCCACGCTGGGTACGGCTACCACCCCGGAGCATGTCGAGCGGTTGTTTCGCACGGTCAGTGACTTGGTGTTCTGTTTTGACGGCGACCGCGCCGGGCGAGCGGCGGCGACGCGGGCCTTGGAGGTCGCGCTGCCGTTCCTGCGCGACGGCCGGCAGATCGGTTTTCTGCTGCTGCCCGAAGGCGAGGACCCGGATACGCTGATCCGACGGGAGGGCCGGGCGGGGTTCGAACGGCGGCTGGAGCAAGCCGTGCCACTGGCTGATCATTTGTTCGCCGAACTGCGCGCCCAGGCCGATCCCAACACGTTGGCTGGACGCGCCCGCTTGGCCGAACTGGCCCGGCCGCTGTTGGAAAAGCTGCCCGAAGGGCATTTTCGGGATCTGATGGTGGAACGTCTGCGCCAGGAAGCGCAACTAATGCATACCCGTCTGCGGCTTCCGTCGGGCGGAACCGTTGACCTCGCCCGGCACAACTTGCAACTGACTCGCACCCCGCTGCGCAAGGCGATTGCCTTGCTGCTCTATCGCCCTGAACTGGCGCGGGCGGTGGTGGCGGACGATCCCGCTCTGCGGGGCGGCGAGCCGGGCGTGAAATTGTTGGCCGAATTGATCGGCGGTTTGCGCGCCAACCCCGATTTGAGCATCGCCGCGCTGCTGGAGCGCTATCGCGATACCCGCGAGGGTGCGATTCTGGAGCGGCTGGCCCAGTGGCGGTTGGAGATACCGGAAGAAGAATATCAGTTTGAACAAGAGTTTGCCGACATCGTTACCTACTTGCGTCGGCGCAATGACCCGCGAGAACATTTGCTGGAGACGCTG
>Ga0209607_1000402_pt1 | contig 39174 bp, 32 predicted proteins | sample AD_UKC117_MetaG_FD_184413 | JGI IMG/M metagenome (GOLD analysis project Ga0209607, IMG submission 184413) | Active sludge microbial communities of municipal wastewater-treating anaerobic digesters from Hong Kong - AD_UKC117_MetaG (SPAdes)... | ecosystem: Engineered > Bioreactor > Anaerobic >... | reverse complement strand
TCGCCCGCAGCGCTGTTTCCTGGTTCACACGCGGTTTGCGGGTGTTGGAAAGGCGACTTCAGATGGAACTCCCTTTACCTCCCTTCTACCCGATCTGTCCCGTGATGAGGAACTGATAGGTGGTAAGCCGGGCAGGCACAGGGGCCTGCCCCTACAGACGCTCTCTGGTAAATTCGATGATTTTGTGAACTGATCGGTGGTAAGGCAATGAGCCCTCACCACCGATCAGTTCACAAAATCGCCAGCCCTCTTGCTCATAAAGCAACATTAGCTGTTTGATTCGCTATCGCAAGGAATCTACCAAGATGCTCTGTGACTACGCCTTGAGATGAACTGATCGGTGGTGAGGGCAATGAGCCGTGGGTTTGAAACCATTGCCTAAAATGGGCGATTGACGCACGGTACTTGTTCCGCGCCGTGCGCCGTTTCAGAACCGGTCGACTCCAGCGGTTCCGCCCCTAACCGAACTCAAAACCCAAAAAGTCAAAACGGGTCTTGACGGCTTGATCAAATCGGATCAAAGGGGTCTGAGCGCACGGCATGGCGCAACCGGACGCCCGCAACGATATCGCGCGATCCCCTCAGCGGGGCGGCCCTCTTGCAAAATAATTTTGAACGTCGTATATTTTTATACAACGTAAATTAATGCAGCCCACACCATGATCACTAAACCTGCGCTCCCACCGAATACGCCGCCTGAAGCCGGCGCCAACCGGGGTCGCCGCGAACGTAAGCGCCGCCAGACCGCGGACCACTTGGCCACCACGGCCTTTCGCCTGTTTGAGACCCAGGGCTATGAAGCCGTGACGATGGAGCAGATTGCGGTCGAAGCTGATGTCGCTAAGGGGACCCTCTACAGCTATTTTCCCCTCAAGGAAGCCCTGCTGGCTCACCAGTTCCACCAGGAATTGGCGGACCATCTGGTCCCGCTGCAGACGGCCATGGACGCGCCCTCTGGTTTTGCCGCCCGCATGACGGTCCTGCTCGACGCTTCCGCCGACTGGTCGGAAACCCGCCGCGCCTATCTGTTGTACTACCTGCGTTTCCGCCTCACCCACACGGAGTGCGGCGAAAAAGGGGAGGACGATGCGCCCCATCTCAGCAGCGGTCTCGACCGCGTATTCGAAGCGCTGATCCGGGCCGGACAGTCGACCGGCGAACTGCGCACGCACCTTCCTCCCGATCAATTGGCGCGCATGTTCCAGTTTCTCTATTTGGGTGCGCTGACTCGCTGGCTCACCCGGCCCAATCATGACTTGCGACAGGCGCTCAACGCAGCGCTGGATCTCTTTCTCCATGGCCTTATAGCGCCGGCCGCCCAGGAAAGATCATGACGACTCAATTTTTTGATTGGCCCGCCGCTGCAACAGCAGGTCCCACCCGGGCCGGCGGCAAAGGCTGGCAACTGGGACGGATGTCCGCGTTGGGTGTACCGGTTCCCGCAGGCTTCGTCATTGAGGCCGCTGCTAGCGTCGGTCACCCGCCAAGCAACCCGCTCCCTGTCGATCTGGTCCACGCCCTGGATCAGGCATTGACGGATCGGGGTTGGCGCGATCATCCCCTGGTCGTGCGTTCTTCGGCCCCGCTGGAGGACTCAACCGGGGTCTCGTTCGCTGGCATTTACCGCTCCTGCCTCAATGTGCAAGGTCTTGAATCCGTCTGCCGGGCGGTGCAAGCCGTCTGGGATTCCCAGTGGACGCCCCAAGCCCTGGCTTATCGGCAACGGCTGGGTCTGGCGGACCGCGATACGGCGATGGCCGTGGTCGTGATGCCCCTCTTGCCGGCCGTGGCTTCAGGCCTTGTTTTCACTTGCGACCCGATTTCCGGTCGCGACGACCAGCTGATCATCCACGCCCACTGGGGTTTGGGGGAAGCGCTGGTCAGCGGTCAGGTCGAGGGGGACGAATATCGACTCCAGGAAAGCGATCTCGACGACAATCTGCACCTGATCGATCAACAGGTAGGCAGTAAGGCGCGCCTGACGGTCCCCGCTCCAGGCGGCGGCGTCGCGTTGCGCAACACGCCTGCGGATCAGGCCATCTTGCCGGTGTTGACCCCGGCGCAGGCGATAGTGCTGGGGGAACTCGCGCGTGACGCGGCTTATGCGCTGGACTATGCCAATGCCCGTTACGATGTGGAATGGGTCTGGGACGGGGAACGCTTCTGGATCGTCCAGGCCCGTCCGGTCACGGTCCGAGGTCGCCCTACCTACCCGGCGCTGGCCAACCAGCCGGCGCTGTGGTCGCGGGGTAATACCCAGGAAGTGCTGCCCGAGCCGCTTTCACCCCTGGACTGGGGCTTTTCCCGAACCATGGTGAATCGGATGCTGACCCGGAGCTACGCACTGGGCGGTTATACCCCCCTGCCCGGCGTCCAGCGTGCCGGCTTGTTTCATGGTCGCCTCTATCTGGAAACCGCGCTCATGCAGTGGGAAGGCTTTGATGCATTTGGCGTCGTTCCCAAAGCCATGAATCAACTCATGGGCGGCCACCAGCCGGAAATCACCACGCCGCCGCCCACGCTGCGCCAGCGGGTCGCTCGAGGACTGCGTATCCTGCGCTACTTGCGCCATTCCGCTCGGCAACGCCGCCACGCCGAGGCGACCCTGGCGCAGGCGCGGGAGCGGGCCGCCGCCTGGCTGGCCCATGACCTGCCGGAAGACAACGCTGCGTTAGCACAACAGTTACGCCATCAATTCGCCGCTGTGCGCCACGCCGATGATCTGTTTTTTCTCCAGGGCTCGGGCGGCGGAACTCTGTTCAATCTGGTGGAGCTGGTCGAAAAGTACAGTCCCGGTGAAGGCCATGCCCTGACCGCGGCCCTCCTGGCTGGCGGCGAACCCAGCCTCACCGCCGCTCAGGGTTATGCACTGATGGAACTGGCGCGGATCGCCGCCGCTGATGCTCCGGCGCTCGCCTGGTTGCGTCGCTCGGACCGCGTCGGCGTCGATTGGTCGCGGGAACTGCCCGAGGACAGCCCTTTTCGCCGCACCTTTGCCGAATTTCTGAAACGCTACGGTCACCGCGGCCTTTACGAGAGCTACTTTCGCAACCCGCGCTGGCGAGAAGCGCCGGATTACCTGCTGGACAGCGTAGTCAACCTGATCGGTTCTGACCTGGAACCTTTGCGCCAGCGGCAGCAACAGGCGGCGGCCGACGCCTGGCAGCGCCTGCGTCAGATCGCGCCCTACTGGCTGCACCCCTTAGTGCGCACGCTGGTGAAGGCCTCCATCACCGAGTGCAACCATCGCGAAGCCGCCCGCAGTGCGCTCATCGCCTACCTGGAAGTCCTTCGCCGCGGCCTCCTGACCCTGGGTCAGCGCTTCACCGGGCCGGAGGGACTGGTGCAACCGGAGGATATTTTCAATTTAACGGCGCCCGAAGTGTTGGCCTTGGCTGAAGCCCGTTTATCCGGTACTGCAGCCGCCCAGCGGGCGGTCGAGCGGCGTCGGCAAATGGCGGTTTGGGCCAGGGAAACCGAGCCGGACGTCCTGCTGGAGCCGGGTCACGGCCCCTCGACGGCCACCGAGTCCTCCCCGCAGACGGACGACGGCCCAAGGGAAATCTGGCATGGAACGGTCGTGAGCCGGGGTCTCGTCCAGGGGATCGTGCGGATCGCGCGGAGTCCCACCGAAGGCCTCACCCTGGCGGCCGGTGAAGTGCTGGCCGCCCCCTCGACTGACCCCGCGTGGACTCCCTTGTTTCTCAAGGCCGGTGCGCTGATCATGGAGACCGGGGGCTATCTGTCCCACGGCGCGATTGTGGCGCGGGAATTTGGCATCCCGGCCGTGGTCAACCTGCCAGGCATCCTTCATCACCTGCGTGACGGCGATACGGTCGAAGTGGATGGCTACCGGGGAACCGTGCGTCGGCTTTTCCAATGCGTGGCGGAGCGGGTCGAGGGTCACAAAGGCATTTTGCGGGTGGCTGAGGTCCACCTAATGGAAGATGGACTTTAGACGCCGACGGCCCAACGGGTGGCGGGGTCTGACAATCATTGGAACGAAAACCGACGTCAAGCATTCTAGGGGTGTCTCAAAAAGATCATTTGCACACGGATTTCTAAGATTTTGAATAATCAGATGGGTTTTTGAAGCATCTTTTCAGTTATTTCAGGCTTTTCTTTTCTTGTCTCATCAAACGAACGTTTGCTGAGACATCCGAATTGGCGGTCAAAAACCAATTGTTTAAGCCTTAGCGCAACTTTCTGTTCCAATGATGGCCACGCCCCGGTGAGAACGTCACCCGCGCGGCCAAGCTGGGGGTCTGTCGCGGGATACGCTGCGCGATCGGAGGGAGAACACCGGGCTTTCGCTAAAGAAACCGGATTCGCCTGCCGACCGGGGTCATCCCGCGCCATTGAACGCCGGGCGCAGATGCCCGTGTAGGATCCCCCGAACCTGGGGCTAGGCCCCCAGGCAACTGGGGCATATCCCCCCTTCGGTGGGATGCGTTGCATGTGGTATCGCCGATGTATCCAATCTATCTTGATTAAAAACAATTTGTTACTAGGATTTATTTCAATAGACCATGCTTGGCGCACCCTTTGCTCTCACTCCGTCAAACCCGAATTTTTCTCTGACCGCGAGTGAACCTGACCATGCAGACCCTGAAAGTCATCGAATCCTGTATCCAGAAGGTCGACGGGATGACACGCTCCACCGGCGGCGCCGAACCCCTGACGTGGGAACGCCTGGCGCGCGCTAAAAGTGCTTACAGCACTCGCCGGGTCGAACTCACGGTGGCCACCCATCTGCTGTCGGGCGATGCGCTGCAACCGTGCGCCGGCGATCTGGTTCTGGCGCAAGTGGAAAAACTGGGTCAGCACACGCGGATTGAACAGCCCAGCGGCCGGCGCGCGCAACTCTATCCGGGCGATGAAATCATCGTTTGCTACGGCAACCGCTATGCGCCGGACCAGTTCGAAGCGCTGGTGCCGGAACATCTCGAGGAATGCTGCCTGGTGGCCGCCGGCGGCATCGCTGCTCAGCTGCTATCGCGACACCGCAGCATGAAACATCCGACCGTCATTCAACCGTTGGGCCTGCTGGCGGATGATGCGGGTCACCGACTGAACCTGATGGACTGGGCGTTGCCACGCATGCCTTCCGCGCTTCACCGGCCTCATACCCTGGCGGTTGTGGGTACCGCCATGAACGCCGGTAAAACCACGACCGCCGCCCATCTGATCAGGGGCCTGGTTCAGACGGGTCACCGGGTCGGCGCCGCCAAGGTCACCGGCACCGGTGCCGGGGGCGATCGCTGGACCTTGCTGGATGCCGGCGCCGAGCGGGTCCTGGATTTTACCGACGCCGGTCACGCCTCCACCTATCGGGTGGCCCTGCCGCAGGTCGAGATGATCCTGCATCAACTGATCGCTCACCTGGCCAGCGAACCCCTGGATGCCGTGGTGCTGGAGGTGGCTGACGGCCTGTGCCAGACGGAAACCGCACGGTTGTTGGCCTCCCCCGCCTTCGCCCGGCGAGTGGATGGCGTCGTGTTTGCCGCCGGCGATGCCCTGGGCGCGCGGGCGGGCGTGGAGTGGCTGCGTCGTCACGCGTTGCCGGTGTGGGCGGTCAGCGGCCTGCTGACCGCCTCGCCGCTGGCCTGTCGCGAGGCCGAGGTCGCCACCGGTCTGCCGGTGCTAACCCAAGACCAACTGGCCCAGGGGGGCTGGCGAACGGAACGCAAGCGGTCCGCCGCCGGCGGCGGACCGATCTGTCGGTTCCCGCAACGCGACGCCATCGCCGCCCGTGCGTACTGATGCCATCGTTGCAACTGCCCACCCCCCTGGGTAGCCGCCACCACCGGGGACTCTGGTTGCGCCTGGTCGCCAATGGGCTGGGCCAGGCGCTGACCGCGATCTTCGCCACGTTGCTGATCGGCCATATGGTGGACCACTGGCTACGCCAGCCAACGGCGCTGACGCTCGCGCTGGCCGGTCCGGCGTTGGGGCTAGTCCTCGCCGCCGCCCTCCAGGCCGGGCTGCGGCTGCAGGAACGGGTGGACGCCGAGCGGTTGGGGCAGGATTACGCCTACCGGGTACGGCTGGCCCTGTTCGATCGTTTGAGTACGCTATCGCCTCGCCTGGCGCAGAGACGCGGGCGCGGTGGCCTGTTGCTGCGCTTCATCGGCGATCTGACCGCGTTGCGGCAGTGGGCCAGCCTGGGACTGGCCCGGCTGAGCGTCGCGGGAACCACCACGCTGGCGGCCCTTCTAGGACTGGCCTGGCTCGATACAGGGCTGGCGCTGGCCATTGCCATCCCGTTGATCGCCGGCGCCGGGGTGGCCCTGTGGCTCGGCGGACCCCTACGCCGAGCGGTGCGGGAAACCCGGCGCCGACAGTCGCGGTTGGCCAGTCGCGTCCACGAACAGATTGCGGCCTTGGCGGTGGTGCAGCTCTGTAACCGGATTCAGGGCGAACGGCAACGCCTGTCCCGGCAAGGCCAGCAGTTCCGTGACGCCATGTTGGCGCGGGCGGCCATCAGCGGTCAGTTGCGGGCGGTCACCGAAGCGACTACGGCCCTGACCACCCTCGTCGTGTTGCTGACCGGCGTCGTCGAAACGGCGCGCGACCTGACCACGCCGGGGACCGTGATCGGCGCCATGGCCATTGTCCACCTGCTGCTGCCGGGCGTGCGCGAGCTGGGTCGGACCCATGAATACTGGCATGGCTACCGGGTGGCGCTGGAAAAAATCCGACAGTTCATGGAACTCCCCAGTCTGGCGGCGGAAAAGTCCGGCGCCCGGGCATTAGCCCCAGCCAAGGGCGGGTTAGCATTCCATGAGGTCAGCGTGAAGGGCGTACTGGAAACGTTGAATGTGACGGCCGAGCCGGGCTGGGTGATCGCCATCGTCGGTCCCAATGGCGCGGGCAAGTCCACGGTGCTGGCGCTGGCGGCCCGGTTGTTCGATCCGGATCAGGGAACCGTGGCGCTGGATGGGCAGAACCTGGCCGACTGCACCTTGGCTTCGATTCGGCGAGCGATCGGTATGGTCAGCGATGAATTGCCCTTGCTGAAAGGCAGTATTGCCCGCAATCTGCGCTACCGCTGGCGGAATGCGCCGGATGAGGAGGTGGCGCGGGTTTGCGCCCTGTGCGGCGTGGATGCGTGGTTGCACACCCTGCCGGCGGGCGAGCGTACCGTCTTGCAGGAGCGCGGCGCTAACCTGTCGCTGGGGCAGCGCCAGCGCATTGCCCTGGCGCGGGCGCTGCTGGGCGATCCATTCCTGCTGCTACTTGATGAGCCTGACGCGCATCTCGATGCCGGCGCCCGTGCGGTGCTGGATCAGGTGCTGACGCAGTATCGAGGCACGGTGCTCATGGTCACTCATCGTCGTGAGCGGTTGTTCCAGGCGGATGAAATCTGGCATCTGGCGAACGGGCGACTGGTCGAGGCCGGGCCACCGCTACGGTTGCTCAACAGCGAGGGTCCGACCCGCCGGCTGTTCGCCGGGGAAGCGCCTGCCGGGCAACCGGCCGCTTCGCGATGACACCATGTGGCTGATGGCGCTCGATACCCTGCCCGCACCCGCCGCTGTGGAAAGGACGGTGGCTGCTCCCGCCCCGCCGGTCTGCCCATCGGCGCATCCAGCCTCGACCTTGTTGCCCACGCGCGGCATCGTTCGGCGCGAGCTAGCGACCGATTCGGCGCAGATCTATTACCTGTATGTTCCACCCGGGATCGGTCCGAATGCCCCCGTGTTGGTGGCGGTCCACGGCGTGTCCCGCAACGCCGAAGAACAGGCCCGCCGCTTCCGGCGCTTGGCCCGCCAGTACGGGGTCGTGCTGGTCGCGCCGCTGTTTCCCGCCGACCGCTTCGCCGATTATCAACGGTTAGGCCTAACCGGGCCGGGCGCCCGTTCTGACCGGGCGCTGCAGGCGATTCTGGCCGAGGTGCGGCAACAGACCGGGGTCACCGGCCCGCGCATGCACCTGTTTGGCTACTCCGGCGGGGGGCAGTTCGTCCATCGCTACGCCATGGCTCATCCCGAACAGGTGACTGCAGTCGCCATTGGCGCCGCCGGCTGGTACACCTTTCCCGATGCCAAAGTCCGCTTCCCACACGGTCTGAAGCTCAACCGTCGAACGGCGCTGCGTCTCCAGCCCGAGCAGTTCCTGCGCATCCCCATGGCGGTCTTCGTCGGCGAGCGCGATGTCCGACGGGGCAGGGATCGGCCTGAATTACGGCAGACCGAGCGGGTGGATGCTCAACAAGGCCTGACCCGGCGGGAGCGTGGTGATCGCTGGATCAATGCGATGCGCGCGGCGGCTCGGGATCGGGGATTGGACACCGCCTATCGCTACGAAGTACTGTCTCGCACCACGCACTCCTTTGCCACCAGCATGAAGCGGGGCCGACTCGGAGAGCGGGTCTTCCATTTTCTGTTTGGCCCGCCGCCGCGACTTAAAAATTAAAGCCTGCGGAAACGGATGCGCAGATTGCTTTGGCTCCGGGAGCAGGTTAGGCGCACCATAGGAGACGAAACCACTCGGAGAATGCCGATCCTTCACCGTGAGCATCGCGACCCACACGCGGGCAGCGGCAACGCCGCTCTTCCTGATTCGACTGGACGGCGCCGAGCCAAGACCCCTGCTTTTTTCACCCAACCGACTGACGATGAATAAACGATGGGGTCCGACCTGCAAAGGGCCTGGGAAGTCCTACGGGCCGCAGTGATTTTTGTAACCGTCGCGAATAGATCCTGATCCTATGCACACGTCCCGAAAACCCTATAACCTGCTGCGTTCATTCTCGGCGCTCAGTCTGTTGTCCATTGTCCTCGTCGGCATCGTGTCCGCCGCGTTGTTATCCCGCTTTCTGCGCGAGACCCTGCTGGAGCGAAACGGGCTGCTGACCCTGGAGTTTGTCCAAAGTATCGCCCAGTCGCAAAACACCAGCCGGTATTTCAGCGAACCGGACCCGGCGAAACGGCAAGGACCGCTGGGTGATTTCTTTAACCAGATCGCCCACATGCCCGATGTGGTGCGCGCCAATGTCTACGCCCCCGACCGGGTTGTCCTGTGGTCGTCCGAGCAATCGCTGGTCGGTCGTCAATTCCCGGGCAATCCGGAACTGGACCAGGCCCTGAACGGGCAGCTGGCGTTGCATACGGGCCGGGTCGAAGCGCATGACAAGAAGGAACACATCCTGTTTGGTCCAGAGGTGGCGGAGTTCGTCGAGAATTATATCCCCATTCATGGGCCCGGCGGTGCGGTGGTGGGCGTGGTCGAATTGTACAAACTGCCCCGCATTCTCTGGGAAACCATTGCCCGGGGGCAGCGACTGGTCTGGATCAGCGCCGGGTTGGGAGGATGGTTTCTCTACACGATGCTCTTCTGGATCGTGCGCCGCGCCAGCCGCACCATCACGGACCAGCAGCGGGCACTGATAGAGGCTGAGCAGTGGGCGACGGTCGGCGAACTGGCCGCCGCCGTGGCGCACAGCCTGCGCAATCCCTTGGCCGCCATCCGCTCCTCCGCCGAACTGGCCGCCGAGGGCGAAGCCGCCGGGACCCGGGAGTGCCTGGGCGATATCGTTGCTCAGGTGGACCGCATGGAAACCTGGATCCGTGAACTGTTACTCTATGCACACCAGCCCGATGGCAATGCCCACAGCGCGGATCTGAATGAAACATTGCGACACAGCGTGGCGGACTTCCGCGACCGCTTGGCCCGGCAGGGCATCGCGTTACACCTCGCGCTGCCGGAAGGGTCGCCCCGCGTGCGGGCGGATCCCCATCTGTTGGGGCAGGTCTTCAACAGTTTACTGGCGAATGCCCTGGAAGCGATGCCGAACGGGGGCCAGCTGCAGGTCACGGCGGAACCACGCAACCGTCGGGTCACCGTGACGCTGAGCGACACCGGCACGGGCCTGTCACCTGAACAACTGGCTGACGCGTTCAAACCCTTCGTGAGCCACAAACGGCGCGGCCTCGGCGTGGGCCTGGCGCTGGCGCGACGCATCGTCCAGCGCTATGGGGGTCACCTCGAACTGTGCAGCCAGCCCGGTGTGGGCGCCACCGCCCTTCTGCAACTCCCTCTGGCTGAGTAAAGACCATGTCACACGCTGTGTTGATCATCGATGATGAAGAAATCCTGGCGAAAAACATCCGCCTCTACCTGACCCGTCACGGTTACGAAGCCCGTGCCGTCGGCAGTGGTGAGGAAGGCTTGGCCACCCTGGACCACTTCAACCCGGATCTGGTGCTGCTGGACCTTCAATTGCCGGGCTTGGATGGTCTGGACGTCCTGCGACAGATCCGCGCCAGGGCCGGCCATATTAAGGTAGTGATGATGACCGCTCACGGCGGGACCTCCATCGCGGTGGAGGCGATGAAAGCCGGGGCCTATGACTATCTGACCAAGCCCTTGGTGCTGAGCGAACTCAAGCTACTGTTGGACAAAGCCATCGGCCAGGAGCGGTTGGAAGGGGCGCTGGCCTACTACCAAAGCCGGCAAGCGGAGCGCAGTGGGCTGGACAAACTACTCGGCGAATCGCCACCCATGCAGGCGCTCAAACGCAAGATCCAGCAGTTCGTCGAAGCGGAAGCCCGGCTGACTGAGGGGGAACCGCCGGCCGTGTTAATCACCGGCGAAACCGGCACGGGCAAGGAGTTAGTGGCGCGCGCCTTTCATTTCGAGGGATCACGCCGCGATCAACCCTTTGTTGAATTAAACTGCGCCTCCATCCCCGCGTCGCTCCTGGAGGCCGAATTATTCGGCTTCGAGCGGGGGGCGTTTACCGACGCCAAGGCGCGCAAGTTGGGGTTGGTGGAAACCGCGCATGGCGGCACCCTGTTTCTGGATGAGATCGGCGAGATGGAACCGGCGCTCCAGGCCAAGTTGCTCAAATTGCTGGAGGATCGCCGCCTGCGCCGATTGGGCGGCCTGCGCGACCAAACGGTCGATATCCGGGTGATCGCCGCCACCCACCAGCGGCTGGAAGAACGGGTCCAGCACGGGTTATTTCGCTCCGATCTGTTCTTTCGCCTGCGCATCCTGCATGTCGAATTGCCGCCCTTGCGCGAGCGGGGCGAGGACGTGATGCGCCTGGCGCAGGCGTTTCTCGCCCGTCTGGGCCGCCGCTATGGCCGAACCGGCTTGCGATTGACCCCCGCCGCCGAGCAGGCGTTGCAGTGCTATACCTGGCCGGGTAATGTGCGCGAACTGCGCAACAGCATTGAACATGCGGTGCTGCTGGCGGACGAAGGCGTGATCGACGTGGCGCATCTGGCGCTCTGCCCGGCGCTGCAGGCGCTGCCGCCCCGCGACGAGGCCCTCCCGTCCTCTGCGGATTTTCCGGAGGACGGCGTCGATCTGGAGAAACTGGAGCAACGCCTGATCGTGCAGGCGCTGCGCAAGACCGGCTGGAACGTCACCCGCGCCGCCAAGCTGTTAGGCCTGTCGCGGGATACGCTGCGCTACCGGATGGAAAAATACCGGCTTTCGGCGGAGGACACCTGATGCCCGCAGGGCGCAACGCGCTACCTGCGGAGACCCCGGGGTTATCCCCCACCTTGGGGGGATTCCCCCACTTCGCTGGGGCATCTCCCCCACGTTGATGAATCCGCCATGCCCGACGGCGGGAATCATCAAAATAATTTGATATTAAAACAATTGACTGCACGATTTATCCATCGTTGGCACACCGCGTGCTATTACTCCGTATACCGTATGAGACCCACTCTATACCATAGCGACTACACGGAGACTCCACCTATGAACAATCAATTCATCTTGGCTGCCGCCTGCTGCGCCTTGTTAGGAACGGCGGGCGACGCGCTCGCGGACAGCCGTCGAGGAGGCCAGGGACGAGATGACCCGCCGGGGCTGGATGATCACCCCGGCCGAGGCAATGGGCCAAAGCCGGCGTTGACCCAGACCGTCCTCGAGTTCCAAACCATGGTCGGTGTTAATGGGGTCTTCCTCGGAGGGGTTAACCCCCTTCGAGGCGTCAGTGGCGGCGGATTGCCATGGGTGCTGGATGACGCGAAAGGAGAGCTGAAGGATAATGGCAAGTTGGAGATCGAGGTGCGAGGACTCGTTGTCCCGGGTGACAGTAGCTGCGGCACCGACTGCAACCCGGCGCCCTTCTTTCAAGCGGTTGTGAGTTGCCTTACGGTGGATGCCACGGGTCAGATGGTGATCGATAACGTCAAAACGGAGAATGGCGCAGAGGTCATGATCGTCGACCCGAGTCGAGGAATCGATGCCAGCAACGGAAACGCCAAGATCGAGGCCCTGCTCGATCTGCCCGAACCGTGTATTGCTCCTATCGTGTTGGTCACCAGTCCTACCGGCGCGTGGTTTGCGGTGACTGGCGTTGGCATCGTGCCGTAAGCAACGGCTGAACAACCCTCCCCTGTCAGGATGCCGTGTAGGCAGGGCGTGTGCCGTACGCTACGAGGTCAATCGTTTTGCGCCTCGCCATTGAGAGCCACCCCCTGATGCGGAAGCGGGGGTGAATGACGGCTTCGGAATCACCCAGACGACGGCGCTTCTCATCCCAACTCTTTGGCACGGTCTGGACACCCACCGCCGTGGTGGAAGAACTTGGCTATTTCTGCGGTTGTGTTGCGTTAGTTTCTGACAGACGAACTTGACCATTTCTGGACGGAATGAGGCGGCCAAGGAATAGAATGGTTCGGCAGAGGGTAGCCCCTGCCCGGTGACGGTGATCATCTGCCCCTTCTTGATCCTGTGCATGAGTTCGATGCCCTGCAGGGTCACCCGGGCCGAACGAAAGGCGTGGAATCCCATCATCGGCCGGATGATTCGTTTCACCGCCCGATGATCCTGTTCCACCCGATTATTCAAGTACTGGATTTGACGGATCTCAATAGCGGCACCCGTCTCCTCCTGGAGTGCATCCAGGGCCGCGGTGTTGGCACCACTCTGATCGATCGTGACTTTGTCCGGAAGACCGTGCGGCCGTATCGCCTTTTTGAGAAAGCGCCGGGCGGCTTTCTTATCACGATGCGCCGTGAGCAGGAAGTCGATCGTCTGGCCGTCCCGATCGACCGCGCGGTAGAGGTATTTCCACTGGCCCTTGATCTTGATGTACGTCTCGTCCATCCGCCAACTCTGACCCACCGGGTGCTTCTTTCCTTTGCGGAAAGCCGCTTCCAACTGCGGCGTGAACTTCTGCACCCAGCGGTCAACGCTGGAATGATCGACTTGAACCCCACGCTCTTCCATCATCTCTCCTGATTAGCAAGCTCCTTCAGCCACCCCACTTTCCCGACGGCAAGTTGAAAAAAGGCGCACACTCAGTATTCTAGTCTCCCTAACAGGATCAGATCATGCCGATGAATCGCGTTCAATTCCAGCCCGGCCTGTCGTTGCCAGCCTTTCTCGAACAGTTCGGCACCGAAGCAAAGTGCGAGCAGGCCTTGGAGCAAGCCCGTTGGCCCGAGGGCTTTCGCTGCCCTGAGTGCGGTCATACGAAGGCCTATGTCCTGCAAGGCGGTACCCACAAGTGCTTTCAGTGCCTGGGCTGCCGCAAGCAAACCTCGCTGATCGCGGGCACGTTGTTTCAGAGCACTCATTTGGCGCTGACGGTTTGGTTTCTCGCGATCTATCTGATCAGCCAGGCCAAGACGGGACTGTCCGCCCTGGCCCTGAAACGCCAAATCGGTGTCAGCTATCCGACCGCCTGGCTCATCCAGCACAAGCTGATGCAGGCGATGAGCGAGCGCGACAGCGCCTATACGCTCGAAGGTGAGATTCAGGTCGATGATGCCTACCTGGGTGGGGAGTTCACGGGCGGCAAAGCCGGGCGCGGCTCGGAAAACAAGGTGCCCTTTGTCGCGGCCGTGTCGCTGACCGCTGAGGGGCATCCGAAGTACGTAAAAATGGCTCCGGTGCCCGGCTTCACCCTCAAGGCCATTGCCAACTGGGCGGCCAATGATTTGGCACCTGGATGTCGGGTGACCTCCGATGGTTTGGCCTGTTTCGCCGGTGTCACCGAGGCTGGATGTCTGCACAACGCCATCGTGGTGGGTGCGCTCAAGCCAAAGGATCTCCCGGAATTCAATTGGATCAATACCATTCTGGGCAATCTCAAGACTAGCTTGGGCGGGGCATACCATGCGTTTGATTTCGCCAAATACGGCACCCGCTATCTCGCCGCCTTCGCTTATCGCTTTAATCGCCGCTTCCATCTCGACACGCTTCACAATCGCCTGCTCGTCGCGGCGGCCACGATTGGACCACGACCGGAGCGCTGGCTGCGGGCGGCTGAGGCATCTTGCTAATCAGGAAATTAAAAATTATCCCATCCAGGTGATTCTCGCCGATGGCGCTCACTTCAGTACGCTGCAAGAGCAGGTTCCAGCAGCCATTTATCTGGTGCAATCGTTGCCGGACCCTGTGCTGGAGGAAGTGATTCGATATGGTATCGATCACCAGCGGGTCGTGTTTTCACCTTTCGAGGGACATGTGGAAAGGGGTGTTTTAGCGGGTTTGGCCATCGAAGTGCGGGTACTGCCTTATATCAACCAGACCACCCTCAGGCGATCCGGAATTCGGCTGAAGAGTCTCCTGTTGAAGGTAGCCAAAATTCATGAACCATGAGGAGAATCGGAGTTATCGCGTCCGGCGGCATGTCGGACGAATCGTTTTCCAATTGACTCTGTCGTTTCTGTTACTCGCGCTGGCGGTTGGGGGCGTCACCGTCTTTTATTGGTTTTTTCTTCTGCAACCTCGTTTGCTTCTGGCGGCGGAAACTAACGCCAAGCTGTTGGCCCAGGCACAGGCGGTTTCCCTGGCGGAAGTCTTGCAGCCGCGCGGCGATCCCGTTTCCGTTAGTGAAGTCGAGGCGGCGATGGACAAAATTCTGCTCGCCACCGATCCTGCAACCGATCAACCGCTCATCGTTGGACTTGCATTAGAATTGGACTATAACGTCGTCCTCGCCGCTGATAAGACCTTGAATTTGCAACGCGGGAAAATGGGTCATCCAGGCTGCTTCTGTGTTCCAGTCCCCCTTTACGCACCTTTGACGGATGAACTGCTGGGCATCGCCCGATTTCATATCAGCCCTCTGTTTTTTCAGACCTTGGAGCAGGACATCCGTCAAACCCTGATCGCCGAATTCGTGCTCATCCTCATACTGTTGTTGGTAGTCTGGCGTTGGGTGCTGTCCTTAGGGCGTCGCTTGCGCCGTGAAGTTTTTGAGCGGCAACGGGCAGAACAGGAAGCGCAAGAAGCCAACCAGGCCAAAAGCCAGTTTCTGGCCAATATGAGCCATGAAATCCGTACTCCGATCAATGCTATTCAAGGACTGCTCTATCTGGCGCAACAAAATAAGCTGTCGCCGAAGCTGAGAAATCACCTCAACAAGATGGAGCATTCGGCGCATACCTTGTTAACCATCATCAACGATATTCTGGATTTCTCTAAAATCGAAGCGGGACATATCGATCTGGACAATATCCCCTTTGATTTGCAGGCGGTTCTTGATCGAATCCGCAGCATTGTAGGCTTTCGCGCCCTTGAAAGAGGACTGGCGCTCACGTTTCATCAGGACGAGCGAACGCCCAAATATCTACGCGGCGATCCGCATCGCCTGGGTCAAATCCTGTTGAATCTGGTGGGAAACGCGATCAAGTTTACTGAACAAGGCGAGGTCGTAATCTCTATCCAGGTCATAGAAAATTTTCCGGAACAGATTCGCTTGGAATTCTCGATTCGGGACACCGGCATTGGCATGACGCCAGAGCAGCAGGGCCGGCTGTTCCAAATGTTCAATCAGGCGGATGCTTCCATCACCCGACGGTTTGGCGGCACCGGTTTGGGTCTAGTCATCAGCCAGCGCCTCGTGGAAATGATGGGAGGACGCATTGTCGTCGCCAGCGTTCCCGATCAAGGCAGTACGTTTCGTTTTACCGCAGCATTTGGTCATGCCGCACCGGAAGAGGTGGAAACTCGGCAGGAATCGAGTCACGTGCTTAAAGAAATGCAGCGGCTGCGTGGAGCGAGGGTGTTGCTGGTTGAGGATCAGCCGCTCAATCAAGAGGTGGCGGCGGAGATATTGCGTCAGGCTGGCTTGCAGGTACAAATCGCCGATCAAGGACAGGAAGCGTTAGCAGCGCTTCAGGCGAATCCCAGCGGATTTGATGTTGTGTTAATGGATTTGCAAATGCCGGTGTTGGACGGCTATGCGGCAACCCGACAATTGCGTGCTGATCCGCGTTTTGCCGGGTTGCCCATTATCGCAATGACCGCCAATGTACTGGCCGGTGAGCGGGAACGCTGTCTGGCAGCCGGTATGAATGACTACCTGGCTAAGCCGATTGATGTGTCCAATTTATATCAAAAGTTGCGGCTTTGGGTTAAAAACATTGCCGTTGAACCGCCAGCGGTTGATGCGAACGCCCGGACGGAGGCCCCATCCCCGATTAATAAGACAACCGCTTCTACTTTACCCAATGCCGCGCCTGGCCTTGACCTAGCCGCTGGACTCCAGCGGGTTGGCGGCAACGAAGCACTCTATCGACGGCTCCTGGCCCGGTTTCCCGATCAACACGGCGCGGTGCTGGCGGAAATCCAGGCAGCTCTGGACGCCGGCGACAAGGAACAAGCGGCGCACCAGGCGCATGCTCTGGCTGGAGTAGCGGGAAATCTTGCCGCGACATCCTTGGAGCAGGCGATGCGGCAGTTGGAGCGAGCAATTATTGAGGGTGCTAACGGTATCCGCTTACACTTCCGTTATGCGGAAGCGCGATGGCAAGAGGTTTTGACCGGAATCGATCAACTCAATTCAAGGACTGAAACCACGGGCGAAATCGGGGCGTCCCATGACGCGCGAGCGAATCAACCCCCGCTGTCGGATCGGGAACCCTGGGCCGCGCAGATCGCCGTCCTGGCGGAACTGCTCACCGCGCGCGACTTGAAAGCCAAAAGCTACTTCGCGGAACTGATGCGGCAAATCACTGATCCACAGATCCATCAACAATTACAACCCGTTGGTCAACAGATCGAACGGTTGCATTTTGCTGACGCTTTGCAAATCCTGAATCAAGTGATGACGTCTTCAGGGAGCAACGTAGTGGACTGACTTCGTCTCACTCGCAATCCTGCATATCCATCTTATTGCGCTGAAAAATCGAAGGAATCGTAAAATAACTGTTCAGCGGACAACCCTTGGGCTGCAAAAACCGGCTTGGCAGCCTCGATCATCGGCGGTGGGCCGCTCATGTAAACGTCGTAGCCGCTGAGATCGGGATAATCGACGGCAACCGCTTCATGCACCCAGCCCGTCCGTCCTTGCCAATCATCTTCCGAGTGCGGTTCCGATAGCACTGGGGTATAGCGGAAGTTGGTCTGTTCCTCTATCCAGCGGCGCGGTAACGCATCCAGGTATAAATCCACTTTAGCCCGTGCACCCCAGTACAGATGCAGCGGGCGATCCCAGCCAATATGGAAGGCGTGCTCCAGCATACCCTTTAACGGCGCGAAACCGGTGCCGCCGCCCATCAAAATAACCGGGCGTGGCGAATCCTCGCGCAGAAAGAACGTTCCCAGTGGCCCCTGAAAGCGCAACAGCGCCTTGTCCTTCATACGTTCAAAGATGTAACCGGTGAAAAAGCCACCTGGCACATGGCGAATATGCAATTCCAGCAGATCGTCGGCATGAGGTGGATTGGCCAGCGAGAACCCGCGCCGCCGCCCATCGGCCAGTAGAATGTCGATGTATTGGCCCGCCAGGAATTGCAGACGCTCAGCGCTCGGTAGCCGCAAATACAGCCGCATGACATCCGGCGCTAGCAATTCCCGTTGCTCCACCCGGCAAGGCAGAATTTTTACCGGAATATCGCCACAGGTTTTCACCTCGCGCGCTTCGATCACCAGGTTGGAGGCGGGTCGAGCCTGACAGAGTAGCGCTTTACCCTCGGTCTCTTCGCGTTCGCTGAGCGCCGGCGGACGACCCTCGGGGTAAACGACCTGACCAGACAGAAGCGTGCCCATGCAGGAACCGCAGGTACCGTTGCGGCAACCATAGGGCAGAACGCTGCCCTTTTCACGTAGGGCGGCGTCCAGCACCGATTCATGATCCGCAACCTGGAACTCGTGGCCGCTCGGCTGGATAGTGACGTGATAAGGCATTGATCGACTCATCTCTTGGATTTTGGACATAGTCTGTTTAGAAGCATATTCATTCGTTCGGTTCGTCGGCGTTACAACCCCAACCCCCCCCACAGCGCATCGATCCGTTGTTTCACCTCAATACTCATCGCAATGGGCCGGCCCCATTCCCGCGTCGTCTCACCCGGCCATTTACTGGTCGCGTCAAAGCCAATTTTTGAACCGAGTCCCGATACCGGCGAAGCAAAATCCAGATAATCAATCGGCGTGTTCTCGATAATTACCGTATCCCGCGCTGGGTCCATGCGGGTGGTCATCGCCCAGATCACATCCTTCCAGTCGCGGGTGTTCACGTCCTCATCGACGACGATCACGAACTTGGTGTACATAAACTGCCGCAGGAACGACCACACGCCCAGCATCACCCGCTTGGCGTGTCCCGGATACTGCTTGCGCATCGCCACCACCGCCAATCGGTAGGAACAGCCTTCCGGCGGCAGGTAAAAATCGACAATTTCAGGAAACTGCTTTTGCAGAATCGGCACGAACACTTCATTTAAGGCCATGCCAAGAATGGCAGGTTCATCCGGCGGTCGCCCGGTGTAGGTGCTGTGGTAAATCGGATTTTCGCGATGGGTGATGCGGTCGATAGTGAACACCGGAAAATGATCGGTTTCATTGTAATAACCGGTATGGTCGCCAAACGGTCCCTCCAGCGCCGTTTCGCCCGGCGCGATATGTCCTTCCAGCACAAACTCCGCACTGGCCGGTACTTGCAAATCGCTGTTCAGACATTGCGCTAGTTCGGTGCGCGATCCTCGCAGCAAACCAGCGAAGGCGTATTCCGACAGCGTATCGGGCACTGGCGTCACTGCTGCTAGAATCGTCGCTGGATCCGCGCCCAGCGCCACGGCGATGGGAAACGGTTCGCCGGGCCGGGCCTGTTGCCAGTCGCGGAAATCCAGCGCGCCGCCCCGGTGGGCCAGCCAGCGCATGATAACCTTGTTTCGTCCAATGACCTGCTGGCGATAGATACCCAGATTCTGACGCGGCTTGTTCGGTCCCCGCGTGACGACCAGACCCCAGGTGATCAGCGGCCCGGCATCTTCCGGCCAGCAGTGTTGCACCGGCAACCGCGCCAGATCGACATCAGCAACTTCGATCACGCGCTGCTGACAAGGCGGACGACCTACCTTTTTCGGCGCCATATCCAGCACTTTCTTGAAGATCGGGAGTTTCTCCCAGGCGTCACGCATCCCTTTCGGTGGGTCAGGCTCCTTGAGAAACGCGAGCAGTTTGCCCACTTCCCGCAAGGCGTCCACATCATCAGCACCCATGCCCAGCGCCACCCGGCGCGGCGTGCCGAACAGATTGCCCAGCACCGGGATCGTATGACCTTTAGGATTTTCAAAGAGAATCGCCGGCCCGCCGGCGCGCAATACTCGATCGCAAATCTCGGTCATTTCCAAATGAGGATCGATGGCGATCCGAATACGCTTCAACTCGCCGAGCTGTTCCAGTTGAGCGATGAAATCGCGTAAGTCCTGATAGCGCATAGATTATGTCCTGAACGAAGGGTGTGATGGAAACTCCAAGAAGACAAGTTTATTTTACCAGTAAATGCCCTTCCTTCTCTGGCCAGCGCGTGGCAGGTCCATGCCCAGCAACTACACTTGCTGGAAGCTGTAATGACTGATTGTAACCGTGCATTTCCCTCGCCCACTGGCAGGAGAGGAGTTGGGGGAGAGGGCTGAGCTATCCGCCTCGCCACACCTATTTCGTCCAAGGAGACCGCATGAAGTTTTTGCTTCGCATCGCGGCGGCCATTGACGCCCTGAATTCCATGATTGGCCGCTGGATGACCTGGCTGATCCTGTTCTGCATCCTAACCAGCGCCACCGCCGCTACTCTGCGCTATGCCTTTGACTGGGGATCGAACGCCTTGCTGGAAGCACAATGGTTCATGTTCGGTCTAGTGTTTCTATTCTGCTCGGCCTGGACGCTGCAACAAGGCGGCCATGTGCGGATTGACGTCCTGTCGTCGCGCTTGCCGCCGATTGCGCGAGTCTGGATTGACATCCTGGGCGGATTGCTCTTTCTGTTGCCGGTCTGCCTGTTGATCGTGGCCGATTCCTGGAATTACTTTCTGATTTCTTTCCAGACCCGCGAAGCCTCGCCCGATCCAGGCGGCCTGATCTGGTGGCCGCTGAAACTGGCGATTCCGGTGTCATTCGCCCTGCTCAGCCTGCAGGGGGTTTCCGAAGTGATTAAGAGCATCGCGGCACTGACCGGCGATCGGCCCATGCCAACCTTCCACGGAGGACATTGACATGGCTGAATTCCTGATCGCCAACATGGCGCCGATCATGTTTTCAGCACTCATGCTGTTTCTGCTGATCGGCTACCCCGTCGCGTTCTCACTGGCGGCGGTCGGCATGATGTTCGGCTTGATTGGCATTGAACTGGGTCTGCTCACGCCCAATCTGCTGCAAGCCTTGCCGGATCGCGTATTTGGCATCATGAAGAACGAGATCCTGCTGGCGATCCCGTTTTTCACCTTCATGGGCCTGGTGCTGGAGCGCAGCGGCATGGCCGAAGACTTGCTGGACACCATTGGTCAGTTGTTCGGCAACATTCGCGGCGGACTGGCGTTTGCTGTGATCTTCGTTGGCGCGCTATTGGCGGCCACGACCGGCGTGGTTGCCGCCTCGGTGATTGCAATGGGGTTGATCTCGCTGCCGATCATGCTGCGTTACGGCTATGACAAATCGCTGGCTTGCGGGGTCATTGCCGCATCCGGAACCCTGGCGCAGATTATTCCACCCTCGCTGGTGCTGATCGTGATGGCGGACGTGCTGGGCCGTTCTGTCGGCGATATGTACAAGGGTGCGGTATTGCCCGGCCTGATTCTAGGCGCGATGTACGTGGGTTGGGTGCTGCTGAATACGTTGTTCCGACCGCATCTGACCCCGGCCTTGCCGCCGAAAGCGCGCACTCTGCGTGGTTGGGGGTTGTTCAAGCGGGTGATCGTGGCGATGATTCCGCCGCTTTTACTGATTTTTCTGGTGCTGGGGACTATTTTCATCGGCTGGGCCACGCCGACCGAAGGCGGCGCCATGGGCGCGGTGGGCGCATTGTTGCTGGCCCTTTCCAAAGGCAAGCTGAACCGGAAGATGGTTACGGAATCCCTGCATTCCACCGCAAAAATCGCCAGCTTCGTGATCTTTATCCTGATCGGCTCCAGCGTATTCAGCCTGGTGTTCCGCGGGGTCGACGGTGATTTGTGGGTCGAGCATCTGCTGCTCGATTTGCCTGGCGGAACGATGGGATTTCTGATTTTTGTCAATATCCTGGTCTTCCTGCTGGCCTTCTTTCTGGATTTCTTTGAAATCAGCTTTATCATTCTGCCGTTGCTGGCGCCCGTCGCGGAAAAGCTGGGCATTGATCTGGTCTGGTTCGGGATTTTAATGGGCGTGAACATGCAAACGTCGTTTATGCATCCGCCCTTCGGTTTTGCGCTGTTCTATCTACGCAGCGTTGCGCCGCCGACGATTCGCACCACGGACATTTACTGGGGCGCGGTGCCGTTCGTAGTCATTCAGGTGATCATGGTGGCGTTAATCATCGCCTTCCCGTCGCTGGTGACGTTGGGGCTGGATCGTCCCACCCATACCGGCCAGCCCGCGCCGATTCAACTGCTGATGCCGCAGGATAACAACCGGGGCGGCGTCAACCGCGACGATGCAGCTGATCTCTTCCGGCAACTCCAGCCGGCTGGACAGTAAACGCCCGCTGACCCTCGGCTGCCAAGTTTATCGAAGAAGTCGGATTCTGAAGATACGACCTTGAATAATGAAGCTATGAATTTGCGTGAGCCTGCAACGCTCGCCAACCACGATGACGCCCTGCCCGTTCTCCACAGCTTGGGGATGGTGACGGATCTGGACTGGCATTTCGCGCGCTTCATGGAGCGTTTGACCGGCAGTCCCTCCCCGGATCTGGCGCTGGCGGCGGCATTAGCCAGCCATGCGACCGGTCAGGGCGATATCTGCGTCAATCTACGCCAATGGGCGCGACGCTGGCAGATTATGACCGACAAAACGGAAGCGCCAGCCTCATTCACCCTGCCTCCCACCAATGAATGGCTGGACGCCTTGCGCGCTAGTCCAGTGGTTGGTCAACCCGGTCAACGTCAGCCCCTGGTGCTTGATCGGCGCGGTCGATTGTACCTCTACCGTTATTGGGAATACGAACAACGCTTAGCTCGCGATCTGTTGCGACGCGCTAAAGAAGCGCCAGCGCCAATGGATGAAACCCAACTGCGCGCCGATCTCGATCGACTCTTCCCGCGTCACCCGACATTGACCGGGCCGGACTGGCAAAAGATCGCCGCCGTGGTGGCCGCGCTGAAACAGGTTTGCGTAATTTCCGGCGGTCCGGGGACCGGCAAAACTAGCACCGTCCTGCGCATTCTGGCGTTGTTGACTGGGCAGGCCGAGCGTCCGTTGCGCATTGCGCTGGCCGCACCGACCGGCAAGGCAGCAGCGCGGATGCAGGAATCCATACGCGCCGCCAAGCCGGGACTCGGTTTATCGGATGACCAGGCGGCGCAAATTCCCGAAGAGGCATCCACGCTGCATCGCTTGCTGGGCAGTCGGCCCGATTCCGTGTATTTCCGCTACAATGGCGATAATCCGTTGCCTCTGGATGTGCTGGTCGTGGATGAAGTGTCGATGGTCGGACTAGCGCTGCTGGCCAAGACCGTGGACGCACTGCTGCCCTCGACGCGGCTGATTCTGCTGGGTGACAAGGATCAACTAGCTTCAGTGGAAGCCGGGTCAGTGCTCGGCGATCTCTGCACCGGCGCTGGACGATTTTCCCCCGAATTCCAAAACCGGTTGGCGACATTGACCGGCGAAGCGCTGCCGCGCGGCAAGGAATCGTCCTCCTCCCTGGTCGACGCCATTGTGTTGTTGCGGCACAGTTACCGATTCAGCGCCGCCAGTGGCATTGGCGCGCTGGCGCAGGCAGTGAACCGGGGCCGGGCAACAGAAATCGCGATGCTACTGGACGGTCGTTATGCAGACATTGACTGGCGCACCCTGGCGAGCGCAGAAGCATTGCCGGAGCAGTTGCAAGAACCGGTTGCCGCCGGATTCGCGCCCTATCTGGACGCGGTGCGGACTGGCGCTGCTCCAGAAATAATCTTTGAACAATTTAACCGCTTTCGGGTGTTATGCGCGGTGCGGAGTGGACTGTTTGGAGTGGAGGCGCTGAACCCTTTGTGTGAACAGATATTACAGAGTCGAAAGCTGATCGATGCCCGACAGACCTGGTATCCGGGCCGGCCAGTCATGGTGATCCGCAATGATTACAACCTGCGCCTGTTTAACGGTGACATTGGCGTCACCCTGCCTGATGCGAAGGAACCGGAGCGGATGAAAGTATTCTTCCTGGGGAACGATGGCGCGCTGCGCAGTTTCGCGCCGGCGCGTTTGCCGGAGCATGAGACCGTGTACGCAATGACCGTGCATAAAAGTCAGGGGTCGGAATTTGAATGCGTGCTGGTCGTGACGCCAAATGAGCCGTCACCGGTATTAAGCCGCGAACTGATTTATACGGCCTTGACCCGGGCCAAACAGCAAGCCGTATTTTATGGCGCGCCGGAGGTGTTTGAAGCAGCGGTGGAGCGGCGATTGCGGCGCTCGTCGGGGTTGCGGGATCGGTTGTGGCTGGAACGGCGCGGGAGCGAGCAATTCCAGCGCCGCAGAGCGGGCGATTCCGCAAACGCCTGATGGAGACTGGAAAGATGGACATTCAGTTCGAGAAAACGGATCAAACTGATAAGGGATATTTCTGGGAACTGTATGAGCTTTCGTACAGGACGGTGATTGAAGACCAGTTTGGCGGATGGAGCGAAAGTCAACAGCTTTGCGCATTCGATAGAAAGTGGCGTCAGCGGGGATTCAGAAAAATTATGCTGGACGGCCAGTTGGCTGGCGGTATTTGGTTAAAGGAATCAATCGATTATCATGAAATAACTGAGATACAGATCCATCCGGATTTTCAACATTGCGGAATTGGAAGCGCCATTCTCAAGCAAGAGATAGCGAAGGCAACAAAGCAAGGCAAGCCACTAAAATTAAGCGTTCTTTTCAAAAACCCGGCATATTTTCTTTACCAGAAACTTGGATTTCAGGTCATATCACAAGATAATTTTCAGTATCACATGGAATTCAATTCACAAACATCGAAAACAAGGCTACTGGTGGGTAGTGTCTGAACGAGATCATGATTCCGAATTGCTAAAAAACGCCTGCACCCGTTCCAGCTTTTTTGTCCTCGGCATTGGCGGCAGACTGTCCAGAAAAACTTGCCCGTAGGATTTGCTCAACAACCGGGGATCGCCGAGCACTAGCACCCCCCGGTCGCTCACATCGCGGATCAATCGGCCAACGCCCTGTTTCAGAGTAATGACCGCCTGGGGTAACTGATAACTCATAAATGGATTCTCGCCGCGCTGACGCAGCGATTCGATGCGCGCCTGCATCACTGGATCGCCAGGCGAGGCGAACGGCAATCGGTCGATGATCACGCAGGACAACGCCTCGCCGCGCACATCCACCCCTTCCCAGAAGCTGGTCGTGCCCAGTAGCACGGCGTTACCCAGTTCCCGGAATTGTTGCAACAACGCCGCCTTGGGCAGTTGACCCTGCGCTAGCAGCGGATAGTCCACCCGCCCCGCCAGCCACTCCGCCGCCTCATGCAAGGCCCGGTAACTGGTGAATAACAGAAATGCCCGCCCCTGACTGGCCTCCAGCACCGGTAATACCGCCTCCAGGAGCGCGATGGTATAGCGCGGCATCGCTGGATCGGGCAAGTCCGGTGGGTGATACAATAGGGCGTGGCCAGCAAAATCGAACGGACTGTCCAAGCAGAGCGCTGCATAGTCCGCCAAACCCAGCCGCGCCGCGAAATGGCCAAAACTCTGTCCTACCGCCAGCGTCGCCGAGGTAAAAATCCATGCGCCCGGTTGCGCCGTCATCCGTCCCTGGAAGGTCGGGGCAATATCCAGCGGCGTCAAGGTCAGCATCACCCCCCGTCCCCGCGTTTCGAACCAGCAGACGTTGCCGGGATCGCGATCAGTTCCCGTCAGCGTCTGCAACCGTTGCCCGAGATCGTCGCCGCGCCGACAGCAATTCTCCAGACCTTTGCCGCGCCCGGCGGCTTCGCGCAATGCGGCGCGCAGTGCATCCAGCTTCAAAGTCACCTCGGCAATCGCTTCCTGTACCGTTGATTCATCAGCCACTTCACGCCAGAGCGCCCGGCGATCGGTTGAACCCAGCGTCTGGCATAGAACGGCAAGGGCGATTTCCAGCGCCAAGGCGCGTTTACGCAACTCCGGAAAATCTGGCGCATCCCGAACCTGTTCCACTAGCGTATCCCGGGTCAGTTCCAGCAATTGCCGGCTACTCAACGACTGGCCAAAAAAGTGGCTGGCGATCTCCGGTAATTGATGCGCCTCGTCGAGAATAATGGCTTCTGCTCCAGGCAACAATTCCGCGAAGCCGGTTTCCTTAATCGCCATGTCGGCGAAAAACAGGTGATGGTTAATCACCAGCACATCCGCCGCTTGCGCCTCGCGCCGCGCCTTGGCGAGAAAGCAGTCGCTCCAATCCGGACACTCCTGCCCCAGGCAGTTATCCGTGGTAGAAGTGACGCGCGGCCAGATGGGCGAGTTTTCCGGCACGTTGGGAACGTCGGCAATGTCGCCGCGCCGGGTGCGCCGCGCCCAGGTGTGGATGCGCCGCAGTTCCGCAACCTGTTCCTGGGAGGTCAACCGGCCTTCCTGTGCAGTCAAACGCAGGCGATACCGGCATAAATAATTCCCGCGCCCCTTGAGCAGCGCAACTTTCGCTGAATTTTTCAGCGCCCGACGCACTATGGGCAAATCACGATGGTAGAGTTGATCCTGCAAATGGCGGGTGCCGGTGGAAATGATCACCCGTCTCCCGGACAGGAGCGCGGGCGCCAGATACGCATAGGTTTTGCCGGTACCCGTACCCGCTTCAACGATCAAGGTCCCTCCTTCATTCAGGATAGCTTCCACAGCGGTGGCCATTTGTTGCTGTTGAAAGCGTGGCGCAAACCCTGGCGCATGACGCGCCAGGGGGCCATCGAATCCCAACAGTTCAGCCATGTCCATTGCGCTATTTCATCCAGTGATCGTCGTTCAGCGCGATAGCAGCGAAGCCTGCGCCTCGGCTTCTTCAGCGCCGGACTTGTTCCCACTGGCCTGGCGCGCGACCGAAATTAATTTCCAGTTACGGGCCTGCAGTGCCCGATTGCCGCCCGCCAGATTATTGGATTTGCTGGCCAACGTCTCGGCTTGTTGATACTGACCCTGATGCAGGCGAATTTGCGCCAGATCATGCCAGATGCCCGCGTTACGAGGTTCGATGCGCAGCGCCCGCTCCAGAGCCGCGCCAGCCTTGTCCAACTGGTTGCTCTTGACATATTTATCAGCGCTGTCCAACAGGGCTACCACCGCCTGATTGCCTTCGCGGGTAATTTCCGCCGGCGGCAATTCCGCAGGACGGGGCGGCGGCGCAGGTCGCTGAGGGGGGGGCGCTAGCGGCAGCGAAACCTCGGGCACTTCCGGTTCTGGCTCGGGTTCGACGGGCGGCGCCAAGGCAACCGGCTTCTCCACCGGCTTCTCCACTGGTTTCGGACGGGCTGGCTGCGAACTTACCGGACTGGATGGGGGCAGCGCGTCCGGCGCTGGTGCGGCTTCATAAAGCGCATCGGTATCCTGCTCGACACCTGGCGCGTCAGGGTAATAGGGATAACTGGGCGAGGAGTAGGCCGCGCCGGGTGGATAGGCCGGCGACGGGTAGGCCGCGTCTGGCGTGGTTGGATAGGTCGGGTTCAACGACCCCGCGGGCGCCGCGCCATAGGCGTCTGGATAGGCCGGCGTCGGCGTCGGGTAAGGGGTTGGCGCAGATGGATAACGCTCAGCCGAATAGCGCGTCCCTGGATAGGGAGAAGCATATTCGCGGGGCATCAACGGATCCTCGCGTGGCAACTGCCCGACTTCCACCGGAGGTTGAGGCGATGGGAGAGCAGGTTGAGCGGGTTGGGCAGGATAGGTTGGCGTCCGCCGGGCGCTGCGCGTACTGCGATCGACGATCGGCGCCTTGGCGACCGGCTTGCTGGGCGATTGTAAATAAGGCGCCGCACAACCGGCGATTCCCACGATGAGCGCCAATAACCCTGCGCCAGGTTGTAAAAACCGGTTCATCATTTTCCTCCATTGATTCGGCGGATGAACTGAGTTATGCCAAACTTCAACGAAATCGGTCATCTATTTAACTCTATCTTATTCTTGGTCTTGATTACCATGCAAAATGATTAATTTTAGGGTTGCTCCAGATTTTATTGATTGTACGCTCAATCGGTCAAATGACGGTAAACATCGGGTCGCACAATGAACTAAAGCGCCGGAGGTATGCAAAATACCGACGCCGATACACGAATCGTATTAAAATGCGCGGCGTTGTTGTTCTGCTTTATTCAGGTCAGGAGTAACCCGCGCATGATTGTTTCCGATGCCGCCGCTGTACCCGATATCACCAGCCTGCCGCTGGTTTATCGCGGCAAAGTCCGTGATTTATACGCCGTGGATGATCAACACCTGTTGATGGTGGCCAGCGACCGCCTGTCGGCGTTTGATGTCATTTTGCCGACGGCGATTCCTGGCAAGGGCGCGGTATTGACCGCAGTATCGAATTTCTGGTTTGAACGCACCCGGCGAATCGTCCCCAACCATCTGCAACTGGCCAGAAGGACCCTGGAGCAAGCGCTGCCGGATCCCGATGAGCGTCGAAACATCGCGGGTCGAACCGTGGTGGCGCGGTGGCTTCAATGTTTACCCGTGGAGGCGATTGTTCGCGGTTATCTGATTGGTTCGGGCTGGAAGGATTATCAGCAAAGCGGCATGGTCTGCGGGATTCGCCTGTCTGACCAGTTGCAGTTAGCGGATCGGTTGCCGGAGCCGATCTTTACCCCCTCTACCAAAGCGGCGCTGGGCGAGCATGACGAGAATGTGAGCTTTGACCATGTCGTAGCCAAAATCGGGGGGGATTTAGCAGAACAGATGCGGGAGATCAGCCTGCGGCTCTATCGGGAAGCCGCCGACTACGCCCTGGCGCGAGGCATTATTATTGCTGACACCAAGTTTGAATTCGGGCTGGACGAGTATGGGAGTCTGGTTTTGATGGACGAGGCGCTAACCCCGGATTCCTCCCGCTTCTGGCCGGCAGATCAATACCAACCGGGCGTCAATCCCCCCAGTTTCGACAAGCAGTTCGTGCGCGATTATCTGGAAACGCTGGATTGGGACAAGCAACCGCCTGGACCGGAGCTGCCGCCGGAGATTGTCCAGAAGACGGTCGCCAAGTACCGCGAAGCGCTGGAGCGGTTAACCGGCCAGTAATTTTTCATCCCACTGGCTTTCCTCATTCTTGTTTATCGCCTAATGGCTCCCTGCTTGTAGAACCGCTCCGAACTGTTATGCCGCGTCTTGCCGCCCTGGCCGATCTTCCCGCTCTGCTGACGATTGAAAACCGCTGTTTTCACTCAGACCGGCTTTCGCGCCGCAGTTTCCGTCATCTACTGACCCGTGGTCACGCGACCACCCTGGTCGAGGAAGAAGCGGAGCAGATTTGCGGCTATGTGCTGCTGCTGTTTTCGCGCGGCGCTTCGATGGCTCGGCTGTATTCCATCGCCGTCCATCCGGATTTCGCCCGGCGCCGGATCGGCGACCGGTTGCTGGAAGCCGCCGAAGCCGCAGCGCTGGAGCGCGATTGTGTGTCCATGCGCCTCGAAGTGCGCCGCGACAATCCCCCTTCGCTGAACCTGTTTCGTCGTCACGGTTATCGTCAATTCAAGGAAGTGCTGGATTATTACGAAGACCACATGACGGCGCTGCGCTTCGAAAAGCGCCTGGTTCCGCAACTCCAGCTCGATCTGGTCAAAACACCATATTACCAGCAAACTTTGGAGTTCACCTGCGGCCCGGCAGCGCTGATGATGGCCATGAAAGCCCTGGACCCAACGCTGGAGCTGAGCCGCAAACTGGAGCTGCGTCTGTGGCGCGAAGCGACGACGATTTTTATGACCTCCGGGCATGGCGGCTGCGGCCCCTACGGTCTGGCGCTGTCAGCTTACCGGCGCGGTTTCGATCTCGAAATTTACGTCAATGAAGATGGCGTTTTTCTGGTGGACTCGGTGCGCAACCCCGAAAAAAAGGAAGTCATGCGGCTGGTGCAGGAAGACTGGATTGAGGAATTGCAACGACTACCGGTCGCCTTGCATTGCGGCAGCCTGAGCGTGGATGAACTGCGCCAGAAGTTTGAAGCGGGCGGTATTCCACTGGTGCTGATCAGCTCCTACCGCATCTATGGCGAACGTTTCCCACACTGGGTAGTCGTTACCGGCTTCGATGACCATTATATCTACGTCCATGATCCACTGGTGGATACCGAGAAAGGCGAAACCGTCACGGACTCCATCAACATGCCGATCCCTCACCGGGAGTTCCAGCGCATGGCCCGCTATGGCAAAGCCGCTCAGAAGGCGGTGCTAATTCTTTACCGTTCCCAACGCCGACCGGAACCGCCGGCGCTGTTTTAACCTCATACCCCCTGCTTTATCAGGACGTTTTACACCGATGGCCGATCACATCATTTTGGTGGAAAATCCCACCGACTGGAAAAATCACTTCCCGAAACTGCCCGTGGTGGCCGCCAAGGATTATCTGGCTAAACCGGAATATTCTACGGGGCGCAGCCAGCGCGTGCTGAACCTGTGCCGCAGTTACCGCTATCTGAGCGTGGGCTACTACTGTTCCCTGCTGGCCGAGGCGCGGCATCACCGGGTGATCCCCAGCGTGCGCACCCTCAACGATCTCAGCCGCAAATCCATTTATAGTCTCGACATCGAGGATCTGGACGACCATGTTCAGCAGGTGCTGGGTAAACCTCGCTCCGGATTTACCGCCACCGCCTTCGAACTGGACATTTTTTTCGGTCAATGCGTCGCCAAGGAGCTACAGGAGCTGGCCCGGCAATTGTTCGACGCCTTCCGTTCGCCATTGTTGAGGGTAGAATTTCGCCGGCAAGGCAAATGGCGCATCGATACCGTCAAGGCCCTGCACCTGCACTCGCTGTCGGCGGAACAGGGCGAAATGTTTCTGAGCGCCTTAACGACCTATCTCAGCCGACGCTGGCGGCAACCCCGGGCGCGCAGCAATTATCGCTACGACTTGGCGGTGTTGCATAATCCCAAGGAAGAAATGCCGCCCTCCAACCCCAAGGCCCTGCAATACTTTGTCAAGGCGGGGCGCGAGTGCAGCGTCAATATCGAACTGATCGAGAAAAAAGACTATGGCCGACTGGCCGAATTCGATGCTCTGTTCATCCGCGAAACCACCGGCATCGACCACTACACCTACCAGTTCGCCAAGAAGGCCGAGAGCGAGGGCATGGTGGTGATCGATGATCCCGACTCGATTCTCAAATGCACCAATAAGGTCTATCTGGACGAACTGCTGCGCACCCATCGGGTACGCACCCCGAAAACCGTGATCGTTCGCCGCGATAATCTGGAACGAGTGGACAGCGAGATTCCCTATCCCATTGTGCTGAAAATTCCCGATGGCTCCTTCTCGCGCGGCGTCTTCAAGGTCAACGACCGCGCCGAACTACTGGACATGGCCGGCAAGCTGTTCAAAGCGTCCGACTTGCTGTTAGCGCAAGAATTTCTTTACACCGAGTTTGATTGGCGGGTAGGGATTCTGAACAAAGTTCCCTTATTTGTCTGTCAATACTTTATGTCGAAAGAACACTGGCAGATTTACCATCATGAACCGGGCAAGGGTCGCGGCTTCCGCGAAGGCGAGGCCAAGACTTTCCGGGTCGAGAATGCGCCGGAAATCGTCGTCAAAAATGCGATGAAGGCGGCTAATCTGATCGGCAATGGCTTTTACGGCGTCGATTTGAAGCAAACTGCCAAGGGCGTCGTGGTGATCGAGGTCAACGACAACCCTAATCTCGATCATGGCATTGAGGATCTGGTGCTCAAGGAGGAATTGTATCGCCGGATCGTCGAGGACTTTGTCTGGCGGCTGGATCGGAAGAAGGGAAAGTGACGTCAATTCCCAATATTTATCCAGGCTGGATCCAAACATCCCGGACAAGCGCATAGACCCTATACCCACACTGCGGTAATATCCTGTTTCGTACCGTGGTCATCACGGAAGCTTGAGCCGATTAACTAACCAAGCATCACCGCAGTGGGTTTTGCAGAAGCCCCCATTTTTGGCCCGGCGGCGGCGCATGATCCGGTTCCAGCGCGACCGTGACGCCCTCCGGGCTGCCAACTCTTTTTATATCAACGATAAACCGATAATCGGGAGACTGCTTATGAGTACGGTAGGTGCCGTCGATCTCGGCAGACGCCGCTTTCTGACCGCCACGGCAACCGTGGTCGGCGGCGTAGGTGTGGCGTTCGTCGCTGTCCCCTTTCTAAAATCCTGGTCGCCCAGCGAGCGCGCTCAGGCTGCCGGCGCCCCGGTGGAAGCCGACATCAGCAAACTGGAAGACGGCGCCATGATGACCGTCGAGTGGCGTGGTAAACCGGTCTGGCTGCTGAAACGCACCAAAAAGATGCTGGATGATTTGCCTACCCTGAATGGCGAACTGGCCGATCCCCGCTCCGAGGTGGCTAGCCAGCAACCTAAATACGCACAGAATGCCTATCGCTCCATTAACCCGGCAACCCTGGTGCTGGTCGGCATCTGCACTCACCTTGGCTGTTCGCCGACCTTCCGTCCCGATGTGGCGCCCGCCGATCTGGGACCGGAATGGAAAGGCGGGTTCTTCTGTCCTTGCCACGGTTCGCGCTTTGATCTGGCCGGGCGGGTCTATAAGGGCGTCCCCGCCCCGACCAACCTGGTGGTGCCCTCCTACCGGTATCTGAGCGAATCCCGTGTGTTAATCGGCGTTGACCCGGAGACTGCATAATGGCCAATACACAAGGTACGACCGGGCTGCTCGGCTGGATTGACGAGCGATTCCCGCTGACCAAGATGATGCGCGAGCATCTGACGGAATATTACGCGCCAAAGAACTTCAACTTCTGGTACTTCTTCGGCTCCCTGGCGCTGCTGGTGTTGGTTAACCAGATCTTGACCGGCATCTGGCTCACCATGAACTACAAGCCCGCCGCCGCTGACGCCTTCGCCTCAGTGGAATACATCATGCGCGATGTTGATTGGGGCTGGCTGATTCGTTACATGCACTCCACCGGCGCATCGGCTTTCTTCATCGTGGTCTATCTGCACATGTTTCGCGCGCTGATTTATGGTTCGCACAAGAAACCGCGCGAGTTGATCTGGATCTTTGGGGTCATCATCTTCTTATGCCTCATGGCTGAAGCCTTCATGGGCTATCTGCTGCCCTGGGGCCAGATGTCCTACTGGGGCGCCCAAGTCATTATTAACCTGTTCAGCGCAATTCCCGGCATCGGTCCTGATCTGTCTATCTGGATTCGCGGCGACTATGTGGTGTCCGACGCGACGTTGAACCGCTTCTTCTCGCTGCATGTCATTGCCGTGCCGCTGGTGCTGGTTGGCTTGGTGGTCGCTCACATCATCGCGCTGCACGAAGTCGGCTCCAACAATCCCGATGGCATCGAGATCAAGAAAGTCAAAGGCCCGGATGGCATCCCGCTAGATGGTATTCCCTTCCATCCGTACTACACCGTCAAGGATCTGGTCGGCGTGGTGGTCTTTCTGATTTTCTTCTCAGTGGTTATTTTCTTCATCCCCGAGATGGGCGGTTATTTCCTTGAACATCCAAACTTCGATCCGGCTGACCCATTGAAGACGCCGCCGCACATTGCGCCCGTCTGGTATTTTACCCCGTTTTACGCCATGTTGCGGGCCGTGCCCTCCTTCGCGGGCACCCAGGTCTGGGGGGTGCTGGTCATGGGAGGCGCCATCGTCGTCCTGTTCTTCCTCCCCTGGCTGGATCGCAGTCCGGTCAAATCCATCCGTTATCGCGGTCTTGCCTTCAAACTCGTGTTAGCGGCGTTTGTGGTGTCGTTCCTGATCCTGGGCTATTTGGGCGCGTTGCCGACCACGCCCGCCCGCACCAGTCTGGCGCAACTTTGCACCTGCATTTACTTTGCCTTTTTCGCCGTGTTGCCGTTCCTGCCGGCGATTGAAAAGACCAAGCCCGTACCGGAAAGGGTGACTGAGCAATGAAAAAAATCCTGATTGCACTCGCGCTACTCACTCTGCCGGGTCTGACTGTTGCGTCCGGTGACGGCGGCTTCCATCCGATGACCGCGCCCATTGACCCGCACAACGATGCATCGCTGCAAAAAGGCGCCAAGCTGTTCGTCAATTACTGCATGGGCTGTCATTCTCTGGAGCACCAGCGCTATAACCGCATGGCCCGCGATATTGGCCTGACCGACGAGCAGGTCAAGGAGAACCTGATCTTCACCGGCGCCAAGGTTGGCGATCTGATGAAGAATGCCATGCCAAAAACCGAAGCTAAGCAATGGTTTGGCGTAACGCCGCCCGATCTGACCCTAATCGCCCGCTCTCGGGGAGTGGACTATCTTTACACCTATCTGCTGACTTTTTACGAGGACTCCAGCCGGCCTTTTGGCGTAAACAACGCTATCTTTCCAAATGCGGGGATGCCGCATGTTCTCTGGCAACTCCAGGGTATGCAGAAGCCGGTCTATGAAGTCCATAAAAATGCCGAGGGTCATGAAGTCAAAACGCTCACGGGGTTTGAATTGGTCCAACCGGGCAGCATGAGTCCACCGGAGTACAAGGAAGCGATGGCGGATTTGGTGAATTTCCTGGCTTATGTTGGTGAACCCATTAAGCTGGAGCGCCAAGCGATCGGTGTCTGGGTGGTTCTGTTCCTGTTCCTAGCGTTCGTAGTGTTCTATCTGCTTAAGAGGGAATACTGGAAGGACGTGCATTAACAATGCTGATTTCGCCGGGGAGCGGCAACCCTATTCACTCCCTGGCGAAACGGCTGACCGGCTCGGCCCCTGCTTTCAGCGGGGAAAATTTATTTTTCCAATGATCTCAATCGATCCACGATGACTTCGACCCGCCCCTATCTCATTCGCGCCATTTACGAGTGGATTGAAGACAACGGAATGACGCCACATATCCTGGTCAACACCGAGCTACCCGGCGTGGAAGTCCCCAAACAACACGTGCGCGAAAACCGAATTATCCTCAATATCAATCCAGCGGCGGTGCGCGATCTGCGATTGGGCAACGACTGGATCGAATTCAACGCTCGTTTTGGCGGGGTCGCCCGCGTGGTGCAAATCCCAGTGGCGGCAGTGTTGGCGATTTACGCCCGCGAAAACGGCCAGGGCATGGCCTTTAGCGAAGAACAGAGTGATGGCGACGAACCACCCGCGCCGCCTGATGCGCCACAATCCGATCAGCCACCGGCCAAGCCGAGTCGCGGCAAACCGAAGCTGAAGATTGTCAAGTAGCGTTTAGTCCGGAAAATGGTACGCTCCAGATACCGAATCTGGGGGCAACGGCGGCAACTGTATTGATGTTGACCGGCTCCGATCGTCAGGCGCTGGCGATTGTCGCGCTGAATCCGGCGCCGATGACCATCTGGTCAAACGCGGCCTCCTTCTAGGGCCATAGCCGCCGCCAGGCCACCCATCCCCCCAGTGCCGCCAGGATCGCCGCCAGATTGAACATCATAGCGGGTCCCAGCCCTTGCCACAGATAGCCCGCGGCGAGGCTACCGACTGCGTTACCCGCGCCAAAGCTCAAACTGCTGTAAAGCGCCTGACCACGCCCCTGCAACGCTCCGGGGAAAAATTGATGCACCAGATGGATCGATGCCGCGTGGAACACCCCAAAAGTAAAAGCGTGCAAGGTCTGAGCGAACAGCAAGACAGGTAAATTGGCGGCGAAATGGCCGATCAACAACCAGCGCAGCGTTGCCATAGTTAGCGCCGCCAGCAGCAACCGGCGTGGACCGAAACGCGGTAGCAAGCGGTGCATGAATACGAACATAGCAACTTCCACCGCAACCCCCAGCCCCCACATCAGCCCGATAAATTCGCGTGAATAACCAAAAGTTTCCAGGTACAGCGAGAAAAAACCGTAGTACGGGCCATGCGCGGCCTGATTGAGAAAACAGGCGATAAAGAACGCGATGACCGCTGGTCGGCGCAACACTTGACCGATCGGCGGCGTTGGTTGCGGATCGGGCGCTTTGATCGATTCCGGCACGACCAGACTGTTCAGCCATAATACCGTGAACAGACCGAGCAGCGCCGTCGGCACCGTCGCCACACCCCAATCCTCGACCACCCAACCCATGCCGACCGCCGCACCGATAAACCCTACAGAACCCCAAAGCCGCACTCGACTGTAGCGGTGAACCTGTTCGCCAAGATGATTGAGGGTGACCACTTCGAATTGGGGCAGCGCCGCGTTCCAGAAGAAACTGAACAGCAATGTCACCAGCGCCAGACGACTGTAGGAACCGCCAGCGGCATAGATGCCGACGAAGCACAACACGGTTGCCAGACAAGCCCAGCGCACAATGCGGATACGCTGACCGGTATGGTCGCCCAGCCAGCCCCATAGATTGGGCGCGATCACTTTGGTGACTTGCGAGATGGCCAGCAACTCGCCGATCCGCGCCGGCGCAAAACCTAGCGCCAACAGATACAGTCCCCAATAAGGCAGCAGAACACCTAGCGTGGCGAAATAAAACAGGTAAAAACCGGACAGGCGCAAATAAAGTACTGGCGTCAACACGACGATTCCACCCAAAAGTTGCTCCTTCTGCCGCCAATGGCGGGTAGACCTCTTACAATAAGTCGGGTAACCACCATAAACTCACTCTTCACGCACAGAGAGAAAGAGAATCTTATGTCTGAAAGCACCTTATCACGCCGCGATTTCCTGCGCCTGTCCAGCGCTACGGCCTTGACCACCACCCTGAGCGCTTGCGTCGGTTATCCACCCATGGCGGAGTCCAATCCGGACTCAGCGCCGAAGCCGCCTCAAGTATCGGATGCATCCGGCGCGGGAGGATATGGCCTCCCCGAAACGCCGGTGAATTCACCTCAGGAAGCCCTGCAACGCCTGATGGAAGGTAACCAGCGTTTTGTCGCCAACCGCGTCATCAATCCCAACCGAACCCCTCAGCGCCGCGCTGCCCTGGCCCATTCCCAGAAACCCTTCGCCACCGTACTTGGCTGTGTCGATTCCCGGGTGCCGCCGGAAATCCTCTTTGACCTTGGCTTAGGTGACTTGCTGGTGATTCGCAGCGCCGGTGAAGTGTTGGATGAAGCGGTCACGGGCAGTATTGAGTTTGGCAGCTTTGAATTACAAATTCCGCTGATCGTGGTTCTGGGGCACGAACGGTGCGGTGCGGTCAAGGCTGCTATTGAGGCACTGGAACATGGCGGCGGCCACCAGGGCGGCAAGAAGAAGGGAGAACATAGCGCCGTACCCGGCGATCTGGGTTATCTTGTGCAAAACCTGAGACCGGCCATCGAAAAAGCCCAGTCCTGGGGCATGGGCGATATCGCGGAAAACGCCATGCGCGCCAATGTTTCAATGGTCGTCCAACGCTTAAAGAAATCCCCGGTGCTGTCCGCCGCCGAGGAAAGCGGTCGGCTCAAGATTGTTGGAGCGCGTTATGATCTGGATAGCGGCGCGGTGGAAATGCTGTTTGGAGTTTAGGTCGGAATCCCCCCCGGCCCCCCTTTTTCAAAGGGGGGAGACATTTCCTCTGCTGTCGGTTCCCCCCCTTTAGCAAAGGGGGGTGAGGGGCGCGCAGCCAGAATTCCCCCCGGCCCCCCTTTTTCAAAGGGGGGAGACATTTCCCCTGCGGTTGGCTCTCCCCTTTAATAAAGGGAGAGGGGGGCGCGCAGCCAGAATCCCCCCCAGCCCCCCTTTTTCAAAGGGGGGAGACATTTCCCCTGCGGTTGGTTCCCCCCTTTAGCAAAGGGGGGTGAGGGGGGATTTGAATGGTGCAATTGTCAACTCTTCCCCTATACTTTATCCATTCTGGACATGGAGGAATACACATCATGACGCGCTCGATTCGTTTCTCGTTCATTCTGTTGACATTACTGGGGGCGCTGGCGTTTGTTGCATCAAGGCCGGCTCAAGCGGCGTTCAGTGCGCCAGCAGCTTCGACGATTGCCTGGTTCTACGCGGCGGCGTTTGGCCGCTCGCCGTTGCCCAACTCGACGTTGCCCGATTATGGCGACCTTACCGGACTCACCTTCTGGACCGATGTTTATCTGGACGGGGGCGCAGGTTTCGAGCCATTTCAGGGCAATGTCAATGCCATTGCTGATTTCTTCGTCGCATCGGACGAGTTTCAAGCGAAATACCCAGCGTCCTTGACGAATGAACAGTTCGTGACAGCCTTGTATGAAAACATGCTGAGCCGAAGCCCGGACTTGGAAGGTTTTGCGTTCTGGGTGAGTCGCCTAGAGGCGGGCGATTCACGGGGGACGGTGCTCGCTAATTTTGCCAACACGCTGGAGAACCAGGACAGTAATGCGACGCGGAAGGCCGCGCTCCAAGCATTTATCGCCTTCATCGCGGCAGATGCGAATGGAACGATTACACCGACCGAGGCGGCGACGTGGCTGGCGGCGAATCCGAGCCTGGATGGGGCGATTGTCGATGGAACCGGCGTATCGGAAGCACCGCAACGGGTGGAGTTGGTTTCGGCGACCTCCTTGCAGAGCGACCGGATTCAAATGGATTGGCTGGCGACGTTTGATAACGACACACCGAGTTCGCAAATTCGCTATCTCCTTCATGCCAGCTTGACGCCGCGCTTTGTCCCGACCCGCGCCACCGTTTATGCGGAGGTCGTGGACGCCATTACCGCGACCATGACCGGTTTGAGTCCAGAAACGCTGTACTACGTCAAGGTCGAGGCGAGCGACGGTCAGGGTCACAGCAGTTGGAGCAATGAACTGAGCGTGACCACGGCGGCCAGCACACCCGATGAAAGCGCGGAGCCGCGCCAGATTCTCGATGCAGACCACGCGCTGGGGCAGACGGTGACCGTGGATCAGGTGCGTTATCAATTGCCTACCGGGCAGACTGCGCCACAAATTGGTGATCTGCTGGTGTCCCCGGAAGGCGAGGGCTTTTTGCGCCGGGCGACGTCGGTCAACCAGAGCGGCAGTCAAGTCACGGTGCAGACCGAACCGGCGGCGCTGAACGAGGCGTTTGATAACCTGGAGTTTTCGACCGATGTCCGGTTGATTGATGTCCCGCAAACGACGAACGGGATGCAGGCGTTGAGTCGGGGATTGCGGGTGAAGCGCAGCGGCAATACGCGGCAACTCACTTGGCCCGAGAGCGGATTGACCCTGATTCAGACCGATCCGCCCGCGCCGGTGACGCCCACGGTGAAGATGCGGCTTACGCCCACCGCTGCCGATACGCCGGTGGTGTGCAACGGCAGTCCCAACGGCCAACGGCGCGTCAGTTACGATACCCCGCTCAAAGTCACCTATCCGGGCACGATCTGCGTCGAGCCGCGCAGTGAGGTAATCATTGATGTCAGCGCTGAAATCGAGTCCAGCAGTACGGCGGACTATGAGGTTACTCAACTGCTGTTTCTGGAGATGACCCACCCCAAGGTTCCCAAGAACACCGCCAATTATGGCGCGGAGTGGACGTCGAACGCTTCCGGGAGCGATACGCTGGGCAAGGGTACGCTGCGCTGGACCCCGCAAGAATCGCAGGTCGATGATCAGCTTCGGCCCTACACCGCCCGCTTTGTTGCCAAAGCCAGTGAACGTAAAGAACACTGCGTATTTGGTTTTGTCTGCGACTCTAAAGTAGAGTCAAACAGTTTTTTATTAGTTAATATATAATGAAGAAGTTAGCTCAATAAGGAGTACTGTAATGTCAAAGCCGTATAGTGAAGATTTAAGAACAAGAGTGATACAGAGTTACTTAAATGG
>Ga0209607_1000400_pt1 | contig 39285 bp, 35 predicted proteins | sample AD_UKC117_MetaG_FD_184413 | JGI IMG/M metagenome (GOLD analysis project Ga0209607, IMG submission 184413) | Active sludge microbial communities of municipal wastewater-treating anaerobic digesters from Hong Kong - AD_UKC117_MetaG (SPAdes)... | ecosystem: Engineered > Bioreactor > Anaerobic >... | reverse complement strand
ATCATGCTGGAGGTGTTCAACAATCTGTTCATGGCCATCGCCGAGCAGATGGGCGTAACCCTGGCCAATACCGCTCATTCGGTCAACATCAAGGAGCGGCTGGATTTCTCCTGCGCGCTGTTCGACCGGGACGGCCAGCTCATCGCCAACGCCCCGCACATCCCGGTCCATCTCGGCTCGATGGGCGAAGCGGTTCGGGCCATCATCGATGCCCACCACGGCCACTTCCAAGCCGGCGACGTGTACGCGACCAACGCGCCCTATAGCGGCGGCACCCACCTGCCGGATGTGACCGTCATCACCCCCGTCTTCGACGACGCCGGTCGAGAACTCCTGTTCTACGTCGCCTCGCGCGGTCATCACGCCGACATTGGTGGCATCACTCCCGGCTCGATGCCGCCGGACAGCGTCCGCATCGACCAGGAAGGGGTGTTGCTGGACAACGTGCCACTGGTGAGCGCGGGTCAATTTCGCGAACAAGATTTGCTGGCGCGACTCGGCGCCGGACCGTGGCCGGCGCGCAACGCCAAGCAGAACCTGGCCGACCTGCAAGCGCAGATCGCCGCCAACGAAAAGGGCGCTCGGGAATTGCGGCGGATGGTGGCGCACTTTGGTTCGGACACGGTCCACGCCTACATGCGCCATGTCCAGGACAATGCCGCCGAACAGGTGCGGCGGGCGCTGGATCGGCTGAGCGATGGCGCGTTCACCTACGAGATGGACAACGGCGCGGTGATTCGGGTCGCCATCCGCCTGGACCATGCCCGACGCACCGCTCGCATCGACTTCACCGACACCTCGCCGCAACAGCCCAACAATTTCAACGCGCCGCGCGCGGTGTGTCTGGCGGCGGTGTTGTACGTCTTTCGCACCTTGGTGGACGACGACATTCCGCTCAATGCCGGCTGCTTGCGCCCATTGGACATCGTGATTCCCCCCGGTTGTCTGCTCGATCCCCGCCCGCCAGCGGCGGTGGTGGCGGGCAACGTGGAAACCTCGCAATGCGTGGTGGACGCCCTGTACGGCGCGCTGGGAGCGATGGCCGCCGCCCAGGGCACGATGAACAACTTCACTTTCGGCAACGACCAGCATCAATACTACGAAACGATCTGCGGCGGCGCCGGCGCGGGGCCGGGATTCGACGGCGCATCGGCGGTGCATACCCACATGACCAATTCCCGGTTGACCGACCCGGAAGTGCTGGAATGGCGATTCCCGGTGCGGGTGGAAGAATTCGCCATCCGCGCCGGCAGCGGCGGCCCGGGTCGCTGGCACGGCGGTGACGGTGTGATACGCCGCATCCGTTTTCTGGAACCCATGACCGCCGCGATCCTGTCCGGCCACCGCCGGATCGCACCCTACGGTCTGCGGGGCGGCGCGCCGGGCCAGGTCGGACGCAATGCGGTGGAACGCGCGGATGGGGAGATCGAGGAATTGCCCGGCACGTCACAGGTGACGGTCCGGCCGGGAGATGTGTTCGCGATCGAAACGCCGGGCGGCGGCGGCTACGGCGCGGCTGACCCGAACTGAAGGCCCCGGCTCACCAATATTGTTGGAAATCCGGCCCTCGTTCCGGCAGCTTGCGCGGCGAGCCATCATCGTTGACCGCCACGTAGACGATGACCGCCTCGGTCACCTGATCCGCCAGCAACTTGCCATCGCGAGCGCGCTGGACGAACACCTCCACCTTGACGGTAATCGAGGTCGAGCCGACTTTCTGAATCCGAGTGAAACAACTCACCAGATCGCCGACGAACACCGGCTTGTGAAATTCCATCGAGGTCACCGCCACGGTCGCCACCCGGCCGCCGGCGTATTCCATCGCCACCACGCCACCGGCAATATCCATTTGCGCCATGATCCAGCCACCGAAGATATTGCCGTTGGGATTGGTATGGGCCGGCATGGCCAGAATGCGGACCGTCGGCTGGCGATCGCGTGGAAAAATATCCCGCTCTTGTTGGGCGCTTGCGGTCATCGATCCTCCTAATGGAACCGAAAATGGATATGGCGACTCGCGCTCGGCTGCATTTCAGCCGACCGGGACGTCATATTTATGTCAAGTTCGGCTATGATACCGCGCTGCGAAACCGACCGTCCCCAACGAGGATCGAGAGTAATGGCGCGAAGCAGAACGGTGGCTGTGTACACCGGTGAAGAACTGGGCCGCTACGGGTTCGAAGACCACCCGTTCGGAGAAAATCGCATTCATGCCTTCTGGGATGAGATGCATATTCGCCACTTCGACTACCAGGTGCGCGTGCTGCATCCCGCCACCGCCACCGAGGAGCAGATCAGACTGTTCCACACATCCAAGTATGTCGAAAAGGTCAAGACCTATTCCGAGGTGGGAGAGGGCTTGCTGGATTACGGCGACACTCCGGCCTACAAAGGGGTATTCGAGGATGCCGCGGTAGTGGTCGGCACGGTGATCGACGCCACTCACAGAATCATGACCAACGAGATCCGGCGTGCCTTCGTGCCCATCGCTGGCCTGCACCACAGTATGCCCGATACCGCTTCCGGTTTTTGCGTGTTCAACGACGCCGGCGTGGCCATCAAGATCCTGCAACAGGAATATGGCCTGGAACGCATCGCCTACGTCGATATCGACGCGCATCACGGCGACGGGGTATTTTACCCTTTCGAGTCCGATCCGACCGTCATCTTCGCCGACATCCACGAGGATGGTCGCTACAACTTCCCGCAGAGCGGCTTTTCGCATGAAGTCGGCAAGGGTCCGGCCAAGGGACGCAAGCTCAATATCCCCCTGTTGCCACTCTCAGCCGACGATGATTTCATGATGATGTGGGACAAGGTCGAAGGGTTTCTACGCCAGTGGGAACCGCAGTTCGTGATCATGAACTGCGGCGCCGATGGGCTGGACGGCGATCCGCTGGCCCACTTGCACTACACCGCTCGTGCCCACAGCCGCGCCGCCCGAGGCTTGTGCCAGATCGCCGAGGAGTTCGCCGAAGGCCGCATTCTCGCCGTTGGCGGCGGCGGCTACGAGCTACGCAATGTCGCCAAGGCCTGGACCGCCGTGGTGGATTCCTTCCTGGAAACCCCGATGCGCTGACCGGTTCGGTCCGCGTCCGCCACCATCGCTGGTGAATCTCCTGCCATCCGTCGGCCACATCGGGTATTATTAGTGGCTTTCCACAGTCCGCCCGCGCTTTCGTCCGAAGCAGCGGGCGCCCGTTTTTGCGGAGGTTGCGAATGTTCAGTCGAGAGATGCGGATCGCCGGATTTGACAATGAATTGTGGGCCTCCCTGCAAAGCGAAAAACAGCGCCAGGAAGATCACATCGAGCTGATCGCCTCGGAAAACTACGCCAGCCCGCGCGTGCTAGAGGCACAGGGTTCGGTGCTGACCAACAAGTACGCCGAAGGCTATCCGGGCAAGCGCTATTATGGCGGTTGCGAGTTCGTGGATATCACCGAACAACTGGCGATCGACCGCGCCAAGCGGCTGTTCCACGCCGATTACGCCAATGTCCAGCCCCACTCCGGCTCCCAGGCCAATGCCGCCGCCTACATGGCGTTGCTGGAGGCGGGCGATACCATCCTGGGCATGAGCCTGGCGCACGGCGGCCATCTCACCCACGGCGCCAAGGTCAATTTCTCCGGCCGGCTGTATCAGGCGGTGCAATACGGCCTGGACGAGGCCACCGGCGAGATCGATTACGATCAGGTCGAACGGCTGGCGCTGGAGTGTAAGCCCAAAATGATCGTCGCCGGTTTCTCGGCCTATTCGCGGGTGGTGGACTGGTCGCGTTTTCGGGCCATTGCCGATCAGGTGGGCGCTTATTTCTTCGTGGACATGGCGCATGTCGCCGGGCTGGTCGCCGCCGGCATCTATCCCAACCCGGTTCCCATCGCCGACGTGGTCACCACCACCACCCACAAGACCCTGCGCGGCCCGCGTGGCGGTCTGATCCTGGCTCGCGCCAATCCCGAGATCGAGAAGAAATTGAATTCGCAGGTCTTCCCCGGAACTCAGGGTGGTCCGTTGATGCACGTCATCGCCGCCAAGGCGGTGGCTTTCAAGGAAGCCCTGGAGCCGGAGTTCGTCGACTATCAGAAGCAGGTCCTCGCCAATGCCCGCGTCATGGCCGGCGTCTTTATCGAGCGTGGTTACGACGTGGTCTCCGGCGGCACCGACGATCACCTGTTCCTGGTCAGCCTGATCGCCAGGGGCCTGACCGGCAAGGCCGCCGATGCCGCACTGGGCCGGGCCTGGATCACCGTCAACAAGAACGCCGTGCCCAACGATCCACAATCGCCGTTCGTCACCAGCGGTATCCGCGTCGGTTCACCGGCCATCACCACCCGAGGATTCAAGGAGCGGGAATGCCGCGAGCTGACCGGCTGGATGTGCGACATTCTCGACGATCTCGACAATGAAGCGACCATCGAGCGGGTGCGCGGCCAGGTCGCCGAACTGTGCGCCAAATTCCCGGTCTACGGCTGATCGCGCACTCCACGCGAGACGGCGGCGGTGCATTGTCCGTTCTGTGGCACGCCTGATACCCGGGTGATTGACTCGCGACTATCGGCGGAAGGCGACAAGGTGCGCCGCCGCCGTGAATGCGTTCGCTGCAACTCCCGCTTCACCACCCACGAGATCGCGGAGCTGCTGATGCCGTTGGTGGTCAAGCGCGATGGCCGCCGCGAACCGTTTCTGGAGGAAAAATTGCGCTCCGGCCTGCTGCGAGCGCTGGAAAAGCGACCCGTCGGCACCGAACGCATCGAAGCGACCCTACTGCGCGTCAAGAACCGCGCCCGCGCCGGGGGAGAGCGCGAGTTGAGCAGTCGACAAATCGGCGAATGGGTGATGGAGGAATTGCGCGGTCTGGACCCGGTGGCCTATGTCCGCTTCGCCTCGGTTTATCGCAGCTTCGAGGACGTCAACGCCTTTCGCGAGGAAATCGAGCGACTGCAAGCCCCTTCCGGCACGACGGATTCCGAATGATGTCCCCCGACGATCATCGCTACATGGCACGGGCTCTGACGCTGGCCCGGCGCGGCCTGTACGGCACCGATCCCAACCCGCGGGTCGGCTGTGTGCTGGTCGATAACGGCGCCATCGTTGGCGAGGGCTGGCACGAACGCGCCGGCGAGGCCCACGCCGAGGTGATCGCCCTGGAAGCGGCCGGTGGCCGGGCGCGCGGCGCCACCGCCTATGTGACCCTGGAACCGTGTTGCCATCACGGCCGCACCGCGCCCTGCACCGACGCGCTGCTCCACGCCGGCATCGGCCGGATGGTGGCGGCGATGCCCGATCCGAACCCGCAAGTGGCCGGCAAGGGTTTGAAGCAATTGCGGGATGCCGGCGTGATCGTGGATTGCGGGTTGTTGGAAGCCGAGGCGCGAGCGCTGAACCCCGGCTTTATTCAGCGCATGACGCAGGGTCGCCCCTTTGTCCGCGTCAAGCTGGCGATGAGCCTGGACGGGCGCACCGCGCTGGCTTCCGGTGAAAGTCGATGGCTGACCGGCGAGGCCGCGCGCCAGGATGTGCAACGACTGCGGGCGCGCGCTTCAGCGATCCTGACCGGCATTGGGACTCTGCTGGCCGATGACCCCAACCTGAACGTCCGTTTGCCGGAAGCCGAACGCCAGCCGTTGCGAGTGATTCTCGACACCACACTGTGCACGCCGCCCACCGCCCAAACCTTGCGATTACCCGGTTCGGTGCTGATCTTCACCGCCGTCGCCGATGCGGCGTTGCATGCGCCCCTGCAAGCGGCCGGCGCGGAAATCGTGGTCACGCCGCGCGCCGAACAGGGTCTGAACCTACGCGCCGTGATGGCGGAACTGACCCGCCGCGAGTGCAACGAAATCCATGTCGAATGCGGTCCAATCCTGGCCGGTGCCTTGTTGCAGGCTGGACTACTGGATGAACTGGTGGTCTACATGGCACCGGTGCTGCTGGGCGACAAGGCGCATGGGCTGTTCCAGTTACCGGAACTGGCACGGATGAGCGAGCGGACGGCGTTGGAAGTCGTGGAAACGCGGGCGGTGGGCAGGGATTGGCGGCTGACATTGCGATCCATGAGTCTTTAGAGGATTAAAAATAATGAGTGGAGGAACACCCTCGTTGCTACAAGGCGATATATGAAATACAAAATTATCCTCAGCAAATCGGAAGAAAATTACAGCGCTTCATGTCCCAATCTGCCAGGTTGCTGGTCGCAGGGAGATACCGAACAGGAAGCGATTGAAAATATCAAAGATGCGATTCAGGAGTATTTGGCGGCCATTTCCGAATCCATTCAAGGTCAGGATGTACGAGAAATAGAAATAGCGGGATAAAATGCCAAAACTTCCAGGGGTCAATCATCTGGAGGCTATTCGTGCTCTGGAAAAAGCTGGATTCCGTATTGTGCGCCAAGGAAAAAAACATATCGTCCTGTCGAATGGCGGCAGGTTTTTGACGGTTCCCCGTAATAATCCCATCAATGCCTTCACCATGGGTGGCATAGCGCAGGATGCGGGATTCACGGTAGAAGAATTTCGGAAATTCCTATAGTCCTATCGAGAACGCCACCATGTTCACCGGCATCATCACCGCGGTCGGAACCATCGCCACTCTGCAACCTCGTGGTGGCGACATGCGCCTGCGCATCGCCACCGGCAAGCTCGACCTGAGCGACGTACAGCTTGGCGATAGCATCGCCGTCAGCGGTGTCTGTCTGACCGCCATCGAATTGCCCGGCGACGGCTTCTGGGCCGACGCCTCGCGTGAGACGCTGGAACTCACCATCCTCGGCGAAATCGCGCCCGGCATGAAGGTCAATTTGGAAAAAGCCCTGACCCCCACCACTCGGCTCGGCGGCCACTTGGTCAGCGGCCATGTGGACGGCATCGGCACGGTCAGCGAATGGCGTCCCGACGGCCGCTCCTGGCGGTTGCGCGTCCAGGCCCCGGACGCGCTAGCCCGTTACATCGCCGCAAAAGGCTCCATCTGCGTGGACGGCGTCAGTCTGACCGTCAACCGGGTGGACGGCGCGGCTTTCGAATTGAACATCGTCCCGCACACACTGGCGGAAACCACGCTCGCCAACTTTCAGGTGGGACGGCGGGTCAATCTGGAAGTGGACCTGATCGCCCGCTACCTGGAACGGTTGTTATTGGGCGACCGTGCCGCCCGACCCGGCGGCGATCTGACCGAAGCGTTATTGCGCGAACACGGTTTCTGGAAATAGCCATGGCACTCAACAGCATCGACGAAATCCTCGCCGATTTTCGGCAAGGCAAGATGGTCATCATCATGGACGACGAAGACCGGGAAAACGAAGGCGACCTGTTGATAGCCGCCTCCCTGGTGCGCCCGGAAGACATCAATTTCATGGCCCGCTACGGGCGCGGCCTGATCTGTCTGCCGTTGACGCGCGAACGCTGCCAACAACTGCGCCTGCCCCTGATGGTGCAGGACAATTCGTCGCCCTACTCCACCAACTTCACGGTGTCCATCGAAGCAGCGCAAGGCGTCACCACCGGCATTTCCGCCTACGACCGCGCCCACACCATCCGCACCGCTGTCCGACCCGACGCCCGGCCCGAGGATCTGGTCCAGCCCGGCCACATCTTTCCACTGATGGCGCAGCCTGGCGGGGTGCTGACTCGCGCCGGGCACACCGAAGCCGGCTGCGATCTCGCGCGATTGGCCGGCTTGGAACCGGCGGCGGTGCTCATCGAAATCCTCAACGAAGACGGCACGATGGCCCGCCGGCCCGATCTGGAAGCCTTCGCCGCCCAGCACGACATGAAAATCAGCACCATCGCCGCCCTGATCCGCTACCGGATGCAGAACGAAAAAACCGTCGAGCGGGTCGCCGATACCACCTTGACCACCGAGTTCGGTCCGTTCCGGGTATTGACCTATCAGGATGCGATCAGCCGACAGGTGCATTTCGCTCTGGTCAGGGGCGATATCGATCCCGAACAACCGGTTCTGGTCCGGGTCCATGTGCAGAATTTTCTGAGCGATCTGCTGGCGATCCGCCTGTCGGAAAATAGTTGGCCCTTGCGCGATGCCCTGCGGCGGGTGGCGGAGGAACCGGCCGGCGTGCTGGTGTTTCTGAGCCACCTCGAAGAGCCGGCGGCCCTGATCCGGCGCATGCGCGGCTACCAGTTCGGCACCAGCGAGACCGTGTACCCCTCCGATCAATCCACCGAACTGCGTACCTACGGCATCGGCGCCCAGATTCTGCTCGACATCGGCGTGCGGCGAATGCGGGTACTCAGCGCGCCCAAACGCATCAGCGGGCTATCGGGCTTCAATCTGGAAGTCGTGGAATACGTCGCCTGAACACCTTTTCCCTAGAGGCGTTTTCTCCTAGTCCCTGGTGCGTCAACCACTTGAGAGACGCCCTCATTTCCGACCCCTCGCCCACAAGGAGAGGGGAGTTCTTGTATCGCGTATCGTTACGGAATCCCCGCCATGCATCCCATCAACATCATCGAAGGTGACTTCACTCCGCTCCAGGACGCCCGCTTCGCGCTGGTGGCGTCACGATTCAACAGTTTCATCGTGCAGAGCCTGATCAACGGTGCGGTGGATACCCTATGCCGGCATGGTGTCCCGGAAACCGGCATCGACCTGATCTGGACCCCTGGTTCCTTCGAACTGCCGCTGGCCGCGCAAAAGCTGGCCGCCAGTGAGCGCTACGACGGCATCGTCGCGCTGGGCGCGGTGATTCGCGGCGGCACCCCACATTTCGAATACGTCGCCGGCGAGTGCGTCAAGGGACTGGCCAGCGTTTCGCTGGAATACGATATTCCCCTCGGCTTCGGCGTGCTTACCGTCGATACCATCGATCAGGCGGTGGAGCGGGCGGGCACCAAGGCGGGCAACAAAGGCGCCGAGGCGGCGATGGCGATGCTGGAGATGGTCAGCCTGCTACGACGGCTGGAAGGCTGAACCATGGGTGCTCCGGCTCGAAAAACCCAGCCTGGCAAACGCGGTTGGGCACGGCGCTGTGCCGTGCAGGCGCTGTATCAGTGGCAATTGACCGCGCAATCCCCCAGCATGATCGAAGCCCACTTTCTGGCGGAAGAGGACTTGCAAAAAGCCGACACCGCCTATTTTCGGGAACTGGTCCATCAAATTCCGGCGCGGGTGACGGAAATCGATACCGCCCTGGACCCGTTGCTGGACCGGCCACTGACACAGGTGGACCCAGTGGAGTGCGCCATCCTGCGGATTGGCGCTTACGAACTGATGCAACGCCCGGACATCCCCTACCGGATCGTTCTCAACGAGGCGGTCGAGCTAGCCAAGGTGTTCGGTGCCGAACAGGGGCATCGTTTCATCAACGGGGTGCTCGACAAGCTGGCGCGTGGCGCGCGGCCGGTCGAATTCGGCGCACTCTCTTGAGACTACCTTCACACGATCGATTCGAGTAGACAGCACCGCGACCATAGCCTATGTTAGTTTTGAACCCACTCGAATCCACCGCGCCATGCAACTTGAACCCATCGTCATTACCGCCGAAGTTTTTCAGGTGGCCCGCCTGCGCTCCAACCGTACCGATTACCTGGCCTCGCTGGAACGGCTGCTGGCACTGAACGCGGACATTCTCTGCGAGGGGCATTACGGCATCTTTCGGAGCAAGCCGGTCGTGGCCCGCTTCATCCATTCGTGCCTGAACGCGGCGCTCGGACCGTAGCGAGCCGGCCGAAACCCATTATTGCGACAGCCCCAACAATTGCAGCGTTCGCCGCAACGCCGTGCGGGTCACCTCGTCGTTCTCCGGCGCCAGCGCCGCCTGCATCATCAGTTCCCTGGTTTTTGGAGCATCCTGAGAATAACGGTAGCTGTTGGCAAACGCCCCGACCGCCTTGTCCACCTCGCCCAACGCCCCATACACCTGGCCCAAATTGAACCAGGTGGATGCCCGCTCCGGCGCCAGCGAGAGCGTATACACCAATTGATGCTCGGCGCGTTTGAACTGGCCGAGCTTCAGATGGACATAGCCGAGATTGCCACTGACCTCGACATCGGCGGGATCGGCCTGCTGGGCTTGCTGGAAAGCATCCAGGGCAGATGAAAAATCGTTCCGCCGCAACGCCTCCAGACCCTGTTTATTCAGAGCACGGGCCTCCTTGACGTTCTGGCGCGCCGGCCGAGGCACACTTTCCAGTTGCCGCAGCGTCGCGCCCATCCCAGCCGTATCGTTTTTCGCCGACTGTGCCAGCATCTGCTGGACGTACCCGAAAACCGCTTCGTACGGACCAGCCCAGGCCGGCGCCATCCCGCTCAACACGGCTACCACCGCCAGTATTTGCAATCGGTCACGCATTATCTTGTTCTCCCCGCTATCCGCCAGGGACCAGCGGATCGGTGTTGGTATAAACAGCACAGACGCTTACTGTCGCCGTTGCAAAAACCGCGTCACCTCCAACGCGAACGATTCCGCGCGCCAGGTGTTGCCGGCGGTTACGTGAGTGGCATACGGCATCACCCACAACCCACAATTGGGAATCGCGCCGAACATTTCCAGAATCTGCTCCAGCGGCGCCACCGGATCACGGTCGCCGACCACAAGCAAGGTCGGCTGCGCCATGCGCTCCAGAATCTCCAGATCATGCGCGTGGTCGGTGGTGGCCGGCTCCAATGCCTCCGACACCCGGCCGATCACCTCCTCCCAGGCATCCGGTCCACCCTGCGGCCGGTGGATGTCGCTCAGCCATTTGTGCATACCGACCCCACGCCAGTAGGCCGGATCGGCCATGCCGCGAGTGCCGGCATGCGTATTCTCGTCCTTGCGGTAGCCCACCCGGTACAGCACCAGCTTGCTCACTCGTTCGGGATGGTGGATAGCGAGCCACAGCGCCACCGCCCCGCCCAACGAAGACCCGACCAGATGCGCCCATGGCAATGCCAGTTCATCCATCAACTCCAGCATCGCCCGCCCCATGTCACCGACGATCAGCTTCTCGGCGACCATCGGACTGCGACCGTGACCGAGATGATCGGGCACGACCACTCGAAAATGGCGGGCGAACAACGGGATTTGCGGCGTCCACTCCGCCCCGCTCATCCCGCCGCTGTGCAACAGTATCAGCGGCTCGCCTTGGCCGCTTTCGGTGTAGTGCAGAGTCGCCATGCCGGCATCCTCCATTCGGTGGTCGACACGGCGATTATAGCCACCCTTGGCCACTTGCCGGATAATGGCATGATTCGACTCAGGAGAACGGTCCATGGCGATGACATCCCGCAGCCACCGCGCGCTCGGCCCGCACGGCTTCCACCGCGTTCACTACACCGAATGGGGCGACCCCGACAACCCCAAGGTGTTGATCTGCGTCCACGGTCTGACCCGCACCGGCCGCGATTTCGATTTTCTGGCCGCCGCGCTGGAGCATGAGTATCGGGTGATCTGCCCGGATGTGGTCGGCCGCGGCCAAAGCGACTGGTTGAACGACAAAAGCGATTACACCTATCCGCTCTACGTCAACGACATGGCCATGCTGCTGGCGCGGATCGACGCCGAACGGATCGACTGGGTCGGCACCTCAATGGGCGGGCTGATCGGCATCTTCCTGGCCAGCTACGCCGGTTCGCCGATCCACAAGATGGTGATCAACGATATCGGCCCGCGCATTCCCGCCGCCGGCCTGCAGCGGGTCGCCACCTACGTCGGCCAGGTGGTGACCTTCGACAGCATCGAAAAGATGGAAAAATTTCTGCGCACCATCGCCGCCACCTTCGGCAACTTGATCGACGAACAGTGGCGACACATGACGATCCATAGCTCCCGGCAATTGGAAGACGGCCGCTACACCTTCGCCTACGATCCTGGTATCGCCGAAAACTTTAGAACGTTGGATTTGAAGGACATCGACCTGTGGTCGATGTGGGACGCCATTCGCTGCCCGACCCTGGTCTTGCGCGGCGAACACTCCGATGTGCTGGATCACGCGGACGCCGTCACCATGACCGAGCGTGGCCCCAAGGCGAAACTGATCGAATTTCCCAGCATGGGCCACGCGCCAGCACTGATGGCCGACGACCAGATCGCGGTGGTGCGCAACTGGCTTTTGGCGGATTGAGGCGTGCCGTGGCGCATTGCCAGCATTATTTTCCCCGTCTTTGCCGCCGCCGGCATCGGCTGGCTGTACGCCCGTTGGAAGCGACCGGACCTCGCCAGCCTTAACCAGGTCAACATGGAGGTGCTGGCGCCACTGCTGGTGTTCTGGGCACTGGCCGCCAAGCCCTTCACCGCCGCCGAGTTTCTGGACCTGACCCTCGGCGGCGTGGCGGTGGTGCTCGGTTCCGGCCTGCTGCTGCTGCCGTTGGTTCCGCTGCTGCGGGTCCAGGCCAAGACCTTCCTGCCGCCCATGATGTTCACCAACACGGGCAACATGGGCATCCCGCTGGCACTGTTCGCCTTCGGGGAGCCGGCGCTGCCGGCGGCGATTCTGCTGTTCATCGTTGAAATGGTGCTGCATTTCACGGTCGGGCTGTACATCCTCGACCACCGGACCCGACCATGGGCGCTGTTGCGGATGCCGATCATCCTGGCGCTGCTGGCTGGGCTGGCCTGCAATCGAGGCGGATGGATTCCGCCGGCCCCTCTGCTCGACACCTGCCGGCTGTTGGGCGAGGCGTCGATTCCGCTGATGCTGTTCGCGCTGGGCGCGCGCTTTTCCGAAGTCGGCATCGCCGACTGGCGGATAGGGCTGTGGGGCGCGGTGCTGTGTCCGCTGGCGGGCGTTGCCGCCGCACTGCTGGTCCGGCCGTGGCTGACGCTGTCGCCAGTGCAGGACAGTCAGTTGTTGCTGTACGCCGCCCTGCCGCCGGCGGTGATGAACTACCTGCTCGCCGAACGCTACGGTCAGGAGCCGGAAAAAGTGGCGACCTTGGTACTGCTCGGCAACCTAGGCAGTTTGATCGCGGTACCGGCGGTGCTGTATTTCACCCTGCCGTAGCCCTGGGCGAGATCGATGAACCCGCGCTTCTCCTCACGCGACAAAGAACAGAATCGTCACGTAATGACTGACGCTACCGGCCAGCACAAACAAATGCCAGATGCCGTGAAAATGCCTGACCTTCTCGTCGAACACGTAGAAAACCAGGCCACCGGTATAAAACAGGCCGCCCGCCAACAGCCAAGCGAAACCCGCCCCCGGCAGCGCTTGCAGCAAGGGTTTAAGCGCCACCAACACCAACCAGCCCATCAGCACATAAACCACCAAGGACAGGACGCGATTGCCTTTCTGAGGCAACGATTCCAGCACGACCCCCAACACCACCAAACCCCAAATAATGCCGAAGATCGTCCAACCCCAACCACCACGCAGGGTCACCAAGGTAAAAGGGGTATAAGTGCCGGCGATCAGAAAATAGATCGAGTAATGATCCAGTTTGTGAAAAAACCGCTTCGCCCGACCGCGCAGGCTGTGATACAGCGTGGAAATCGTGTAAAGCAGAAATAGGGTGGTTCCGTAGATGCTGAAGCTGACGATCTTCCACGGATCGCCCTGCCGCGCCGCCACCACCACCGCCACCACCAAACCCGCCAGCGCCGCCACCGCGCCGATCAAGTGGCTGATGCTGTTAAAACGCTCACCCTCGTACATGCACACCACGCCTTGTGACCATCCCGCAAGACTCGAAACCACACGGCATGCCGGTCTGCCGCCGGCTAGCCATCACCCACTACCCGATCGATGCCTCGTACCCATGGGCATGCATATCATGCCCGCAAATAACTTCAACCACCCCTGCTCCCGCCACGTTTGCGCCGCGTTCCACTCTTGACCACCGTCTCCCGCAGTCGCACCGCCCCCACCTCGCCGATACCTGCTTTCCGGCCCGCCTCGGTCAGATAAACCCGGCGGAAGGGAATCACCTTGCCGTCGCGGCTGAAGGCATCCTCCCGCAATTCGAGCAGACCGGCACCGGCCATCGCTTCCAACAACCGTTCGAATCCCCGCCGCTCGACCTGCCCCGCCATCAACCTTTCGCACAACTGCCGAGGGGTTTGACCTTCGTGCCAGCGTAGCGCGTCCAGCACCTGCAGGACTCGCTCGCTCTCGACGCGGTTCAACCGGCGGGTACGCCGGACCACCGCCGCCTCCGGCGCGCACACGTCGCAGCTCCCGCACGGTTGGTCGTCGTCCCGATCGCCGAAATGCCGCACCAGCCGCACCATGCGACAACCGGTCGCCTGGTCGGCAAAATCCAGAATCTGCTTCAACTCGTTCAGCTTGTGCTCGCGTTGCCGCTGGTAGGGTTGGCGCCAACCCTCCTCGCCGCGACTGAGGTTGCCTTCGATATCGCGCCGGGCGCCGCCATGCACCAGCAGTTTTTCCACGGCGGCCTCGAACTCCTCCAGCGCCATGCCCGACCGGTCGCGCAACGACACGCGGGATTGGAAATCGTCGCCGAGCACCTGAAAGATCACCATCAGCCGTTCCGTATCGGGGTAGCCGCGCCGGAAAAAAAACTCGTGAGTGCGCAGATCGGCGTAGGAATACAGCAGGATGGCGCGGGCGGGCCGGCCGTCGCGCCCGGCGCGGCCGATTTCCTGGTAATAACCTTCGACGCTGCCCGGCAGAGCGGTATGAATCACGGTGCGGATATCCGGCTTGTCGATGCCCATGCCAAACGCGATGGTGGCGACGATCACCTGCAAGCGACTGGCGCTGAACAGTCCCTGCACCCGCTCGCGCTCCTGCGGCGTCATCCCGGCGTGATAGGCGGCGGCCGGATAATCCGCCCCCAACTCCAGCGCCAGCAATTCGGTCTCCTTGCGGGTCGGCGCGTAGACGATGGCGGGCCGCCGGCCCGGATCGGCCAGTACCCGCCCGACCGCCGCATGCCGGTCGGCCACCGACGTTTCCACCGTCTCGACCGCCAGATTGGCGCGGCGGAAGCCGTGGATGTAGCGCGTCGCCTCCGGCATGTCGAGCTGGCGCACGATGTCGTCCTGCACCAGCACGGTGGCGGTCGCGGTCAGCGCGATGACCGGCGCCGGCCGCAGCAGGGGCAGATGCCGACCCAGCATCCGGTAGTCCGGCCGAAAATCGTGGCCCCATTGCGAAATACAATGCGCCTCGTCGACCGCGATCAGGACCGGCTTGCGCTTGGCCAGCATTTCGGGAAAACCGGGCACGCTCAGCCGCTCGGGCGCAATGAACAGAAAATCCAGCTGGCCCCGCAAATACTCGACGCAGACTTGGCGCGACACCACCCGGTCACGACCGGAGTGAATGCGATCGGCCCGCAGTCCCAGCTCGCACAACTTGGCAACCTGATCTTCCATCAAGGCGATCAGCGGTGAAACCACCAGCGTCGTCCCCGCTCGGGCGATGCCGGGCAACTGAAAACACAGCGACTTGCCGGCACCGGTCGGCATCACCAGTAACACGTCCCGACCCTCGGTCACCGTTCGGCACACCTGTTCCTGGTACGGACGAAAGGCTGACCAGCGAAACTCGCTCTGCAGCAACTCCAGCAAACGGTCCACCGGCACCGGTTCTCGCCGTAACGCGGTTCCTCGACTCTCCTCTTCTCCATGAATGGAGAGGGCGTTGGAAGGCGAGGCCGGCCGCGCCACCGTGAACGCCTGGACCACTGCTTCACCGACATAGCCGGCGATGGCGGCCATGAAACCGTCCAGATCCGCTTCGCCACGCTGGATACGCTTCAGCCGCGCTTCCCACTCGCCGGTCATGACCGGACTTTTGATCGGTGGCCGCACCGCCTCGATCAGCCGAATGCCGCGCTCGGTGGCGTTCAGCGCCTTGCCGTCGCGGGTCAGATACCGACGCTTGAGCAAAGTTTCGATGATATCGGCGCGGGTGGCCGGCGTGCCCAACCCGCTGTCCTTCATCGCCGCCGACAGCTCCTTGTCCTCCAGAACCCGGCCGGCGGTTTCCATCGCGGTGAGCAAAGCCGCCTCGGTCAGGCGCGGCGGCGGCCGAGTCTGCTTGGTCAGCGCGCGGGCGTCCAGCACCCGTTGCGACTGGCCGACGGTCAGCCCCGGCGGCAGGTTTTGCTCGGCCTCGTTTTCCTCCGTCGCGGAGGCGGCTTTGGCCTTGCGTTTGCCAGCCGCTTTTTCCGTCGCCACGGTTCCCACCTCCAACACCTTCCAACCGACCCGCTCCACCGCCGTGCCAGTGCTGTGATAGCGATCGATCACGGTCGCACCGTCCGTTTCGACCGTGGCGATCGCGGTGATCAGGGTGGTCACCGCCCAAAGATGGTCGTCGTGCCAGGCCATCAGCAAGCGACGGCAGATCAGCTCGTAAATCTTCCGTTCGTCGGCGCTCAGGGTGGTGCGCGCCGGTAATGAAGTGGGAATGATGGCATGGTGATCGGTCACCTTGCCGTCATCGACGAAGCGTTTGCCCAATGGCTGCTGGCCGGTGCCGGGCGCCAACCGATCCTGGTAGGGCGACTGAATCGCCGCCACCACCGCGCCCAGCGTCGCCGCGACCGCGCTGGAGAGATGGCGACTATCGGTGCGCGGGTAGCTGATCAGCTTGTGCTGCTCGTATAGCTTCTGGGCGAGGTCCAGCGTGGTCTGGGCACTGAAGCCGTACAGTCGGTTGGCATGACGCTGCAATTCGGTCAGATCGTACAGCAGGGGCGGCACGGCGCGGCGGGTTTCGGCGGCACGGGATTCGACGGTGGCTTTCCCCGTCCGGGCGCGGGCGACGATGCGGGCGGCTTCCTCGCTGTCAGCGGGCAGGCGCTTGACCTTGGGTTCCGGGCGTTCGCCGCGAAACCAGGTACCCTGGTAGCATTGTTCCCTCTCTTCCGATCTCCCCTCTCCCACGAGAGGCGCGGGGAGCAAAGGCGTGAAGGTCGCCACCACCTCCAGATAATCTTCCGACACAAAGGCCCGAATGGCCAGATCTCGTTCCACCACCACCGCCAGCGTCGGCGTCTGCACCCGCCCGACCGATAGCGCCTCGTCACCCGGTGTGCCGCAGGCCAAGGTATAGGCCCGCGACAGATTCATGCCCACCAGCCAGTCGGCCTGACTGCGGCCACGGGCGGCGGCGGCCAGCGGCTCGAATTCGCGACTATCGCGCAACTGCTGAAAACCCTGGCGGATGGCATCGGGAGTCAGCGAAGAAATCCACAGCCGGCTGCACGGCTTGCGACAACCGGCGGCTTCGTAGAGATAGCGGAAAATCAACTCGCCTTCGCGGCCAGCGTCGGTAGCGCAGATCACCCGCTCGATGGCTTCGTCGTTGAGGATGCGGCGGACCGCCTCGAACTGCTCGCGGGTTTGCTCGCCGACCACTAGCGACCAACGCTCGGGCAGCAATGGCAACAGTTCGCGCCGCCAGCGCTTCCAGGCTGGATCGATCTCATGCGGCTCGGCCAACCGCACCAGATGGCCAATCGCCCAAGTGACGACATAGCCGTTACCATATAGGAAGCCTTCGCCGCGCTGGCGAACCCCCAGCACTTTGGCGATATCTCGGGCGACAGAGGGTTTTTCGGCAACGACCGCAATGCTCACGAATGGCGCTCAGTCCGTCAGCGCCGGCTTCCAGGTCCACTGTTCGCCCGACTCCGCGCCGATCGCGGCCCGCCAGCTCGACTCCAGATTTTCCCCGATTCGCTCCACCACCGCGCCGTCCAAGCGGTTTTGCTGGACGAAAGCCCGCAACATTTCCAGAATCCGGGCCGGAGACAGCGGCTGCCGGTAAGGCCGCTGTTGCGCCAGCGCCTGAAATACATCGGCCACCGCGATGATCCGCATTTCCAGGGTTAACGCCGCGCCCCCGCAATGGAAGGGATAGCCCTGGCCATCGGGCGTCTCGTGATGGTAGGCAGCCCAAATAGCGATATCCTCCAGACCGCCGATGCCACGCAAAATCTGATAAGTCTCAAAACTGTGGCGCTGGATCATGGCTCGCTCTTCGGGAGTCAGCGGGCCGGTTTTTTCCAGAATCTCGTCCGGCACCTGCAACTTGCCCAGATCATGCAGCAACCCGGCGATCTCGATTTTCTCGCAAGTCTCGGCCGGCAAACCGGACCGTTCGGCCAGCAAGCGCGCCAGCCGCGCCGTGCCCAGGGAATGCTCCATGGTGTACGGGCTCTTGGCGTCCACCACCCGGGCGAACAGCAGCGCGAGTTGCCGCAGCTCGGAGAAATTGATTGGCACCAGATGGGATTCCTGCTCCCGTTCATAGATGAACCGGAGCAGATGACGCGCCTCCAGACTGAGCCAGAATGCCTCGCTGGCGGACAGATTCATGAACAGCGTCACCAAATCCGGCGCGAAAAAGGAACCGCTTAGCCGCCAGATCGTATCGCGGATAACAGGTCGAGCTAGCAACAGATCGCGCTCATAGTGCGGGATGGCCAACGCGTCCACCCGATCGGCCAGATAGATCAGGTTGGCCAACCGGGCGGTCGTCTCGGGGACCTTCAGTGCGGGGAAGGCATCCCAATGGGTGTGATGATAACGAATCAGAGGCGCCAAATGAGCCAACGGCGCAAATGGGGCAAGCAGTTCTTCGCCCTGGACACCGTGGTATTCCGCACCCTCCCAGTCCAGTTCGTTGATCATTCGCCGGCGTAGAGTCGTGGATGAAACCGCGCAGTCGTGCAGCAACCCTGCGTGAAGCAGACTTTCCAGCTCCGGCTCGCCCAAACCGAGCGCGTGGCCGCATTGCATCGCCATGAACCCGACCCGCTTGCTGTGGAACACCTCGTCCACGCCGACCAGATCAAGGGTATCCGACAGCGCGTGAATGGCCTGACCGAGATTGATGGTAACGTTCATCGATCTGATTTCTCGCTAAAAAGCCCTACTCTACTAGCGGGCGGGCGGATCGGGGTGTTTAGGTTGATGCCGAGGGTATTTTCAGGATACAAAAAGGCTCATGATTGCAGCGTGATCGTTCTCGTCCAACTGTCGGTTCACGCGGCCTCCACCATCATTTGCATCATTTTCGCGGCATTCGGCGTTCGCACCACGCCGCGCTCGGTCACCAACGCATCCACCAGTTCGGCCGGGGTCACATCGAACGACGGATTCCATGCCTCGGCGCCAGCGGCGGCGACCAACTGGCCGGCCAAAGTCAGTAACTCCCCGGGCGGGCGCTGCTCAATGGGAATCCCCGTGCCGCTGACCAGGTTCATATCCACCGTCGAGGCCGGCGCCACCACCATGAACCGCACACCGTGATACCGTGCGGCCACCGCCAAGTGATAGGTACCGATCTTGTTGGCGACATCGCCGTTGGCGGCGATCCGATCCGCCCCGACAATGGCCCAGCGCACTCTGCCCTCCCGCATCAGCGCCGCCGCCGCTCCATCCGCCAGCAGCGTCACCGGAATGCCATCCCGCACCAGTTCCCAGGCGGTCAGACGAGCGCCCTGCAACCATGGCCGGGTCTCGTCGGCGTAAACCCGCTCGATCAGACCCGCCGCATAGCCCTCGCGGATCACACCCAACGCCGTACCGTAACCACCGGTGGCCAGCGAGCCGGTATTGCAATGGGTCAGCACCGCCCCGCGCTCGCCCAGCAACGCCGCCCCCAACTGCCCCATGCGTCGGTTGGCGGCGAGATCCTCTTCGTGGATCGCTCGCGCCTCGGCCAACAACGCCGCCACCGGATCACCGGATGAGCGAGCAATCGCCCGCTCCATCCGCCGCAGCGCCCAGAACAGGTTGACGGCGGTCGGTCGGGCCGCCGCCAGCGTGGTGAGATCGCTCCCGACCGCTGTTCGCCATCGCACCGCATCCTCGACATATCGGGCGCGGGCGGCCAATACCACGCCGTAGGCGGCGGCGATGCCAATCGCCGGCGCGCCGCGCACCACCATGTCGCGGATCGCCTGAGCCACGTCCGCCGCGCTCGTCAACCGCTGGTAGCGTTCCACGGTCGGCAGCAGGCGCTGGTCCAGCAACTCCAGGGCATCTTCACGCCAGACAACGGCGCGCACGGCGTCATAAGCATGCGGCATGGCGAATTTCGATCCGGTTAACAACCCAGGTAGAGCGTACAAAGGCAAAGGCTTTTAAACTGTGCATAAAGGCTGTTGTTGCTTTACGACAAGCCCAATTTTCCCCAGCTCGCCACAAAAAATCCCTTGCCTAGCAGCCAAGATAGCGCGCAAAATTAGGGCATTTATTGTTGGCACAACATTTTTTGCAATTCTGACACAACGTTGTATCATTACACGCCATGGCCGGCCGGTTTGTCGCGCGTAGCGGTTGCCGCTCGGGTATACTGGTCAACGAAAGATTGTGATTCGAACGAATCGCGGTCCCTGCGACCTGAAGGCCAAACGTGCCGTGCACAGAATTTTTCATGCCTGCTTGGGAGATTATATCGATGAAAGTGAAACTGCATAAGCTTAGCTTGGGCTTGGCTACCTCAATGGTATTGTTCGCCGCGCTGCCCGCGCACGCCCAGCTTAACAAATATGGCTGCATCTATGCCGTTGACCCCTACGGCAAGATCGTCAAGGACCCCTACGGCAACTGCATTCGCACCCCGTACTGGACCGCCGAGAAGAACGTTCCAGAATGCGGCGCCGTGGCGGTGGTCGAACCGGCCACCCCGGTTGTCGAAACCCTGAGCCTGGGCGCGGATGCCTATTTCGATTTCGACCGGGCCGACCTGAAGCCCGCCGGTCGCGCCAAGCTGGACAAGCTGGTCACCGACCTGCGCCGGGTCTCGTCGGTCTCCTCAATCGAAATCGTCGGCCACACCGACAGCAAGGGCACCGAAGCCTACAACTACCGGCTGGGCCAGCGTCGCGCCGACTCCGTGGCCAGCTACCTGACCGCCCGGGGCGTACCCAGCTCCATCATCTCGACTCGCAGTCGCGGCGAACTCGACCCGGTCGCCCCCAACACCCTGCCGAACGGCAAGGACAACCCCGCTGGCCGCGCGCTGAATCGCCGCGTGGTGATCACCGTGACCGCCATGGAACACGTTATCAGCCAGTAGTAAGCTGCCCGCGTTTTTCGGCCTCCAGCGCCCCGGTTCGCCGGGGCGTTTTTTTGCGCTGTCCCGGTTCGCCGCTAAATCCGCCATCATCGCTCGGAGAACCCCGTATGCCGCAAGCCATCTCCGCCCTGCTCAACGCCCGCTGGATCGTTCCGGTCGAACCGGAAGGCCGGGTTCTCGAACATCACACCATCGCCGTTCAGAACGACCGCATTCTCGCCATCCTGCCGCGGGATCAGGCAACGGCCCGCTTCAGCGCCGAGGCGTGTCTGGACTTCGAAACGCACGTTCTCATCCCCGGTCTGGTCAACACCCATACCCATGCCAGCATGACCCTGCTGCGCGGACTGGCCGACGATCTGCCGCTGATGGCCTGGCTGCAAGACCATATCTGGCCCACCGAAACCCGCTGGGTCGATCCCGAATTCGTCCGTGCCGGAACCCGACTGGCGATCGCCGAGATGCTGCGCGGCGGCACCACCTGCTTCAACGACATGTACTTTTTCCCGGAAGCGACCGCCGCCGTCGCCCGCGAATGCGGCATCCGCGCCTGCGTCGGGTTGATTGCCCTGGACTTCCCCACCGCCTATGCCCGCAACCTGGATGAATATCTGGACAAAGGGCTGGCTCTGCACGAGGCGCTGAAGAGCGATGCCTTGGTCCGCACCGCCTTCGCCCCGCATGCCCCCTATACCGTCTCGGCCCCGGCACTGGAGCGCATCGGCCGACTGGCGGCGGACTTGAGCATTCCGATCCATATCCACGTTCATGAAACCGCCGCCGAAGTCGCCCGGTTCCAGACCGAACACGGCTGCCGACCGCTGGAGCGGCTGGAACGACTCGGCCTGTTGTCGCCGCGACTGCTGGCTGTGCACATGACTCAGCTCGAAACGGCCGAAATCGAACGGCTGGCGGCAGCCGGCTCCCATGTCATCCACTGCCCGGAATCCAACCTCAAGCTGGCCAGCGGGTTTTGTCCGGTTGCCCGACTCGACGCCGCCCAGGTCCATATCGCGCTCGGTACCGATGGCGCGGCCAGCAATAACGATCTCGACCTGTTCGGCGAACTGCGCACCGCCGCCCTGTTGGGCAAGGGCGTGGCCGGCGACGCCGCCGCGCTGCCAGCCGCGCGGATGCTGCGCATGGCCACCCTCGACGGTGCCCGGGCGCTGGGACTGGAGCGGGAAACCGGCTCGCTCGAACCGGGCAAGACCGCCGACATCGTCGCCGTCGATCTCGGCCAGCCGGAAACCGAACCGGTCTACCACCCCGTCTCGCAACTGGTCTACGCCGCCGGTCGCCAGCACGTCACCGATGTCTGGGTCGCCGGCCGTCGGCTGTTGGCCGACCGGCGCCTGACCACGCTGGATCTGACGGACACGCTCCGAGCGGCACGCGGCTGGCGGAAACGCATCGCCGCGAAACATCCAGCGTAACCCGCACCCCCTCCACTGGTCGAAACCATGGCAACGAGCCCCTCATTTTCAGCTTCCAGCAAGGTAACCCGCACATGACGACCACGAACCCCAACGTGGACCCCGAGGAAATCGCCAAATTCGAACAACTGGCCAGCCGCTGGTGGGACCCGGATAGCGAATTCAAACCGCTGCACGATACCAATCCGCTGCGACTGGATTTCATCGATGCGCGGGTCGGCGGACTGGAAGGCAAACGAGTGGTTGACGTCGGCTGCGGCGGCGGCATCCTGTCCGAGAGCATGGCGCTGCGCGGCGCGCGGGTACTCGGCATCGACATGGGCGAAGCGCCGCTGGCGGTCGCGCAACTGCACCAACTGGAATCCGGCGCGGTGCTCGACTACCGACGTGTCACCGCCGAGGCACTGGCGGAAAGCGAGCCGGCCAGCTTCGATGTGGTGACCTGCATGGAAATGCTGGAGCACGTACCCGACCCGGCCTTGACGATCCAGGCTTGCGCCCGGCTGGTCAAGCCCGATGGACACTTGATTTTCTCCACCATCAACCGCAATCCCAAGTCCTATCTGTTCGTCGTCATCGGCGCGGAATACCTGTTGCGAATGCTGCCCAAGGGCACCCACGATTACCGCAAGTTCATCCGCCCCTCGGAATTGGACGGCTGGCTACGCGCCACTGGCCTGACACTGCGGGAGATCATCGGCCTGCATTACAACCCGCTGACCCGAAGCTATCGGCTGGGACCGGGCGTATCGGTCAACTACATGGTGCATTGCCGCCCGGACGGCCTGGCATGAATCCCGGCCCCGGCGGCACGCCGCCGGATTGCGTGCTGTTCGACCTGGACGGTACCCTGCTGGACACCGCCCCCGACATGACGGCGGCGGTGAACCGGCTGCGCCAGGAGCGCCATCTGCCCACGCTGCCGGTCGCGGCCATTCGCCCGACGGTCTCGCACGGCTCGCCGGGCATGCTGAAAGCCGGGTTCGGGCTGACTCCCGACAATCCGCTTTACGCTGAACTCAACCCACGCTTTCTAGCCCTTTATCGGGAGGCCATCGCCGTCGAGACCACACTGTTTCCCGGCATGGCCGAGGTGCTGGACTACCTGGAGGCTGGTTCCATCCGCTGGGGCGTGGTCACCAACAAGCCGGGCTGGCTGACCGAACCGCTGCTGAAGGCGCTGGATCTATGGCCACGAATGGCCTGCGTGGTCAGCGGCGACACCCTGAGCGCGCGCAAACCGGACCCGGAACCGCTGCTGTACGCCTGTGCCCGCATCGGGGCGCTGCCCGGTCGCTCGCTGTACGTGGGAGACGCCGAACGCGACATACTGGCCGGCAAGCAGGCCGGCATGACCGCGCTGGTGGCCGGTTTCGGCTATCTGGGCGCTGAGGACCGGCCGGAACACTGGAACGCCGACGGCTTTCTGCGGCAACCGAGCGATCTGCTCGCCTGGCTGGGCGCGCCAGATGTCCCCGCAACCCGAAATCGCTAGGGCGGCGCGGCGGCGCTGGCCACCGTCTCCATGTTTTGGGCCAACCACCACACGCCGCCGAGCGTCAACAAGGCCGCCACCAGCAAGGCCAGCAGCGGCGCGCGTCCCCCGAGCCGGCGCCAAACCGACGCGGACGGCCGATCCGCCGCCTCGGCCCACAGCACGGTGACATTGTCCTGATGGGGACATCGATGGGCCTCCACCGCCGCCAGCAACCGCTGGCAAGGTTCGCTGCCACGCGCTCTGCTCAGCAGGGCGACGATTTCGTTTTCGCTGAGCGTCAGCAGACCATCGCTGGCTAACAATATCTGATCACCACGCTTGAGCGGATAGGGTTGACGCGGCAGATCCACCAATTCGACCTCCTCGCCGGTGACAGCACTGACCAGCGCGTTACGGGCGGGATGGCGAGATGCATCGGCGGCGCTGATCTCGCCGGCGCTCACCTCGGCGGCCAGAATGCTGCGATAGGCGTGATCCTGATTCAGACGGCGCAACCGTCCCCGTCGCCACAACCATAACGGCGAATCACCCACGCTGATCCAGTACAACCCCTCCTCCGCCAATACCACGGCCAGCAGCGTGCAACCCATTCCCTTCAGATTCTCAGGATCGGACGCCACCTCCAGCGCCATGCGCTCGTTCACATGCGCCAGCGTCCGCTCAAGCCGTTCGGGGATGGCAACGGCCGGCACCGTATCGTAGGTTTCGATGAAATCGCGGACCGTCAGGGCACTGGCCCGAGCACCCGCCTGTTCGCCCCCCATGCCGTCGGCCAATACCAGCAGCAGATCGCCCGCCTCCAGCTCCGGTGGCAATCCGAATACGCCGTACTCGTCTTCCTGACGAGCGCGGCCCCCTTGGATCGTACCTTCATCGTGTACCCAAGCCACCATGCCCTCTCTCCACACCTCACGCGCCTTCGCGCCAGTCGAAGCCAAGGCCACACAGCGGCACGAAGCGCAAGCGGGTCTGCCCCATCCGCAAGGTTTCGCCGCCGGTCAGTTCCACGGATTTACCCACCACCGGGCAGCTATCCACCCAGTTGCCCGGCGCGATCGATTGCAGGTAAAAGCGGCGGGAACGCGCGGTGTAGATGATCGCCGCCTGATTGTGGAGATCGATCGTGACATCACCGAAATCCAATCGAATCCGGGCATCCGCGCCGCGGCCGATATCGTTGACCCCGTAGCCCAGCGCCAGTACCTCGCCGCGCCCCGGACCCTCGACGACCGCCAGCCAGCCGACGACCTGGGTCGGTGCCGGATCGCGGGCGGGCGTCGCCGAAACCGGCATCGCCCGATCTCCGGTCGGCCGGGGTTTAACCACCGATTCAGAGCGGGCAACACGGCGAGTCGGCTCCACGGTCGGAGCCTCCGACGGACCTTTTCTGAAGAAACCACCACGATAAAGGGGCATGACCGATCTCCTTCGGGATCGACGCCAAGCAGGTGGACGGGCGGGCGCTCAGGTATCGCCGGTTCGGAAGTGCAAACGGACCTCGCCCAACTCCACCACATCGCCGTTACGCAGCGGATGGGCGTGAACGCGTTGGCCGTTCACCCAGGTTCCGTTGGTGGAATCCAGATCGCAAATCTGGAACGTGCCATCGGGCAGATGGTGAACCTCGGCATGGTGGCCCGACACCGAATCGTTGTCGAAACGCAGATCGTTGTCCGGCACCCGGCCCAAGCGGCACAATGGCGAAGATAAGCGCAGATCGCCCCCGCTGAACCGATCGGTGCGAATGAACCGCGCTCGCACCAGCACCTTTTCCGACTGACCGCGCCGACGGCGGGGAAAAGGCCACAGCGAAAATTTCATTTCTGATTAAAACCCGTCGAGGTGGGCGGTTCCCAGAGCTTTCTACTAGCCGGCGCCGGTTGAGTTCGCCGCAGTGCCGGAGGCGTCACCACAATCGGTTTGAGTTCATCCCGTTTCTGGCTTGCCCTGGATCGCTCGGCTCGTCGTTCGGTTTTCCTGGATCTCGGCGCCGGCTGGGCGGCAACCGGTTTAGAAGCAGGTTGGGCTGCCGACGACTCGCCACCGCGCGCGGCGGCGGACAGCGCGGCGGCGGACAGCGCGGCGGGCGCGAGGGGCACCACTCCGGTTCCGGCGGTGGATTCCGCCGCGCCGGCGGCGGTCGTGGGTTCCTCCTGAAACGGCGGTTCCACAACTGCATCGGCGGCAGTGGCTGGTTTTTCATGAGATGGTGGCTCTGCAACCGTGTCGATGACGGTCGATGGCGGTTCGGCTTGCTCGTCCGACCCGGCCACGGGTTGCCCCGACGGACTTGGGCTCAATGGCGTTGCGGATGGAACGCCCACCACTACCGGCGCGGTGGGCGACTCCAGCGCGGCTATTCCGTTCGAAGCCGATATTCCAGAAGGTTTCGTAACGGCGGGGGCTGAAACCATGACCGGCTGCCCGTGCTGACCGAGACTGTAGCGGGGCGGCGATGGTTCCTCCGGGGTGGGCGAGGATGGCCACAGCCAGACCACCACGGTGACCACCAACCCCGCCGCCACCGCCAGGGCCAAACTGCCGCCAATCTGCAAACCCAGCGACTGCCACTGCAAAGCATGCGGCACGAAAGGCCCCGTCTTCTTCGATTTTCGCGCACCCAGCGACCACCGGCTCGCGGCGGTGGGTTTCTCGGTCATCTCCAGCCAGTTCTCGCCGACCGACTGGCTCTCCATCGGCGTTTGCGCTGGTTCGTCCCTGAGTGGGGACAGCTCCGGTACTGGTGTGGCTTTGCCGGATCGCACTCGCGGCAACATGATCACTGTCTCGTCGCTGTCTTCGACCTGCGAGCCATCGAGCACCATCTGCATCTCGGCCACGGTGCGAAACCGCAGCTCCGGCCGCACCGCCAACGCCCGATCGATCACCCGCAACAAATTGGTGCTGTAGCGACCGGCGCCCACTTCGGTCGCCGGCTGCAAGTGATCATCTAGAAGACGTTCTGCCGCTTCCATCGGAGGATGGCCGGTCACACAGCGATACAGCACGGCGGCGAGAGCGTAGATATCCGTCCAGGTCCCGTAACGTTCGTTGCGGGTGGTGTACTGCTCAGGCGGCGAATAGCCGGGCGTGACCAAGCTGGTCACGCTCTTGCTTTGGCGACCAATCGCTCCCCGCGCCGCACCAAAATCGATTAGTATGACCCGATGGTCGCTTGCGCGCAGGTACAGGTTGGCCGGCTTGATATCGCGGTGCAGATAACCCTGCTCATGGACCGCCTGCAAGGCCGGCAGTATGTCCTCCAGCAATCCGCGCACCTCCTCCTCGTCCAGCGTTTCGCCGTCCTGCAACACCGCGCTGAGCGGCTCGCCCTCTTCGTAATCCATGACGATGTAGGCGGTGCCGTGGGCGCGAAAATAGCGTTTCACCCGCACCACATAAGGATGTTGAATCTGGGCCAGCACCCGCGCCTCGTCGAGAAAACGCTCCAATCCCCACGCATAGTCCGAGATCTGGCCGTCGTTCTGGCTGCTCTGACCTTGGGTATTGGCGTACACCGTCACGCCGTCGCTATCGCGGAACGACCACTCCACCGGAAAATATTCCTTGATAGCGACCCAGGTCTGTAGGTGCGTGTCCAATGCCTTGTAAGTGACGCCGAAACCGCCGGCTCCGAGAATGGAATCGATCCGATACTCGTCCAGCATGTAGTCCGATGGCAGGGCATTGGCCCGTCGGGACCCGCTCTTGGAGGGGGTGGTCGGAGAGGTGATGTCATTCATGGCGCGAATCGGGCAACCTTGGGGTCCAGCGTTAAAAATCGGCGCTGCGGGGCGTGCGCGGAAACGGGATGACATCCCGGACGTTGCTCATGCCGGTCGCGTAGCTGACGGTGCGTTCGAACCCCAGCCCGAACCCGGCGTGCGGCACGCTGCCGTAACGACGCAAGTCACGATACCAATTATAGGCGATCTTGTTGATACCCATTTCATCCAGGCGCGCGTCCAGCACGGCCAGCCGCTCCTCGCGCTGGCTGCCGCCGACGATTTCGCCGATGCCGGGCACCAGCACGTCCATCGCCGCCACCGTGCGGCCGTCGTCGTTCAGCCGCATATAAAAGCTTTTGATTTCCTTTGGGTAATTGACAAGAACCAGCGGCCGGCCCACATGCTGCTCGGTCAGATAGCGCTCATGCTCGGACTGGAGGTCCACACCCCAGCGGATCGGGAATTCGAAGGTTTCACCAGCATTTTCCAGAATGCGGATGGCTTCCCCGTATTCCATTCGCTCGAACGGCGTGTTCACCACCTGTTCCAAGCGGTGGATGCAGGTCTTATCGATACGCTGGGCAAAGAACGCCAAGTCGTCGGCGCGTTCCTCCAGCAGCGCCCGGAAGATGAATTTCAGCAGCGCCTCGGCCAGATCGGCGTTGGCATGCAGATCGGCAAAAGCGGTTTCCGGCTCGATCATCCAGAACTCGGCCAGGTGGCGACTGGTGTTGGAGTTCTCGGCGCGGAAGGTCGGACCGAAGGTGTAGACTTTCGACAGCGCCAGGCAGTAAGCCTCGACGTTGAGCTGACCGGAGACGGTCAGGAAAGTCTCCCGCCCGAAAAAATCCCGCGAGAAATCGACCTGGCCCTCGGGCGTGCGCGGCGGGTTGAGCCCATCCAGGGTACTGACCCGAAACAACGCGCCGGCACCCTCGCAGTCGCTGGCGGTGATGATTGGGGTATGCACCCAAAAATAACCCCGCTCGTGGAAAAAGCGATGGATCGCCTGGGACAGGCAGTGCCGCACCCGCGCCACCGCACCGATACTGTTGGTGCGCGGCCGCAGATGCGCCACCGTCCGCAGATATTCGAAACTATGCGGCTTGGGAGCCACCGGATAGGTTTCCGGATCGTCAATCCCTCCGATCGTCTCGATCGACTCCGCCCGCAGCTCGACCGTCTGTCCCTTGCCGGCGGAGGCGACCAACTCCCCGCGAACGCGCAGCGCGCAACCAGCGGTCAGGTGTAACACCTCGCTCCGGTAGTTCGGCAGTTCGGCGGAAGCAACCACTTGCAGCGGCTCGAAGCATGAGCCGTCGTGAACGGCGATGAAGGACAGGCCCGCCTTGGAATCGCGGCGGGTGCGCACCCAGCCCTGCACGGTCAGCCGGCTGCCCGGCGGAATCTGGCCGCTCAGCACGGCGGCGATGGCATGAACGGACATCGATCGGCCTGCTCCGATAACCGCTGGGCCGCTGGAGCCCGGCGTCACAAAAATTGAAACAGGTTACAGCGCTTCCTGATACTTCAGCAAATGCTGCTCCCTGGCCTGACCGACCCAGTCGTCGCGACGGATACGGCCAAACGATTTGATGGCGGCTTCGATCCGTTCGATGTCCGCATCGCCGAGCACCGCCAGTTGCCGGTACGTGAAGATGCCGCAGGCGTTCAGCTTCTTTTCCAGGGCCGGTCCGATACCGCCGATGAGTTTGAGATCGTCCGATGGCGATTCGGCGGGCGTTTCGACGATCCGCGCCGTTGGAGGCGGCTCGTCGTTCGCGGCGGACGGCGGCTCGGCGGTGGGCGTGACGACCGGAGGTTCGGCGGCGACTTCCACCATCGGTTCCGGTTGCGCCGACGCAGCGGCCTCGGGCGGCGCGCTGGCCGGTTTTTCGGAAACCGTCGGCGCCGATTCGGCCACCGGAGCCGATCCGGGAGTCGCGACCGCGTCGATTTCGGCCTGATCCAGTGTAACCAAGCCACCACGGCGTAAAACCGAGAAATATTCATCCCACCACTGATTTTGGGACTGAATCCAGCGTTGCAGCACTTCTTCCATTTGCCGCACCCAGGACGCCATCATTTCCGGCGTTCCTTTTTCGTGGGCGACCCGTTGTACCCATTGCTGGACCCAAGCGGCTTCCTGCTCCAGAGTTTGCCTGACCGCCGACTCCCAAGTCGTCAGATTTTTCAAATACGTCTCGCGCCAGGCTTCAACCCCGACCGGTGGCTGAAACGGCACCGCCGAGCATAGGCTTTCCCAAAGCCGTTTCTGGGCGTCGGTCCAAGTCTTGATGGTTTCTTCGTTGATCCACGGCTTCACTATCGCTACCCTCCACTCCCAACCAAAGTTCGGTTCCGGCCCGCACTCGCTTGTCGGACCGCAAGTTATCCCGCGAACGCAATCTTAGGACCACATACCGTTCAAAGCCATATATCCGTTGCTCGCGAACGAGCGCGATACTTCAATAACCCGATATTCGGGACGCCGCGACGATGGCCTGGAGTAACGCCATGTCCATGCGCCGGCTTGCTATAATCCTTCGCCCTCGCCGCCGCGTCACGCAGGCGGCTCCTTCACTTCAACCTCTGGATGGGTGACTATGACGTTTTGGCAGCGTCTGCGGGAAGACATCAACTCGGTATTCGACCGTGATCCGGCGGCACGCAGCGTGCTTGAAGTCATCACCGCGTATCCCGGCATGCACGCTCTGGTCTTTCACCGAGTCAACCATGTGCTTTGGAACCTCGGGCTGAAGTGGCTGGCGCGGTTTTTTTCGACCATGACCCGCTGGCTGACCGGTATCGAAATCCACCCCGGCGCCAAAATCGGCCGGCGCTTCTTCATTGACCACGGCATGGGCGTGGTGATCGGCGAAACCGCCGAAATCGGCGACGATTGCACCCTGTATCAGGGCGTCACCTTGGGCGGCACGAGCTGGAACAAAGGCAAGCGCCATCCCACGCTGGGCAACAACGTGGTCATCGGCGCGGGCGCCAAGGTGCTGGGTCCCTTCAAAGTCGGCGACAACGCCCGCATCGGCTCCAACTCGGTGGTCATCAAGGAAGTGCCGGCCAACGCCACCGTGGTCGGCGTGCCGGGCCGGGTGGTCGAGGCAGGCGGTGGCGGCGCGGACGTACGGCGGGAAATCGCCCGCAAGCTGGGCTTCGACGCCTACGGCACCACCCCCGACATGCCTGATCCCGAGGCACACGCCATCAACCGGATGCTGGATCATATCCACACCCTGGATCGCACCGTCCGCCAGCTTTGCCAAACGCTGCGGGAGGCGGGCATCGAACCGGGCACGCCGCAACTGCCCGAGCTGAAAGGCTGCGAGCTGCACTCGGCCGCCAGCCGGGAGGGCTGGCCCGAGAAAAACGGCAACGGCGCGGCCAACCAGCAACGGAACACCGGAGTTTCGAACTGAGCGTGGCCATGCTGGAATTAAGCGCGCCCGCGCGGGAACACTTCACGCATCCCCGCCATGCCGGCGAACTCGACCCGGACGCAGTCGATGTGGCGACGGTGCGGGTGGGCGAACCGGCCAGCGGGGATATCCTGCAACTTCAGATGCGGATCAACGCGCGGGAGACGATCGACGCGGTCCGGTTCAAGGCTTACGGCAGTGCCTGGCTCATCGCCTGCGGCTCGCTGCTGGCCGAACGCATCCAGGGCCGAACGCTGACCGAGGCCGCGCAATTCCAGCACGACGAGCTGGTCGAGACGCTGGAAGTGCCGCCGGCCAAGCTGCACTGCGCCGTGTTGGCCGAAACCGCGCTCAAGGCGGCACTGCGTGCTTGGGTCGCACCGCGAACTCCAACCGAGGTCACCACTCAAACTCATCAGTCCCACACTTGCTCATAGAGGAAAGCGCCATGCTGATCACACTGACCGAAAAAGCCGCCGCCCGCGCTCACAGTTATTTGGCCAAGCAGGCAAATGCTCAAGGCCTACGGCTGGGCGTTCGCAACACCGGCTGTTCTGGCTATATGTATACCGTCGGACTGGCGGACACGATCAACCCCGACGACCAGATTTTCGAATCGCAAGGCGTCAAGGTCGTGGTCAGCACCAAGAATCTGCCCTATCTGGACGGCATGGAGGTGGACTACGCCAAGGAGGGATTGAACGAGGGGTTCCGCTTCCGCAACCCCAACGCCAAGGAAATGTGCGGCTGTGGCGAGAGCTTCAGCGTCTGAAATCGATGTCAAATGCCCTCTCCTCGTGGGAGAGGGTCGAGTATTCGGCGGTGCGGTTCGTCCGCATGCTGAAATGACTTGCCCCGTTCAGATTCAAAATACCCGCCGCATCGGGATCATCCGCGAGCTCTTAAACCCCAGCTTTTCATAAAGCGCTTGCGCAAGCCGATTATCGTGGTCGGTCAATACGGTCACCCTCAAGCAACCCTGCTCTTGCGCATGGGTCAAAGCCTTGCTCAAGAGCTGCTTGCCAAGACCCTGACCACGCCGGTTGGGGTGCACGATCATATCCTCAAGTAACGCGACCCTACCGCCCAGCGCCGTCGATTCCAGGAACTGAAGGCTCACCACCCCCACCACATGCCCGGATTCCGTGACGACGAAAAACCGTCCCCGCTCTGGATGAGAGAGAATCGCCTGCACTCCGCGCGCCTGACGTTCATAATGGGGTTCGAAATCCGCCTCTTGCTCAAAGAGCAGGATCAATAACCGGCAGATCGCATCCAAATCCGAAACATTGGCTGCGCGAACTTCAATATTCATGGGACATGGCCTCTGAAGCACTACGTGTCATCCTGTTATATTAATAAAAAAACAATTACTTAAAGCGATTTTCACGCCTTGGTCCACCACGCGGAACCGCTCCTCTCGCATAAAAGGCGGAAACCCCATCACACTCGAACGACCTAATCGGTTTCGCGGTCGAGACCTGGACATGGCCCTGCCGAATTGTGGCTACTCCCACCCCGCCAGATCGGCACGCGCGATCCGAATCCGCCGCAGAATCGCTTCCCGCTTGAGATTGAACACTACCATGCCAACGGTGATGGTCGCCCCCAACCCGAGCAGGATCAGCGCTCGGCTCAAACCCTGCTCGGGATAGAAGCGGAGCAGTTGCCCGATCACGTTGAGCACCAGGAATGCCACGCCGGCATACAGGAAAGCGCGGATGCGCAGGGCGATACCGGCGACGATGCCGGTCAAGGCCAGCGCCAGCGCCAGCACGAACACGCTCAACTCCGGCCGCAGGAACACGTCCAACCCCGCGCCGGCGTACAGCGTGCTCAGCGCCGCCAGCCGCGCTCCGTTCAGCACCTTCGGCCGCAATTCCCGGCGATGCAGGTGCAGTAGCGCCAGCACCGACACGGCTCCAGGCACAATGTAGAACTGCCACAGTCCGTAGCGCTCCGCCCACAGCGGCGCCCATAGGTACACCGCGCCGTTCAGCGCCAGCACGCCCAGATACAGCGGCCAAGGATTGCGCAGCGTGCCGGCCAGCGACAGGTACAGCACGGCGGCGGCCAGCAGCGCCCCACCGGTCCACGCCGAAGCAAGCTGCCACGGCGCGGTCGCCACCGCCAATATGGGCAACAGCAGGGCCAAACGATACAGCGGCCGTAATCCAGTGAATCGATGCAGCAGGAAAACGGCGGCGGCGGCGACCAGCAGCCCAGCGGTATCCCACGGGGTGAACGGCGCCAAACCCAGCACGACCAGTCGCCCGTAACCGATTAACAGCGCCAAGGCCAGCGCCGCCGCGTAAATCCAGTTTGGGCGATCCGGCCGCCGCCAAGCCCGAACCGTCGCCAGCCCCGCCAGCAGCGCCAGCGCCGCGCCAGCCGCCAGTGGATCGGCGGGAACGCCGAAACGCCATGGCGCCAAACCCAGTCCGGTCAGATACGCCACCAGAACGTAAGCGTGCAATCCCAGCCAGATCCCGCTCAGACCCAACAGCCAGGGGATCAACCCGCCGATGGCTTGCTCCAGTTCATACCACTGGCCGTATCGCTCCGTATCGGTCTCGGGATCGAGCGCGGCCAATCGGATCGTCACCCAGCGCTTGGCCGTCATGAGCCCCAACATCAGCAGCACGGTCTGCGCGGCGTACCAGGGCGCCAGTCCGGCCAGCGCCGCGAACGACAGGGCACCGCTCAACCAGATTGCGTAACCGCCGGCCAGCGCCAATAGCAACCCGAGTTGCAACCACTGCCGGTCTTCCCGCCACCAGCCGCTCGCCAGCGCCACCAGGGTCAGAAGCAGGAGGGTCGCAGTGCCAATCACCCAATTGGCCTCGGCCGTCAGCGGCAGCAGGCAAAGGCTCAGCGCCGGCAGGAGGACCAACCACTTGTCCAGCGAGGAACGCCAAACCGCCCAGTGACTGGGTCCATGGCGCCCTATCAGCAGCAGGCCACCCGCCCATAGCGCCACCACCAGCGGCACCCAAACCAGCGGTATCGCCAGATCGAGCAGGATCGCGAGTAGCAGCGCCCCGAACGCGGTCAATGACACATGCGCGGTCCAGGGTTCCGGCCGCAGATAGAAGGCATGGCCCGCCGTCGCCGCCAACAGTAGCGCCAACCCGCTCAGCGCCCAGGAAGAATGCCCCAGCCGGAGCGCGCCATCCCACAACAGGCCGCCGGCTTCCACCGATAACAGTCGAGCGAGTAACAAGACCAGTGTCGCGAACGGTATCCAGAACAGTGGCGCAGCCAATCCGTCCTGCCGCCAGGACAGCCAACGGACCAGGCGCCGACCATGGCGACTCCACAACGGCACCAGCAGGAACAGCAGGTTCAGCCAAACCAACGCTGCCGCCAATCCGCCGCCCGAACCGAACTGCCCGTCACCTCGGCCCCACCAATTCCACTCCAGCGCGCCAGCGGCCAACAAGCCGCTCCCAACCAGCATCGCGACCGCCAGCCAGGCCATTCCCGGCCATGCGGTATTGCGCAACAGCAATAACAGGTACGGCGCCAGCCCGGCCAGCGCGACGGCGGGCGTCCATGCCCCGGCCACCACCGCCAGGGCGCCCGCGCCAAGAACGACGATCAAACCCAGCAGCGGCCAGAACGCCGGTGCCACCGCCCAGTCCGGTTGGAAGGCGTTCCAGCGTGGCAGCGGCAGGTTGCCGGCGAACCAGAGCGCATAACCCCAAGCAACGGCAATCGCCATACCTATGGCCGGGTTGAAATCCATCCGATTCGTCACGCTCCAGACCAGCGCGCTCGATAGCAGCGCCAGCCCCAACCCTCGCCAGGCGGCGGCGCTGGGCAAGGGTCGCGCCACCGGGAACAGGGCGACGCACAACAGCGCCAACAGGATCGGCAATCGAGGATCGGCGACCAGGAACCCCAACACCGTGCCCGCCAACGCCAACACGTACAGCAAACCGCTCACTCGGTACAACGGCCCGCGCCAGTACGCCAGGGGCGCGACCCGCTCTCTCTCCAATCCCACACCCAGCAACGCCATGCCCAGACTCAACATCCCGTTGCCGAACGGCTGCCCCAGACCGAACAGCGTCGCCGGCGCCAACCAGAAACCGATCAGCCAAACACCGACCGTCACGGTGGCCAGCGCCGCGTAAGCGTGCACCGCCCGCCGGTAACGCCAACCAACCAGCACGAACGACAGCAGGCTCAGCGTCAGCGCCGGCAGCAGTTCCGGCGCCGGTGCCCCCAGCAGACCCAACGCCGGACCGGCCGCCACCGGCAACGCCGCCACGAACAACGCTGCGTAATGCAGACTTTCCTCGATCCACCGCCGGCCACCGGCGCCGCCCGGCACGGTGAAGCGCAGCACCCGCGCCAACCGCCAAGTCAGCGGCCGATTCAATACCTCAATCGCCACTTGCCAGATCAGCAGCACGTACAGCACGGCCGTCGCTCCCAGCCATGGCGGCGGCAATCCGAGCCGATCCAGTCCGACCAGCACGCCCGCCAGTCCCAACAGTACCGGCAGCACGATCCAACGAAACACATGGAAGTGACCGACCAGCAACAAACCGCTCAGTGCCGCCAAGCTCGCCGTACCCGCCCACTTCACCGTCACCACGCCACCCAGCAACCGCAAGCCCAGATGCACCAGCCCGATCACCCACAGCAGGGCCATGGCTTGCTCCAGCGGTGTCCGAACCCAAGCAAAAGAGTCTCCCTCACATCTTTCCGATGCTTCGGGGGAATCCACATCCTGCTTGATCGCCCGCCGGCCCGCCAGCGCCTCGCCATCCAGCGGAAACCGCCAGGCCAGCCACCACAGCAACGACCAAAGCAGTAAAACTCCAGCAAATGGACCTAGGCCGGTACTCGGACCGGGAAAATAACCGCGCTTGATCAGCACGGCGATTCCCCCGATGCAGACCAGAACACCGTAAACGAATGCTTGCCGACGCAACCCCAAACCCAGCCACAACAGCAACCCGCCCGCCAGCGCCAGCAGTAGAATCGGCTCCAACCGGCCCAGCAATACCGGCCACGACAGCCAAGCCTCCAACGCCAGTGCCAGCGCGACATTCGACAGGGCACCGGCGACGAACACAGTTCGACTAAGGGCGGACTGCTGGCGATCATGCAAACCCAGCCCGATCCACAGCGCCGCCAACGTCAGTAGCCCGAAAGCGGTCCGCGTTTCCCAGGCGAACGGCATCCACGCTGGCGCGTAGGCGACTGCTGTCGCCGCCAGCACCACCACGCCGGCATCGACATAGGCCCAGCGCGGGTCCGCCGCCGGCAACGCCAGTGCCAATCGCACGGCGGAGTATCCAAGTAGTGTCCCCGCCACCGCAGTGGCGAAGCTCAACCCGCCCGGCCGTGCCCCCAATAGGCTCCAGACCATCACGCCAACCAGCGCGATCCCAAACACGATCAGGCATTGCAGCGCGATGGCACGCGAGCGCGAACCCGCCCAGCGCCCCACGCCAAGCAGCGCCGCCAAACCCGGCAGGCTGGCCAAACCGTGCCATGCCAGCGGCAGATAGGCGACGATCCCAAATCCGTACAACCCGGCCACGCAGCCGAACAGCAGATACAGCGGCGGCAGAGTCCGATAGCGCCAAGTCATCCACCCGTACAGCATCGCGCCCAGGGCCAGGGTCAGCAATGTCGCCGGCGTGCTTTGGATCGCCACCGCCACCGCCACCACCGATAGCGCGTACAGCGCAAAACTGAAACGGGACAGGAAGGTATATTTGTTCACCCACTCCTTGAATGCGGCGTCCACCGGGAACAACAGCCCGCACAACGCCATCACCAAGGGACCCGAATAACCGGCCGGCGGCGATTCGGGCCAGATCCAGGTGAGATGGACAAACGAGACCGCCGCCGTATAGACCAGCAGGCCCGCCGCGTAATAGGCCGTCAGCCGCTGATCCACGAACAACCGCCGCAGCCAGGTCCTGGCGAAAACCCGCAAGCCGTAGCCGAGTAGCGCCAGCAGAACGATATGCAGCGCCGCCAGTCCTCGCCAGTCCGGCGCGACTGCCGCCAGCGGCGCGGCCAGTTGCACCGCCGCCAGCGCCGCCAGCAGATGCGCGTAGCGCCCCGGCAATGCCCGGTCCACCAGCGCGCTGGCCAAGGTGGCGGCCCAGACATAGGCCGCGAGCGTGATCGCCGCAATCACCAAACTGATCGCCAGCAGCACGCCATCACCGCCGCTGGCGTTCGCCAGCCGGACCGCGACCGCCAGATCCAACGGTGCCAAAAGCATGGCGAGTGTCAGCAACACGCTGCTGGCGACGAGCAGATCACCTCCCTTGCGGCGAAACCGATAGCCGGCCCAGAGCAGGAAGGCGGTGGTGCCGAACAGACTGGCGAACACCACCAGGGCGTTGACGAAACCACTGGTATTGGCAATCAGAAACAGCGCGCCGGCCATGAAACAGAAGCCGCCGACGAACCAACCGATGTTTTGCGCCAGAAACGGCGCGATCAGCTTCGGCCAACCGGACAGGGCGCGCAGCGCCTTCTCCAGCGGGCTGGGCGCGGCCGGTCGCCAATCGTCGTCGGGAGCCGCCGCCTGACGAGGAACAACCGGCTCGTCCGTTTTTTGTAATAAGGCCAAGGCGGGCGTCGAGATTGCCGGCGGCAACGGTCGTGTCGGCGCTGGCGGTTGGAACGAGGGTATCGATACCGGTTCGGAAACCACCTGCGGCGGCCCGTCGATCACTTCGATCGGTTCGGCTCCCAGCGCGAGTTCCGGGACTGACGGTTCCGGTTCGGAGACAACGGATGACGATTCCGAAATGCTTGGTTGCCAGGGCGGCGGCCCCAGGGGAACATCCAGCGATTGGACCAACAAGCTCCAGGCCACGGCACGCCGACGTTGCCAAACGGGGTCATCCGGTTGCAGCCCACCTTCACGTAAATGCCGCGCCCACGATCCATCCAAGGCATCGGTCAGTTGCCGATGCCGTTCTTCCGTCAGCACGCCGGTTTCGAGCAGCCGTTGCAATTCCAACCGCAACAGCAGCAGATTTTCCAGATCGACTGGCGCGAGAGAGCGGTCGCCACCGATCATGGGCGGCGGCACCTTGGTTCGGTCGGCCGACATTGACGCAACCGGTTCGCCCGGCGAATGCCCCGCCAGCCGCTGACGCGCCTCCTTGAGCCGATGGCGGGTGACGATGAGGGCGATCAGCAGAATGATCGGCGAAACCAGCCACAGCACCGCCAACGCGATCAACAACGTCCAATTCATGATCCACCCTCACCCCAAACGACAAGAGTCAGAAACGTTTAGCCTTTAAGCTCTTTCCGCAGCGCCGCCAGTTCCGCCTCGACCTCGCTGTTGGTCTCCATTTTCAGGAATTCCCGTTCGATTTCACTGTATTCGCCGTACAGTTCAGCCCGCGCCTCCATCCGCGCTTCCATTTCGCCCACCTTATCCGTCATGCGGCCGAAAGAATGATCGAGATCAAGGCCGGTCTGAAACCGGTCGCTGACCCGATCCATCTGCTCGCGCGCTTGGGCGGCCCGCTGCCGCGCCACCAGGCTGCCCTTCTTCAAACGCGCTTCTTCCAGTTTCGCTTCCAGCGCCCGCAACTGGGCTTTAAGTCGGTCTCCGGTGCGGCGGGCCGACTCCCACGAGGCTTCCAGGTTGGCGACGATGCCGTCATGCTCCTTCTTGCGCAGCAGCGCTTCCCGCGCCAACGCTTCGTTGCCGGCCTCCAATGCCCGGCGGGCGCGGCTGTGCCATTCCTCGGCTTGCCGGCGCTGGCTATCCAATTCCTTGGCCAGTTGCTTCTCGCTGGCCAGGGCATCGACCACCCCTTCCCGGGCGCTGTTGATGTTCTCCTCCATTTCGCGGATAAGCTGCTTGATCATCCGCTCCGGGTCTTCGACTCGATCCACCAGATCGTTGAGATTGGCGGCGATGACGTCACTGATACGCTTGAACAGATTGGCCACGGAACACCTCCTTACTGAGCGATTGGGATAGAAACGACTTGAGTATAGTCAGGATGATTTTAGTTGAACAGTGTTTAATTAAGCCCGAAAATAATTTTACCGGGTGAAAAATTTGAGCAGCTCCGGGCGTTGTTGCATAAATCGAGCTAGCCCCCATATCTGTAGGTATGAGCAAGTAAAAGTAGAAGTATCGCATTCGGCACTGGCGGGCGTACAACGCCGCGTTGGTGGAACGTGGATCGTTGACGGTGTGGTTTGACGATACCCACCAGACACAGTGGTATGAAACCG
>Ga0209607_1000399_pt1 | contig 39303 bp, 41 predicted proteins | sample AD_UKC117_MetaG_FD_184413 | JGI IMG/M metagenome (GOLD analysis project Ga0209607, IMG submission 184413) | Active sludge microbial communities of municipal wastewater-treating anaerobic digesters from Hong Kong - AD_UKC117_MetaG (SPAdes)... | ecosystem: Engineered > Bioreactor > Anaerobic >... | reverse complement strand
CGTGGCCTCGTGCACGTCGCGGCCCAGCCGGTCGCGCAGCAACTGATTCGCGGCGATCCAGGAACGCCACTGCACCTGTTCGGATTCGGACAGCCAACGGCTCATGTTAGGAACCCTACCTAAGCGCGACACCGAGCATGGCAGTATGCACCAAGGGCGCAGAGGAGATCAATGACTGGTGTCCCCCGATTGGGTGAACGCGGACAGGGCTGGGTGTGGGGCCAGTTCGTGTTGGCGGGCGTCGTAGTGCTCACCGCCGCACTCGGGCCTCGCTGGGCATGGCCGGCAACCACGTGGCTCGGGATCGCCCTGATCGTCATCGGCGGCGGTCTGGGGCTGTGGTCGCTGTCCGCGCTGGGCGGATCCTTGAGCCCCTACCCCAAACCACGCCGAGCGGGGGAACTCGTCGAACACGGTCCGTACCGCATCGTGCGCCACCCGATCTACTCGTCCATGCTCGTGGCGCTGCTGGGGGTGTGCTTCGTGGGATCGGCCTGGGCGCTGCTGCCCCTGGCCGCTCTGCTTGCCTGGTGGCTGGGCAAGGCGCACGTGGAGGAAGCCTGGCTCCGCGGGCACTACTCGGGCTACGACCAGTACTGCCGGCGCGTGCGCCACCGGATCATCCCGGGCGTTCTGTGATCAGTGCTCGACCCGGTCGAAACGGATCACCGCGCTCGCATAGTCCCCCTGTAGCCACAGCCGGATACCTCGGCTCATCAGATACTGCCCCGACACTTCGCGCTGCTGCCAGTCGTGGGTGAAGCGGTAGCGGGCCGAAGGGTCCAGACCCCGTAGCCGCACCGTGGTTGATGTGTGCCCGAGCCGGCTCTGCGGCAGAAACGCGAACAGCACGGCACCCTCCTGCGATGAGTACTGGAACAAGCGGTAGTCGTTGCTCGAAGGGTTCTCCAAACGATGGAACTGGTCCATGAGCGGGCGCAACGCTTTGTACTCCGCGACGTGCTTGGCGCACGTGGCCAGCTCGTCCTCGGACATCTTGCCGAGGTCACATCCGACCCCCAGGCTGCCGAACATGGCGCTGTGGAATCGGAACTGCAGCGGGATCGACCGCTGGGACAAGAAATTCGGCACGTCGGTGACCCATGCACGCATGGCCTGCGGCGGGTAGACCAGCGAATAGGCCCGTTGAATGTCCAGCCGGTCCAAGGCATCGGTGTTGTCACTGGTCCAGAAGTCGTCGAACACGCCCAGCGCGCCGAAGTCGATGCGGCCGCCGCCGGACGCACACGCCTCCATGAGCACCCCGGGATGGCGCTGCTTGACCTCTGTCACGATCGCGTACAACGCCTCGATATGCCGCACCCAGACATCGCGGCCGGCTCCGACCTGTGACATGGGACGGTTCGCGTCCCACTTCACGTAGGCGATGTCGTTGTCCGCGAGCAGCCCGTCGAGTGTGTCAACGACGAAGTCCCGCACAGCCGGTAGCGTCAGATTCAGGACGTACTGTCCACGGGCGGTGTCAGTCGTGCGACCAGGCTCCGAGTAGATCCAGTCGGGGTGTTCGGCGAACAGGTCCGAGTCGGGATTCACCATCTCCGGTTCCACCCAGATCCCGAAGTCCATGCCCAGCTCGCGGACCCGGTTTATCAGCGGCCCGAGGCCGTCCGGGAACTTCGACGGGTCGACCCACCAGTCGCCGAGACCATCGGTGATGCCACCCGTTTCGTTCGGACTGCGCCGGCCGAACCAGCCATCGTCGACCACGAACAGTTCGGCTCCCATAGCCGCGGCGCGCTCGGCCAGGGCGATCTGTCCGTCGCAGGTCACGTCGAAGTTGGTGGCCTCCCACGAGTTGTAGAGCACCGGCCGGTGCCCTCCCGTCATGAGACTGCGGCCGAATGCATGCAGACGGTGGCTGACGTCCTCAAGGCCCTGTTCGGAGTAGACCGCCACGACCGGCGGGGTCGTGTACGTCTCACCTGCGCGCAAGGTGAACTCGAGGTCGAAGTCGTTGACGCCGAGCTGCAACAAGGTCTGTCCGTACTGGGTCTGCTCGACGACGGTCTTCGTGTTGCCGCTGAAGGCAAGGGCGGCAGCCCACACCCGGCCGGATGTCTCGGTGGCCTCGCGACTCAGCACCGCGTAGGGACTGTGGTGGTGGTTGGAGATTCCGCGGCGGGACTCGAACACGACCTTTCCACTCACCTGCTGAACGGTCTGCTGGAACTCGGCTCCCCAGCGCCCTTGCACGTTGCGCAGGGTCAGGTCGTGGAACGGGATGGCGAATTGCGCGGAGGCCACGGCTTCGAGCACGAGACCCGGCACGTCACTGCTGACGACCGCCCAGCGCTTGATCGCGTCCACGTCCAGAACCTCGTAGTGCAGATCCAGATCAACGCCCTTCGGATCGTGCAGGTGCACGGTCAGCTGGGTATCAGTCGCGTCGTAGCCCCGGTACTGCAGATCCAGTTGGCGCCCACCGTCGGGGAAGCGCACCATGAGGCACTGCTCGTTGTACCGGAACCTCCCGTGCGGCGGGTACTCCTGGGTCATGACGTCATGGATCAGGTCGTTGGTGGACAGTTCCCAGATCGGCTCGATGATGACGTCGGCCAGCGCGATCGGCGCACCCCAATGCAGATGGCGCAGCAGCCCCTCTGCCGTCACCGTGAACACGTACGACATCGAGGCCGTGTGCACACCGAACAAGGGGTGGTCGCCGTCCAGAACCTCGAGTGCCGCCATGGCTCGAGGGTACTGGCGCGGGCCGTCCGTTCGACGCCCGACGGAACGCTAGATTTGGCATTGTGGATTCGTCCCAAGAGACCCAGTACCTGCGCGCGATGTCATGGGGATTCGGCGTGGGATCCGCCCTGTTCGCCGTGGGAGCGATCATGGCGATGCTCGAACTCGACGCAGTTGTCATCGGTGTCGTCTTCGTGCTGGGCGCGCTGGGTTTCACCATCGCTGCGGGGGTGCAATGGCGGACCGCGATGATCCGTCGGTCCCGGGCGCGGCTGCGCGACCCCGACTACATGGCCGCCGCCGTGCAGTTCTTCGGCACGCTCTTCTTCAACGTGATGACCATTCGCGCGCTGGCGCTGGCTCTCGGATCCACGACGAGGACCTATGAGGACGTCTGGCATCCGGACGTGTTCGGATCGGCTCTGTTCCTCATCGCCAGTTGGATCGCGTGGCATCCAATAGCACGCAGCCAACGCCACCACCTGCTGCATGGCAGGTCCCGGCTGATCTGCCTGTCGAACATGCTGGGCTCGATCTTCTTCGGGTTATCAGCGGTCGGCGCACGGATGCTGCCAGATGGAACCCTGGACAACAACACGTGGAACAACGGTGGCACCCTGCTGGGCGCCCTGTGCTTCCTCGTGGGTGCCCTGGCCCTGCGCCCGACAACATCTGAACGCCAGGCGCAGGGTCAACACGTCTAGCTCAGCCCTGGTCCCAATCCTTGGATTGCGGGTTGGCCGAGCGATTCTCGTCGTGTTCGCGCTCCAGGTTCTTCGTCGGATCTTCTTCCTCGTGGAGGTCCGCAGGCCCCCAGACGGCGAGTGCACCCTTCTTGGCCCGGTATTTGATCTCATCCCAGAAGCTCATGCTGACTCCTTGGTTGACACCAGGCGAACCCCGCCGGGAGGTGTCTCGACCGGGACGTGACTCAGTGTCGGTTGCGACAGGCGCCGGCTGAGCCAGAAGCCGCCGGCGACTGCGGCGCCCAACAGCAGGAGCTGGGTGATGATGCGCGTTCTCATGGTGTTCCTCCATCGGGGGGTAGGTGTGTGGTCTGCGGTGATCAGCCAAGACGTGATGCACCGGTGCATTGCCCGGTCAGGGTTTCATCCACTCTCCCCGATCTCGTTCGGGTGCGCCTGCCCGGCTGGCACGTCCACGCCGTCCTCCGGCTGCTGCTGTTGACCCGGCGGTGGGTCTTGTGCGTCCTCACGCTTCGCCGTGTCCGCCGGGGCGTCCGACGCCTGCGTCACGTGTCCGACCCGACGCTGCCCCCGCGGATTCGGTGTCGTGGCCGGTTCCATCTGTGGCGTGACCCGCCGCTTCTCCACCGCAGGCACGTGGGTGGCCGGGCCGTGCGGATCGGCACCACCTTCGGAGGCCCAGCGTCCGGTTTCCGTGGTTCTTTTGTCGTTCGTCATACCGCCTCCTCAGTGGTTGCGGAGCATCTCGATGAGCTCGTCCTTCTTCTTGTGTGAGTAACCGTGCAGACCCAACTCCTTCGCGCGGTCCTGGAGTTCGTCCACGGTCCAGTCGTCGAAAGATCCGGACCTGCCTCCCCTGCGGCCCACCTCAGAGCGGCCCTGATTCGCGGCCGCATTCGCGATGCGGGCGGCCTTCTCCTTGGAGTCGCCCTGGTCGCGCAGCCGCTCGTACAGTTCCTCGTCCTTGATGCTGGACATGTCGCGTTGAGGCATGGATTCCTCCTTTCGTCGTAGACCGTCCTGTTCCCAGATGCAGCGGTTCTATCCCGCGTTTCCTCCGGTGATCCTGTTGCCCACATCACATGTCGGGGCGGGGCGGCCGATGTCTACGGGCGGGCGACGGGGGTAGAAGCCGGTACCAACAAGAAAGGGAAACCAACATGGGATTCACCGACCGCGCCAAGGACACCGCCAAGGACATCGCCGACAAGGCCGGCGACGCCGCCGAGTCCATCAAGGACAAGGCTCAGGACCTCGGTGACGACCTGAGCGACAAGGGTCAGGAAGTTGGCGAGAAGGTGGAGGACCGCGCCGAGGACGCGAAGGACACCGCCAGCGACAAGGTGGAAGACGCCAAGCGCGACCTGAACTGATCGCCTTCATCACGACCGAGCGCCGCCCGCGTTCCCCCGCGCGGGCGGCGCTTTCGTGCCTTCGATCGGACGGCTGGCGCAAGCCACCGGTCTCAATCGACCGATTCCAGAAACCGCCCGATGCCAGCCTCACCTGCGAAGACCCCGCAGTGCTCGAGGCCACGCACGAAGTAATCCCCCGCGGCATGCCGTGTGACCGTCATGCCATCCCCGTCTGGTCGGCCTCGCGACCGCAGTTCCTCCAGCATCGCGCTGTGGCCGGCGAACTCCGGGGCCAGATCCGTGCCGTCGGACAGGGCCTGCGCCACCGCTGCGAGTTCGCGTTCGAGACGCCCGGGCAGCACCGCCAGCCCCATCACCTCGATGAGACCGATGTTCTCCTTCTTGATCGGGTGGATCTGAGCGTGCGGATGGAACAGCCCGTCAGGATGCGCCGGCGTTGTCCGGTTGTTGCGCAGAACGAGGTCCAGCCGCAGGTGGCCGTCCGTTCGGCGGGCGATGGGGGTGATCGTGTTGTGGGGAACCCCGTGCGAGACGGCCTGGATGCCGAAGGCCGGGTCGGAGTACTCCCGCCACGCCGCGAGGATCTCCGTGGCCTGCCCGATCACGGGGTCGTCCGGGCCCGCGAGTCGGATTACCGAAAGTGGCCAGTCCAGAACGCTGATCTGGAGATCACCGCGCTGCTGGGTCCATAGCCGTCGTGCCCGATCCATCGGGAACTCGAAGCAGCCGCCCTGGAAGTGGTCGTGGCTGAGGATCGAGCCACCCACTATCGGCAGGTCCGCGTTGGAGCCGATCAGATAGTGCGGGAACATCGCCGTGAACGCGGCCAGCCGTTTGAACGTGCTGCGGTCGATGCGCATGGGCCGGTGCTCGTCGCTGAGCACGATGCAGTGCTCGTTGTAGTAGCGGTACGGCGAGTACTGCAGATACCAGCGCTCGCCCACCAGCTCCATCGGAATCAGGCGAAGGTTCTGCCGCGCCGGGTGATCGGCGCGACCCGCGTACCCCTCGTTCTGCCTACACAGCAGGCACTGCGGATATCCGGCGGCGTGCTCGCGCGCATCGGCGATGATGTCGCGCGGGTCCTTCTCGGGCTTGGAAACGTTGATGGTCATGTCCATCTCGCCGTAGACGGTCGGCTGCCGCCACGAGATGTTCTGATCTGTACGGGAGACTCGGATGTAGTTGCTCGCCACCGCCTGCTGGTGATACCAGTCGGTGGCGTCGACCGGCTCGACGGCGTAGGCATTCCAGAAATGCCGGACGACCGACGAGGGCCGCTGCACGAAGCAGCCCATGATCGCGCTGTCCCACAGGTCCCTCTGAGTGACCGTGTCGGGTGCGATCAGTCCCCTGGCTGCCGCGTCGTCCAGCAGAGGGCGCAGCAGGTCGTCGATGTCCGAGGTCGCCCCGACCAAAGGTCCCGCGAGATCGTCGCGCCCTTCGGCGATCAGGTCATAGTCCTCGATCCCCAGCACCTCGAGGACCCGGTTGCGCGCGTACGCCCCGTCGTCGGAGGTAATCAAGCCGGTGCGCAGGGCGTACTCGAGCAGTCTGCCCAGGGCCGGCTCGATCACGACATCACCTCCCGCGCACCGTCGGCGCTGCTGACCACGTAGAAGTCCGCAGGTAGCCCGGTGCTGCGGCGGTAGACATCACCCACCTGCTGGGTGAAAGCGTCCACCGCATCCGGCTCGACCAGGTTCACCGTGCAGCCGCCGAAGCCCGCACCGGTCATACGCGCACCGATGACGCCGGGCGCCTCCCAAGCCGCCTCCACCATCGTGTCCAGCGCCGGACCCGTGACCTCGAAGTCGTCGCGCAGGGACTCGTGGGAGGCTCGCATGAGGTTCCCGGCGGCCACGAGGTCACCCTGTTGGAGGGCGTCGGCGAACGACCAGACCCGGGCTTGTTCGGTGATGACGTGCCGAGCCCGCGGACGCAGGCTCTCCGGTAGGTCGACGATCGCGGCAGAAACCTGATCGGCTGGGATGTCGACCAGACGCACCCCAAGCATCTCCTGCGCGGTTTCGCACGCGGACCTGCGCTCGTTGTAGGCGCTGTCGGACAGTTCCCGCCTTTGATTCGTGTTCGCGACCACCACGGCGATCTCGCAGGGGAAGCGGACCGGGGTGACCCCCAGCGCGCCGCAATCGATGAGCAAGGCGTGCCCGGCCACGCCGCCCGCGATGCACAGTTGATCCATGATCCCGCAAGCGACCCCGATGAAATCGTTCTCCGCCGATTGCCCCACCAGGGCGAGTTCGGCGGCCGTGGAACCGGCGCCGACCAATGCGTCGAACGCGACCGCCATCGCAAGTTCCAGCGAGGCGGATGAGGAAAGCCCGGCCCCGTTGGGGATGTTGCCTCGGACCCGGACGTCCACCCCCGGCAACTCCACACCCCGCGCCCGGAACGCATAGGCGACGCCTACGAGGTAGTTGACCCATTCCCATTCCGGCCGGGCCTGCTGGGCGTCTATATCGGCGACGACCTCGCCAACTTCGCTGAAGTTGTCCGACACCGCCACAATGCGGCGATCCGAACGGGCTTCTACCCACAGATCCGTTCCACGGTCGATGGCCATCGGCAGGACCGTGCCGCCCATGTAGTCGATGTGGTCGCCGATCAGATTCACCCGGCCCGGTGCGTGGAACTGGCGCATTGCCCATTCGTAACCCACTGGGACGGTCGATCGCCCGGCAATTCGACATCTTGGGAGCCTTTGGGCCAGATTTGGATCATGAACCTCAGACAGACCTTCGGAGACGACTTCGTGTGGGGAGTGGCCACGGCGGCCTACCAGATCGAGGGTTCGCCGGATGCCGACGGCAAGGGCGTGTCCATCTGGGACACGTTCAGCCACAAGCCCGGCACGATCGCGGACGGTTCGACCGGTGATGTCGCCACGGATTCGTATCGCCGCTTCCCGGAGGACGTGGCCTTGGTGCACTCCCTGGGCTTCGACGCCTACCGGTTCTCCCTGTCGTGGCCGCGCATCCAACCCGATGGCCGCACGGTGAACCAGCGGGGACTCGACCACTACAAGCGAGTGCTTGACTCGTGTCTTGGCGCCGGGGTCCAGCCCTGGGTCACGCTGTACCACTGGGACCTGCCCCAGGTCCTGGAAGACCGCGGCGGATGGACCAACCGCGACATCATCGAGATCTTCGCGGACTACGTCACCGTCGTCGGCGAGGCGCTCGGCGACCGGGTCGAGAACTGGATGGTCTTCAACGAACCGCTGAGCTTCACGATGTTGGGATACATGCTCGGCGAGCACGCCCCGGGCCGGCGCGGACTGAGCAACTTCTTCCCCGCCATGCATCACGTCAACCTCGCAACCGCCGAGGGGTACCGGGCACTGCGCGCGGCCGCGCCCGAGGCCACCATCGGCAATACCCAGTACCTGTCGCCCACCCTCGGTTCGGGCCCCGGTCCGCACCTCGCTCAGCGCGCCGAACGGGCAGCCAACGCCATGCTCAACCGGGCGTTCCTCGAACCCGGCCTCGGGCTCGGCTACCCCGTCGAGGACGCCCCCATCCTGCGTATGATGCGCCGCTACATCAAGGACGGCGACCTCGAACGCTGCGAGGTCGACCTCGACTTCCTCGGGGTGCAGTACTACACCCGACTGCGCGCGCCGTTCCGGCCGATCCCCGGGCTGTGGACCATCCCCGGATTCGGCGACGACCCGGACCTGGAGAAGACCTCGATGGGCTGGGAGATCCGTCCGGAGGGCTTGGGACTGGTCCTGGACATGGTGCACGCCTACGGGCGGTATCCGCGCATCGTCGTGACCGAGGGCGGGGCTTCCTTCCCCGACGAACTGGTCGGGGGCCGCGTCCACGACGATCGGCGAATCGCCTACTACGAGTCCCACTTGGCACAGGTCAAGCAGGCGCAGGAACGAGGGGTGCCCGTCGACGGGTACTTCTGCTGGTCGTTGATGGACAACTTCGAGTGGGCGGCCGGATTCGAGCCTCGGTTCGGGCTCGTCTACGTGGACTACGAGAATCAGCAGCGCATCATCAAGGACAGCGGCCACTGGTTCGCCGAGCAGTTGGGCGGCGTGGCCGCTAGCGGCTGACGGAGAGCCACGCCGACACTGGTCGGGATGCGTTCGGTGTCGTCGAAGGTGGTGGGTAAGGTGACCCGAGACAAAGAAGGGGACACTCCATTGCGCAACAAACTCATCGCCGAATTCGTCGGCACATTCCTGCTGGTCCTGCTCGCCGTGGGCTCAGCAGTCAGCGGCATCGTCACGAACGGAACCGTGGGCGTCGCGATCGGCTTCGGCGTGGTGCTGGCCGCCCTGGCTTACGCCCTAGGACCGACGTCCGGTTGCCACGTCAACCCGGCCGTAACTCTTGCGTTCTGGCTGTCCAAGCGCCAGGAGGGCAAAGAGGCCGGCCTGTACGTGATCATGCAGTTCCTGGGCGCCGCCCTCGGTGGTTTCGCTCTGTGGCTGCTGGTCAACTCCGGTGGGGTCACCGACGAGACCGGTGGACTGGGCACCAACGCCTTCGGCGGCGAGGGCCCGAACGCGTTCGGCGCTTTCCTGGCCGAGGTGCTGCTGACGGCGGCGTTCGTCGGCGTGATCCTGCTGGTGACCGACCACGCAGCCGCTCCCGGCTTCGCGGGCCTCGCCATCGGTTCGGCGCTGACCGCAGTGCACCTCGTCGGCATCCCGCTGACCGGGACGTCGGTGAACCCGGCCCGCTCCCTGGGACCGGCGCTGTTCGCTGGCGGGGAGTCCCTGCAGCAGGTGTGGTTGTTCCTGATCGCACCTCTGGTCGGCGGCGCAATCGCTGTGGTGATCTGGAAGATCACACGGCCTGCCGAGGGTGTTCTCGGCGATGAGGGCCAGGAAGCGCTCGAGCGCGAAGTCTGAGTAACGACCGAAGCGGCCGGAGTCCACGGATTCCGGCCGCTTCGTTGTTCTGGCCGGGAGGGCCCCGAGGTCAGCCCGACCGAATCCCAAGCCGAGAGACACCTCGCCAATTCCCTGGACAGGGGATCTAGGACTTCGAGGAACCGGAAGCAGCAGCTCGCAGCCCTTTGCGCCACTCCCGCGTGACCGCCCTCGGGCCCATCACGATACGGGGGTTCGCCTGCGGATCCAGCCAGCGCTGAACCGCACGCATCGCGTGCTGCGGGATGGCCACGCACCCCGCTGTGGGCCGGTTGCCAGAGACATGCAGGAATATTCCCCCGCCCTTGTCCGTACGCACGGGACGCGTGGCACGCCATTGACCCGATGGCCCCCGGTACACGGACTTGGGGAGGTTGTAGCCGATCACCACCGCGTGCCGGTATGCCCGGCCGTAGTCCAGGAGTCGTTCGGACCACCGCCCGTCATCGCGCCACCGTGCTGCCTTGGTGCGCTTGGTCTGCAACACGTTGTACGTGTCGGGATCGCGCGGATCGTATGGCCAGTAGGTGCGCGGTGTGATGCGGTGGTAGGGCAGTGACACCGCCCCGCCCTTCCCATGGCCGAATGCCGAGGGCAGGTCGAACACCCCCGCCGGCGTCTGCCCGCTGTTCTGCCGCCGCACTCGCGCCGGCGCGAAACCGTTGCGACCCAGCCAGGCCCGCACTGCCTTGCCCCGGCGGACCCACCCCTGGTCGGTTCTCTCGTAGCGCCGCAGTGTCGCCCGCCGACTGTCCCACCGCGCGGACGTCACGACGACGGCCTGCTCGATCGGCGCGGTGTCCCGCGACGGGCCAAGTAGCGCGGACATGAGCAACAACTCCTGCACGGCTCCCACCGTAGCCGCGCCCCACTCGTCACACGGCAACCCGACCCGCGAAGGCACCACTTCGAGTTCAACGCCCAAGGCGGCAGTTCCAGGACGCGTCCGACCGGATCGGCACGGACAGGCCTACGACGCATGGCAGGCCGCGAATGCACGAGCCGAGAAACGGGCCACGAAGGCGGATCTCCCGTCAGAGCCCGTCCTGTGAGATCCGGTCCCTGGAAACGTTGAGCAATCGCACCACTTGGTCGTCGGGCACTTGCGCGAAGTCACGGTAGGCCTGGCCGACCGCTTGGAAGCGGCGAGGAGTCTCCAGCAATACGACGTCGTCCGCGACTGCGCGCATCGACGCTGCGGTGTCTAGTGCTCCGACTGGCGCCGCGAGCACCACCCGTACCGCTTGCTTGGCCCGGGCTACCGCGCAGGCGGCACGGGCGGTGGCGCCTGTGGCGATGCCGTCGTCCACGACGATCACGATGCGTCCGGCCAACGGCAGCGCTGGTGCATCCGCGCGGAAGCGCACGGCACGCTGGTCGACCTCTGCACGCTCTTGCGTGACGACGCGCTGCAGGACGTCGTCATCGACCCTGCATTGCGCGAGGACGTCCGGGTTGGTGACCAGGACGCCGCCCTCCCCCACGGCTCCCATCGCCACCTCCGGTTGGCGGGGTAGACCCAGTTTGCGCACGATGATCACATCGAGTGGGGCATGCAGCGCCGCTGCCACCTCGAACGCCACCGGCACCCCGCCGCGCGGCAGACCAACCACGACCACGTTCTGCCCCCGGTAGCCGGTCAACGCGTCACCGAGTTGACGTCCGGCGTCAGCCCGGTCCTGGAAACGGATGCTCACGGGACGTGCACGGTCTTCGGCGGCCCACTCGCCGCCTGCTCCAACAACTCCGAGCGCGACAAGGTGTAGGTGCCGCAGTCGCACCAAGCCGGCAGACCGTCATCGCTCATCGCGTCCCCGACCAGCATGTCGATGTGCTCGGTGCCGCGGTCGCCACCGTGATGGGCGGTGTCGACCCGGTCACGCGAACCGTGGGCGTGCGGGCCCTCGATCGCGTAGTAGACCAAGCCCACATCGGTTTCGTACACCGCGGCAAGATGGTGACTGCGCGGACACTGCACACCCAACCGCTGATGCCGCGAACGGTCTGGACCCAGGGCCTCGAGCGCATCTTCTGCCGCCTGCCGGCGGTCCTGCGGATCCATCGTGTTCATGACCAGCCCTTCCCTCTCTCAGCAACGCCGTGCCCGCACAGGCACGCCCGTCACCGGCATCCCCGGATGGCTGGTCGCCGTGGTGCCGACCGTGGGACGACAGGTCCGTAGGACCTTGAGAACGGCCACACCGATCGGTGGCAAGTCGTCCGGTTGGACACTTCCAGAATACCCGCAGAAGCGGTGTTGGTCCGCCGCCGCGCATCGCGGGCTGCCTGCGCGGGCCGTTCGCGGGCCTCGCAGTTACCGTTGATCGTGATGAGTCCGACCCTGCTTCCCCGCCCCGATGTGAATCCGATCGTCCGCGAGACGCGATCGGTCTACCGCAGCCTGCTGGGAGGCGGTTTCGCCGACATGCGACGAATGCCGTCGGAGGTCATCTTTGACGCCAACAAATGCACAGTCCATCGATACGAACCCACGGTCGAACAGGACCCGACCGCACTGCCGGTCCTCCTGATCCCGCCCATGGCCGCAACCCCGGTGTGCTTCGACCTGCGGCGGGGGTGCTCGATGGTCGAATTCCTTCTGGACGAAAGCCGGCCGACCTACTTGGTCGACTACGGCGATATCAGCACTCTGCGCGATCAGGATCTCGGTCTCGAGCACTGGATCGATGAGGTTCTCCCGGATGCGATCCAGGCAGCGATGGCCGACTCCGGGGCGCCGGGTGTGCACCTTGTCGGATGGTGCCTGGGCGGCATCCTCGAGATGTTCACCGCAGCGGCACACCCGGACCTTCCGATCGCGAGTGTGACCTCGATCGCCAGCCCCTTCGACTTCGGCGAGGTCAAGGTGCTTGGGCCGGTTCGTGTTCTCGAGGGACTAACCGGCGGCCTACTCACCACGGGTATCGTCCGAACGCTCGGCGGCATCCCGGGCCGGCTGAACGGGCTCATCTACCGATGGCTGGACCCCGTCAAGCAGATCAAGAAGCCCTTGGTGCAATTGCAGAGCCGCGACGACCCCGACACGCTGGCCCAGATCGAGGCCGTGGACGTGTTGATGGACACGATGGAGGCCTATCCCGGGCGCAGCATCTCGCAGATCTACCACTCCTTGATCCGCACGAATCGCATGTCGCGCGGTGAGCTGCACCTCAAGGACGGGCGGGTCGTCGAACTCGGGACGGTTACCGTTCCGGTCATGGCGATCGCGGGAACCGGCGACCTGTTCTTCGCGCCGCCCGCGTCCGCCCACCACGTCGCCACCCTGCTGACGAACAGCCCGCAGGTGAGACTCGAAACCGCTCCCGGGGGCCATCTCGGCGTGCTCACCGGGAGGACGGCTCGGGGTACGACATGGGCCTACGTGCAGGAATTCCTCAGCGCCCATGACGGGGCAGATCAGGGCTGATCGCCACCCGGATCCGGTTATTCACAGCCTGGTTTCCGGCGGTCCGGAAATGTCGTACCCCGTGCTTAGCGTGGGGGTATGAACATGGTCAGGGCTCAGGCGTTGGGGTTGGTGGGCGGGCAGCTGGGCCCGGAATCCGCCGTCCTGACCGAGGTAGACTGGGCTGTCCACAGCCTGGTTTCGCGCGGTCCGGAAATGTCGCACCCTGTGTTTAGCGTGGTGTCATGAACGGTTCGGTGGTCGCGGCGATGGAGTTGATGGCGGTGCCCGACGCTGACGCGTTGGCGGTGGCCGCGGCCTGTGAAGTGGTGATCGGGTGGGCACACGCCCGGCAGATCGAGGCCATCGAGCAGGTATCCCAGCAGATGCCGGACTTCGTCGACCAGACCGGCGAACTGATCGACCCGGCACCCGCGGAGGTCGCCGCGGCGCTGCACTGGTCCACGGGGGCGGCCATCGACCGCGCGGACCTGGCGCACTGGCTGTGCACCGACCTGCCCCAGGTCCTCGACGCTCTGCGCCTCGGCCGGCTGGACCTGCCCAAAGCCCGCGAGATCGTGATCGGCACCACCGAACTGCCCACCGCGGCCCGCCAGCAGCTAGCCGGCGACGCGATCGACTACGCCGCCGGGCACACCCGCGCCCAGCTACGGGCCTGGCTGGCCCGCCAGATCACCGCGATCGACCCCGACGCCGCAGCCCGGCGCCGCAAACGCGCTGTGCGCACCCGCCGGGTGTGGATCACCCCCGAACCCGACGGCATGGCCACCCTCGGGGCGTATCTGAGCGCGGAAGAAGCCCAGGCCTGCTGGAACGCACTCACAACCGCCGCGGCCAACATCGAAGGTGGTGTCGACGCCGCCCGCGCGGACACCCTGGTCGCCCTGCTCACCGGACTGCACGTCGGCGACCCGGTCCCGGTACAGGTGATCATCACCCCGGCCGGCCCGGAACTCCCCGGCCACGGCCCGCTGAGCGCCGAACACACCCGCGACCTGTGCGACCGCGCCGACCGGATCACCCTGGACCGCCCCCGGCCCTCGACCGGGTACACCCCGGCGCCGGGCCTGGCCCGATGGGTCCGCACCCGCGACCGGCACTGCCGCTTCCCCGGCTGCCGACGCCCCGCGGTCATGTGCGACCTCGACCACGTGATCCCGCATCCGGGCGGAACCACCCACCACGACAACCTCGCCGCCCTATGCCGCTACCACCACCGGCTCAAAACCTACACCAACTGGAAAGTACAAATGCTGCCCGGCGCGGTCCTGCGCTGGACCAGCCCCCGCGGCCACATCTACCACACCAGCCTCGACGACCCCTGAACTTCAAGCCGCCCGACTGGCGGTGTCCTCATCCGCCCAGATGTTGCTGCAGCTTCACGGTTTGCGCCGGCGACCAGCCCGGCGGACGAAGAATGTCCGCCCATGCGACCACTGGCGCGGTTCCGTACACATGCCCATGCCCGGCGGGCACGGATTGACTGTCGATCATGTCCCCGCTCAGGCCGATGAAGGTCACCACCGGAAGCCATGGCAACCCGGGCAGGACACCGCTGGCGGGCGGCTCGGCCAACCAGTTGGGCCGCGACCAGATGGTCGTGGGCGACCACCACACAACTGGATCGGATGAGTTCTGGAGGTAGACGATGCGTGGCGCGTCGAACGGTCCGGGAGGTGAAGACAGATCCTGCGGCTGGTTCGCCCAGCGCAGGTGACGGCCATCGTTGTAGATCGGTAGGTGTTCAGGACTGCCGGGCTGCCGCTCATCGGTGTATCGGCGCCACAACGCGGTCGCGTTCGGTGGCCCTTGGAACATGGCTCCATCGGTGCGCCTGAGCAGATCGGCAAGATCCTCGAACGCGCCACTTGCTCCATAGGCACCGAGGCTCTCGCCGAAGACCACCATCCGGGGCCGATCCCCTGCGGGCACTTGCAGCAGCCGCTCGCGTACGGCTTGTATCACGGCCTTCGATTCGGCCACGGAGTTCGGCCGGTCGACGGCGAAGGACAAGAAGCTCGGGAGGATCGAGTATTGCGTGGAGATCGTGGCCACGTCGCCGTCGAAGATGTACTCCAATGGCACGACTTCGCCGGGATCCACGGTTCCCGAACCTGCGCTGGTCCCCACCGCGATGACCGCTCGGCCGAACGCCCCGAACCGCTCCAACTCAGCCACTGCAAGTTGCGCCCGCGCTTGCGCAGTGCCGGCGGAATCGACACCGACAAATACGCGAATGGGCTCTCGCGCTGGCCGGCCGGAGAAGTCCTCCAAATCGGAGGTCGACGTGACACCGGCGACGAATGTCCGCCCCTGCTCGCCGAGGTCGGACCACGCGATCGCCGAGCCGGGACCACCAGAGACGTAGTCACTTGTCGGCGGCTCCACCCCTGGTGCCGTCGCAGCATTCGCGGATCGGAACGCCGGCTGGAGCGCGAGAACCACCACGCGCGGCAGCGACCCGAGGAGAACGGCACCGGCGCTGGCAACAATGACCACTGACAACCCGCCCGCCAGCACATCCGGGGTGACTCGCCCGAGTATTCGCCCCAGGGCGGCGGTGAGCCGACGGATCAGCCGACCCACACCGAGCAGGACCACGAACACCGCGGTGGCCGAGCTGATCGAGATCGGCCCCCACCACAGATCCGGCGCAGGCACGCCACTGATGTCTGCGAGCGCTCTCTGCCATCGCATGCCAGCCCACCACGCCGTTGCAAGCACGATGAAGGCCATGAACGCCACAACGAAGCGAGTACGACGGTCGGCACGCCATTCCGAACGCTTCCGAAGTCGCCGGATCAACCAACCAACCACTGCACCAATCGCATATCCGACCGCCGCACAGACCCCCATCAGCAGACCTTGGATCAAGGCCGCCCGCGGCACCAGCGACGGGACGACGCTGACCAAAGCCCCCGCAGTGGCCCCGATCGTGCCAGCCAGCGACAGCCGCCACCAGGCCATGTCCCGCTCCACACCGCTAGCGTTCCACCTCGGCCTCCGATCCCGGGCCACGGTCCGGCCCATGTCGCACCTGAAGAGTGACGAGGTGGATCGCGGTAGCCCGACTGTTTGAGCGCCGCGACCCACCAGCGTCGTCAGGCGGAGATGGCATCAACCACCTCACCGACGGTTCGGTCGGGCCGTGCCCCGCCGACCTCGGACAGGACACCAAGCCTGCCTGGATCGTGCCCTCCGAGCATCGCAATCCCGCGCGCATCCCCGTCCACGGTCGGCGCTTTCCACGTCGTCCACGCCCAGACGCCCACTACGGCTGGACTAGTGATCTTGCGCGAGGCTGTCACTGCGATTCCTTTCAAAGGCCGTGCCCGACCACTACCCCCCACGGTGAGCAGTATTCGGGGACCGTCGTGTTTGCCGCGACCTTCGCCAGCAGCACCGCGGAACCACCGATTCATCAACGGCCAAAGCAGGTGGCCATCCTGACGCGACCCCTCACCGCGGCAGGGCGAGCATCATGGTCGTTCCCCCGCCAGGTCCTGGACTGGTCGCCGTCAGGCTTCCACCGTGATCCACGGCGATGGCCCTGGCGATGGTCAATCCAAGGCCACTGCCGCCGCCATCCGTACGGCGCGAGCCGTCCACTCGATGGAACCGCTCGAAGACGGCTGTCAACTGATCCGCCGGAATTCCTTCGCCTGTGTCGGCCACCAGCACACGCACCTCCCGAGCGTCGAAGTCACATGAGATGGTGACCCGCCCGCCGGTGGGAGTGTGACGCAGTGCGTTGTCCAGCAGGTTGCCCAGCACCTGCGCGATCCGGTCGGTATCGACGCGCACTGCTACCTGGGTTTCGCATTGACCGATCAGTTCCACGCCCTTTTCGAGGTAACTGGGCCGGGCGACCTGACATGCCGCGCCCACGACGTCGCTGATGCGCACCTGTCGCAGGTGCAGGTCCAGTGCGTGCTCCTGCGCGGCCGCCGCGAGCCTGACATCGCCGGAGAGTCGCTGCAAGCGCTTGACCTGTCCTCGCATGACCTCGAAGGTGTGCGGGTCCGCGGTGAGGACTCCGTCCTCCAAACCGTCGATGTGCGCCTCCAGGGTGGCCAACGGTGTCCTGATCTCATGAGCGAGATCCGTCAGAAGCCTCGCGCGAGCCTGATCGGTGCTGGCCAGGTTCGCGGCCATCTCCTGGAAGGCGACGGACAGGTCCGCCAGCTCCTTACTGAAGCCGTCGCCGGGGACTGAGATCTGTCTTCCGCCTGCCGCAACCTGGACCGCGGCGTCGGCGAGCTCCTCGATGGGTCGACTGACCCTGCGGGCGACGAACCATGAGAGGAGCACAGCTGCCAGCACCGCGACCGCGGCCGCGGCCAGCAATGCGATCCCGACGGCCGTTTCGAAGGCCTGCTGCGCGTGGAGTTGCACCAGCGGGGAGTCCTCGCCGGTCATTTCGAGGTGATACATGAACAGTCCCGGCGCGACGATCAGGATGGTCGCGAGCAACGCCACGAAGGTGATGGCGAGTACGACCAATTGGGCGATGAAGACCCGTCCTGCCAGGCTCTTCGGCCGGCTCACTTCAGGACCATCCCGTAGCCGATTCCCCTGACAGTGCGGATGTACTGGGGACTGTTCGCGTCGTCAGCCAGTTTGCGGCGCAGATGGCCGACGTGAACATCCACGACATGTTCATCGCCGAACCAGTCCGCTCCCCAGATACGGTCGATCAACTGGCGCCGGCTGAACGCCCGGCGCGGACTGCCGGTCAACGCCTCCAGGAGGTCGAACTCCGTGCGCGTGAGAGTCAGCTCATCGCCGGCCCGCCACACCCTGCGAGCCTCTGGGTCGACGACGAGGTCGCCGATCGTCCGCTGGGCCGAGGACGCCTCGGCCTCGTCGGCCATGGCACGCGGACGGCGCAACATGGCCTTGATGCGGGCCATCAACTCGCGCGGCGAGAACGGCTTGACGAGGTAGTCGTCGGCCCCAATAGACAAACCGAGGACCTTGTCGACTTCGTCGTCACGGGCGGTGAGCATGATGATGTAGCAGTCGCTGAAGGTGCGGATCCGGCGGCACACCTCGATCCCGTCGAAGCCCGGCAGCATGACGTCGAGCACGACCAGTCGCGGTGACCCAGTTCTGGCCGCTTCCACCGCATCCGGCCCGCTATGGGCCAGGGCCACTGAAAAGCCCTCCGCGCGCAGGTATCCCGCCACCACGTCAGCGAGATCGACCTCGTCATCGACCACGAGCACCTCAGGCTCCTGCGACACGTACACCCCTCAGGTCTTGCGCCGATCCTGCTGCGGCACAACGGATTCGATGCCGTCATTGTTCAACAGATGCCGGCTTCGCACGTAGTCCTCCTCGGACAACTCACCGGACGCGAACCTGGCGTCGAGGATCTCGCGAGGGCTTGAGGGGGACGACGGCGCTGTTCTGCGATCACGGGTCAACACGACCACTGCCCACACCGCCAGGCCCAGCAACACCGGCCACGCGAGCATCATTACGACTGCCCATCCGTTCCATCCGGATCCGTAGTAGCCCATCATGGTGACCTCCTTGCTCACGTATCAGTCTGGAGCGCGGACATATCCGCAGAACACCCCGAATCATGAAGATTCGATGATGAATCAGCCCCGGGGGGCCGCCTTCATGGAACCTTCATGGAACGGGTGGTCCAATGTCCGCATCGATGGATGACAGTCGGTTGTGTGAACGGAACGCTCTCTCGGCGACAGGTGTTGGGCGCCCTTCTGGGCGCGGGCACCGTTGTCGGCCTGGGCGCATGTACCCGCTCGGCGGCACCTGCCGCGAACAGTGTTCCGGTGACGAGTACCGGGAAGGTTCGCGACCTGCGGCTGCGCGCCCGGTCCTTCGACGTGGACCTGGCAGGCCGGACGGTGACCACTTGGGGTTACGGGGGGACCATCCCGGGTGCGCCGATTCGAGTGACCGCGGGCGACCGGCTGCGCATCGCCGTGACCAACGATCTGCCCGTGGAAACCAGCGTTCACTGGCACGGCCTGCGCATCGACAACACGATGGACGGTGTCCCCGATCTGACTACCCCGGCCGTGGGTCGCGGCGAGACCTTCGTCTACGACTTCGTGGTTCCCGACCCGGGTACCCACTGGTTCCATCCGCACTCGGGGCTGCAACTCGATACCGGCCTGTATGCCCCCTTGATCGTCGACGATCCGCAGGAGCCCGGCGACTACGACCGTGAGTGGATCGTGGTCCTCGACGACTGGACCGATGGCGTTGGACCATCCCCGGACGACATCTACGCGGCATTGGTCGCCGAGGGCGAGACGTCGCAGGGCGGCATGGGCCACATGCAGATGGGCCAGGGCGCCATGATGTCTGGCACTAGCGGGGACGTCGACTACCCGGTTTACCTGATCAATGGGCATGCGCCCGAGGATCCTGACGTCCTGCGTGCCAAGCCGCGAGACCGGGTTCGGATCCGGATCATCAACGCCGGCGCAGACACCGTTTTCACCGTGGCTCTGGCAGACCATGAGATGCAGGTGACACACACCGATGGAAACCCTGTCCAGCCGACCTCGACCACATCCCTGCAGATCGGGATGGGCGAACGTTACGACGTGATGGTCACATTGAAGAGTGGCGCTTTCACGCTCGCAGCCGAAGCCGTCGGCAAATCGGGTACTGCCTTAGCAGTCATCCGGACGGCTCCGGGCCGGTTGACCGGAGGAAGACCTGCCGAACTCGACTCCTATCCCATGACTGCCGAGAGCCTGCAGGCCGCTGAGTCGGCCCGGGTGGCCGAGAGACAACCGGATTCGGTGCTGCCGGTCGTTCTGTCCGGGTCGATGGCTCCCTACGTATGGACAATCAATGGCGAGCCCTACGACCGGACAAAGCCACTGCCTGTGGAGTTCGGAGAGATGGTTCGTCTACGGCTGACCAACATGTCGATGATGGCTCACCCCGTGCATCTGCACGGACACCGCTTTCAGGTGGGCTCCGCGGGGAGTTCGGGTGCGGTGAAGGACACCCTGCTCCTGCCGCCGATGGCAGCCGTCGATGTGGACTTCCTCGCCGACAACCCCGGTCGGTGGCTGCTGCATTGCCACAACGCCTACCACATGGAAGCCGGAATGATGACCCGATTGGAATACGCATGAACCATCCGCTGAAGAAGACCGTCGTCACGCTGAGCCTGGCGGCCACCCTGGTCGCCGGCCTCTCGGCATGTGGTGGCTCGAATCAGGACGCTGCGCCCAGCGGGACCTCGGCAAGCGTTTCGACGTCGAACGCCGATGTCGTCTTCGCGCAGTCGATGATCCCGCACCACGAGCAGGCCGTCGAGATGGCCGACCTAGCCCTGGCCCCGAACGCTGGTGCGTCGGCGCAAGTCCGCGACCTGGCACGCCAGATCAAGGGTGCACAGGCACCTGAGATTCAGCAGATGACCGGCTGGCTGAACGGTTGGGGTGCACCGACGGCGATGCCGGGAAGTGACGGCTCGAACGACCTGGGGGCGATGGATCACAGTGGCCACGACATGGCCGGGATGACCATGGCAGGGATGATGACCGCCGACGACATGCGGGCCCTCGCGGCAGCTTCGGGAACGGAGTTCGATCGCCTGTGGCTGGAGATGATGATCGCCCACCATGAAGGTGCGATCGCGATGGCCGGCCAGGTGGACACAACCTCGCAGGATCCTCAAGTAAAGGCTCTTGCTGATGCGATCGTGATCGCACAGAACGAGGAGATCACGACGATGCAGAAACTCCTCGCCCGATGAAGCGCCGCACGACGTTCACTGTATCCGTGGCAGCACTGGTCGCCCTGGCAGGCTGCTCCTCCCCCGCGGAGCCCGCGGCCAGCCCAAGTACCTCCACTCGCGCAGACGAAGACCCAGGTGCGGTCAGCCCAGTCAGCGTAAATGGATCCATCGAGCATGCTCACAACCTGGCATTGGTGGACGAGGACACCCTGGTCATCGGAACGCACGACGGGGTCTGGCAGCAGCAAGGCGCAGGCGAGAAGGTCGTCCAGGTCGGAGATCCCTTCGACGTGATGGGTTTCGCAGTCGCGACGGACCGCTGGCTCGCCTCCGGACATCCGAGCCCAGCAACCGGTGGCCCAGCCGATCTCGGACTATTGGAATCCACCGACGCGGGCCGGACGTGGGAGCCGGTCAGCCTGGCAGGGGAGGTGGATTTCCATCGGATCACCACCTCCGAAGACATCGTCCTCGGCGTCAATTCCGGTGACGGACTGCTGTGGCGCTCGCAGGACGCTGGCCGGACCTGGCAGACACTGGGTGCAGGACCGTTCGACGTGACACTGGACCCTGCTGATTCGACCAGGGCGGTGGCCACCACCGAAGGCGGACCCCTCACCAGTGACGATGGCGGCTTGAGCTGGAATGAGACCAGTTCGGCTCCTCTGATCGCGCTGGTGGCGTGGACCGACGCCGGCATCTATGGGGTGGATCAGCAAGGCCGGGTATACCTCAGCACCGACCGGGCACAAACCTGGGATGAGCGCGGGCGCGTGGATGGACAGCCGAGCGCCCTGGCAGCCGACGGGCAGCAGGTGGTCGTGCTCGCGAGCGGCACCGTTTGGAACAGCGACGACGGCGGCCAGAGCTTCACACCCCGGGTCGAGGATGTCGGGACCTGAGTTCTGAGGCAGGAGGAGGAACCATGCACGAGTCGCACGACACGGGAACAGCCGAACTCTACGTCTGCCCCATGCACCCGGAAGTCACCGACGATCACGCCTCGGACTGCCCCGAATGCGGCATGCGCCTGGTCCCGGCCGGTGACGCTGCGAAGATCGACCATCACCACGAGCCCTCCCCCGAACCACCTGCCCAGGCCGAAACGGGCAAACCGCTCTACACGTGCCCGATGCACCCGGAGATCGTCCGCGACCAGCCCGGGCGCTGCCCCATCTGCGGGATGCACTTGGAACCGGTTGTTCCAACCGTGGACGAGGACTCATCGCGCGAGGAGTACCGCGACATGTTGCGCAGGTTCTGGGTGGCGCTCCCGCTGTCGCTGGTCGTGCTGTCCATCGCGATGTTCAAGTTCCCGGCCCTGCCCGAAGGGACCTCGGCGTGGGCCGAACTGATCCTCACCACTCCTGTGGTCCTCTGGGCAGCCGGGCCGTTCTTCGTGTGGGCGGTCCAGTCGGTGCGGCACCGCTCCCCCAACATGTGGACGCTCATCGGTCTCGGTGTGGCGGCCGCCTACTCCTACTCCGTGGTGGCCACGATCGCGCCGGGGGTCTTCCCGCAATCGCTACAGGTCGATGGCGTCGTTCCCGTCTACTTCGAAGCCGCCGCCATCATCTGCACACTGACCCTGCTTGGGCAGGTGTTGGAACTGAGGGCGCGCGCTACCACCGGGGACGCGATCCGGGGTCTACTGAACCTGGCACCCTCGACGGCGCGACGGATCGCCGAGGACGGCTCTGAGTCCGATGTGCCACTGGCCGAGATCCGCGTCGGCGACCGCGTGCGCGTGCGGCCCGGGGAGAAGGTACCGGTCGACGGACGGGTCGAGTCCGGCGACTCGTCGGTGGACGAGTCGATGCTCACCGGTGAACCGGTTCCTGTCGACAAGAAGCCCGGCGACACCGTGATCGGCGCGACGTTGAACACGACCGGGGCTTTGGTGGTCACCGCCTCGCAGATTGGCAGCGACACTGTCCTGGCCCGCGTCGTCGACATGGTGTCCAAGGCGCAGCGGTCGAAGGCACCCATGCAGCGACTGGCCGACAAGGTCGCAGGCGTATTCGTCCTCGCGGTCATCGGGATCGCACTGGCCACGTTCATCATCTGGGGGCTGTTCGGTCCCGATCCCGCGTGGGGCCATGCGCTGGTCAACGCGGTGTCGGTGCTGATCATCGCCTGCCCCTGCGCACTGGGACTGGCCACGCCGATGTCGGTGATGGTGGGCAGCGGCCTCGGCGCAGAACATGGCGTGCTGTTCAAGGACGCGGCGGCCATGGAGAAGTTGCGCGAGGTCGACACGATCGTCGTCGACAAGACCGGCACGCTGACGGTCGGACGACCCAGCGTCAGCGAAATTGTCGCCCGTGAAGGGTGGTCGGGTGACGATGTGCTGGCTGCGGCCGCCAGCGTGAATCAGTCCAGCGAACACCCACTGGCCCGTGCCATCACTGACGCGGCTTTGACGGCGGGAATCACCCTGACCGAACCGGAGGCGTTCGAGGCGCAGCCGGGTTCCGGAGTTGCGGCCACGGTCCAGGGTCGGGCGGTCCTGGTGGGCAACGACGAGTTGATGCGTACCCATGACGTAGACGTGCAGAAAGTGGGCACGAAAGCAGCGGCCACGGTGGTCCACGTGGCCATCGACGGCCAGCACGCCGGTGACATCTCGCTGCAGGATGCCGTCAAGGACACGACCGCAGGCGCCGTCGCGGAACTGCACCGGGACGGGGTCGCGGTGGTGATGGCCACCGGCGATGCGCAGGGTCCCGCGGCCAGCGTGGCAGAGGCCTTGAGCATCGATGCGTACCACGCTGGCGTCAAGCCCGACGACAAGCTCATGATCGTCGAAGAACTGCAGGACGATGGCCGCATGGTGGCGATGGCAGGCGACGGGATCAACGACGCGCCAGCTCTGGCACAGGCCGATATCGGGATCGCGATGGGAACCGGCAGTGACATCGCGATCGACTCCGCGGCCATCACCCTGGTCAAGGGAGACCTGCGCGGCATCTCGTCGGCCAGACGCATTTCGACCGCCACGGTACGCAACATGAAACAGAACCTCGGCTTCGCGTTCATGTACAACTCGCTGGGCATTCCGATTGCAGCAGGAGTCCTCTACCCCTTCACGGGCCTGCTTCTGTCGCCGATGATCGCCGCAGCCGCGATGAGCCTGTCCAGCGTGTCCGTGATCGCGAATGCGTTGCGCTTGCGAAGGGCGAAGGTCTGATGATGGCCGTGAACATGTCGTGGACCGACAGACTTCTGCGCTCGGCTCTGTCGGCGGTTCTTGTGATCGTGGGACTGGTCATGGACGCTTGGCCGCTGCTGGTCGTCGCCGGACTGATCCTGCTGACGGCGGCTCTTGGGCGGTGCTTGTTGTATTCGGTGTACAACATCTCAACTGTCGGCGGTCTGCATCGAACCTGTGACGACGACGCAAGTTGTGCGCTGCCAGGGACGGCAACTCGACAACGACGCTAGTGCTGGCTCCCTAGGCTTGGTGGCATGCGTGTTGCCTGCTGCGGGTTGACCACTCTCGACGTGGTTCAGTGCACCGACCGGTTCCCCGCACCTGACGAGAAGCTTCAGGCGACCTCGACGTTGATGGAGTTCGGCGGCCCCGCGGCCAACGCCGCGTTCACCGCGGCCGCACTGGGCGCGTCAGCCACGTTGGTGTCCGCCGTCGGCGGTGGCTCCGTCGGACGACTGGTCGGCGAGCAACTCGCGGACGCATCGATCGATCTGCTCGACCTCGCCGGTGACGACTGGCAGGCGCCGGTCTCATCCGTCATCGTCTCCGGCGCGAATCGGGCTGTCGTCTCGATGAACGCCTCTGACGCGGCGCCTCGCGGCTTGCCCGACGACGCCCTGGACGGCTGCTCGGCGCTGCTGGTGGACGGCCACCACCTGGATCTCTGCGTGAATGCGGCTCGTCGGGCCCGCACATTCGGCATCCCGGTGCTGCTTGACGGCGGCTCCTGGAAACCCGGGTTGAACCGGCTTCTTCCACTGATCGACGCAGCCGTGCTCTCGGCGGACTTCCAGGCTCCCGCGGACACGGCGTGGCCCGACATTCCGACCGCCGTGAGTCACGGCTCTCAGCCGATCACCTTCGGCAACCGATCGATTCCCGTCCCCGAGGTCCAGGTCACCGACACCGTGGGCGCAGGTGATGTGTTGCACGGTGCACTTCTGGTGCATCTTGCCCGGCATGGGTTGGAAGCTCTTGAAGAAGGCCTGCAATACGCGGCCCGGGTCGCCAGCGAATCCTGCCGCTATCCCGGCGCGCACGCCTGGGCCTTAAGCGCTAACGACAATCGTTTTCATCTTTGATACCCTCGGAGCATGCACAAACCTCTGCTCGCGGTCGCGGCCGGTGCATTCCTGATCGCGGGCTGCAGCGCCACAGACTCCGATAACAGTCCGGGTGCGGCGTCGCAGGTCAGCGTCGTGGCCTCCCACTACCCGGTGCAGTTCCTCGCGGAGCAAATCGGCGGGGACCTGGTGAACGTCGAGACCCTCACCTCCCCGGGCACCGAGCCGCACGACCTCGAGCTGACCCCGCAGCAGGTCGGGGAGGTGCAGAATGCGTCCGCGGTCTTCTACCTCGCCGACTTCCAGCCCGCGGTCGACGACGCCGTGGGCGAAGCATCTGGTACTGCCGTCGATCTCTCCGAGGGGCTTCCCCTGCTGACCGGTGAGGATGATCATGGCGGTACCGATCCGCACGTCTGGCTGGATCCCGTGCTGATGCAGCAGATGGCCACGACCGTGGCCGACACCCTCGCGCAGCAGGATCCCGACAACGCGCAGGCCTACCAGGACAACGCCGCACAACTCGACGAAGAACTCGCCGCCCTGAACACCGAATGGCAGGACGGCACCGCGAACTGCGAGGTCACCACGCTGGTAGTCAGTCACGAAGCTTTCGGATACCTGGCCAACCAGTACGGCTTCGAACAGCGCGGCATCTCGGGTTTGTCACCTGAGACCGAGCCGAGCGCGGCGGCTATCGCCGATCTGACCCAGTTCGTGCGCGACAACAACGTCACGACGGTGTACACCGAGACGCTGGTCGATCCAGCGGTGGCGGAGACGGTCGCGGCCGAGGCGGGCGTGCAGACCGCGGTGCTGGACCCGCTCGAGGGCCCGCCGGCTGACGGCGACTATCTTGACGCCATGCGTGCCAACCTGCAGACCGTGATGGCTGGCCAGACCTGCTCGTGAGTGTCATCCGCACCTCCGGATTGGGGGTCAACTTCGGCCAGCCGGTCCTGCGCGACGTCTCTATCGACATCACGGCCGGTGAGTTCGTGGCTCTCATGGGGGCGAACGGCACCGGCAAGACGACACTGATCCGCAGCCTGTTGGGCCTCATCAAGGCCGATGAAGGACGAGCGTGGCTTTTCGACACCCCGACCTCGGAGTTCCGGCAGTGGCAGCGGGTGGCCTATGTCCCGCAACACCTTATAGCGGCTAACGCGGTCCCCGTGAGCGTCGAGGAAGCGGTCCGCAGCGCCCTGGCCAACCCGAAGCAGCGGTGGCGCCCACTGTCGCGTGAGCAGCGTTCGTCCATCTCCAGTGCCCTGAAGAGGGTGGGACTCGAGGCGCGCGGCAAGGACCGCCTCGAGGACCTGTCCGGAGGTCAGCAGCGCCGTGTGATGATCGCCCGCGCCCTGGTCACCGGGGCTGACCTGCTGATCATGGACGAACCCACCGCAGGGGTCGACCAGGGGGAACAGACCCGGCTGGCCGGGCACATGCAGGACCTTCACGAGGCCGGGGCCACAATCATCCTGATCACCCACGACCTGGGACCGGTGGCAAGTCTTGCGACCCGGGCCATCGTCCTGGGACAGCCGTCGCAGAACTCCGTGCGCTACGACGGGCCAACCCCTCCCCCCGCCCGGTGGACCGAACATGTCTGGCACCACAGCCACGACGCCGAGCCCGAGCCGCGCCTGCTGGAGGACCCGTGAGCCTGCTCGACTTCGACTTCATGCGACGCGCCCTGCTGGCGGCCGTCGTCGTAGGTATGGTCGCACCGGCGATCGGCGTGTTCCTGGTGCAGCGGCGGCTGGCCCTGCTCGGCGACGGCATGGGTCACGTCGCTCTCACCGGTGTAGGGCTGGCATTCCTGACCGGCAGCGCCCCCGTGCCCACCGCGTTGGTCGTGGTGGTCGCCGGCGCGATCGGGATCGAAGTGTTGCGGATTCGCAGCCGCAGTGCCGGAGACGTGATCCTCGCGCTGGTGTTCTACGGCGGGATCGCCGGCGGTGTGCTGCTCACCTACCTGGCCGGGAACAGAGCGGCGTCCTCGTTGAACCAGTACTTGTTCGGCGCGATCACGACCGTGTCGTCGCAGGATCTCGTCTGGTTGGTGGGGGCCTCGTTGGCTCTGCTGGTGATCCTCGCCGTGTTCGGCCGCGAGATGTTCGCGGTCTCGTTCGACCCCGAGGTCGCCCGCACGCAGGGCATCCGCACCGGCTTCATCGGCGTCATGATCACCATCCTGGCCGCGGTGGCGGTTGTCATCGGAATGCGAACGGTCGGATTGCTGCTGGTCAGCGCAGTGATGATCGTGCCGATCGCCGCAGCCCAGCAGGTGACCCGCAGCTTCCGCGGGACAGCCGGGGTCGGGATCCTCGTGGGTCTGTTCAGCGCAGTCGGCGGTGTCATCACGAGCTTCTACTTGGACGTCCCCTCCGGCGCCACCATCGTGCTGATCACCCTTGCGTGCTTCGTCGCCGCACTGGGGCTGGCCGCGGTGATCCGGAGGACGGCATGAGCACCGCTAGGCGGCGCACACGGCAGCGGGCAGCGGTGGAGGATCTGCTGACCGGCATCGACGAGTTCCGCACCGCTCAGCAGATCCACGCGTTGCTGCAGGCGTCCGGCGAACGTGTCGGGCTCACCACCGTGTATCGCAGCCTGGCGCTCATGGCGCAGGCCGGCCAGGTCGACGTGCTGCTCGCTGAGGACGGCGAGGCGAGGTACCGGGCATGCAGTTCGGGGCACCACCACCACCTCGTGTGCCGCGAGTGTGGTTCGACCGTGGAGGTCACCGCAACCCCGGTCGAACGGTGGGCCCGCACGATCGCCGAACAGAACGGTTTCACCGACGTGTCGCACACCGTCGAGATCCAGGGCCTGTGTGAGGCATGCTCGATGTGATGTGTGGGGGGCGCTCGAGAAACCTGGTGGCAGCCAAGGTCGCGCGGGCCCCATACTCACAAGCGTATGAGTGCAGATGAGGTGTTTCGAGCTCGAGTTGTCGCGGTGCACAAGAGCCGCTGGGAACTCTCACCGGGCGGACCGGCGGTCCTGGCCGGCGGCTTCACCAAGGACGCCGCGGACCTGCCGCTGGTAGGTGACTGGGTGCTCGCCGAGGACCACCAGTCGCTGGCCCGGATCCTGGACGTAGAACCGCGGCGCGGCCTGCTCACGCGCAAGCGACCTGGGGACACCGCGCACGACGCCGTGGTCGAACAACCGATCGCCGCCAACATCGACGTCGCGTTGCTGACGATGGCTGTCGACGACGACTTCAGCCTGCGCCGCCTCGAGCGCTACCTGACCCTGGCCTGGGACTCAGGTTCGACACCGGTCGTGGTCCTGACCAAAGCGGACCTCGCCGAGCCCGAAACCCTCGAAGACCTGCTGGTGCAGGTGGACGGCGTCGCTTTCGGCGTCGAGTGCATCACCACGAGCGCACGGACCGGAGCCGGGCTGGCCCGACTTCGGGAGGTCCTGGAACCGGGCACGGTGGGCGTCCTGCTCGGGTCTTCCGGAGTGGGCAAATCCAGCCTCTTCAACGCACTCGCAGGCGCTGAGCTGCAGACCGTGTCGGACGTCCGCGCGTTCGACGGCAAGGGCATGCACACCACGACGTCCCGACTGCTGCTGGAACTGCCCTGGGGTGCGTTCCTGGTGGACACGCCTGGGCTGCGGGAGTTGCAACTGTGGGCCGATGAGGACTCGCTGACCAGCAGTTTCCCGGAGGTGGCGCAGTTGGCGCTCGACTGTCGCTTCAGCGACTGTGCGCACGACAGCGAACCTGGCTGCGCCGTGACGCTGGCGGTGAGCGATGGCACGCTGGCGGCGGACAGGCTGAGTAGTTGGCGGCGACTACACCGAGAACTCGCCTACCTCGCGCGCAAGGTCGACCCCGCTGCTGCCAGGGCTGATCGTCAGAGATGGAAGTCGATCGCGAAGACACGGCGCACTCTGAACAAGCAACGACCGGATCGAGGCGGGCAGGGTTGAGTGCATGAACTGGACCTTGGAAGTGATCGTCGTGCCGGTCTCTGACCTCGACCGGGCCAAGGACTTCTACACCGACGGACTCGGCTTCGTCGTCGACCACGACACGACCATCGACGGCATGGGCAGGATCGTGCAACTCACCCCACCTGGCTCCGGGTGCTCCATCGTGATCGGTAGCGGACTGGTGCCCCCGATGGCGCCCGGGTCGGTGAAGGGCCTGCAGTTGGTCGTCAATGACATTGCGCAGGCCCATCACGAACTCGTGGCGCGAGGTGTCGACGTCAGCGAGGTCCAGACCATGGGCGTCAACCCCCGGCCCACACCGCACCCGCTGGACAACGTGGGGTTCATCTTCTTCGACGACCCGGACGGCAACAGCTGGGCGGTGCAACAGATCTCCTCACGGCCGTGAACGATCAGGCAGGCTCGGCAGGAAGTTCCCGGGTCACCGCCCTACGCACCAACTGCACTGCGGCCAACCCCATCAACCCGGCGAACAGCCACGCCGCCTGCTGCTGAGGAATCGCCTGTGAGCCCAACGACGCCACCAGCGCCGCGGGGGCACCGATCAGCCCGGCCCACACTCCGACCGCGGTGGCGGTCTGGCCGGATCGCACGGTCGTCACCGAAGCGGTCGCAGCGGTGATGAGTACCACCAGCAGGCTGGTGCCGCGCGCGGTGGTCAGATCCACGCCGGCCAGCAATACCAGGCCCGGGATCAGCACGATGCCGCCGCCGATACCGAGCAGCCCCGCGAGCAGACCCGCCACGACACCGACCGCGAGGAGCAGCCACCACGGTCCGCTGCCCGAAGCCGCCTCGCCCTGGGACGCCGGCTGGACCAGCCGGTAGGCCGAGTACAAGAGCAGTGCCGCGAAACCCAGTTGCAGGGCAGGCACCGGCACGTATGTCAGCAGACGAACGCCCAGTTGACCTCCGACGACACTGCCCACGCCCATCACCAGCCCGGCCTGCCACGCCACAGCTGACCCGAATGCGTACCCGAGCATTCCCAGAACACTGATGGGGATGATCGCCAGCAGTGATGTGGTCACCGCCGTTCGTTGATCCAGGCCTATCAGGAACACCAGCAGGGGAACCATCACGATCCCGCCGCCCACGCCGAATATGCCGGCCAACAGCCCGCCGAAAACCCCGACCGCGACGACCTTGCCGATGGACGCAGGAGGCCATCCCATCGCCCCAGCCCTCATCCCGTGGGCTGGGGCAGCGCCTGATCCGGGGCAAGGGCAGCGGTGAGCGCGGCGAAGATGTCCGAACTGGCGTTGGCATACGAACCCTCGGAGTCGAACGCATCGGCCTCGTAGGTGGTCGCCACCGAGATCGTGAGCTCGTCGGATGGCAGGTACCCCGATGTCGCCCCGGTCCCACCGAAGTTCATCGTCTGGGTGATCCATGGCCCGAGCAGAACTACGCCCAGGCCGTACGAACCGGCTTCGGTGTTCTCCCGGCATACCTCGCACTTACCGGTCGGATCCGCCTTGCCGAAGCCGACGAGGTTCTGGCCGACCTGCTGCTGGTACATCTCCGGCGACACCTGCTCACCCGAACCCACGATTGTCATCGACCTGGTGAGGTCCGAGATGGTCGAGGTGAGTACGGCCCCCTCGGCAGTGGTCCAGGACGGGTTCCAGAACGTCGCCTCCTCGTAGAAACCGACCGATGCCGGGATCTTCAGGAACTCGCGGCGCTCAGATGAGAAGCTGTGCAGCACCGGCTCTGGAATTGCCGGGGTGTTGCCGTTCGTGCTGGTTCCCGTCAGGTTCATCGGGTCGATGATGTACTCCTGCATCACATCGGCCATGGGCTTGCCCGTGATCTTCTCCAGGACCTCGCCGAGGAGCACGTAGTTGGTGTGGGAGTAGGCCCAGTTGGTCCCCGGCTCGAACAGCATCGGCGCGGAGACACCGATGTCGATGAGTTGTTCATTGGTCCACTGCTGGAAGGGGTCGCCGTAATAATCCTTCTGCAGACTCGGCTGGTACACGTAGTCGGCGTAACCGGACGTCATGTTGAGCAAGTTCTTCACAGTGATCTTGTCGGCCTTTGGCAGATCAGGCAGCCACGTCGAGAGCGGATCATCGAGGCTGACCTCGCCCTGATCCACCAGCTTCGCGAAGATCTGGCCGATGTAGGTGAATCCGAACGACCCGCTGCGGAAGTGCATGTCGGCGGTGGCCGGTACGCCGGTCATGGACGTCCCCGTGGCGCCGGTGTAAACGTCTTGGCCGTCCTTGGTGACATTCACGATGAGCGCCCGGAGGTTGTGTTTGTCCATGGACTCCCGGGCGACCGCTTCGATCTCAGCCGTCTGGGCGGGGTCTGGCGCGGCTATCGGAGTTTCGGAAGGCCCGGCGCTCTGGCTGCTCGAGCACGCAGCGAGAACCGACAAACCCATCGTCGCGATGAGCAGACTCTTGGTGCGGGTGTGGCCCACGGAACTTCCCTTCGGTCGGGAGAGATACCCCCGCTCTCAGACGGTCACCTTAGCCGAGCGATCACTCACCTGGCGCAGGCAAGGACATCGCGCCGCGCAAAGAGGGCACAAGGCAAGACGGAATTCATGAATCTGCCCTCTTTGTGCGGAAATTCCAGAAATTTCGCCGGATATGTCCAGACTGTCCCTCACAAACTGGGCAAAATCGCAGGACCGTGCCCAGTTTGTGAGGGGGCGCGGGGGCAGGTGGGTGGTCGGCGGCTGACTGGTCAGTGGAATGGCCTCTTATCCGGCTTGCACACCGTGCCGTTCAGTGGCGTTTTCACATTCACCAGATAGTCGACGCGGGCGAGTTCGACGCACGCGCTCGGATCCTGGTAGCTGAGATGTCCGTAGCCGTTATGGGTGAGCAGGACCGCATTTCCCAAGAGGCGCTGCGCACGAACGGCGTTCCGGTAGGGCGTGTTCGGGTCATGCCGCGTTCCGATCAAGAGAATCGGATTCGGCGTCGACGCGTTCCACGGTCCGCGGTAGGCGTCCTGGCCTCTCACCGGCCACGCGGCGCACGGCGCCCACAGCCACCATCCCTGCACACGTCCCTGCAGGCGACTGATCCGGTTGAACCGGCCGATCACCCGCGGCCAGGCCTTCGGCGGTCTATGCGCCGAGGCATCGGCACACGAGATCGCAGCCGACGTCGTGACACTTGCCCAGCCTTTCGGGGTGAGGAACGGGCCAGCCCCGGCTTCGAGGTCTGAAGGGTTGCCACGCATGGCAGCGTTGAGCGCGGCGGCGTTCTGTGGCCACAACTCCGGATTGCGCAAAGGTGCGAACTGCGACAACAGCAGGTCAGCCTCATCCAACGAACCCGGCGGCCTGGCGTCAGGAGCCGGTACGGGTGAGCGACGCACACGCTGAAGCATTCGGTGGAAGCGCTCGGCCGGTGTTCGAAGGCGCCCAGCGAGAGCACAGCGCTCGGGTCCAGCCCGACGGCACAGGTCGAGGAACTGGTTGAAGACTTCATCCGTACCCCTGATGCCGCTGACGGTCCGAGCCTCGGCGCTTCGCGTGTACCGGACCGGGTCGACCACCCCGTCGAGCAGCATCGCCCGGACCCGACCGGGATACATATTGGCGTAGGTCTGTCCGAGGAATGTGCCATAGGACAGTCCCACATAGGTCAGCGTCGAATCACCCACCAGGCGCCGAAGGTGGTCGAGGTCACGGGCCGTGTCCGCGGTCGAGATGTGAGGTAACAGCCAACCGCTGACATTGCCACAGCGGCGAGCGAGCGCCGTGGACTTGCGACTGAACGACGTGGATTGCGCCTTCGTGATGGGAATCGATACGCCGCGCCAGAACCTCGCAGCACTGCGCTCGCTGCCGAAGCAGCGCACGGGTGTACTGGCGTTCGTGCCGCGGGGATCCCAGCTGACGACGTCGAACCGGCCCGCACCCCAACCGTCCAGGTCGTCACCGGCCCCCTTCACCAGGCCGACTCCGCTATCGCCGGGCCCGCCCGGGTTGATGAACATCGAGCCGATCCGCTGCTCGGGTTTGCTGGCGAGGTGGCGGATGAGCTTGAGACTGATCGTGCGACCGTGCGGCCGATCCCAGTCCAGGGGTACACGCACCCGGGCGCACTGAAGTCGCTCGCCGCAACTTCGCCACTGGATTGACGTGCTCGACGCCGCGACCGAGGCGGGAGTGACCGGGGTTGGCAGTACAGCCGCCAGTCCCACCGCGGCCACCAGCCACCAGCGGCCAAACACCGGCCTTGATTTCACTGGCTCAGCGTTCAGTCGACTGCGACGGTGGCCGTGCTGCCCGCTGGCCCGAATACCGCGAGGTAGGCACCGGCCGGGGCCTGCTTCGTGACAGCCGCTCCCCCGCCGGAGTCGACCATGGACAGATTGTCGTCGAACAGTTTCCAGTCAGTCTGGCCCGACATCGTCAGTCGTGAAGCTTCGGGTACCCGGTACCACTGGACGTAGCCGGTCGCGCCGATCGGAACCGTGTTACTGCCGGACGACAGGCTGGGAACCGTTGCCGCGGGCCGCAGCACACTGCTGGCAAAACTGAGGTACTCATCGCCGCCCTGCAGTGAGAAGCCGAAGTCGAACAGGTCTCGCCCGGACAGCAGCGGAACCTCCAGGAACATCGTGCCGACAGTGTCGCTGGTCGTCGCATCGAAAGGGACGGACGAGACGAGGGCGCCATCAGCCAGCAGATACCCGGACAAGCCCGGAATGGTCCTGATGTCCACGGCCGGTGTCCCAGCCAGCGTCCAGTTCAGTGAATTCGGGTCCTCATTGGCCATCAACCAGGCACTTCCGAGTCGGTCGCGCCAAGCAGGTGACAACGATCCGCCCGACCTCATGCGTTGGCCGATCGTCGCATGGTTGCGGTAGGTACCGGTTCCGCCGACGCGGCGCAGGGTGAGGTAGGTGCGGCCCCAGGCCTTCACGGACCGGATCGATGATCCCGGCGCCACCGTCGACCAGAAGCTCCTGTCGGCGCGCCGTACGAAGCGACCCGGCTGGCGCGTCCACGTGCCGCCTGTCAGCACGGAGAACCGCAGCGACCTGCTCTTGCCCTGGCTCACTTTGAGGGTCAGGCCTTGCGCGAGGTAGATGCCTGTCATCTTCTTGATCTGCTTGCGCGTCGGCCTGTCCTTGGCGGGCTGGCCGTTGATTTGCTCCGGCATCTTCTGCACAGCACCGGTTTCCACCAGCGCGTTGAGCAGCACGGTCTGCGCGATCGTCTCGGCGCTGGCCGAACTGAAGGTGGTGCCGGCCCCCTCGACAACAACGGCCAACTTCTGATCGGGAGCGATCACGAACGCGGCGTGCTGCTCGATCAGGTCGCCACCCTTGGTCCAGCCGCGGATTCCGAGCGACTTCAGGGCCGGATCAGCCACGGTGTCCCAGCCGAGGCCGAAGCGGAAGTTGCTGGGCGGAGCCGCTTTGAGTGTGGTGGTCGTCTGATCCACACTCATCTGCTGCACGGCCGCACTGGACAGAATGCGCTTGCCACCAACGACCCCGTCACCGGTGAAGATCATGGCCAGCCGGGCCATGTCGTTGGGGGTGGAGAACATGCCTCCGGCCGCCAAGACGTTGGGGATTTGGAGGGGCTGGACCTTCCCGCCTTGGATGACGGGCGCCACCACCCCGGGTTTGGGTGTCGAAGTCGGATACATCGAATGCTTCATCGCGAGCGGCCTGAAGATGTTCTTCGACACGTAGTCGTGGAACGCCATACCAGCGACGCGCTCCACCACCAAACCAGCCAGCGTGAAGCAGTCGTTGCAGTACACGTTCATCGCGCCCGGCGTCGTCTTCAATCTTGAGGTACGCAGGCCAGCCAGGACGCGGTCGGTGTAGCCGGGTATCGGCTTGTCACTGAGCCAGTCGCCGTAATCCGTACCGCCGAGGCCGGCGGAATGGTTCAGCAGCATCCGCACGGTGATCTGGCGGTACTGCGGCGAGGCCATCGTGAAGTCCGGGATGTACCGCACCACCGGGGCGTCAAGCGACACCTTGCCCGCGTCCACCAGCTGCATCACCGCGATCGCCGTCACGGTCTTGCTGACCGATCCGACTCCGTACATGGTCGTCGAAGACGGCTTCTTCCCAGCCTTGTCGACCCGGCCGAACCTCTGGCTCCACACACGTGTGCCCTTGGAGACAAACGCCACGGATACCGAGGTGGCCTTTGTCTGCTTCATCACCGACCGGACCGCTTTGCGACCCTGCTGGATCGTGGTGCTGAACGTGGGCGGGGGCTGCTTCTGCGTGATCTCCGCCGCCTGGACTGCAGGCACACCCCCGATCACGGTCGCGGTGGCCACTGCCGATGTGAAGATCCTGACAACGCGCATGAACGGCCTTCCTGCCACGCGGGGCCGCGGTGCAATGAGCCGACAGTACGCGTTCGGCGAGGAGTTGTCGATCAGGTGACGGCCGGGCCGTACCCCCGCCGATCATGGGTCAGATCCACGATGATCTCCAGGACTCGCATGACGTCCGACGAGGCGTTCTTGTTCCAGGCCACCTCCAGCGGGAGGAAAGCGGGTGGCTCGAGTTGATACGCGGCTACGCCTTCTCCGACTTCTTTGCGCGCGAAGTCCTCGGGCACGAGGGAGAACGCGCGGCCGTCCTCGAGGAAGTACCTCCACGACCCCGAGATTCTGGAGGTGCCTGTGAGGATCAGTGGTTCGTCCAGTCCGCGTTGCCGACAGATGTCCATCAAGAAGTCGTAGTACTCCGGACTGCGCTCCCGCGGCCACAACAGGAAAGGGACATTGGTCAGCTGAGCCAGGTCGAATCGCCCCCTCACGGCGGGCGCGACGGATCGGTGGACCAGCACACGTAATTCGTCGCGGCCCAGGCGGCGTTTGACGGCACGGTTGGCGTCGCCGATCAAGTGCCCGATCCCGAGGTCTGCTCGGCCATGCTCCACCGCATCCAGAACCTCCCCGGTCTCCACTTCCAGTGCCTGGATGTGCACCCCCAACTGCCGGTCATCCGCGGCCCTGAGGGTTTCGGGCAACAGCGCATTGACGATGCTCGGCGAGGCGGCGATTGTCACGGCACCTTGCGCTTCGCGTTTCACCAGGGACGCGGCCGCTTCGAAGGACCGCACCTGCTCCAAGACCGCGGCGGCCGGCTTTCGCAGTCGCTCGCCCGCGGCGGTGAGAGTGGTTCCTCCCGCTGACCGGTTGAACAGCGGCACCCCGATGGCGCGTTCGAGTCTGCGGATCTCCTTGCTGATCGTCGGCTGCGCGATCCCCAGGCGATCAGCAGCACGCCCGAAGTGCAGCGTTTGCGCGACCGCATCGAACGCTCGAAGTTGTGCCACCGTTATGTCGATAGCCTTAGACTATCAAGGGATGCCCAATTGCGGCTAGATCAGAATGATATAGCCCACTACCGTGGGGGTTGAGCCCCGAAAGGAAATCACATGACCAGCAACCCCTCCCTGCGCGTCTCAGATGCCGTGCAGCAGGCCATTACCGACCACACCCCCGTCGTCGCCCTTGAATCGACCATCTTCACCCACGGTCTGCCCCGCCCGCGCAACGTCGAGGTCGCACTCGCCGGCGAAGAGATCGTCCGCGCAGCCGGAGGCGTTCCCGCCACGATCGGCGTGGTCCACGGCCAACCGGTCGTCGGTCTCACCGAAGACGAGATCCGCGAACTGGCCTACGACGACGACGTCACCAAGGCATCGATCCGCGACCTGTCCTACGCCGCGGTCACCGGCAAGAACGCTGGCACCACCATCGCTGCTACCGCACTGCTGGCGCACGCCGCAGGCATCGACGTCTTCTCCACCGGCGGTCTTGGTGGCGTCCATCACGGGGCTGCCGAATCCTTCGACGAGTCGGCCGACATGTACGCCCTGGCCCAGATCCCGGTCGTGCTGATCAGTTCCGGAGCGAAGGCCATCCTGGACATCCGCGCCACCCTCGAACGCTTCGAGTCGCTCAGTGTGCCTGTCGTGGGCTACCGCACCGACCGCTATCCCGGCTTCTATGTAGCCGATTCCGATTACCCGCTGACCGCGCGGGTGGACGATCCCGCCGACGTCGCCACCATGATGTCCGCGCAGAAGAACCTGGGTATCGACAGTGCGGTACTTGTGGCGAACCCGGTCCCCGTCGACGAGCAACTAGACCCGCAGGAACTGGACGAGGTCCTGCAACGCGCGTGGGCCGCTGCAGATGAGCAGGGAATCTCGGGGCAGGCGTCCACTCCGTTCCTGTTGGACTTCATCCGGGTCGCCACGGACGGACGCAGTCTGGACGCGAACGTCGCCCTATACAACAACAACATCCGCCTCGCGGTCCAGATTGCCTCCGAGTTGGCAGACGGGCGGTCCTGAGATGCTCGGCGTCATCGGTGATGTCGTCCAGGACGTCATCGTGTGGCAGCTCGAGGAGACCCGTGAGGCCACGGACATCAAGTCCGAGGTGCGGATGCGTCGCGGCGGCTCGGCAGCGAACGTGGCCGCATTCGCCGCACCGCGCTATCCGACCCGATTCATCGGCTGCGTCGGTGACGACAGTGCCGGCGCGAGCTTGCGGCAGGAACTGGAAGGACGTGGCGTAGATGTCCGGTTCCAGTTGCACGACCACACGGGAATGATCGTCGTGCTGATCGACCAGGATGGCGAGCGCGCGATGTACCCGAGCCGTGGCGCCTGCAACCACCTGGAAACCTTGGATCCGTCCTGGCTGGACGACCTCGAGATCCTGCACGTCACCGCCTATTCGTTCGAAGGCGGGTCCACTGCCAGGACCGTGCTCGACGCGGTCCGGGAACAGAAGGCACGGGCCGGGAAGGTATCGATGGACGTCTCCTCCGTGGGCATGATCGACCACTTCGGAGTTCCGGCGTTCCTGGACCTATTGGCCGAATGCAGCCCGGACTTCATCTCCGCGAACCGCGACGAGGCCCTCTATCTCGGTCTGGCCGACGGTGACGTGCCGGGCCCCAACCTCGCACGCTACGGCGATGCGACGCTGCTCGCCAGGCAGGGCAAGGACGCGACGCACATCTTCGGTGCAGGTGAGCACTTCGCGAAAGTTCCGGTTGCTCCGGTGGAAGAGGTGCGCGACCTCACCGGCGCTGGCGACGCATTCAATGCCGGCTTCCTGACGTCGTATTTGACCACTGGTGGTGACCTCGTCAAGAGCTGCCTGGCCGGACATGCCCTGTCTGCCCGCGTCCTCGGCAGTCCAGGGGCCACCGAGCCCGCGTTGGAGGCGTCGGGCTGAACTACTTCACGGCTGCCAGTGGCGCCACTACCTCACGCCCGAGGGTTTCGATGAACTCCACCGGATCCCCAGGCGGCATCACGTGGACCTGGCTGAAACCCATCGCCGCATAGGGCCGGAGTTCTTGCACGAAGGCCTTGCTGGGAGTTGGATCACCGGTCCACAACAAGGTCTTACGGATGCGCTCGAAGTCCGTTCCGGCGTCGTGGCAGTGCTCGCGCAGGACGTCGAGTTTGTGCTGGATCGCCGCCGGATCGCTGCTCTGATTGACGAACAGGTTGCACGCATCCGCGTACAGAGCCACGAGCCGCAGCGTCTTGCGCTCTCCCCCGCCACCGATCATGATGCGCGGTCGATGCAATGGCTGCGGGGAGTTGATGGTTTCTGCCAGCTGGTAGTGAACGCCCTCGAACGGCCCGTCATCCGGCCCCCACATCTGATGCAGGATCTGCAACGTCTCCTCGAGTCTCTCGAAGCGCTCGGACAATGCCGGAAAAGGAACGCCGTAGGCGTGGTGCTCGCGCTCATACCATGCAGCCCCGATCCCGAGCACTGCTCTTCCCCCGGACAGTACATCCAAGGTCGTCACGATCTTGGCCAAGAGGGCGGGATGCCGGTAGGTCACGCCGGTTACCAGAAGCTGCAGGTCCACCGTCTCGGTCTTCCCCGCCAGATAGCCCAAAGTGGTGTAGCCCTCCAGCATCGGGGCCAGTGGGCCACCGAGTTCAGGCACATCCATTTGTAGGTAGTGATCCATCACCGAGAGGTTCGCCACTCCGGCCGCTTCGGCAGCCCGGGCCGCTTCGGCCAGCACCGATCGAATGCTTGCCGGCCCGCCGGGGAAATCGAAGTTGGTGATGTGCACGCCCACGTCCATGCATGCATCGTCCGCCTCTGCGGGGTCCCATGGCAATAGTGCGCTGGCGGAACCGCTTCCTCGCAGGTTGGTCAGCCTGTCGG
>Ga0209607_1000398_pt1 | contig 39316 bp, 39 predicted proteins | sample AD_UKC117_MetaG_FD_184413 | JGI IMG/M metagenome (GOLD analysis project Ga0209607, IMG submission 184413) | Active sludge microbial communities of municipal wastewater-treating anaerobic digesters from Hong Kong - AD_UKC117_MetaG (SPAdes)... | ecosystem: Engineered > Bioreactor > Anaerobic >... | reverse complement strand
TGCCACGAGCATCAGCATCATGATGAGTGCGGCGAATAAGGTAACGCTATGTCTATCGGACTGTTTACAGATGAAGTGATAGATCATTTTTCCAACCCGCGTAATGCCGGTGAAATGGAAGATGCGAATGGGATAGGCGATGCTGGAGATCCCAGCTGCGGCGACACCATGAGACTCTATATTAAGGTTGAGGAAAATGTTATTACAGGCGTCAGTTTCAAAATATGCGGTTGTGTTGCCGCGCTTGCTTCCGCCAGTGTCACAACCGTTCTTGTCAAAGGCAAAACAATCGATGAAGCGCTTATGATAACAAACAAGGATATCTCAGAGGCTTTGGGCGGATTACCTGAGCAGAAGCTACACTGTTCTGTACTCGGAGAAGAAGCTATCCGTAACGCTGTTTCGGATTACAGAAGTAAAATGACAATTTAGGAGCAGAAGCCTATGACAATTGCGCTTTATGTGATTGCTTTTTCCGCTTTAACGGTTTCCTTTTTTAAGAGCAGAGAGAAAACTCTCCTTGCTCTTAAAAAAGCATGGAAGTCATTTGAGAATATACTTCCACAATTTTTATCAATCCTCATTATTATTGGTATGATGTTGGCTATTCTTACGCCTGAGCAGATATCAAAATTACTTGGCAGCGAGTCCGGATGGTATGGTGTGCTCATTGCGGCGGTGATAGGTTCAATTACCCTTATCCCTGGATTTGTAGCCTTTCCGCTGGCCGCTGCATTATTAAAAAGCGGTGCGGGCTATATGCAGATAGCTGCATTCATATCAACCCTTATGATGGTTGGTATAGTAACAATGCCTGTAGAAATCAGTTATTTCGGTAAAAAAGCAACAATTGTTAGAAATGTCGCGGCATTCGGATTCTCTTTCATCGTGGCACTGGTTATGGGGGTGTTATTATGAAGGAGAAAATGATAAAATTTATAAAAAGATACCGGATATTTTTCCTGCTACTCATCATCAACACGGCAGTACTTGTTATATTCCCGAACTTAGGGAAAAAAGCATTTCAGCTGACCGGTTCTAATTTGCTTGAGATGTTGTCTGTCTTGCCACCAATTTTCATTTTGCTCGGGCTGCTGGATGTGTGGGTAAAGAGAGAAACAATGATCAAGTACATGGGTGATAACTCAGGGATAATTGGCGTTTTGCTTGCGTTCTTTCTTGGTTCAGCCGCTGCAGGTCCCTTATACGCAGCTTTTCCAGTTGCCGGTGTATTGTTGAAAAAAGGCTCTAAGCTATCCAATGTATTTATTATGCTCGGCGCGTGGTCTACTACGAAAATACCCCTTATACTCTTTGAGGCATCCGCGCTCGGACTGAAGTTCATGCTTATAAGACTCGCTATGGACTTAGTCGGCATAGCTGTTATCGCTTATATAACTGAAAAAGCGCTGTCAACGAACGACAAAAACGAAATCTATCAAAAGGCGTTAAAAGGAAATTAGCATTATATGTAATAAGAGTACGGAAACGACTTTTTAATTAGGTACGAATAGTAAAAGGAGGTAATGATATGGGCAAATATGTATGTTCCATTTGCGGTTACATCTATGACGAGGCAACGGGTATTCCTGAAGCTGGCATTGCACCGGGCACAAAGTGGGAAGACCTACCGGATGATTGGGTCTGCCCTATCTGCGGAGCAACAAAAGCGGAATTTGAAAAACAGGGCGACGCAGCTGTATCTTCTCAAAAAAAGCCAGAACCTATTGTCGAGATGTCAACTGATATGCAGGAGCTTTCTCCGCTTGAGATTGGCGCTCTTTGCACAAATCTGGCTCGCGGCTGCGAAAAGCAGTACAAATCGAAGGAAGCGGCCCTCTTTACCGAACTGGCCGGATATTTTAAAGATACTTCGCTACCTGCCAAGAACCCGGATTATAATCAGCTGATTGCTCTGATCGAAAAAGATCTCGAACAAGGGTTTACAAACGCAAATGCTATAGCATCCGATTCTAAAGACCGTGGTGCACTCCGCGCCTTGGTCTGGAGTGAGAAGGTTACACGCATTTTAAAGTCCCTTTTGACCCGATATCAAAAAGAGGGCGACGCTATGCTTGAAAACACCGGTGTCTATGTCTGTACCATTTGTGGTTTTGTATACATAGGAGATACCCCACCGGAAATTTGTCCTGTTTGCAAGGTGCCGAACTGGAAATTTGAAAAGGTTGAAGGGAGGTCGTTATAATGTCTAAGAAATATGCTGTTAGAAATATACGTCTATGTACCAAAGATTGTTTGTGCCTCTACGTATGCCCTACCGGGGCGACAGATACAGAGAACAGCATCATCGATGTTTCCAAGTGCATCGGCTGCGGAGACTGTGCAGACGCCTGCCCGTCCGGCGCGATATCCATGGTACCTGAAGTTTATCCGCCGCAGCAGCCCAAAACCGAAGCGGTCATCAACGCTCTTAAAATCCTTATGCGTAGCAAGTCGGAACAGGAGATGATCGCCGCAGGATTACCCGGAAAGCTGGCAGTGGCTATAGAGAAATCCAATCATATTATGGCTGAGGATATTATTCGGGAAGCAGGATATATGCTTCCACAAAGCGATAATGCTTTAGATTTTCTGAAGTCCCTAATTGATAAACAGCAGCCCGAGGGTTTCCCGAGAGAGGCTGTGGAAAAATTGTTGGAAGCTTTTGATAAAAATAAGGAGGGTGAAAAGATGAGTGATAGCAAAACGCTGAATAATCTGATGGAGGCATTTGCCGGAGAAGCCCAGGCCAACAGAAAATATCTGGCATACTCAAAGAAGGCTGAAAAAGATGGTAAGTTGAATGCAGCCAAACTTTTCAAGGCGGCCTCTGATGCCGAGACGCTTCATGCGCTTAAGCATTTCGAAGTTGCCGGAAAAGTGAGCACGACTGCAGATAATCTCATGGATGCTGTTGCAGGTGAAACCCACGAATATAAGGAAATGTATCCCGATTTTGTGAAGGAAGCCGAAGCGGAAGGAAACAAGGCCGCGCTTATGTCCTTTACCTTTGCTATGAAAGCAGAAGAGGTTCATGCGAAGCTTTACAAAGAAGCATTGGAAAACTTGGATCAAACGGAAGAGGTTTTCTATTATCTCTGCCCTGTCTGCGGAAACATCGAGAAAGTTCGTCCGGACAAATGCAGTATCTGCGGTGTGCCGGGGGATAAGTTTATCAAGTACTAATATTTTTATTTAAACAAAATCAAGGAGGTAAAAAACATGCCTGACTTTGGACATCCGTTTTCTGGACTTGCGAAAGAAAGAAAGCTTACTGATGCTGAGTTGATCAGGGCAATTCGATTCATGGTATCAGCAGAATATGAAGCGATTCAACTGTACATGCAGCTTGCCGAATCAACAGACAATAAGCTGGCAATAGAGGTTCTCAAAGATATTGCAGATGAAGAAAGGGTTCATGCTGGCGAGTTCCTTCGCCTTCTGAAAGAATTGGCTCCTGATGAAGAAAAATTCTATCAGGAAGGTGCCGAAGAAGTTGAAGAGGAGATTAAAAAATCAAGTTTTTAATCCCTTTAAAAACAAAATGATTAAGCCTCGGTTGAAAAACTGAGGCTTTGTTTATATCCGCCGTATTTATTTACTTAATGATTTCTCTGCCGCTTTTGAACCGAAACACAATCTTACCATCGCGCTGAACCGTAGCGGTATCGAGCAGAGTAATCCAAAGTCGCTCGTTCCATTCGGTTATGGCAAGCGGCTGCTTTTTCAACGTTGTGATAAAAGTGCCGATTTCCTTACTTTTTCGCGTCCGCTTTTCTTTTTCCGTCTCGAGTGCTGTGTAATGCTCAAAAGCGGCGTTATAGCGATTTTCAATGCGTTCGGTTTCCAGTGCGTAGGCTTTCTGCGACTGGGCGACGGACGCATTCTTTTTTATATGTGCTTGCATAAGCTCGGACACGACCGCCATTTCATCCTGTTCCTGTTGCATTTCGGTATCAAGTGCCGTAGTGTCGCAGAGCGTCTGCCGGATAAGCTCACAGTCATCAAGCACTGTTGAGCGATTGCCCATCAAGTCATTGTAGGCAGTAAGGAAACGTTGTTTGATTTCGTCCTCGGTGAGTATCGGAGTTTGGCATCTGTTCTCATTTTTAAACTTCTGATTGCACTGGAATATCACGCTTCTATATTCATCCGTGGAATGCCAGACCTTTCGGCCGTAGAAACCGCCACAGTCCCCGCATATTATTTTACTGTGAAAAGCCCTATCGCTGTATGCTCTGCCCAGTTCCTTGCGCCGCGCCATTTCTTCCTGCACCGCTTGAAATTCCTCCGGGGCGATGATGGCTTCGTGCGAACCTTCCACATAATACTGCGGCACCTCGCCGTTATTTACCCGCAGTTCTTTCGTTAAAAAGTCGACTGTAAACCGTTTCTGCGCTGTGACCGAAGCGGTGATACAACTTTATTTTTCCTCGGTCAGGGTATTCAAATTTGCAGTAGGGGTATTCAAAACCAAACAGGGGTATTCAAATCGCAGAAAGTGCCGTAAAATGGGCGTTTTTCGGTACTTCTCGGTTGAGAATGATATTGAGCATAAACCCTATTATGCTCGGACATAGAAGCCGCCAATAATGTGGCACCTCCCGATGTGGACTGCGGATATAGAAAGTGTGAAACAATTTCCCGCCCCTAAAAACGCCAGTATTTCGGTCTATTCACACGGCCGAAATAGCTCCAAAAACCGAAAGTGTGTAGCTTCGTAAAAGGAAAAGCCTCGCTGCCGTGGTTGGCAACGAGGCTATTATATAGGCAGTCATACAGTGATGCGTATGCCGGACTGGAAGATGAAAGTCAGCTTTTCATCTACGGTCGTTTCCACTCGGTCGAGGGTGCGGCGCATAAGTGAAAAATCAAAGGTGCTAAGCCTGCCAACGCTGTCGAACAGTTCCAACATTTCTTTGGCCCGATACCGAACAAGCACATCGTCGGTGTTCTCGACGGCCCTTTTGAGCGTCGCCTCATATCTGCCACGCTGACCTATGATGTAGTTCCACGCCTGAACGAACGCCTTCTGAGGGCGGTCAAGCGGAATGCGAATATCTGTGCAAATCATCGGTCTGGGTTTCAGATACTGTGCCGGATACTTTTCTCGGTACTCGACCAAGCCCGGCGATGGATTCTTTGTATAAGTGGACTTATGCGGAGGCGTGTATATTACGCCCTCCACAGGCTTTGCCGCTCCTTTTTTTCGACTTGAGCAGCGGTACACGGTTTTCTGTACAAAGCCCTCTGCGTTAAAGTAATAGTAGTTCACAGGCGATCCGCAGATGCCGCAGTATATCATTCCTTTGAACGGAAACTCCTGCGATGGCAAACAGGAACCTTTACAATGATTCCGTTCACGCATTCTTTGGGCGACAAGCCATGTTTCCTTATCGACAATAGCGGGCAAACAGTCCTCAACAAGAAATTGAGGCAGTTCGCCTTTGTTTGGTCTGGATCTGTGAGATAGTGGATCTTGGATGTACGTTTTCTGGAACAGGCAATCTCCACAGAGCTTTTCGTTCGCAATGATATTTTTCACCGTGGTATTCGCCCATGTCGCACCCTCGCGGCGTGTCGGGGCGTTTTCTGCAATGAGGAGGTTGGCTATCTCCGTATAACCATAGCCGGAGATGAAAAGGTCGTAAATATGGCGAACGACGGCTGCCTCGGTTTCATTGACTGCAATGTCCCCGCCAGTCTTACGGAACCCATATATGTTATTGAGAGCAAGGCACTCTATCGTGCCGTTTTCAAATCTCTTACGCTTGCCCCATTTAATGTTGTCGGACATACTGACCGATTCGGACTCGGCAAATGCCGCCATCAAGGTTAACAGCAGTTCACCCTCTGAGGAACAGGAGTGCAATTCCTCTTTCTCAAAGAAAACATCGACGCCGAGATTGCGGAGTTCCCTGGTAAACACAAGCGTGTCCACGGTGTTTCGTCCAAAGCGGGACACGCTCTTAGTTATGATGGCATCCACCTTCCCGGTACGGCAGTCCTCAATTAGACGGAGAAACTCCGCGCGGTTTCTTGTGCGAGTGCCGGAGATGCCACTGTCAGCGTATATGCCGACAAACTCCACATCCTTATCATTTGCCAGACTGTTCTGATAAAAGGACATCTGTGCTTCAAGGCTGTGTATCTGCTCGTCATGTTGGCTTGATACCCGGCAATAGGCTGCCACTCGTTTTTTGCCTGTTTTTTCGGTTTTAGGCAGAATCAATCTTGTGGGCATGGCTTCGCCACCTTTCGTTTTTTGCGGGACTTTACACCGGGGTCTATCACCCACGGCAGTTCCGTGCCGTCACGGAATACGAATTTCACCGTGCAGTCCTCGTTGATGACCATGTAATGCACCGCCGCCTGCCATACAAGCGGGTCGAAGTCCACAAGAGCCGTTTTCTGCTTTCTCAAAAGCTGGAGGAAACCGCGCACCTGCACCTTCTTTGCGGCGCAAAGGGCGATCTTTGAGGTGAGTTCATGCTGTTCCCCCTGCAACGCTTCATATTTGGCGGTAATTTCATCGCGCTCCTTTTGGAGCGGGCTGTCTTCGCCGCATTCGTCTATCATATGGCTCTCTCTGGTGAGGTTATCTCGCATTCTTGTGGACAAACCGGTGCCGAGATCTTCCACTTCGGCAAGCCGCGCTTTGTAGGCGCTGTCGTCGGTGATAGCGGCAAGGCACTCCTCATAGTTTTTAGCAATCTCATCCTTCCGAGCCAGGAGGCTATTGAACGCGTCCACAAAGCATTTCATGATGGCCTCTTCCTTTACCGTCGGCGTGGCGCAGTATTTACGCTTTGCAAACTTATTATTGCAGTGCCAGACATAAGATTTATGGTTGCTGCCGCTGTGCCAAACCTTTCTGCCGTAAAAGCCACCGCAATCACCACAAACGATCCTGCCGGAGAAAGGCGAAATACAGGTATAAGCGCCGCCTTCCTTGCGTCTGCGAAACTCCTCCTGTACCATTTCAAACTTCTCCGGCGGAATAATTGGCGGGTGGTTCTGTGACACATAGTATTGCGGTAATTCCCCGGTGTTCTTTTTTACTTTTTTCGTAAGGTAGTCTTCAACAAAAGTAGATTGTAATACCGAATCCCCCTTATATTTGACATTTTGGAGGATGTGCCTGACTGTAGATTCCTGCCATTTTGTTTTTTTCATCGGTGTTGGAATACAGTCCGTCGTAAGCCTTGTGGCAATGTCGTAGGTGGTCTTTCCGGCAAGAAATTCATCATAGATTCTATGGACGATTCTCGCCTCCTCCTCGACAATGTACAGCTTGCCGTCCTTGCCCATATCGTAACCGAGGAATGAACTATAGGCGAAGGACACCTTGCCATCCGCCATGCTTTTGCGCTTGCCCCAAGTGGTGTTCTTTGAGATGGAGCGGCTTTCCTCCTGTGCGAGGGAACTCATGATGGTAAGCAGCAGTTCGCCCTTAGAGTCCATCGTGAATATATTTTCCTTTTCAAAATAGACCTCCGTGCCTTTATCCTTTAGCTGCCGTATGGTGGTAAGGCTGTCGACCGTGTTACGGGCAAAGCGGCTGACCGATTTTGTGAGGATGAGGTCAATTTTTCCGGCAAGGGCGTCAGCAATCATCCGCTTGAAACCCTCACGATGCTTTGTGCTGGTACCGGTGATGCCCTCGTCCGTATAGACTTCAACGAACTCCCATTCCGGGTTTCGTTTGATATAATTGGTATAGTAATCCACCTGAGCCTCATAGCTGTTCTGTTGTTCGTCCTTTTCAGTTGATACGCGGGCATACCCAGCCACCTTGCGCTTTTTCGTCAATGTTGGCAGTCCCTGTGAAAAAACCGCAATTTTTGCAGGGATAACAGTAACATTTTTCTCACTCATCTATTTGCACCTCGCTGTTCAAACATTTTTCTTCGTGCCGCCTCGCGCATCTCATCAGTCCAGCTTTCGGAGCGTGAGCGGTCTTGCCATATCATTTGCTTTTCCGTACCATCCTTGAAAATCAAGCGCATAGTATTGCCGGGTTCGGCGATGATTCTATCGACCATTCCTATGAAGAAATCTTCGGTGAAGTACTTTCTCCCAAGCGCGTCAGCAATGCAATCCTTGAGGGTTTCCTCCGGGATGACCTTTGAAGCGCAGTAGGCTTTCCCACGGGTGTTAAAGGTGGAGCAGCACCAGACCGTGTTGTAGGGCGTGGTTTTGCGCCTGTAATTCTTGCCGCAGATACCACACTGGATTTTGCCCGTGAACGCGCTCTTTGCGCCGCCAACGACTATATGCTTTTCGGCACGGCGCTGAACCTCGTTCTGCACTTCCTCAAAAACGGCTCTGGACACGATCGCCTCATGGTCTTCGGTAATGTAAAATTGTCGAAGCTGCCCCACATTTTTGACCTGTTTTTTTGTGAGGTGGCTTTCGCTTATGGTTTTTTGCAGGAGCAAATCACCCATATACTTTTCATTTCGCAGTATGTTGCGGATGGTGTCGGGGTACCAGAACGGAATCTTTGCTGTGCTGATGCCGCGCTCGTTTAACGTGTTGGAGATTTTCTGAACGCCGCAACCGGAAAGGTAGAGGTCGAATATCTCTTTCACAATTTCCGCTTCGTCCGGCACAAGCGTTATTTCGCCGTCCACCAGTCGGTAACCGAGCATGGTGCAGGTGTTGGGCTGCCCCTTTTCAAAGCCTTTGCGTATCTTCCACTTACAGTTCTCGCTGCAGGAAAGGCTCTCTTCCTGCGCCTGCGACGCCATGAGCGTAAGCATCAGCTCACCCTCTTCACTGATGGAGTTGATATTCTGCTCCTCAAAAAAGATGTTGATGCCGAGTTCTTTCAGTTCTCGCACTGTGGCAAGCAGCGTGACCGTGTTCCTCGCCAAGCGAGAAATTGACTTTGTAATCACCATATCTACAAGCCCCGCGCGGCAATCGGAGAGCAGCCGTTGAAACTGTTCACGGTCATCCTTTGTTCCCGTTTTCGCCTCATCAGTGTAAACGCGCTATGGACAATTCCCCAATGCCTAAAAAAACGGCGTGTGCTGCAATTATCACAGTCACACGCCGTTATTCGTCTTGGATGATGCCGGACACATCGCCGATAAAATTGTAGGTAATCTGAATTTCCTGAGTCTTGCCGCGTCCCCAGTGGCTGTACTGCGGCGGTGTGTATACCGCTTCGCCGACCCGCACCGATGAGATGAACTCGTGTACAATTTCGGGCGTCAGCTCCGTAATCTCCGTGAAGGAACGCACCAGTCGCAGGAAGCTCTCGATTCCTGCCGTCTGCGCGGTCGCGTCATTTATGAGGCTTTCCAGCTCGGCTGCTCTTGCTCTCAAGCCGGTCTGCTCGGCTTCATATCCGGCAAGCATCGTCCCAAATCGCTCATCGCTGATTTTCCCCTCCACATTATCCTCATACAACTTGCTCACGATGCGGTCGAGTGTTCCGATTCGTGTTTTCGCTTTGGTAAGCTCATTCTTGGCTTTCTGTAAACTGCGCTCGTTTTCCCTTGTGGATGCCGCAGTCAGCTTCTCTGTGAATCTCCGCTCGTCTGTTTTCGCCAGCCCGATGACCCGCTGAAGGTCTTTGAGCACGACCGCTTCGAGCGCCTCGCGCTGTATGGAGTGCGATGTGCAGGTCGAATTGTCGGAATAGGTGCGTGAGTTTTTGCAGATGTAATAGCAATAATTCCTGACAGAGCCGTCCTGATTTGACCGCGAGTTCCGTTTCGCGTACAGCCTGTCGCCGCAATCAAGGCAATAAATGCTTCCTTCGAGAGCGCCTTTTTCATAGGTTCGCTGCACGTGTCTGCGGTTGGAACGAATGCGCTGTACGGTTTCCCATGTCTCGCTATCGATGATGGCGGGGTGCGCGTTCTCGTGGATAATCCACTCGTCTTCCGGCTTTACATATTTCCGATGGTCTTTGTATGACCGGCTTGTCTTGCGGTTCAAAACCGCTGCGCCGGTGTACTCCCTATTTGAGAGAATACCAGCGATAACGCTTGTGTGCCACATAGTGTCTGGGCGCTTGGGAATGTGCTTCGGTGGCACTCCGTCGCGTTCCGATTTGTAGATTTGCGGGATTTTCAGACCGCGTCTACTGAGTTCCTGCGCGATGTACTGAGGTCCCATGCCGTCAACGCACATTTTAAAAATGTCTTTGACAACGTCGGCAGCAGGCTCATCGACCGCCCATACGAATTTGTCCGCGTCGGACGGCTTGTAACCGTAGGGTGCGACAGAATTGGAATGCTGCCCATTTTGCGCTTTTGCTTTGAACACAGCGCGTATCTTCTTCGAGGTGTCGGCAACGAACCATTCATTGAACACGTCTCGGAAGATGGACATGATGTCAAAACCGTTGGCGGTGTCGAGGTTGTCGTTGGCGGCGATAAGGCGAACATCGAACTCATCGAAGGTGCGTTTGAGCAGCCCAACCTCTATAACGTCACGTCCGATACGACTTTGGTCTGCTTGTGTGAGAAAAAGACTAAAAAATATAAGCTTCAGAGGAAGTCCCAGAGCGCGAATTTTGGGACTTCCTCTGTACTTTTTTATGTAGTTTCATAGGCATCGCCGAACACATCGCTGAACTTCCAGTGGATTTCAATATGCTTATCTGCAAACACATAGATTGCTTTTACAAAGGCGTGAGCTGATTCATGGGTCAATGTCGTTTCTCCGAAAAAACTATTGCAAGACTTTTCAAAGGCTGTCTCGTGCTGTGAATTTGTCGCTTCCAGCTCGGCAATTGCGGCCTCCAATGTGGTGCTTTCTGCGGCTGTGGTGGCCAGCGTTTCATCAATAGCGGTCTTCTGCTCAAGATAACAATTCTTTGTTATCTCGCCGCCCGTGTACTGCTCATAGAGCTTCAGCTTCAACTTCTTTCGCTTCTCGGATTGTGATTGAAGGCTGGACAACAGTGATAGCTTTTCCTCGATGGATGTTTTCTTCCGTCGTTGCAATTCCTTTGACGTAGGCTGCTTGGAAACAGCCGCTTGTAGTAGCAAAGAAATCGCGTCGAACACGACTTTCTCAAGCTCCTGTGAATGGCATATGATCCCTTTTGGGCAAAGACCATTGGGGTCAGTCTTAGAGTATGGACAGTAAAAACCCTTACGCTGTTTGTCATAGGTCATGGCTCTGCCGCAGCTCCCACAGCGAACCAATGAGCGAAGCGGATACATCGAGACGTTGAGCACATCGGCATTTCTAACTTGCTTCTGCTTGCGGATGATAGCCTGCGCCTTGTCGAAGTCATCCTTGGAGACAATCGCCTCGTGCATATTCTCGGCAACAATCCAGTCCTCCGGCAGTTGCTTTTTCACTTGCTTGCTGAGAGGAACGACGGTCTTACTGACATGGCCTACCGTTGCTCCGGTATAGGTGAGCTTCGTCAGGATATTGTATACAGCAGCGTAGCTCCATAACAGCTTATTCGATGAGCCGCCAAACTTGCCGGTTCTGGGATGGTTTGCAATGAAATACTGTGACGGAGTGGGTATGCCCTCGGTGTTGAGCTGCTTGGCAATGTCTGTCACCCTCACGCCTTTGATCGCCATTTCATATATTCGACGCACGACCTGCGCGGCCTCCGGGTCAACAGCAAGCTTATTCCGTACCGTGGGATGTAACACATATCCGTATGGCGCGTAGTTGCCGACATACTTTCCTTGCTTCATCATCTGAATTTTTGCAGTGGTTGTTTTCACAGATAAGTCCTTGCTGTAAGCGGCATAAACAATGTTTCGCATGACCACATCCAAGCCGCCGGTCGTGCCCTTATAATTATCGCTGTCGTAGTTGTCGTTGATGGAAATAAAGCGGACGCCGAGGAACGGAAACAGGCATTCAAGGCAGTCGCCAATCTCAATGTAGTCTCTGGAAAACCGTGAAAAGTCCTTTACACAAATAAGATTGTACTTGCCCTTTTTGACCTCCGCCATCAGTTCCGAAAAGGCGGGACGGTTGGTGTTCGTGCCGGTGAAGCCGTCATCACAGAACTCCGTCCTATGAAAACCGGACAACTCCGTGTGCTTATCAAGATAACGATTTATCAGACTGCGCTGGTTAACAATGCTGTCACTCTCGGTCTTGCCATAGCCCGTATCTTCATCTGCCATGGAGAGGCGGATGTAGATTGCGATGTTGTATTCTTTCACGCCGATTCCTCCCCACAGATTTCTTGAAGGTACTCGCCCGTCAAGACGAATACGTCATGGTATTTCATAAATAACTCAATGCTGCCGTCCTCACAGATGACGATGTGGTCAATAGCCATATCTGCAAGCTCTTTGGTGAGGGTGCTGGTCTCCTGCAAGCCCTTCATAAGCGTGATCCATTTGTTGTCGGAGGAAAGGGTCTCGGCGTAGCTGTTTCGCCTTTGGACAAGCTCGTCCAACTGCCGATTCAGCATTTCCCATTGCTCATCATAGGTGCTCTTTGCGAACTGGTATTCTTCTTCGTTCAGTATCCCGTCCGCGAAATCCTCATACAAGCGGGTACGCTTGCTGCCTACGCCGCGCAGCTTTAAGTTGACGCTGTTAATGGCGTAGCTCATTTTTGCGCGTAGCTTCTTGTCTGCCTCGTTATCACGCAAGCCCTCGATTATTTGCTCGTAGTCCAGTGACGTCTGTATTTGAAGCTGTAAGGCTCCCAGCACCTTTTCATTCAGCAAGTCTTGTCGAATACGGTGAGCGGTACAGCGTGCAGCGCGTCTTCCCACATAAGTGCTGCACTCATAGGCAGCATACCAGCGTCCACGTTTGTCCTTATCAATTTTGTGCCGGTGGAAATACATACGCTTCCCACAGTCAGCGCAGAATATTTTGCCGTCGAACAGGTCTACAAGGCTCTCCCGCATGGCACGTGATGCCTCCATTTTTTGCTTGCGCTCCTCGGATGCCTGCTTCATCATGTGCTGCACAGCGTCGAAGTCCTCGCGTGACACCAGCCTCTCGTGGGCGTCTTCGGCGACATACCACTGTGCGCGGTCTTTCACCTGAACTTCTTTCATGCCGGCATAGACAGATTGCTTTGAGCGGCCAACCGCCTTATCACCAGCATAGGCCGGATTTCTGAGAATCTCAAATACGCTGCTTCGAGACCAGCATACGGTGTTCACACCGTCCATGTTGCCCTCCGTGCGCTGTAAGGTCTCAGGGATTGGAGCACCGGCATCATCAAGGAGCGTCAGCATTGTTGACAAAGACGCTCCCTCAAGCTTCCACTTGAAGATGTCCCTCACAAAAGGGGCTGTTGCTTCATCGGGGATTATCTGTGTTCGTTCCTCATTCCAACAATAGCCATACGGGAGCTTACGCCAGCGAAAGCTCCCGTTCTCCATTTGAATACGCAGAGCCGTGGAGACCTTACGGGAGATATCCTTTGAATAGAGATCATTTATAAGATTTTGCAGGGGAATCATCAGCGATTCGTTGGAGCCGTCCGTGGCAAAGGTGTCGAACTGCTCCTTGACGGAGATAAAACGCACATCCAGCTTCGGGAATATTCGTTCCAGATAGGTTCCGACCTCAATATAATCACGTCCGAAACGGCTTAAATCACGTACCACCAGGCATTTGATGCTGCCGCTTCGTATATCGTCCATCAGACGGTTGAACGCAGGACGGTCGAACACAGTCCCGGTTTTTCCGTTGTCTGAATAGACGGACTGTAAGCTCAGATAGGGACAGGTTTTTATGTATTCGCGGCAAACGTCAATTTGATTCTGGAGTGCTGCGCCATCATCGTCCTTGCCACTGTTCTCCACCGACAGACGGGCATAAATCGCAGTCGGGAAAATCTGTGACGGCTGTACTATTTCCTGTGGTTCAGCTTGTATTTTTCTGCTCTTTCGTGCCATTGGTTTTTCCCCCTTATCCTACGTTTTTACGCTCGTCATCGAAGCTTGCGGCGTAAGCCGCAGCCTGTTCGTATTCATCGCGGTATTTATAGAAGATTTCCACCACGTGATTTTCATGGACAATGATTTTATCTACCAGCGCCATGAGGACGCGGCGGTTCAGCTCATCTATGTTCTCATACTGCCGGAACAGTGTGACCCAGTTCCGCTCAGCAATGCCAGTGGCAAGCGTATCCTTGTATTCACGCTGCACTCTGGTGAGAGCTTCTTTTTTCTGCGCAATCGTCTTGGTGTAGGTATCTCGGAACTCCATGTATTCAGATTTATCAATGACACCATCGGAGAGGTCTTCGTACAAACGGAGCTTCAGGCCCTGACAGCGTTCAATTTCTTCCTCAATCTTGGCTATCTGCGCCTCGTAATTAAAGACGCGGCGGTCTGCGGACGGAAGTCGGTCGATGTACGCCAGAGCTTCATCCAGCCGTAGCACAATCTCTATCTGGTCATGGAGAGCATGGAACACAACTCGCTCCAGCTCCTTTTCGCTGACGCTGTGGGAACTGCACTCCCGCCGTTTGGAAGCAGCACAGATGTAATAGAGATACTTCTTTGTTCCGGACGGAACGGTCTTGCGAACCATAGACTGCCCGCAGTCGCCGCAATACAGAAAGCCGGAAAACAGGCTTGCGGATTCTTCATCGCTGGCAGAACGACGGTCGCGTCCCAGCATTTCCTTAACTGCCGTAAAGTCAGAGTAGGACACCAGCGGCTCATGGGCGCTTTCAACCTTTACCCATTCACTTTCGTCTTTGTCCTGAATTTTCCTGACCTTGTAGTTTGGCGTACCGCGTTTACCCTGTACCAGAACGCCGATATAGGTCTCGCTTGTGAGAATCCGGCGAACAGCCATATATGACCAGAGCGCAACCTCATGGGATTTGAATAGGGTCTCATATTTGCTGCCTTGAGAGAGCTTATATTCCATAGGTGACAGAACACCCATGGAATTGAGCCGATCGGCTATCCTGCCGATGCTCAGCCCATCCTTGTACATGGTATAGATAGAGCGGACTATCTCACCGGCATATTCGTCAACGATAAGTCGACTCTTATCATCGGAAGCCTTCACATACCCGTATGGCGTGAACGCGCCAACATACTCACCCTTGCGGCGTTTCACATCCAGATTGGAGCGTATCTTCACGGAGATATCCTTGCAATAGGTGTCGTTTATAAGGTTCTTGAACGGAATGATAAAGGAATCTGATTGCGGATTGCCGGTGGCGGTATCATAGGTATCGTTGATTGCTATGAACCGAACGCCGAGCTGCGGAAAAATCTTCTCTAAGTATCTGCCGCCTTCAATATAGTTTCTCGTGAAGCGGCTCAGGTCTTTGCATACGATACAGTCAATTTTGCCGTCGCGGATTGCCTGCTCCATGCGGCGGAAGTTTGGACGGTCAAATGAAACCCCAGAGAACCCGTCATCCACAAATGTGTCGCATAACTCCAGCTCTGTGTGTTGAGCTATATACTCCTCGCAGATGGATTTTTGGCTTACAATACTATTTGATTCGGCTTTATCGCCGTCATCGCGAGACAGGCGAGCGTAGATGCCTGTCCGGTAAACGCTTTTCAGCATGATGCACCTCCAAATATGTTTTTACATAATTGTATTCACCGCCTTTCTTCCTGACAAGGATGTCGCCTTACAGCCCGGCAAGGTATGCCTGAACGCAGTCGTTGATGCTGACGGACGTATCGGCAAAACGGGAAATAACGACGGTTTTTCCGTCAAGATAGCAGCGTGGGTCAATTTGGCGGAGCAACGAAGCAAGGCGCTCCTGCTGTGTAGCTTTGGGGTCGAGCTTTACGCTGCTGCGCTGGACGAGGAGGCTGCGGTCAATACTTTTGGGGTCAATAACGTTCATATCAAATGCTCCTTTCCGCGGGGCGGTTGTTGATTCAAAGGCACAAAAATGGGCTGTCGGTATAAATCCGGCAGCCCATGACTTCTACCTTTGATGAAGTGTATGAGTGGCCTTGTGTTATCAGAACTATACCGGAACAGCATAGTCGCAGTGTAGCAAAGTCATTACGCTAAAGAGTTTTGACCGTGGTATTCGTCCTTCATGAGCTCATATGCCGCAACGTCGCAAACAGCAGCCATGTGTTCACGGTGCTTCCTCGCATTCGGGAATTCGACAGCCGTTGCCGACCGTTTGCTCAATGATATCGCCCATGTCCTGGACTTGGCATCGGCTCATCTTGCCGATGTATTTGCGGATACGCCGCTTGTCGATCGTTTTCAGCTGCTCAAGCAGTACAACGGCAGGCCCATCAAGACCACGGGCGCTTTCAACGTAATAGTGAGTTGGGAGATCTCGCCGTTTGTCGCAGCGAGAGGTGATCGGCGCGACGATGAGCGTAGGACTGAAGAAGTTGCCTGCGTTATTCTGGAGCACAACCACCGGGCGTGTGCCGCCCTGCTCGCTGCCGATATACGGGTCAAGGTTTGCGATGTAGATATCGCCTCTGCGGTAATTCCAATCATCATTCATTCGTGGGGTCCTCCTTCTTTCCTGAGCTTCTATGTGCTTTAATGCGAGAAATGCCGTCATATCCAGGTATCTCTCGCTGTTATATCTTTCTGTGTATTGCATTTTTTAGTCTCCTTTGTGTATATGTACGGCTCTCTATTTGTCCTCGACGCCCCGAGAGCTATGAGCCGAAAACCCGGCTCAGGGAATCATCAGGCGGCGGCTTGCTGACCGCTCCATAGGAATCCAACCTCCTCCGGGTTCTCCGCGGGCCGCGCCTTTCGGCTACGGAAGTATCATTATCCCCAGCGTCTGTCATTGCCGCCACCGGAAGCAATCCGGCTTTTTATCTCATGAGTGTTTTCGCTCGCTCCAAAAGTGGAGGTCATGGCGCACTTGCGAAAGCAGCTTAGGGCTCATCACCCATAACGCAGGGAACGTACCTGATGAATGATATTCAGTTTTCAAGGAGCAGCGGTTCGAGCGAACCGGAGAAAATCGAATCTCGCAATCTCGTTGGTGAGATTTGTTCTCTCACTTACCAACGGACATTTTTTTGGCGTTTGGCGGGGTATCATATAAAATTCTTTTTATATTTCTCTCGAATCGCTATGATGGTCTCAGAAACAGATTTGTGATGTAGCCCATGTGCCCGGGCATACTCTCTTACATTCATGTCACCGGCAATGCAGTAGAGATATACATCGCGCTGGTTGGGTGTAAGGAGTTGCAGAAACGCATCTTCGGTCATCTTCGTAGTCACATCATTCGTAAAGTCGCGTGGGTCAGTTATCCACGATTCTCCGAAATCCTCATTCGGAGCTGTTTCAAGACACAGAAGATTTCCAGACTGCTCAAGCTCACGGATTAAACGCTTTTCCTCGCTGCGTAGAAACTTCATTACCTCGTGGCACACCTCGCACACCTCGCCGGTTCTCTTTATTCTTGTGAAATACTTCTTTTGCTTTCCCTCGTCGGTCGTCCAAAGGTCATAATCAAATTCTTTCGGTGTCTTCATTTTTGTAATCTCCTTAAAATTTTGAATTTTGTTGAAATCAAAATTCGGAGATTACGGGTACGCGGCGATGTAGCACAACCAGTTCATTTCAAATCCTTGCCGCCCGACTGCTACTGGCAAAGGAATCTCAAAGAAAAAGCGGGCCTGTAGAAGTACGCACAGACCCGCCACACCTGACTATGGCATAGGGAATCAGAGGGTACTTCATTCGGCTGCATCGTGTTACGATGCGTGGCCTATGAGATATCCTTCGCCCTATTGCAAGTCAGGCTGTCGATATTTTGTTATCAACTCGGTCGGTATTCCGGCGTCGTTGTGCTTTCATTGTAGTGGGAAAACCTCGAAACCTGAATGTCACGCCGTGACACCCTATAACGCCTAAGAATCGGCTTCCGATTGCGTTTTACTGCCAACATGAGCAATAAAACGGCCATGTAATTGCGCACCATGACCGCTGGCAGACGGAAAAGACGCTGAAAACAGAAAAAGAGGGTGTCACGGCGTGACACCCTCCAGAGAAACTTTTTACAAAAAAATGACCGATAACATCGCTTAGATTAAGCGGTGCCATCGGTCATGGTAGATATATTCATTCGTCGAGCTCGTCAAAGCATTTGCTGAGCGGCGGGAAACCGTACTCCTGAAGACGTTGATTGAACAGAGATAGCGGTTGCCGGTACATGGTACACATCATCATCTCGCAAAGAATATCCTCTGGGCTGTTGGAGAACATGATACCGCATTTCCTCAGCAAATCCTTTTGGAGCACCGGCTCAAGCTGTAAGCCGATGCAAATCGCAAGGACGTTGTTTCTGGCAGTTTTGAATGTTGGGCTGTTTCTGAAACGCTGAATAGTGCTGAGAGAAACGCCGCTTTTTGCCACAAGGCCATCAACTGTAATCCCGCGACGCTCCATGTGCCTTTTCAGTGTTTCGTTGGGAGCCGCCGGAAGTGAATACAGTATTTCAGATAGACGCACGGCCTCAGCTTGCAGGTCGTGAACAGATGGCTGAGCATTGTCATATTCAGCGCGAGTTCCTGCTACTACGGATTCCTTTTGAAGTGTGCCCTCCTTGTAGCTGTACTCAATTCTGCTGCCCCTGATGGTAAACACAAGACAGCATTCGTCCATGTGCGCCCGTGCATAAGAGGTTAGCCGAAGTTCTCCATTGCGTCTATAAACATACTTGGACTCCGAGAGGCAGTAATGACCGTCGATATACTGATAGCTTCCGGCGCGGATGCGGTCTCGAAACGTCTGATTGGTTTCAAACAATTCCAGCGCATCCTTGAAGCCAATCGTAAAGCTCTGATTCTGGCTGAGCGCACCAGGTGTAAAGCTGTGATTATCTACATATGCGCCGTTCACAAAATTCAGTACGCCCTGTGCCTCTGAATATCCCAGCTCTATCATGCGTATCTTGGCACTCTGTTTAGAAACGCCAAAGAACGCTGCAAGATCACTTACAACATGAGCCGTCCGCTTGTCCGGTGACATATTCGGATATCTGGAACGAGATTTTGCGTACAGTTCCTTGACCTTCTGCTCTGTGGTGCTTGCCGGCATTCGGATTCGCGGTGTGAAGCGATTAGCCTGCCATTCAATCCAATCAATGGGGGATCTCATGGAGAGTGAGGTGTCCCCAATTACCGCTTCGTCAATATCCAGACTTTTGGACAATTCATACCCGGCATCAATTTGTGCCCCTGCTTTTATGCCGGGGAGAGAACAGGACAGACAGCGTATTTCCTCGTTATACAGGCGCTGTCCCAGATAGAATAACCGATGGCGATCCGCATGAATGCACTCGTGAATCAATGTGTCGTTAATAAGCTCTCGTTTCAGATTCAGATCATCGTCAATGCAGGAGGAAACGTCCACGACTATCGTGTTGGCAGATATTCGTTTCTGTTGGATTCGATTGAATTTGTCATATACCTCAACCGTTCGGTCTTCAAAATACATCTGCCCGCGGATGGCGCAATCCGCTGTTAAGCGGCAGTATTTTACTTGAAGCTTCATGCGACGGGCCAGTTCCTCGCCGTCAATGCGGCAGGGCTTGTCCAGCGCCTCTGGAAAGTACCGTGCAAGAATTTCAGCACCCTCACTGTCCAGCAGCGCCGTTCTTGTATATGGTACAAGGTAGTCATCCAGCGCCCGCCCCGGCGGTGGGGTGTTTCTGTCATATACGGCAATAAACTCAAGGCTGTTGAAGCTGAGATTGCCGGGAGACAGGTCGGAAAAAGTACGGACTCTATACCACTGTGACATGGAATCTGAAATCAGTCTCTTTCCTAAATGGTCGTAAAGTTTGAGTTCTACGCTGATAATAACATCAACATAAACCTCGTTTTCTGATTTGCGATACAAGTCAATACGCTCAATATCGGCGTTGCTTACAATTATCCGTTCCGGCTTGGGGATTTGGGCGCTCGTCTTTCCAATGGACACGCGGCCATCTTCAATCATTCTACGCAGATACCCGGTGTATTCCTGATAGTAATGCCCCATCAGGTATTCTCTAAAGGAGCCTATGACCTTTATGTTGTTGAAATACGGATTCGGGTGCAGCATCTCGCCATACGGGTCTTTTACAGCGACAAAAGGCCCCATTTCCGCAAGCGGCAGCTTGTCATAATCCTCTGCGCAAAGGAACGGAAAGTCAAAGGCTTCTCCACAAAACTGCTCGTTCGGGTGCGATGCAGGGTATGTTCTATTGTTTTCCAATTCCTATCATCTTCCTCCTTGCCGCAGGTTGAACGTGTACAGACGTTTTTTCAAAGCGACTTGATGACACGCCGCGCCACCCCTTGAATTGACATATGATGGGGATATACATCGTGATTAGCCGGATTATCGCTTTCCGCTTTTAAGAAATACTTCTTTTTAGTGCTGTCATAAGCAAGCCGCTTGAGCGTGTTGCAGTTCTCGTCATCGAGGGCGACGACAATATCCCCGACCTTTTCCCGCACATTCGTTTCGACTACGATATAATCGCCTTCATCGATACCGGCAAGATTCATAGAATCGCCTTTGGCTTTGAGTATGTAGAAATCACCATAACCAAAGATGGAAGCCGGGAGTGAAACATACTCCTGTATCTCGGCACGTTCTTCTTCCGGCGTACCGCAACGAATAGCGCCGACGATGGGAGCGTTGGAGCGATCTACGTTGCTGTTCTGAGTAATGCTTGTAACGATCTTCTTGCCATCGTAAGTGATGAGCCCCTTCTCAGCCATTTCAACGAGGTATTTGTATGCCGTACCTCTGGACACGCCGACCTCGACGGCAATCATGGTGGTAGAAGGAGAAAAGCCATGATTGGCGTAATGCTGTTCCGCGAAGTCTCTGATTTTTATCATCATATCCATGCTGCGTGCCTTCATGTCGGTCTCCTTCAAAAAATGGCAATATGAGAAGCAATCTGCTTCGTAAGCTTCATTATAATCAGATCTGCTTCCATGTCAATAGGATGCAAAGGGAGGTGCGGTAATTTCACCGCACCTCCCTGTAACTTTTTTATGAGAGCTTATTTCAACTGCTCCTGCGCCTTGTCGAGCATCTGTCTGTATTGCTCCTTTACCGCTTTCGGACTGACGATTTGCATGGCTCCGGCGAATTGGAAGACCCAAGCAAAGAAAGTCTGGCTGACCGAGACGTCTACCACCGCATCAAACCTTTCTTTTGACACTATGGAGGTCTGCACATCCTCTCCAAAGCGGTCAACCACATAGTTCATCAGCCGATTTTCGCAGCGTACTCTGACCTTGCAAGGCTTTCCGTCGAACATACTGAACACATCTACAGTATAATCCACAGGATCAAATCCCTCCGGGCGCGGAACAATAGGCGTATCAAGTATCTCGGGCAGTTTCATCCTGTCCACTCGATAGGTAATGATTTTTCCGCCCTTTTCGTGGTGCTCGGAATAGCCAAGCAAGTAGTATTTGTCCTCGTTATACAGCATGGCATAAGGCGAAAAAACATATTTCTCTCCGTCATGTTTCGGCACGAAGGACTTGTCAGGTGCATACTCACAATACTGAAACGCTATCTGTCGTTCTGCGTTAATAGCCTTGAAAATGGTATCCACTGTGAGGAAGATGGATTCATTCTCCGGCTTGATCCGGCCTGCGGTATATAGGTGACGCTCAAGTTCCTTCGCGCTGGCTTCACCGGCCATGGTCATCAGCTTGCCAACAAGAATCTCGCTTTTTTTGCTTGTGATGAACTTTGATGATTCCACTGCATCTACCAGCAGCTTCAACTCTGCAAGCTCAAACTGCCTGTCTGAGAAGTAGTATTTTGTCTGAGTTCCTTTAACCGGATAGATTTCGATACCACATCGGTTTAGTGCATCTATATCTGCCTTGACGGTCTCGCGGTCGGTTGGAACACCCCGTTCGGTGAAATACGATACAATCTGCGCGGTCGAAAGCAAATGGTTCTCATCGGTCTTTGTGTATAGCAGCTTTAGCAGCTCAATAAGGCGTTCCTTTCCGGTCATAGGCGTGTCCTCCGATTATTTTCCTGATTTCTTATATCGCACAAACAGCACGATGAACGTAACAAATGCGACAGCGGCTACACTTGCCATGATGATTCCCATCGTACAGCCGAGGCTGTACGCCTCAGCGTTCTCCGGGCGCATCCGTAGTCCATGAAAAGCTGCTCCTACGGCAAGCGAAACGAGGCAGATGCTTAACGCCGCAATCCAAGGGGCTTTATGTTTTGATTTTATCATTCTATTGCTCCAAATATTACGCTGCTTATCTCGTATATATCGTCTATCGGGATTTTTGTCCCGTCACGCATGATGACGAGGTGCTCATATTCGTCTATCTTCTTTACACTGCCGGTTACGGTGACATACGCACCGCCGGATTTCTTCTTATCCGGCAGGAAGTAGGTGACAGATGCCTCCGGCTGCTCGTCCAAGGTGTCATAGATCATGCTCAGACGCTCATTCAGTTCCTCTTTGCGATACTCGTCCAATTCCTCTTTATTGTCAGTCAGACGAGCGGTTTCCTTTACCGCGTCATCATAGCCAGTCAAAGCGGCGAAGGGCGAGAACTGTGCCGCTCGGTCATGCAATGTCATATGAGGGCGCGTGGCGGACTGATGGTGAGGAAGGTCTATGATATCGTTGTACTGATCAATCACCCCACATTACCCCTTTCTATTACAATAAGTTTGGGTGGAAGTCCGGCAACCAGCCGGGCTTCTTTCCGTCTCGTGCCTAAGCTACAATAAGAGGAGCAACTGGCTGACCTCTCCTTTCTTGGGCTTTCATGTCCGAATTTAAGACTGTCAGCCATCCTCTTGTTGCAGCGTTCGATTTGAGCAGGTTGAGCCTACCGGGATACCGGGGAGTTCGTGTCACCCAATAGATTGAATCGGCAGCGAGAAAAGATGGGTTCCGGTTGCGGATTCTTTGTACTGGAGGAATGTGAATGAACTCTGTTGGCATCGATGTCTCCAAGGGCAAGAGCCTGATTGCTGTCATGCGTCCCTTCGGAGAAGTAGTAGTCTCACCTCGCGAGGTACGGCACACCGACAGTGAACTGAGCGAGCTGGCAAAGCTGCTCAAAAGTCTGGACGGTGAGACCCGTGTGGTGATGGAATCCACGGGCAATTACCATGCGCCTGTGGCTTGGCTGCTCCACGACGCAGGGCTTTATGTCTCCGTGGTCAACGCAATGCTGGTGCATGACTACGGGAACAACAGTTTAAGGCGGGCCAAGACCGACAGGAAAGATGCTGTAAAGCTGGCGAACTACGGTCTCGACCACTGGCCCACGCTGCCGAGATACGTCCCGGAGGAAGATACCCGGCTGATGCTGAAAAACTGCTACCGGCAATACCAGCAGTATTCCAAAGTTCAGACCATGCTCAAGAACAACCTGATCTCCTTGCTGGATACTGCTTTCCCTGATGCAAATCGCCTGTTTGCCAGCCCACCTCGCGCCGATGGCAGCGAGAAATGGGTAGACTTTGTGGCCGCCTTCTGGCACGCTGAATGTGTCTGTGAACTTTCAGAAAAAGCCTTTACTACTCGTTACCAGAAGTGGTGTAGGAAACACGGCTATAATTTCAGCGAGGATAAGGCATTGGACATTTATGCTTCCGCCTGCGGTCATTTTGGTGTCATGCCGAAAACTGAAACAGCACATCTTCTGGTGGAGCAAGCAGTGTCCCAACTCCATGCGACCTCCGCCGCTTTAGCCGCTCTCAAACAGGAAATGCAAAAGCTAGCTTCGACTTTGCCGGAATACCCTGTCGTTATGCGGATGTTCGGAGTCGGGCCGGCACTTGGCCCGCAGCTCATGGCCGAAATTGGCGATGTGCGCCGCTTCCACTCCAAAAAAGCTCTGGTAGCCTTCGCCGGCATTGACGCTCCGCCTTACCAGTCCGGCACCGTGAATGTCCGCAGTTGCAGCATCTCCAAGCGCGGCTCATCCTCGTTGCGTAGGACGCTCTTTTTGGTGATGGGCATTATCCTCCAAAACTCGCCTGCCGATGAGCCGGTCTACCAGTTCATGGACAAGAAACGCTCCGAGGGCAAGCCCTACAAGGTCTATATGATGGCCTCCGCCAACAAGTTCCTGCGTGTCTACTATGCTTCCGTGAAAGGCTATTTGGATTCACTGGAACGGGATTAACATTACTATGAATACTGCAGGGTGGCCGCCATTCGATTTCCAGATGCATAGCGGCTTGGTTTGGTGTGCCATTCTTACCGTGTTCAAATTCTTGAAATTTCTGCTTGACTTTTGTTAGCAGGTCTTAAAACAGTTAAACCGTAACAACAATCCCCTTGTGGTCGGACAAAAGCTTGTCCTGATTCCATTCTTCAACTCGCACTTTCTTTTGATTACCAAATCCACGCGTCAGAGCAATGTGGTCGATGCACTCCGGTTGAGCCTCTGTCAGCAGTACAAGATCGTTTTGAGCAAACGACTCCATCAGAATCTTCCTGCCAGACTGCGTGAAATAGTAGTTGTCCGCGAAGCTGCAATTTAAGTCTCCGCATAAACAAAAGCCATCAGCTTCTTGTGACAGCCGTTTTATGTCAGCCACTTGGCTGGACAAATCCAGTGCGAAAGACGGATGACGGTTCCCATATATTCCGGCAATCGTTCCATAAACCAACAAACTTCCCCACTCCGTCTCCAATTCAACGCAAAGCGAAGTGTATTTGTCGAATGTTGAATACCGCCTGATACAAGGATAATTTGTAAATATCGAGACGCGATTTTCGGTCTGCTTGTAATGAACGGGCCGTCCTTCATCTATTGCCGGAGTCGAAAAACAATAACGGTAGTCAGGCGAAACCTGACAGTCGGTTTCCGTAAGCACCAAAATATCCGCTTTTGCCTTATCACATAAGGATATAATTTCTGCGAGTGCCTTTTGATGTTTAAGCCGTTCGACATTCCAAGTTGCAATTCTCATGCCTTGTGCCCGCCTATCTGCTTGTTGCGGGAAATGGTTGTTGCGCCGTCCTCAAGATTCATGCCCTTGAGTACGGCGTTTTTTCCGTACTTCTCACGCAGCGTGAGGATTGCCTCTTGGATGTGACGCTCGCGTTCCAGCGCGGCATCTTCCTCTGCGCGTATCTTTTGTACCGCCTCATAATCCGTAAACAGGTCAAGCTGTTCACAGGCTTCCGTTTGTACGGTATTCTCACCGACGAGACGGCAAGCCGTGACGTGGATACGGCGAACAAGCAGATTCTTGTCAACAATACGGTCGAACAGCTCCATGACCGCCTTCATAATAAGCATGTTCGAGGAGGTCTGCCGCTCAAGATTAATGCTGCCGTGGGCGTTTTTCGGTATCTTGCGCCCATAATAGTCGGTCGTTACCTTACCTTTGTAGGCGCGGCTTATGGCGGGGTCTGTCAGGTTTTCAATGTCATAGCCGATGTCAAGCACCATCTGATCAGTGACGAGCTTCTTCTCCAGCAAATCAAGAACGAGCAATTCCGTCATCTCACGGACAATCAGCTTCGTCTTCTTGTTGTCATAGGGGCAGCTGAGCACCTGACCGGAGCTGAGACTGTTTGTGCAGGGCTTATAGGCTTTAATCTCGGCAATGGTGCATGGCTCCCATCCCCAGGCATGGTCTATGAGCAGTTCCGCATTTACGCCGAACAGCTTATATAGCATAGCTTCATCATTGAGTGACCGCCGCGCTACATCGCCCATGGTGTTCATACCGTTGGCTTCCAGCTTCGAGGCGTAGCCTCGTCCAACACGCCAGAAGTCAGTGAGTGGCGTATGTGTCCAAAGCAGGCGGCGATAGCCCATCTCGTCCAGTTCAGCTATTCGTACACCGTTTTTATCCGGTTCTATATGCTTCGCCTGAATGTCCATGGCGATCTTCGCAAGGTATAGGTTTGTGCCGATACCCGCAGTCGCCGTAATGCCTGTGGCGGTCAGCACGTCCTGTATCAGCATCATGGTCATTTCACGGGGTGTGAGATTGTAGGTGTTGAGATAGCTGGTCGCATCGATAAACACCTCATCGATGGAATAGACATGGATGTCCTCCGGCGCAATGTATTTCAGGTAAATCTGATAGATTTTCGTGCTGCACTCCATGTAGTGAGCCATCTGAGGGGTTGCAGTAATATAGGAGACTGCCAGCTCCGGCGAGTTCCTCAGTAGAGTTGCATCGAATGATTCGCCGGTCAACTTGCGCCCCGGTGCGCTCCTCTGTCGCTGTGCATTGACCTCTTTGACCTTTTGAACGACTTCAAAAAGGCGAGCTCGTCCGGGTATGCCGTAGGCTTTTAGCGATGGAGAAACCGCAAGGCAGATGGTCTTTTCAGTCCGGCTGGCATCGGCGACAACGAGATTGGTTGTCAAAGGGTCGAGACCACGTTCCACACACTCCACGGAGGCATAAAACGATTTGAGGTCGATGGCGATGTATGTGCGGTTTTTCTGCGCCATGCGGCTTTTCCCTCCCTCAATATAGTATTTGGCAGCTTTTATCTATTCTCGAATATCCACTGAAGTTTGTTTTCTTCGATTGTTTCCCATATCTGGTTTATCACTGTGCCCATCTCCAGAATCCTATCCTTGCTGATGTTGCAGATTTGGTCCTCATTTAACTGGTCTGCCAGAAGGCATAGCAGTTTGTCAACCAACTTGGCGGTTTCTTCCGGCAAAAACTCAAGCCCAATACTGAACCGTTCCTCAACCTCGCTATGAGCAACTACTGTCGGATTGGTTAGAACCGTCGAGCAATAATGCCCAAGCAACGCAATCTGGACGGGTGTATTTGAAACAGCGGCAAGGAGAATCTGCTTCATCTGGCCTTGTATATCCCATGCTATGTCTTGGGGCTCATCATCAGCTACTATATTGCAGATCGTGTCCGCTATAAACTCACACCAAAGCTGCGTACCGAATGCGAGCCGTTCCTGATACTCCCGCTCATCATCGGGCAGATTCTCATGGTAAAGCCGGTCATTACTTGCCTCGCGTCTCTTGAAGTATTCCAGCCGTTCATCGTTTATTGCCTCGATGTACTTGTTGGAAAGCAGATGTCCCCACTCGTGCCAAAGCGTTCTCTCGAACTCCGTTGGTTGAGAAAACCGGAATTGATATAGAAGTACCTCGCTTCCGGATGTGCCATGAATCACCTCACCCCATGTCTGGAGTGAAAAGCCACTGTCAAAAGCCTGGCAGCGCGCCAGCGCCGCATTGTGCTTTGCCTCGGCATTTGCACGGCTGCACACTGTCAAAGGTGTGTTTTCAAGTAGCGTTGAGACTCCACTGTGAGAAGACATCCGTTCAACAAATTGAGTCCTCGAAGTGGGAATAATCTCTTTAATCTCCGTCATTGTAAGCATGGTTTTTCTCCATTCGGATTTATGTATCATCAGTTCTCTATTACTGCATCACAACTGAACATCATTTCTATCTATGAGCTGTCTGGATTGATATTCAGCTAACCGTTTTGACAGCATGGTATTCCTCGATGAAGTTTTCTGATTACGAATTGCGTATGCAACCGCCTTCTTCTCGCCGACAAGCACCAACGCCCTTTTAGCGCGTGTAACACCGGTATATAAGAGATTGCGTTGAAGCATAACGAAATGGGTCATCATAAAAGGCATGACAACAATCGGGTACTCAGAGCCTTGCGCCTTGTGAATCGTTGTGGCATATGCAAGAACCAGCTCGTCGAGCTCCGTGGAATCGTAATCCACAGATCTGTCATCATATGCTACCGTCAATTCTCTGTCTTCCAGATTAACAGATGTGACTGTGCCTATATCTCCGTTGAAGACTTCCTTGTCATAGTCATTTTTTATTTGCATGACTTTATCATGTATTCTGTATTCGATACCGCCGCGACGTAAGCAGAGTGTTCCTGGATTTAGAGTCTGCTGCAAAACTTGATTTAGGTTAGCAGCCCCTACGATGCCTCTCTGCATTGGTGTAAGGACTTGAATAGCTTGAAAAGGGTCAACGCCATAATACTTCGGCAGTCGCTGTGTGCAGTAGTCAACAATACTTTTCAAAGCGGCCTCTGGTGAGGCTTCCTCCACAAAGAAGAAATCCGAATCGCTGGAATTCTTGACCTCAATTCGTTGTCCCTTATTGATACGGTGGGCGTTCATGATTATTCTGCTACCCTGCGCCTGACGGAAAATGCGCTCAAGTCGGACAACCGGCACAATCCCAGAGTCAATAATATCTTTCAGCACATTACCGGCTCCTACACTGGGAAGTTGGTCGGTATCTCCAACCATAATCAATGTCATATGCTGAGGAATAGCTTTCAACAAGTTATACATCAAAATCGTGTCGATCATGGAGCACTCGTCTACGATAAGCACATCGCCCTCCAATGGATTATCCTCCGTCCGCTGATAGCCTTCGGGTGGCTTGAACTCCAACAGCCGGTGAATAGTCTTTGACTCCAGACCAGTCGCCTCTGACATGCGTTTTGCAGCGCGTCCGGTCGGCGCGGCAAGAATGACCTCGCATCCTGTTTTTTGATATGCTGATATAATGCCCATCGTGGTCGTGGTTTTTCCTGTTCCCGGGCCCCCAGTCAGAACCATCATCTTTGATGAGACAGCCACTTTTATGGCATCAATTTGTACTTCGTCATATGAAATGCCATCTTTGGAGGAAATAAGCTCAGAGATGCGGCCTGCATCAATGCGACTCACGATTGGAGCAGATATAAGGTCGGCAATATGCTTTGCACAGCCGCACTCAGAAAAATAGAATGGAGGCAGATAGATGGCATCATTTTCGCATATGACATCTTCGGCGCGAATCATTTCGTCAAGCGCTGACTCCAAGGAAGCGGCTTCCACATTCAACAGCTTTGTACCGGTCTCAATAAGTTGATCATGTGTTGCATAGCAATGACCTTCTTCGGATAATCGATTTAGCGTGTATGTAATCCCGCCGCGCAGACGAGGAAAACAATCCTTCGCAAAGCCGAGCTTCGTTGCAATCCCATCTGCGGTTTTGAATCCGATGCCCCAAATTTCATCCGCAAGTCGATACGGATTCTCTTTGACGTTCTCGATGCTCTTATCTCCATAAGTTTTGTATATTTTTGTTGCATGAGAAGTGCTGACCTCATGTCCTTGCAGAAACAACATGATGTTTTTGATTTCTTTCTGCGCCGCCCAACTGACCTTGATTTGCTCCACTCGCTTTTTTCCAATGCCAGGGACATCAATCAAGCGCTCAGGTTCTGCTTCAATCACATCGAGGGTATCTTTTTCAAAGGTGGCAACAATCCTGTGTGCAAATTTGGGGCCTATTCCTTTGATAAGTCCGGAACCGAGATATTTCTCAATCCCGAGAACCGTTGCAGGTAGTGTTTCTTCCCATTTTTCTGCGGTAAACTGTCGGCCATATTTACCGTCAACCTTCCATACACCTTGCAACGACAAGACTGAGCCGACGTGAACATCCGGCATTGCACCGACCACAGTCACGAGATCAGAATACCCTTTGGCCTTGCACTTTATTACCGTGTAGCCATTCTGCTCATTCTGATATGTTATTCGTTCAACTACACAGCGCAAAAAGTCCAAAACGATTCCCCCCTTATGACAGATTTGACTATAAATCGATTTATCCGCACATCCGGCGCATAATCTCACCGCCGTGCTCATTGATCCACTTGATTTTATCCTTGTAGTCAGGCATCACGGAATCGACAAGTGCCCAGAAAGCAGGAGAGTGATTCATTTCTTTCCGATGGCAGAGCTCATGAACAATTGTGTAATCCGCAATTTCAGGCGGGGCAAGCATCAGTAGACAATTGAAGTTCAAATTACCTTTGCTGCTGCAACTACCCCATCTGGAAGTTTGGTTCCGTATTGTTATCCTGCCGTATGTAACGCCGATGATTTTGGCGTAATAGGCAACACGAGGTGGAAGCTCTGCCAAAGCTTTATCTGCAAGCGCTCGGATATCTGTTTCGGTAAGGCGTGGCTGCATCGGAACCTCTGCACGTTCTTCCTGCTTTTGCCGAACGATTTGAAGGTGCTTTTCAAGCCAGTCCTTCTTTTCGTTCAAAAAGTTCCGCATTTGAGCCTCGGTCATTGCCAGCGGAGAGCGCAACAAAACCTGTCCATTTGGCTTAATTTCTAAGCCTACGGTTTTCCTCGCACTGCGGATGACGGATACTTTCATCCCATCTAAAGATAACTCAGGGGTTTTTCTATTTGCCATTTGTCTATCTCAATGCGTTCAGCGCCTTGTGATATCTTTCTTCGTCGAAGGGCTGATTTTCTTTCATTACGTCATAGATTTCGCCTACAGCCGCGCTGCCGATTAAATTTCTTGCTTCTTTATCCGTGTGTCCGGCGGAAAGCAGACGATTATAAGTTTCACGGACATACGGCGTATTTTCATCGCTAAGCTGATTGTCAACTACCTGCATAATGAGCTTGTTGAGTTCCGGATTGTAGTCGGGATTTCTTTTCTGCATAGTTCCAGCCTCCAGTATTATGACATTGTTAAGAATGTTAGTGGCTCGCTTGCTGGTATTCATCAAAGCATATCTGCAAATCAAAAGATGATACTTTATTCTTGGCCTTCTGTGAATTCCAGCATATCATCCACCCGACAGTCCATCACCCGGCAGATGCTTTCAATGCTCTCCAGCGATATATAGCGGTTCCGTTTCAGTCGCGTGATGATATTAGCGGAGAACCCCGCCGCCTTCATGAGATGTGCTGTCGTGACTTTCTTATCGATCATCAGGTGGAACAGCCTGTCATAGCATACAGCCATAAGAAAACCTCCAGATTGTTGGTAGGTTTATTCTATCACGAAAAGATGAATAAATCAATTAGTTGATGCGCCCACAGACAACACAACGTTGCAATTTTCAAGAATAAACTACTCGTATTAAACCGTATTGGTAAGCAAAAAAAAGAATCCCACCGAAAAACGGCAGGATTCCTGAGTGATCGAGAAGCTATTCATCAAGTCCGGCGAAGAAGTCATCATACGAGCAGTTGTATATCTTCTTGAGTTCAATAATCACGCTTGCACGGATGTTCAACTCTCCGGCTTCGTACTTGGCATAGCAGCTTCGGGCTATGTCACAGCCCCGACGTTGAAGTTCGGCGCAGAGCTTTTCTTGGGATAATCCACTCTGGTCTCTGAGTCGCCTGAGGTTATCGCCCATATTGCGATCCCGCCGAATCTTTTGTTCCATCTCTCCGCCCTCCTTCCAACAACTTCTGACCAGTATTGGTTGCAGCAGAGCTTATTGTATGCTATTATTTGCATAGATATTGTCCGTGATACTGGTCAATTATGGAGTGAGAGATGAAAGAAAAAACTTGCTGCTTCACAGGTCATAGGAAAATCCCGCCTGACCGATATGAAATGGTGGCCAGACGGTTGAAGGATGAGATTGTAATATTAATAGAACAGGGGTACACGTTCTTCGGAGCAGGCGGCGCACTTGGTTTTGATACGTTGGCAGCGCGGACAGTCTTGGGACTAAAAGTGAGTTATCCGCACATCAAATTGATCTTAGTGCTTCCTTGTCATGACCAAACAAGAGGATGGTCAAAAGCCGATGTCATAGTCTATGAGCAGATCAAGTCTTGCTGCGATAAGTTCGTATATACCTCGGAAGAATACGACAGCAGCTGTATGTTCAAGTGCAATCGTCATTTGGTAGATAATAGCAGTGTATGTATTTGTTATTTGACTGAAAGCAAAGGCGGAACGGCGTACACAGTAGACTATGCGAAAAAAGCCGGAATAAGGGTAATTAACATCGCATGAATTGGAGAAAGATAATGGACAAGAGAAAGATAGAGTCAGCCCATCGTGCCCTTGAACAAATTGCGGAGAAGAATAACACGACTGTAGAAGAAGTCAGAAAGCAAATTAAAATCGCAATGATAAATGGTCTTGTCAGCGATGACCCAAGACAAAAAGCCTACTGGGAAAGTATCCCACGCGAGGGTGATATCCCGACGCCGGAGGAGTTCATCGCCTATACAGCCGATGTCGTGCGGAAGATGAAAATTAAGTAAGGCAGGCTGATCTCATCGTATGAGTGTGACGCTAAAACCGCCGACGCCGAGTTTCTTCTCTCCAAGCGTCAGTATAACCGAGTATCTGCCAGGGTATCCTTGCAAAAGGATAGTGAAATTTCTGTCCTAAAAAAGCAAACCTTGGTGCTTTTCTTTCAGCAGGGTTTGCTTTTTTACATTATAATATGATACTGTCCATATGCTTAAAATCAAGCGCTACATCTGTATTTTTAAAGGTAATCTCAAACAGAATCAGTGCAGGTAACACATCGGGGATGCTCATAATGTATTCCGGAGTTTTTTCAAAAATGAAGATGAAAATTTTGAACAATATCAAAGTGAAGCGAGAGCAAGGTGGATTTGAAATAGAGATGGCATGAAAATCAGCCGATGGGAGTTCTGGCTCTCATCGGCTGATAAACTCGTAATGATTGGGGTTAGCCATAGTGTGAGAAAATACTCTTTATAAAGGGACTCTCATTACTTTAGCCTGCAATTATCCATTATCGTTGGTAAATTGGCTGTTATAGAGCTTGGCATAGAGCCCGTTTTCCTCTATCAGGCTATCATGGGTGCCCGTTTCCTTGATGTCTCCGTTTTCCATATAGATTATCATGTCGGCATCCTTGATGGTGGAAAGGCGATGGGCAATGACAAAGCTGGTGCGACCCTTCATCAAGGTTGCCATAGCCTCCTGAATTAAAACCTCGGTTCGGGTATCCACCGAACTTGTGGCCTCATCCAAGATCATAATCGGGCTGTCGGATAAGATTGCACGGGCAATTGTTAGCAGCTGGCGTTCTCCATGTGCCAGGTTGGTTGCACCCTCTTGAAGCATAAAGCTATAGCCGTCGGGCAGCGTGTTGATGAAGAAATCTGCACGAGCAGCCTTCGCCGCCGCAACCACTTCCGCGTCACTGGCCTCCAGTCTGCCGTATCGAATGTTTTCCATAATGCTGCCTGTAAACAGCCATGTGTCCTGCAACACCATGCCAAAGATTTCCCTGAGGTCAGTACGCTTCATCTTACGAATGTCTGTTCCGCTGACAAGGATTTTGCCTCCGTTGATATCATAAAACCTTAGCAGAAGGTTGATTAGAGTGGTTTTGCCTGCACCTGTCGGACCCACGATTGCCACCTTGCTGCCCGGATTGACCTTTAAGCTAACATTATGCATCAGCGTATTGTAAGGAACATACCCAAATTTGACATTCTGGAATTCCACGCTTCCGTCAATTTTCTGGGGTTTGATTGGATTTTCAGGCTCGGGAACTTCTTCATGCTCATCCAAAAACTCAAACACTCTGGTGGCGGCAGCAGCCGTCGATTGCAGAACATTTGCAATCTGAACCGTCTGATTAATGGGTTGTGAAAACTGTCTTAAATACTGGATAAAGGATTGAATCATACCTATGGTCATTCTGCCGCCGATGACCAGTGCGCCGCTGACCACAACCACCGCTACATAGCCGATGTTGGTCATGCCTTGTGTAATTGGCATCAGGGTGCTGGACATAAACTGGGATTTCCAGCCGCTGCTGTACAATTCCTCATTGGTATCTTCAAACTCCTGAATGGTTTCTTCTTCCGTGCCATAGGCACTTACAATGTTGTGACCGGTATAGACTTCCTCTACATATCCGTTTATTTCACCCAAGGTTTCTTGCTGAGCCTTAAAGTATTTTTGTGATGCACCGGCAATTTTGATGGATATCACAAGTGCAAGAGGCACTGTAATGACGCCGATCAAGGTCAAAATGGGGCTTATAAACAGCATCATTGCAAAAATACAAATAACCGACGTAATTGCGGTTACGATTTGATCAAGGCTTTGCTGCAGGCTGTTTGAAATGGTGTCTACATCGTTTGTAATACGGCTCAGGATATCGCCGTAGGTGTTTGTATCAAAGTAGTTCAGGGGTAGTTTCTTAAATTTTTTATCCACCTGGTTTCTAAGATCATAAATTGTTTTTTGCGACACTCTTACCAGAATATAGGTGCTCAGATACTTGAATGCGGCATAAAGAATGTAAGTGGAGGCAAGTATGATAAGGATGGTGACAAACTGCCTAATAGCCTCGGGAACAGGCACTCCGCCTATTACAAGACCCACCATGGAATCGGTAGCCTTGCCCAAAATAAAAGGACCCAGGCTGTTGAACAGCGATGCGAAAACAATGAAAACGACGGATAAGACCAGACCTTTGCAATAGGGCTTCATAAAGTAAAACAACCGACCGAAAACTTCTTTAAAGCTGATGGATTTTGTTTGCTTATTTTTCATTGTTTACACCTCCTCTTTGCTTAACTGTGAATATACAATTTGCTTGTACACTTCACAGCTTTCAAGCAGCTGATCGTGCTTGCCAAGGCCAACGCATTTGCCGTCTTCTAAAACGAGAATTCTGTCTGCATTCATGATTGTACTGACCCGCTGTGCCACGAGGATTACGGTTGCATCTTTTGCCTCTTCCAACAGCGCCTTGCGCAGTGCTGCGTCTGTCTTAAAATCCAAGGCCGAAAAGCTGTCATCAAATATATATATTTCAGGCTTGCGAGCAATTGCACGGGCAATTGCAAGACGCTGACGCTGCCCACCCGACACATTGGTGCCGCCTTGTGATATGGGAGCTTCAAATCCACCATCCTTGTCCATAACGAAATCATAAGACTGTGCTATTTTAATGGCGTGTTCAACATCCTCTTCTGTTGGGTTTTCGTTTCCATAACCAACATTTTCAGCAATGGTTCCTTTAAACAGAAATGCTTTTTGCGGAACCAGGCCGATTTTGCCGCGTAAGACCTCAAGGTCCATGTCCTTTACATTGACGCCGTTGACCAAAACCTCTCCCTGCTGCACATCATAAAATCTGGGAATCAGGTTGACCAGCGTAGATTTTCCCGAGCCTGTTGACCCGATGATTGCCGTTACTTCGCCCGGTGCGGAATCAAAGGAAATATTCTCAAGCACCGGCGAGATTGCATTGGGGAAAGTAAAGGTTACATTGCGAAAAGAAACATAGCCTTTTTGTGCGGTTTCTTGGGTTGCATTTTCGTTTGTGGCAATTATCGAGGCTGTATCAAGAACCTCATTGATTCTTTTGGCCGAAACCGCTGCTCTGGGGTACATCACAAAAATCATGGATAGCATCATTACTGACATCATAATCTGCATCACATATTGAATGACCGCAATGACATCGCCAATTGGTATCGCGGAAGTCATATTGATAATCTGGTATCCACCGAAGGCGATCAACGCAACCATGGTTGCATACAAAATCAGGCTGAGCCCCGGCATCATAATGCCCATGGTGGTATTTATCTTCATCGCATTTTTCATAAAGTCCTTGTTTACTTTATCGAAACGGTTTTCTTCAAAATTTTCTGTACCGAAAGCCCTTGCCACACGTATTCCTGTTAACTTTTCCCGGGTGACAAGGTTGATTTCATCCAGCTTTGTCTGCATTTTGATTGACAGAGGCATGACAATCTTGCCAATCAGTAAAACGAAAAGGATCATAATCGGCATTGAAATCAGCAAAATCATAGACATACTGGTACTTTTGGCAAGGGCCATAATGATGCCGCCTACGCACATAATGGGAGCCATCAGGCAAACCCTAAGCAGCATATTCATAAAATTCTGAACCTGTATCACATCATTATTGGTTCGGGTAATTAGAGACGATGTGGAAAAATTATCAAATTCAGTTTGAGAAAAATACTGCACTTTTCTAAATACTTTACTCCGCAAATTTTTGCCCACTCCTACCGACACTATCGAGGACAAAAAGCCTGTGGCCACACTGCATATAATTCCGAGAAGGACGAAAAGCAGCATTGTTCCGCCGATAGAAACAATCCCGATCATATCACCACTCGGGATTGCTGTGTTAATGACGTCTGATAGATACATTGGTAATGCCAGATTGGCAACAACTGATCCCACTATTGTAATGAGAATCAACAGAATTGCCCACTTGAACCGCAGCAATTCTTGAAACATTTTCTTCATCAAAATACCTCCTATTTAAACGTTGAACCTCCTGCCCGAATTACACGAAAATTGCCACAATATTTCGGGCATTGCCTCTGCTTTACACAACAACACACCATATTTAAAGGCATGGTTCGTAAAGGCAATCGGTTCTAATCTCCTTGATATGTCGTTGGAAAGACAGTCCCCTCGCTACTTATGTTGACTTCTCTCCCTATTTCTTGCATCTCAGAATCCAGAGATGCCACTCTCTCAGCGCATAAACGTAGCCTTTCGGTGATAGCGTTTCGATTTGACACATCCTTTTTGTATTTGATATCGTGCTCTATACTTGCCCAAAAGTCCATAGCGACCGTGCGGAGCTGCACCTCAACGCATATAGACTTTTTTTGGTTTGATAAGAAAATAGGAACCTCAACGAGCAGGTGCAGACTACGGTAGCCGTTTGGCTTGGGATGCTGGATGTAATCCTTCTTTTGGAGCAAAATAATATCATCTTGTCCAGTCAGCAGCTCCGCTATCGTATAAATATCCTCCATAAAAGAGCAAATAATGCGGATGCCCGCAATGTCATGGATATGCTCCCCCATATTAGCAATCGTTCTCGGAAGGCCAAGCCTATCCAGCTTTTCGACGATGCTGACCGGTCTTTTCAACCGCGTTTTTATGGTTTGCACCGGGTTGCGCTGGTATTTTACCTCAAATCCCTTGTCCAGCACCTCGACTTTGGTTTTGACCTCCAGCAGGGCACATTCGTAATACATCAGCATCTCTTTAAATGGCTGTACTGATATCATCAATTCTTCTATTGGCACATCTGTAAAGTATAAATGGTTCTCAATTTTCATCATTTTACGTCCCCTAACAATAGTATTGACCTTGTATAGACCCTATAATCTTAGGGAATACAACAGCAAATACCCCATAATTGTGCCGAAAACAGCGACTACGATCAGTGTGCCAAGCAGAATATAAAGCCAAAGCACGATTTGCGATTTCCCGATGCTTTAATCACCGGCAATGCCCGCAGCAGGTTCCAAGTCTTTAAGTGCTTTCTTGAACTGCACCGCAAACAGGAAACCCGTAAAGACCACGGCAATCACGTCCGCTATTGGTTCCGCAAGATAGACACCTGTTGTTTTGGCTGCCATTAGCTTTGGCACTATGAATATCAGGGGAATTAATAGCACAAATTTCCTCATAACTGCCACTGCTATAGATGCTTTTGCGTTGCCAATGGAAATGAAAGTCATCTGGCAAGCAACCTGAACACCTAAAACCACCAATGCGGCACAATAGATGCGTAATGCATGACTTGTGAATGCAAGCAGTACGGGGTCCGGTGTAAATATGCCCACAAACACTTGCGGAAACAGCATGATCAACCCCCAAAGAACAGCAGAATAGATCACACAGCTTTTTATCAGCAACCGGAAGGTTTGCTTCACCCGTGCAGCGTTGCCTGCACCGAAGTTGTAGCTGGAAATCGGCTGTGCCCCTTGTGCGAGCCCGGTCATAGGCAGCATTGCGAACTGCATCACACTGGTGAGAATCGTCATAGCTCCAACAGCAATATCACCGCCGTATTTGAGCAGGGATGAGTTGAAACATATCGAAATGATACTTTCACTGGCCTGCATAATGAAAGGAGAAATTCCAAGAGCGATGCATGGAAGTATAATTTTTGCGCTCAAGCCGAGACTCTCTCTTTTAATTTTAATCCGAGTTTTTTTGCCGTATAGGAAGCAAATGACCCATATTGCAGAAACTGCTTGTGAAATGACCGTTGCCAGTGCCGCACCCTGTACACCCATATCAAAACCATAGATGAATATTGGGTCAAGTACGATATTGCAAAGAGCGCCGATGAGTACGGTTTTCATCCCCATCTTTGCAAAGCCCTGGGCGGTGATGAAGGCATTCATACCAAGTGTAAGCTGCACAAATATCGTGCCAAGGGCATAAATGTTCATATAACTTTGCGCATAGCCAATGGTATTTTCGCTTGCGCCAAAGGCGAGCAGAAAATCACGATTCCATATGAGCAGTACGGCTGTTAACACCACAGATATAATGATTTGCAGTGTCAGGCAGTTACCCATGGTTTTCTCGGCAGACTGATTGTCGCCCTTGCCCATGAAAATGGATGCACGCGGTGCACCGCCCATGCTAACCAGCGCGGCAAACGCAGATATGATCATAAAAATTGGCATACACACGCCAACACCTGTGAGCGCAAGGGCACCATCGCCCGGAATATGGCCGATGTAAACCCGGTCAACAACATTGTAAAGCATATTGATTAACTGCGCAGCAACAGCCGGAATCGCTAACTTAAAAAGCAGTTTGCTAATTGGTTCGGTTCCTAAAAAATCATTGTTATTGTCTGTTATATTTTTCATGTTATCGTTTAATTTCCTCCTAAGGCGTCTAGTACATTTTTAGAAACGCGGCGATTCATCTTTGCGTAAATGTCCCGCTCTTCAGGAGAAAAATCCTTTAACAATTTCTCGATAAAGCCTTTCCTTACTTCGTCGATGTCATTCATTACCAGAGCCACCTTGGCGGTGAGTAACAAATGGATGCGGCGTCTATCTCGTTTGTCCTGTGTCCGAGTCAAAAGCTCCTTTTGTACCAGCGACTCAACCCCTTGTGAGACATTCGCTTTTGGTAGTCCACGCAACTCAACGATGTCCTTGGCATTATCCAGATGTGGGTTATAATGCAAAAAACTGAGAATATCTACTTCTGTTTGTGAAAGTCCATGCTTTATTAACACGGGTTTACAATTCTTTTCATATAATTCCATGGCACTTAGCGTCTTGGATAACCAATCGGAATATTCATCCATAGTGCAGCCTCCTATATAGTTTATAGATAAACTGTCGTCGTTTAAACAGTTCATGTATAAACTATATATCATGCAATGGGATTTGTCAATATTGGAATTGAAAACTCTCAATAGATAATCTCCATACCCCTTGCGTATGTTATAGACAAAACTGCGTGCCGTGTGTTCTCCACCAAACTATGATCTGGTAGATGCTGTGGAATGGTAGACAATCTTTCATAAAAAGCCCTGCGCAAATATCATTATAGAGTTAACATAAACAGACCTAAATTCCACGTGCATTTTTTATTAGCTTAAAAGAACACTATTTCAAGAAGAATTTAAACTGATACTCCCACGTTGTAACATTATTTACCAGCACCTTTCAATCTTTTTCAATAAATTATTGATTGCAACTTTGGAGTAAAGATACTTATTAAACCCTGCAAGTTATCCACAGAGCAACACTCGATTTTCAAGATGATATCTTTATTATACCAGACATT